>Ga0207941_1000030_pt1 | contig 43704 bp, 53 predicted proteins | sample LakMenEpi13Sep12_FD_150695 | JGI IMG/M metagenome (GOLD analysis project Ga0207941, IMG submission 150695) | Freshwater microbial communities from Lake Mendota, WI - 13SEP2012 deep hole epilimnion (SPAdes) | ecosystem: Environmental > Aquatic > Freshwater > Lake > Epilimnion/Euphotic zone ...
TTTGACAGGCTTTCTCTTAGTGTGTTTACCTGCTTTTCTTAACTGTCTAGCTCTACAATGTGCTTTTTGACTAAAACCTTTTGCATTACTACAATCTATAGATTTTTTATATGCATTAGTCCACTTTTCTTCAATGTTTTGTGTACCTTTTGCCTTTTCTTCACTATAAAACTTAAGGTAATCTCTTACAGTGGCTACATAGTCACATGCATGATTCAATTTAGCCTTTACCCAATCTTCTAAATTATCATTGACGTTAAACATTGATCGTAGTTTTTCACTATAATCAATGATTTTGGTAATATCACTTTGAGCCATTTCAGCATTTTCTGCTTTTAATTTGTTGACATGTGGATTGTCACGGTTTATTGGATGATCTTCATCACCTACACCAGTTGAATTACTATCCATCCATTGTTTGTATGTTAACTCAGAAATACTATAATAATTAGGATCTTTCTTTAAATTTGAAATAGCAGTAATTACTGCTTTCAAATCATTTTCTTGAGTAAGCATTTCTTGAACCATTCCTAATTTTAATGTGTCAATTGAAACTTTTTCAAGAACACCAGCAATTGCTTTATCTTTATGTGTTAATGCTACTTTTTCTCCAATATCTTGTAATTCTTTTGCAATTTCTTTTTGACTATCAGTTAATGGAGAGTAGTCACTATTTTTACCTAAACCATGTAACACTGAATCAACATGACTCTTGGTGATCTTCTTCAATCCCTTTTCTTTGATTGCTTGAGCTAATTTGGCTCCTTTGTGGGATTTCTTTAAAGTTTCAAGTTGTTTTAACTCACCAATTGCAGCTTTTGCGTATTCAATATATTTGCTATAGGTACTCATATAATGTAATAAATATTAAATTATCTCCAACCGCCACCTTTTTTCTTGTACCATTTAGCGGCCCAAGCATTAGCATAAGCTGAATTGCCAGTTATTGTTATCAAACCATTTTGATACATAACCCAAGTATTATTTTCAGTTGTTGGACACCATACATCTTCATTTTCAACTTTTTCAAATTTAATGTTTTGAACGGAATGAAACTTTTTATTTCTAATAAAACTAGCAGCGGTAATATAGTCTCTATCATTTACTGAAACATAATAACCACTTAGATAAGCGGCAAGTAATCCGGCATCTAAGTGATCTGAATTTTTCTGTACAAACCCAAATGTATGTCTTCCTTCTATTTTAGAAGATGTACCTTTATCCCAACCATCATATATTATTGATGCAGCTAAAAATGCTTTTCTTTGATCTGAACTCATATTAATTACATTTTCAGTCCAATTGTCAAATTTTGAAAAATCTTCTAATAAAATTTTATTTTCAGTTTTTAATTCAGCACACATTACGATCCTAGATCTTTTTGGCAAATCTTTAGTTTCAATTAATTCAGTAATGGAATAATCATTGCCTCTTCTAACTACCCATTTATGATTAGGTGTACATTTGATTGAAAATCCGGTTGGTTTATACATTCTCACCAACTCTGCGTTTTCAAAAAAATTAAGATTTATAATTGGTTTCCATTCCAATTCATCCTTTTCTATATTATATGTAAGAATTAATTCACCTTTATTTAATTCTTCATATGATTTCCATCCGTTTTTTGTTAATGATTTACTATCCAATGGTACACACGGATACACATCAAACTTTGATCTTGCCATTGATTTGGCTCTTGACCATAATTTAGGATTGGTTGGTTTTGCTCCTCTCTTTTTCTTCTTTTTTCTTACTTCATTTAACTCTTGATATGTTGGTTCAGTAATATCAATTTCAACGGTTTTATCTATGATTGGGTCACTTTTTCTACCACTTACTTGACCATTTGATGTTTTACCAATAGTACCACCCATGTTACCACCATTAACACTATTATTACCTACTCTTGCTTTATCATTAAAACTTTGAGTAGGATCACCTAAACCTGAATTGGCAGATGGTTTAAATTCAGTAGCTAAACCAGCATTTACTAATTTTGTATAATATTCAGGATCTTCTGTTAAATGGTCCATTGCAATTTCAGTTGCAATTTTTGGATCATTTGTGTGCTCCATTTCTACTTGCACACCAATTGCTAATTCTTTGGTATTTACGTTAGATGGTGCTGTTGTATCACCTACACCACCAGTTAATGTGTTTACTTGTTCACCAATGACATCTTCATAGAACTCTCTATATGAGACATCCCAATCATTGTGTTTAGTATCAATCCACTTATCGAATTCATTAATACGTTTAAATTTATTATCTGGCATAGGTTTTTGTTTTTTCATTGGTTTTTGTATCTTACTAAATGTTTCATGATCATCATAGTAAGGATCAATTTGCCATCTTCTACCCTTCATTCTTGGATCACCAATAAGAGGGTCATTTGGCTCTTCATTAATGTTTTGGATATCTTTTTTCATGTTTCTTTTGAGCCATTTCTTTCATTATTTCAGCAATTGCTTTTTCACCATCAGTTCTATAATCTTGATATTGAAGTACTGGTTCACTTTGATATGGGTTTTGTGTAGGAATAAAAGGAGCTTGAGCTGGTTCAATATCATCATCATCAATATTCAACATATGTAATTTGCTGTAATATTTTGGATCTCTTTTAAGATTTGCTACTACCAAGATCTTAGCTAGATCTTTTCTTTTGTAGACCATTTTCTTCAATTCATATTGAATTCCGGCAATAACTTCATCAGGAGTTACTTTTGTTTTAACTTCCTCAACATCCTTTTCAAATTGGCGTGGATCTGCCATTGGTTTATTGTCATAATCCACTGGTGGAACTGCAGTTATGTTACTTTGACTACCAGCAATATTAGGAACATAACTAAAACTTTTTGGTGTTTGTGATACATCAGGTGAACTAAATGTATCTACTCCAGAACCACCGCCACCTTGAATATAAGATTGGCCGGTGTACATTCTATCACCCAAATCATTTTCTTTTATAGGTTTAAACATACCTATAAATATTAAAAAACATAACGTTTTAAAAAAAAAGTTTTGATTATAGTAGGTATATGTATTGAAGTTATGAAAAAATGTATAATATTTTGTCCTCAAGGTCTTGGTGACTGGGTAATGGTAAATCCAATTGTAAGAATATTATCTAAAAAATATGAAAGAGTTGCATTAATCTACAATTCATATTCAGCTGAATTTTTACCTAATATGTTCAAAGATCTCGAAAATGTACAATTGGAGTATAATTGTCAATCTGGACTTCCTGATATAAATGTTACTGGACCATATTATAAAGAAAGAGGTTATGACTGCATTGATTTGATCAGTTGTTTAGGTAAATATGTAGAACATAAGTTTGTTATTGATACCAAAAACTTAAATCAACCATACAACAGAGCTATGTATTCAAGTGCAGGATTTGACTGGAATAGAGATACCAAAGAATATTACATACCAATAGATGATGATGAATCAGAAAGATTTCATAAATCATTGAATCTTCCAGAGGAATATATTTTTCTTCATGAAGGAATACATCCAAAAATTGATAGATCGTATATAATTAATAAAAACTTACCTATATTTGAACCACATTATGTACAAAATGTGTTCTTATATAAACATACAATAGAAAATGCCAAAGAAATTCATGTTGTGGCTAGTGGAATTTATAATTTTGCTGATAAATTAAATTTCAAAACAAATGATTTTTTTATGCATGGAACTAGAACACCACTTTTAGATTCACCATATTTAAATCCAATATTAAATAAACCTTGGAAAATGATCAACTATTAATTTTTATATATGGAATTAATACAATTTAAAAATAAAACATATCCAAAATTTCAAAGTCAAGGAAATGCGGCTAAATTTGCTATACCATATGCACAAATGGTATGTAATGGTGTAGGAGTTGATATTGGATGTAATAGAAAAGAATGGTCATTTCCTAATTCTATTCCAATAGATTTACAATTTAATGATGGGTATTCTGCTTTAAATCTTCCTGATATAAAGATAAATTATATATTTTCGTCTCATTGTTTAGAACACATACCAAATTGGGTAGAAGTGATGAATTATTGGTATGATAAACTAGAAAATGAAGGAATATTATTCTTATATCTTCCACATTATTCTCAAGAATATTGGAAACCTTGGAACAATAGAAAACATTTACATATCTTTACTCCAGAAATTATAAATGATTATATGAAAGACAAAGGTTATAAAAATATATTTAGAAGTGAAAAAGATTTAAACGATTCTTTTATGATTTTCGGTGAAAAATAATTAAATAACAAAAATAATATGGGTGCAATTTTTAATCACGACATCAAACATTACATTGACAAATATAAATTAAAATATTATATTGAGACTGGTACCGGAATGGGAGGATGTTTAGACTTTTGTAGAAATTTCAATTTTGAAAAATGCATCTCAATCGAAATACACGATGAAATCTATAAAATAGCTAAAGAAAAATTTAAAGATGACAGTAAATGTGAACTTCACCATGGCAATTCATATGAAGTTCTAAAAAATATCTTGAAAAACGTAAATGATAGTAGTCTATTTTTTTTAGATGCTCATTTTCCTGGTGCTGATTTTGGTTATGCAGATTATTCAACCGAAAAAAACATGGATACAAGATTACCATTACAAAAAGAACTTGAGGTAATATTCAGTGAGTACAAGTTTTTTACAAGTTCTGTGTTTATAATTGATGATTTAAGAATATATGAAGATGATAATTACACAGATGGTAATTGGAAAGACAGAGTAACTCTTGGTGGAGAAAATATAAATTTTGTTTTTGATACTTTCAACCATACTCATATAATACAAAAAGATTTAAGATATCAAGGATTTTTTATTATAGAACCAAATCATTTTCTTTTATAGGCCTATAAATATTACTTATATATTCTTTCCAAAAATCAACGGTTCTATACTGGTCTACAGGAAAGATATTTGCGTATAAATACTTATTTGGTAAATGTTTAACTAAATGAAGATAGATATCATCTAAATTTATAATTTTAGTATAAAACGTATAAATTTCACTTCTAGCGGTACATTGTACATCATATACACCTACTGATTTGACAAAAAGAGCGTTAGGATTATTATTAAAAAAATTTTTCAATCTGTTTCTATCTATGATAAAACATGCTGAATGTATATTTCTAGGAACATACCAAGTCTTATTTTCTAATACAAATTTATTTAAAATATGAACTGGTTCATTGAATAACATACTGTGTATGTATGTATTTTTCTCATTATCATCTTCAGTTACAACAAATCCAGGAATAAAATTGTCATCAATATGTTGATATTTTATATATTGTAGTATATTTTCTTGAGTAATTAAAATATCATCATCAGATTCTATAACATAATCATAACTTGAATAATTTTCATAAATATATTTTCTATTAGCCCAACAATGACTTTCTCCTTCATATTCACTTTTGTTAATAATTAATTTATTTGTTGTTACATATGCATGGTCATAGTTTATTGATAGGACTATATCAATTGTATAATTTAAGTTATTTGATATATTTTCATAGCACTTTAATATTTCAGATAGATATTTTTCTTTATCTTTATGATAAGAAGTAATTGAAACTAATATTTTCATAATTCACCCAATATTTTTTTACATTTTTTTATAAAATAATCTTTATTAGATTGATTTCTGATTTGCATTTCATGATAAATCAAATTGTCATACGTTGTACCAAATGGAGGTCGTTCAACATGACTTGGCATCCAATAATTTATTCTTTTGTTATTTTCAATACATAATTTAGTAAATTTTAAAAATGGATCTGTATCTTTATCTGTTATTGGTGGTGATCCACATTCAAAGTATAAATTTCTATAAAAACCAACAAACCATGCTGAAACATACGTCCCAAATATATTACTCTGAATTGCTCCACTTAGTGTATTTTTGTCTGATATTTCATTTAATAACTTATCCAAAAATAATGGTGATAAAGGTATACAATCCACATCAAAAAAAATTAAATAATCAGATTTATCATTATGTATTATGTAATCTAAAAAATGAGGATGATTATTAGAATATATACTACCATCATTTAGAATTAAAGATCCATATTTTATAACGTCTTTTTTCCATACAATTTGGTTGATCTCTATATTAAATTTATCAAATACTTTTTTTTGATAAATTTTTATATCATCATGTAAGTCATCATTTGAAAATGAATAAATCTTATAATTCATAATTTAATATATCTTGACATTTTTTAATAAAACTATCATGTTGTTCTTGTTTTCTAATTTCAAATTGATGATAAACTTTTTGTTCATATACAGTCCCATGTCCAAATTTAGTATTATTTGGTAAGTCCCATATATAATCATTTGAATATGTATTTGACCAATATTTTATTTTTTTATTATTTTTAATACAAGATCTTGTGAAATTTTGAGCAACATCATTATTATGATCTTCATGTAAAAATGGATATCCACAATCAAAATATAATTGTGGTCTAAAAAACATAAATGATGGATGTACATATACATCATTTTTATTTAAATGATTTGCACATCCAATAACTCCAACCAAATCATTGTCAATCAAATCTTCTTGAATATAAGTTAATAAATGTTTAGTAAGAGGTATACAGTCAATATCAAGTATAACAATACAATCTACGTTTTTTGTTTTAATGAAATTTTCTATATTTTCATAATGTCTTTTGTCATTTACAACTTGATTTATTTTATATCCAAATTTATTAAAAACTAAAGATTGATATTTAAGTATCTCATTAGGTAATTTTATATGAGCATAAGAATAAAACTCAATATTCATATATTTTTGTGAACTATAGTACTATCAAATACATATTTTGTATCATAATGATTTACGTGATCATTTTTAGATAATGCATCAGCTAAAAAATTCTTTGGACTATAACAATTCAATTCTGAATATAATTTATAATACATAAAATCTACCGGCGCATCTAATTTTTTAAAATTATTTATTAGTATGTCATATGAATTTGAATTAATACCAATACAGTGAGACCCGGTTCCCCATTCAAATTTATACAAATTTTCTGATATATACTTTCTTTTCAACCATTTTTCTGCCCATATTTGATTACCTATTTGTAAAAAATTCCAATCTAAAGGTATGTTTTTAACAAAATTATTAAAATTTTCTTCTATATTATCAACAAAATTTATATCATCCTCACATATCATAATAGATTTATAACCATTTAATTTTGCATTGATCACACAATTTAAATGAGATAATGATAAACTCTTTTCTGTACTACTAATAGTATCTGTACTTAATAATTTATGATCAATAGATACAAAAAATTCAAACTCTATATTTTTTAATAGAAAATGATCACATATATAATTGTGTCTCTCAACAAAAGAATCACATGTTATAACGTATACTTTATCAAAAAAAAGATTAATTGTTGATTTCATATATATCTATAATTGAATCTTGTAAAATCTTCTTTATATAGTTTTTTCATAGCATTTTTCATGTTTTTATTCCAGTCAAATTGAATATTTGATGTTTGGTTACAAACAATTGGTTCAGTATTAAACAGAGAAAAGACATCACGTATTTCATCTTTATTTTCTAAATGATGTATATGATTTACAAATCTAGGTATGAATTTTGATTGAGGAAAAAAATGACATTCAGTATTTATCAATTGAGGCATAGATAGAACAAAATTTTCAAATGAAATTTTATTATTGAAAAATAATTCTTCACCAAATATTTTTATAACTTCTTTTTGGCATGTCTGCACAGCATTTTTATCAACGTTTGATATTAGTTTATCTTTGTATAATGATTCTAATCTTGAATATGGATTTCTAACAATGGCACGTAGAATAGATTTATTTATATCATCTATTTGCCAAACCCGTTTACACTTCACTGAATTCAACGTGGTAAATGAAGAATAACAAACCTTTTTTGAAACAAAAACATATTGATCTTTTAAATTAAAAAAACAAGATATATAATTATAATCATGTGGGTCACAATTTGAAAAAAAATTAATATTCATAATTTATCCCCAACTTTTTGCCCAATGATGTACTGAATATGATTCAGGTGAAGTTATACTAAAATTTTCTTCTTTTCTTTCCATTTCATACCAAGCATATGGATAGAAATACTTAACTTCAAAAAATTTATATGTTGGATTATTCAAATATGGATTTAAAAATTGTGTAAAAAACTCTGGTCCACTTATTTTCCAAATTTCATTACTTACTTTACCATTATAAGTAAATTTAGTAATATTTTCTAATACAGAGTCAATATAAAAACTAACAAGTGATTCTTGAGATCTAGATCCCATAATACCTATTGCAATTTCATTATTAGGTTGATAACCAGAGAAAAAATTATAATTTAGTACGTTGTCTGGCATTCTTTTCAAAGGTTCTGTATCAGCATCTACATATATTCCACCAAATTTTTCTAATATTTTAAACCTCAGTAAATCTGTTTTTAACGCAATGTTACAATCACTATAGTAATATTTTTTAATATCATCAGACACAATATTGGTTGATTCAACCAATTGATTATTCCAAAAAACAAAATTGTAATCTGGATATAAAGATTTCCATCTATTTAAATAATCAATATAAACTGAAGGAAACGGATTTGTACCAATCCATATGTGATGTATAAATTTAGGTATCATATATAATTTGAATCTAATGTAAGTGAATCAAACACATTTTCAGAATCAATTGATTTATTTGGCTGTCTTTGTTTTAGTAAACTTACTTGATCAATCAAAACAGGTAAAAACACATAATGTTTAAGTATCTTTAACGTTTTCTTTTGTATCTGTATATCAACTGCTGCCCAAGCTTGATGATTAGTGTCAAGTAAAACTGGTATACTTGACTTTTTTATCATATAAGCATGCGTACACATAGGAGGATGTGTAGTTGTAATAATATTATCAGATATCTTTATTTGATAATCTTCTGGCGGTAAACAACAATGTCCAACAAAAACATATTGCCAATCATCAGGAAGTTGTTTTTTAAATTCTAAAAATCTTTCTTGAAAATTTTCACATAAAAATGCATCATCTTCTAATATAAGAATTTCATCATAAGGTAAATGCCAAAGTGTCTGCCACAACATATAATGAGATAACAAACATCCAATTCTACCTTGTTTTATAAAGTAGTCAGGTCCAGAAGGATCATCATCATTATATGGTATTGTAGTTCTTAATCCAAATTTTGCACCATTAATACCATCAAAAAATTCAACTTCTAATCCATTTTGTTTAAAATGACGTTCTGCATACTCTTTTCTTTTAGGAGTATCTTTTAACGTTAAACAGAATATTTTTGGTAATTTATTTGACATACACACACTGAAATCCAATTTCTATAGGTTTAAAATTATTTTTCAATAATTCAGATTTAATAACATTATAATCACAAACATCTGCTCTATCACACTCAAAAATAATTTTATTTAATTGATTATATAAAATAGGATTTTCTTTTAAAAAAGTTTCCAAAAATCCTTCACAATCAGCTACTAAAACATTAAATTTCAATGACAAACTATTTTGTAATTCATCCAAAGAAATATTAGGGATATCAACAGATTTCATGTCAGTGATTGAATTGTTAATATCAACTGTGCTACCATAACCATTAAGTTTCAATTGATAATTTTTATTTGATATGATTCCTTTGTATATGTGAAATGAACATTTGTTTAAAATCATGTTCTTCTCAAGAACGTCCCAAACACTTGGATCTGGTTCTACGGATACTTGATTAGATTTATTTTCTATAATTTTATTAATAATACAAGAAACTGAACCATATCTAGCACCTAGTTCTAAAACAACATCTTTTTTATCAATATATTTAGCAACTATAAGTTGTTCATCTCTTTCATATTCCCAATGAGGAGAAATTATATTATTTTCATTATATATAATTATATCAAACCTTTCACCAACAACTTTATTCCAAATATGTTTAATTAAGTATTTATATACTGAAATATATTTGTTGTCAGATATTCTTTTAACTCTATATACAAATATAGATTTTTTTGATTTTTTCAACTCATCTAAGATAAACTCAGACTTTTCACCTAGATGACCTCCATTAAATTTTAATCCATGTTTGTTTGTATTTGTTATAATTGGTTTTTCATGATACGTAGAAATCCACGGTCTATCACAATCAACCATAATGTAATGATTAAATTTTTTCAATATTACCTCAGTTAATTCATAATCATCCGCTGTATCTTGTTGAAACCATCTTTCATCCATCTGATAATCAACAAGATAATTAACAATATCTTTACTAATTAAGAAAAAATATCCAAATGGATAACTGCCTCCTTCCCAAAATGGTGAGGTGAATACACCATCAATTGGCAATTCTTGAACATGATTATTCAGTTGATGCAAATCAATAATAGTATTACAATTACCTCTAACTATGTAGTCATATTTATTTTTAAAAATATCCATTGCAATTAATGTTTTATATATAATATGACCATGTGATTTATCAAATGGTATGTTTATGATATCATCATCAATTATGTAATTTTCTTTGATTCTATAATCCGTTCTTATAAAAAATACTTTAATATGTTCTTCGATGTTTAGATATTCAATCATTTTTCTCCAAATTACATAACCTATTGCCCATCTTTGTTCTGATGAAACATTATAATTTTCGTATATTGGATCTAGATCATATTTTTCATATGCCCATTTGACATTTTCTTCCCAAACTAAAACATCATTTTCTGATTTAAAATCAGGCAATATTACTAGTATAACGGTAGTTTTCATATTTTTATAATTCCTGTTTTTTCGTCATTCAATCCAAAACTAACAATAAATTTTCCGTCTTTTTCTATAGCTCCACATGGAAAAATTACTAATGGACTTATATTTTTCAATACTCTCTCATCAATTTCATTTCCATACAATATTGGTTCTTTTGAAATTTCAACAATTTTAAATGGTGGAACACTTTCAAATTTATAGTATCCCATGAAATACTGTCTCTTTGGATGTTTCCACGGTAAACTACTATGGAAAAAATTGTGGTAATATCCATCTTTTAAGATTGGATTGCTGCCCATTCTACACTCACCAAAATCCCACATTTCACTAATATCTTGAAAATGTTTATATTCTGTTACTACTTTTTTTGTAGTTAAATCCACCTCAAGAACTACATGGGGATTCATTCTATATACAATCATTAAAGAATTGTTTTGAATAAACCATGTCCAGTTCTTTTGATGAATTGTATTTTCCTCTATTGTTTTACCGTTTCCATCGTATTCAATGTGTATGTTATCAATATGATTGAAATCTTTATCAAATACCAATACTTTTTGATGTACATATTTTATATTACCATATTGGTAATTTGCGCATCCAACATAGTATTTGTTATCATGAAACAATACTCTAGGATCTTCATATTGTTCATTATCTACTTCATCTATAATTTTTAACTTTAAATCCTTAACTACATTATATGAATCATCCAACTCATATAACTTTAAAGTGTTTTTAAACTTGTTCTTTCCAATTAATTTTGCATGTCTAACTATCAAATAATTGGTACTGTCATTTGTAAATAAACATGAATTGAAGTAAAAATTCTTATCATCATATGGTAAATCTACAATCTTAACATCTTTTTGTTGTTGAAAAATACTGTTTTTAAGATTTTTAATTACATAATGAACTGCATTTTTATTCCACAGTTTAATAATTGACTTATCTACATAATTGATTTCAGATATGGAATGTTGTTCATTAACACCATTTAAGTAATTATATGTGACTTTATACAATCTAACTGATAGTTTTCTTGTGTCAAAGTTTTCAATATTTGAAATATTTGACGGAACAAATATAGATTGTTCTGTTTTTATTACTCTGTCATATATCTTAATTTTATTTACTCCTCTTATTAGATTAACTTTGAATCCATTTACTGAAAATTTTTGGTTTTCAAACCCAGCAACTAATTCTAATTCAATTGATTGAATTGATTCATCAAATATATAAAACTCTGACTTATCTGATAACCATCTAAATGCAATATTGTTCTCATATTCCAACTCATATAAACCTTCACCAAAACAAAAATTATATTTTTTATAAAACAATTCCAGTTGACTTGGAAGTTTTGATCTCATCAAAAAACAAGCATGATCAATAGATGCTTGTGCCCATGTATAACTTCCGTCCAAGTCAAATTGGAAAAACTTTTTGTTTTCCGCATTTATAGATTTGAGTTCAAAATCAACTAATCCTGCATAATCATTTCCCAAAAATTCAACTTGACCACCATGTCCAGTTACAATAACTGACTTGTTTTTATTAAATGAATCAAATATTCCTAAACCAAATCCTTCAGCTTTAGTTAACTGAACATAACAATCAGATATATCATGCAATGATTGCATTTCATCATATGTCAAATTTTCTTTTATGAAAATAATAGGTGGATGTTTAGGATTATTAGTATCCTTTAATACTTTCATTAGTTCTTCTAAACATTTAAGTTGTTCTTCATATGAATAATTCAACCTAAACGTTTTTACTATGAGCAATACACCTTCTTGATCCGTAAATGTCTTACAAAACGCATGTACTGTTTCAGATATACCTTTTCTAGGAATTAATTGTCCTATAGTTAGAAATTTATAAGAAGAATTAAAATCAATTTTATTAAAATCACCATTGTATATTATGGTAGATTTATTTTCTAAAATATGTTTTAAATCATATGATTTGTATGGATAATCTACATACAAATGGGGATCAATAGTAATAGATTTATTGACCCCACTTTTTTCAAATACTTTTTTATTCCATTTTGTAGGAACACTTACTTGTGTAACTTGACTTGTATTAATAAAATCTACCCATTCAGGTATTAATTTATTAAATTCCCATACAGTTCTACCTATTACTGTTTTACCTTCACACTGTATATTTAAGTCTTCTATGATCTTTTGCCAAATATCAGGAGTAGAATGAATTATAACAGTATCAATTTCATTCTCTGGAATATTGTTATTTCTATATTTGTTTATATATCCATCAAATTCAGTTGTTTCCGCAGTCAATGACTGATCACATAGAAACGTTGTCCACTTGACATTTATACCCTTCTTTATTAGATCATACACATACCCCTTGGACGCATTTGCATATCCTGATGTTCCTGTCTGACTAATATAATGTACATTACGCATAACTTGGGTATAACTATCAAATAGACAAAATCATTTATAATTATATTTTTAAAAACCGTTCAACCTTCCAAATCTTATAAGTTACCCACGTTGCGGATTTATGAATACTCCTACAGATAAAAGTAATTGTTTTGTTATAAGGTTTACCAATCAATCTGTAAAATAGTGTATATTCGAATTTTTGTCTATTTGTCCAATATTCAACATCCTTTCTATGACGTTCTTTGCGTTCACTATTATCAGTTGCGGTAAATTCTAACAGTTTAGCTTTAGTTACCTTGCCATCTACAAATGTAACATCATATTCAATCCAATAATCATATGTTTCATTAGTATCACTATCATACGCATACAGTCTGACTGTATCTGTTATAGGGAAAATTTGTTGCCACCAAGTTTTGATTTCTTTACGAGTTGGTAATTTTTCAATTAAACTTTTAGCATTTGGATTACCGTCTGTATATTCATACTCTGCACAGTGTAACCAAAGTGTACCATCTTCACGGATTTCATACAAATCCATTGCGTTATCAAAATCTTTGGTTTGATACTTGTTGTTACAGTAACCTTTAGGGTCTTCCGGCAATGGAAGTGGGTATTTACATACTATGTCGTCAAACATTCCCATAAATTAATTTCCTTTATTTTTGTGTTCTTGAATATCATAAAGAAAATCACGAAATGAAATATAATCATCAATATCTACTTGTGGTACTCCATCAACTTCATAATCTTTGATATAATCTAAGATGATATTAACATAATAGCTTGGAATGGTAATTGTTTTACCATCAAACTTTAGATCATCATGTTGGATGATGATGGGATTGTTTACTTTGTCTTTAATAGTTAGTTCTTTTTCCATATATTTTAATTTTTAACAGTATAGTTTCAAATCACTTAGATGTCAACGGTTTTGTTTTTATATTTATTTTTATAATAATTATGATCCGTATCTACTCAAAGGACGCTTTAAGAGTAAATTTGGAGGAAGAAAAGGCTTGTAGCAAACTTGTTACAAGTGGTTCAATTTATACACTTTATGTAGAGTGTTGTGATATAAGACACAAAGTTAAAAACAGAGTGTTTATTGTAAAAGATAACGGTGAATGTGTTGGTTGGGCTGTAATTAAAGAACGTAAATCATCCAGAACTACAAATTTTAAGTTTGAATTCATGGTGTATATACGCCGTAAGTACAGAAGAAAAGGAATTGGTACAAAATTATACAAAAGAGCCAAGAAATTCTTTAAACTCAAAGATAAAGAAATTAAAGTTTATATGACCACCAATTATAATTCTGAATTCTTTGACAAAGTTAGGAAGGTTTAACAAAGAATATCTTGTGCATACCAGTCATATAAAAGGTATTCAAGTCCATATTCAATGCTTTACACTCCAACTCTCCAGGCCAAAAACCAGTCCATCTAGCAAACTGCTTGTCATGATTAGTACAATCACAACCTAATTTCTGACCGCCACATTCACTACACCGTTCAATATCACACTTTTTCTTGTGCGTTTTACCAGCAACAACTTTACAACTAAAACAATTATCTAGTTCAACCTTCTGACATACTGGAGTTTGTTTCTTTTTCATTTGAGATCCTTGAGTAGTTTGCCAATACAAGCCATGAAAGTAATCTCCTTATTGACAACCATTGCACTCTGATACATATATTCAGCAATAACTAAAACTGCCAAAGTTTGTTTACCATTAGAATAATCATCCACCTTATTGTACAAAGTATCATAAATCTCCTCAAAATGCTTAATATCACTATTTGCAATCAATTGACGGATATCATTAAAAGCACTTGGTGACTTGGATTTGATCAATTCAATAACCTTGTTCTTTACATCTACACTGGTACTGTTCAATTCACTGATTTTGATCTTACCGTCAAGAACACTTTGTTGACTGTAGTTTAGAATCTTACGGATATCTGGATAGTAAGTGTTAACAATATATCCTAGATCTTCTGGTGTATATTGTACAGATTCCTTATCCAAAATCATCTTTAGATGTACCGCTACTTCTTTCTTGCTCAACGGTTCAATCTTATAAGTCTGACAACGTGAAACCAAAGCGGGAATAATCTTCTCTACATAGTTACAAGTCAGAATAAACCGTGTAGTCAAACTATAGGTTTCCATCATGTTACGTAGAGCAGCTTGAGCTTCTGGACTCAAGAAGTCAGATTCATCAAGGATAATAACCTTAATCTTCCTAAAACCAACACTACTAGCAAAACCTTTGATCTTGGTTCGTACATTGTCTACACTGTTTTCATCAGATGCATTAATATACATCACATCACAGTCAATATTCTTTGTAATAGCCTTAGCCAATGTAGTCTTGCCAGTACCAGCAGTACCATAAAACAACAAATGAGGAATATCATGTTTCTCAATATAACCCTTGACAGTATCTTTCAACTGTTGATTTCCAACATAATTCTCTAAAGTGTTGGGACGGTACTTCTCAACCCATAGATAATGTTGCGTTTCAGTCTGTTTAACTTCTTCAAATGCAATAAAACTCATATCTTTAATAGATTACCATGTTTGGTCCAAAAGTCAACCAACAAAAAACCCGGCACAACAGGTGCCGGGAGATGATGATGTATGTTTTGTCTTTCTTTTCTCTAAATTTTAGTCAATGGTCTTGAGTTCAACTAGGTAATAGTTAGCGGTAAATTCACCACAAGTGAACTCAACTACACTAAGACCAGCGTCACTTACCTTCAAGGTTGCGTCAGTACAGTCCTTGTTAGCAATAAGGATCTCTTTTAGATGGTTTGCGTTGAAACTAATGTTCTTCGCAACCTTGTCCTTACCATTCTTAGTGGCAACATTCAACTTAATACGGTTACTGTTGATACTTGAATGACCAATTACCAATTCAAGTACACCTTTCTTGTTCATAAGAAGAGTGAATGTTTCAACGTCTGGAAGAGCATTCTTTGAAGAGATGTAACGTGAAATAAATTCGGCGTCAAGAGCAATCTCTGCATTGGTAGGAGGAAGTTTCTTGAGTGGAGGAGCTACTGGAATAACACTTAGATCAGCAGTTACATACTGTACATCAGTATGATCATCACTGAATACAATACTAGTGATCTTATCACCACTGGTATTATACGATCCGTTGATGTTATCACCAAGTACATTAAGTAGCTTTACCAACTTGGAAGTATCATTGATACCCAATTCAGCATCAGTTAGATCTTCAAAGTTATTGAAGGTGACGTTCAACAGAACGTTTTTGTCTTCAGTAATAGCACTTGTCTTGAGTTGTTTGTTATTCTTATCAACTACCCACTTTACGGATTCAATTGTACCGCCAAGGTAGTACTTGCTGATAAACGTCTTTAATGTGTCTTTTGTCATACTTTTTTAGTCTACTATACTTTTTTGTTTTGTCTATTTTTTATTTTGATTCGAAATCAAAAAATTCTTTGGCTGTTTCAGTGTAATCATCAGGTAAAACCATACATGAAGATCCGTCAACTTTATATAAATCACTTGGTGAGATATAAAAATATCCTATCTTGTAGTCTGCATAAGCTACACTTCTCATTTGATAGTACACTTTTACATCACAATCAGTTGTTCTAAATTCAATGTAATATACTTTTGGGTCACTTAATCTATATAACTGACTACACGGTATATACAATGCATTACAAATGATTTGATTTTTATTAAATTCTACATATGGTCCACGTTGTCCTATAACCACTCTGTTATAACCTTTAGAAATAGCAAAATGTGGTGCATTTAGATACAAAGGGATATTTGATCCATCCTCTATTGGAATGGTTAGCATTTCTTTATATTTACTCATAACAATTAAAATCCAAAAAACTCACTAGCTTTAGCATCATTTTCATTAGGATAATCCCAATTCAAGACACTGTAAAAGTCTACCAATTTACTCTTTAATTCTTGTTCATACATAGCCTCACGGTCTACATACTTGGTAATAAAATCCATGATTTGATCTGGATCAGTGCCATCAGCTTTCATGGCAATACCTTCAATACCATATTCATTTTGTTTTAGATATACCCACTTGATCTTTTGACCATGTAGAATCTTTGGAACTGATTTGACCAAGTTCCATTTGACAAGTAAGTCATTGTAAGCCAAAGCAGCTTTAGCTTGAGCTGGAGTACCAGACAAAAACTTGAATGGTTGACGTTTGTTGTTGTCATAACTCTTGGTCTTGTCTTGACTCTCAAACTTAACGCTGGTGTTCTTAGCAATATCAACAATATTCAAGTTCTTGATATTTTCTTTGAAGTCCAAGATTTTTTGGTCAATAGTTTCTTTATCCGCCTTCTTTAATAGATCAATCAAGAACTCTTGCATGAATGAACGGAATTTAGCTGGAAATGATGTTCTAACAACGTCAATACCTTTAACTTCCAGTTCATCACACACTACACCACCTTTGTTGATGATGAATTGACAATAACGTTTCTTTGCCAACCAGAATGAAGTCTTAGCAATAACTTCTTGTTTAGCATCAAACCTATGTACTTGAACGTTGAACATACGGTCTGCCATGATATTGAACATTTGATTTACAAATGATTGAACTTCACCACAGACTTGTAAGATTGATTTGGTCATCTGTTCTTCATCTTTGAGATCAATCTCCGGCATTGTCTTTTGAATGATAGGTAGAGCGCTAGCAAAACAAGAATCGGTATCAGTGTAAATAAGATAATCACCATCTTCTTTGAGTACATTTTTGTAATATTGGTTAATAGATTTACCGGCGGTTTTAATAATGTCAACACCAGTTAGTGTAACTGCTTCAGCATTGTCCTTATCATAAAAACGGAATACAGGTAGACCCAAGCAACCGTAAATACTGTTAAGCAAGATCTTTTGAATTTTTTGTCTGTTATCATAGAATTCATATTTTTCCCATTCTTTTAAATCTGCATGTTTCTTAGCCAACTTTCTTAAATTTTTACGTTCATCAAACCACTTAACCAGAATGCTAGGTACAGTTCCCATATCACCACTTGGTTCTGGTTTCTTATACAAGACACCGTTACTAGCAACACTCAGATTGTTTTCAGACAATAGTGATTTAAATTCATCCACAGTATATGGATTACCACCAATGTATAAAGTAGTTACATTGTTTTTAACATATTCTTCTACATTCCAGTTTTCTACTTTACCTACTTTAGTCTCTGGACTGATGTTAAGACTGATGATGATATTCGGATACATTGATGTAAGGTCCAAGTCAAACACCCAATCATAACGGCCGGGAATAGGATCTTTAACATAAGCACCTTCAAAACCTTCTTCATTTTGTTCCAACTGGTTTTCATATTCAGCTCGACCTTCCAATGATTTGTTAGGAGCAACTTGTTTCTTTCTACGTAGATAAATAAGAATAGCACCTTCCAAAAACCTAGAACTCATGCCAAAATTCTCATAACCTACGTGTCCAGTATGACAGATACCTCTAGCTAGATCAATAAACTGTAATTTTTTATCAAGAGCAACAACGATCTTAACGTCATTCAAGTTATATTCAATGTATCTGTTAATATCATCTTTGTACAAATCATTCAAACTACCTTTGTAACTGATCTTTTCAATATTAACAACCTTCTTGCCAATAGCACCTAGAGCATAACTTGGTTCATTCTTACCACTGAACTTCTTGTATAGAATCATATAATCCAAACAAGATACACCAGCAATAGTCATACGTTCCAAGAACTTGTTGAAATAACAAATACCAATTGAACTTAGACGTTTAGCATTGGTTTCACCAACAACACGTTTTGCACGGTTGTACAAGTAAACCATATCAAATCCGTCAATGTTCCAACCAGTTACAATAGTAGGTTGAATTTCTTCCCATTTGGTGAAGAAGTGCATCAACAATGATTCTTCATTGTCATATGACTTGATTTCAACGTTGTCATTGATACTGTCTTGAATCTTCATTTCCTTATCCAAGATGAATACGGTATATTGTTTTGTTGCATCATCATGAATAGCAATAGCTGTGATTTCCTTATCACCTTCTTCTACAACTGGAAATCCACCTTCAGAACTAACCTCAATGTCAATTGTGACTACACGGTGACCTTTTGATGGTTCATCACTGTCTTCATACGCATCAATTAGAATACGAGTTTCCATTGGAACGTCACTTTCAAACAATGATGGATCTCTTGGATTGAAGTTATAAATCTTCTCCAACTTGTCACCATAGATTGAACGGTAAGTTCCGTTAGAACTCTTTCTGTATGCGTAGTTTCTGAATGGAAATGTTACATAACCCTTTTCATCATCCCACAAATGTACTGTGTTTTCTTTTTTATCTACAAAGATGTTTTGATACATATTTTTAATAACCCAACTTAGCTTTAAGTGAGTTGTATAGTTCAATATACTCTGGTTTTACGTACTTGTCAAACTGATTCACTCGTTGTTTTAGCTTTTCATCTTTAATAGCTGTGAATAATTCCACTTCCATTTGATAAGCGCTAATAACAGGAGGAGTTGCTAAATTAACAATTCCCCAAAGCATTGCGGTTTCATCTTCAGTTAATGAATACAATTGTTCTAATCTCATAATTCTATTATAACCTAATTTTTAAACACTGTCAATTTAATTTAACACCAAATATATTTGCGTCATAGTTTATAAAAAGTACGTTATTAAGTTTATCAGTTAACACTTGAGTTTCTTTAACGTGTACTTCTTTTTCTGTATCTTCTACTTCTTTGATGCTGAAAGAGTTGCCTAAGTTACTTATAGTACCTTCTCTTGGAGACAATACTATTTGTGGTGTTATAACAAGGTAATCATCAGCTTTTAATTGTTTCTTTTTCTTTGACTTTGTATCTGAAACTGTTACATTACCTTCTACTACATATACATGAGTATATTTAGCTCCAGATGTTACAAAAAATTTGGCGTTAGTAAATGTAATAAATCCAAGTGGAGTACCTATAGTAGTTTGACTTGGACATTTGCTTACGCAATATAGTACACCATCTACAGTAAAATTAAATGCGGATTCTTTTAACTTAACTATTTCAGGTAATTTGAATGTATTATTGTATTCAATTGGTGTTTGGTTGAAATATACACTGGTAGATTCTTTTTGATATACAGCAATTTTATGTGGAAATACATAAGAAGTAGTTTGATTTGTACCAGCTACAACACTAAGACCATTTGTTAGTGTATATGTGTTACCAACAGTAGTAGACAACACACTTAATTTTCCACCAACTACTTCTGATAACTCAGTTTTTTCTGTGGAATCATAAAGAAACAAACTGTTTGCGTTAACAGACAACACCATTAATAATGAGAGTAATAGATTTTTCATATTCAATAAATAGTTGTTATAGATTGACTTCATATATTTTATAAGTTATTCTATTCAAATGGATGTACAAGAAATAAAAAAGAAGCGGGTAAGTTTCAGCCAATATTCAATGTGGATGAAATGTCCCTACAGTTGGAAACTTAACTATCTGGAAGGTAAAAGAATCTATGACGCAAGTTTAAACATATTCTTTGGTACCGCAATCCATCATTCTGTTCAAACATTCTTACAATCACTATACACTGAATCAGTTGAGAAGGCTGATAGTATCAATGTATTTGAATTGTTCAAAGTTAAGTTTGAGGAAGAAATCCAGAAAGAAAAGAGTAAACCAGGTAGTAAATTTACCTATACAGATGATGAATACACTGAGTTTGTATTTGACGGTGAAGATATCTTAAAGACATTTCTTAGTACAAAGAACCGTCTCAAATACTTTCCTTCTCAGAAATATGAGTTTATTGGTGTGGAAATTCCATTGGATCTACCAATTAAGAATAACGTAGAGTTTATTGCTTACGTTGACTTGGTTCTTAAAGATAAAGAAACTGGTAAGTATAAGATTTATGACTTTAAGACTAGTTCTAATGGATGGAATAAGTATCAAAAGGAAGATCCAGCCAAGTTTAGTCAGATCTTGCTATATAAAGCATTTTATGCAAAGAAGTTCAACGTTGATTTGAATCACATTGAAGTAGAATTCTTTATCTTAAAGAGAAAACTATATGAAGCTGTAGACTTTCCTCAAAGTCGTATTCAAATCTATGAACCCATGCACAATAAACAAGCAATTGCATCTACTCTAGGTGACTTTGCAACATTTGTTACTGAGTGTTTTACCGTTGAAGGTGATTACAATGTAAATGGTTCATATCCAAAGATTCCTGGTAAAGCTAAGAAGAATTGTAAGTATTGTCAACATCACAAGGTTAATTGTAATGGCAAAGCAGATAAATTGTTAGATTAAAATAAATCTACCTTAACTGCCGTATATATGTATATACGTATATATGAAAAGCAGTGTTACAACCGTAAAGGTAGATAATGGTTTATATGAGTCATTTAAGATTCAAAACGTTAAATCCAAGTTTCATTTGCAAGATCTAGTGAATAGAGCAATGTATTTGTATTTGAATGACAGAGAATTTAAAGACAGATTATATAATTTCAGCATTCCAGTTTTAAGTGAAGAGGCACAAGTTACCAAATTAAGTATTACTGGATCTAAAAACTAACAATTTATGAAGAAAAAGAAAATATTATTACTATCAGATGATTTAAGAATGCATAGTGGTATTGCAACTATGTCTAGAGAATTGGCCTTGGGTACAGTTCATCACTATGATTGGGTTCAAATTGCAGGTGCAATCAAACATCCAGAAGCAGGTAAAATTGTTGACTTAAATCAAGCAACAAGAGATTTGACAAAAGTACCAGATGCAAATATCAAATTGTATCCTACTGATGGTTATGGAAATGACCAAGTGTTATTTTCTATTATGCAAATTGAAAAGCCTGATGCAATTATGCATTTTACTGATCCTAGATTCTGGGGATGGTTATATGCTATTGAAAAACAAGTTAGAGCCAAAGTACCACTGACATATCTTCATATTTGGGATGATTTGCCATATCCAATGTGGAACAGACCATTTTATCAGAGTTGTGACGCATTGTTTGCTATTAGTAAACAATCAAATAATATTGCTAAACACGTATTGGGAGCAGAAAACTGTTTCTCATTAAATGAAGTAGAAAACCAAACAGTTTAATAAAGTTATGCCATTTAAAAATAAAAAACATTTATTACATTTAGTTCCTCACGGTATCAACAGTGATGTATTTATACCACTAGCTGCGGATCATAAGTTGATCAAAGAAAAGAAAAAGCAACTATTTGGTGATAAACAATATGACTTTGTATTATTCTACAACAGTCGTAACGTTCAACGTAAAAAGACAAGTAACGCAGTATTAGCTTTTAGAGCATTCTGTGACAATCTAACACCAGAACAAGCTGCTAAGTGTGTATTGGTATTACATACAGAAAAAGTACAAGACGCAGGTACAGACTTACCAGAAGTAATTACTGCTCTGTGTCCAAATTATGACGTAGTATTTGTTGAACATAAGATTAGTCCAGAAGAAATGTGTGCAATGTACAATATTGCAGATGTTACAATTCTAATCAGTTCCAATGAAGGATTTGGATTGAGTATTGCTGAATCAATTATGTGTGGTACTCCAGTAATTACTACGGTAACTGGAGGGTTACAAGATCAAATTGGTCAAGTAGATAATGAAGGCAAACCATTTGAATTTACCCTTGAATTTGGCACTAATAGTACTGGAAAATATAGAAATCATGGTGTGTGGGCTAAGCCAATTTGGCCCGCAGTTAAAACAATTCAAGGAAGTGTACCAACTCCATATATCTTTGATGATGTATGTACATGGGAAGAAGCTGCTGAAGCAATCATGTATTGGTATCTAATGACACCAGAACAACGTGAAAAGTGTGGTTTGGAAGGTCGTAGATGGGCAATGAATGAAGGTGGTATTAATGCCAAGAATATGTGTAATCAATTTATCAAGGCAATGGATTATACTATTAATAACTTTATTCCAGAACCTGGATTTTCTATTCATACAACATCTGATTGTGTTGGTAATTCACAACCACATAATACATTTGGTGTAGAAGTTCCTAAGATTAACATTGACAAATTAAAATCAGAAATTGATACTACACTATCTAAACTATGAAGATTCAAGTATTAAAGAATGAGACATATCAGTCTACAGACAATCTACCCAAGAAAGGTACTGATAGAGCTACTGGATTTGATGTAATTGTTACAAGTGTTCCAGAAATTGTTGGTGATCAGTATGAAAATGGATCATACAAACGTATTGACTACATTCAATACAAGACCAATCTTAAATTGGCAGTTCAAAAAGATCGTCAATTCAGTAACTTTGGTTATACTGATTTGGATTATGATATTCTAGCATTTCCTCGTAGTAGTGTTAGTAAGTATAATTTGGTATTAGCCAACTGTATTGGATTGATTGACGCAGATTATCGTGGTGAAGTATTACTTCGTTTCAAGTATATCTGGCAACCAGAAGACTATAGCATATATACACATGAATCCAATGATGGATCTCCATTATATACTTACATAGGAGGTAAGGTTAACTCTGTTAAACTCTATAATAAGGGTGATAAGGTTTGTCAACTCAAAATAACCAAGGTAGAAAATGTTGAATTTGTGTTGGTAGATGAATTGGATTCTACTAACAGAGGTGAAGGTGGATTTGGTAGTACTGACACCAAACAACAAATTAAAAACATTACTGAATTGTATGAAAAAAACAATAACAATGTAGTGACCCCACAGAAAAAATATATTGACGCAATTAAAGAAAGAGAACAAAAACTAGGATAAATTTATGAATAAACCATTATGTGTAATTCAAGGACCAGTCTTCAGTAGAAGCGGTTATGGTGATTTGGCAACAGATCTTGCAAGAAGTATCATTAGATATGATAAATATGATGTTAAAATTGCTCCTACAAGATGGGGTGGTTGTCCATCAAAAGTAACGGATTCAGATCTTACTGCAGATGAAGATAGAAAGTTATTCAGTCACTTTTTAACTGCTCCTCTACAAAAACAACCTGATTTATTTGTACAAATCAGTATTCCAAATGAATTTCAAACAGTAGGTAAATATAATATTGGTATTACCGCTGGCATTGAAACTACTGCGGCATCTGGTCAATTCATTGAAGGTTTAAATAAGATGAACATGAACATTGTTACCAGTAATCATGTTAAGAAAGTATTTGAATCTGCTCAATACCAAAAACAATATCAAGATGGCAAAGTAGAACCATTAAAAAGTGAAAAACCAATTGAAGTATGTTTCTGGGGTGCTGACACATCAATTTACAAGAAAACAGATGAAAAAGTTCAAAACGTTGATGATGTAATGTCAACAATTCCAGAAAAATTTGCATTTTTATTTGTTGGCCAATGGACGCATGGTGGATTATTTACTGACAGAAAGGACATTGCTACTTTAATCAAGGTATTCTCTGAAACATTTAAAGATTCAAAAACAGATAATAGACCCTGTTTAATCATAAAGACTAATGGAGCAAATTTCTCAAAAGTTGATAGAGAAGACATTTTAAAGAAAATAAAAAAAGTTCAATCTTTAGTTGGAGGTAATGTTCCAAATGTATATTTAATTCACGGAGAACTAAGTCCAGTTGAGATGAATGCATTATTCAATCATGAAAAAGTAAAGGTACATGTCAATTTTACTCATGGTGAAGGATTTGGACATCCAATTTTGTTATCAACATTAAGTGGAAAACCAACTGTTGTTTCAAATTGGAGCGGACATTTAGATTTCTTGAATCCTAAGTATGCGGAATTTTTTGAAGGAACAGTTAAACCAATTGATCCGGGATCAGTAAATGATTGGTTGATCAAAGAATCTTCTTGGTTTTATGTGTCACAAAGTCTGGCATCAGATAAACTAAAGAAATTGTATAATAGTCTATCAAAAGATATTTTGGAAGACTATGAAAAGTTAAGAGTTGAAAATGAACAAAAATTTAGTATTCAAGCAATGGATGTTAGATTACATGAAATTTTAAATAAATACGTTCCTGAATTTTCAGTTGAACGTACACTGGTGTTGCCTAAATTGAAAAAAATTGAGGCACCAAAACTAAATAAAATTGAATTACCAACTCTTAAAAAATTGTAACAATATGAATGATATTTTTATATCATATCTAGTAACAACAAAAAATACAGGATTTGAACTCCAAACTCTTTTGGAACGATTGTATAAATATGGTTCTAACAATGAATGTATTATTTTAGATGATTACAGTGATGATCCATTGACGTTACAAGTATTAAATAACGTATCTGACAATAATTTCTTTAAGATTTATAAACATAAATTAGATAGAAATTATAGTGAACATAAAAACTATGGTAAGAGTCAATGTCAAGGAGAATATATTTTTCAAATTGATGATGATGAATTACCAACTGAAACATTATTAGAATCATTAAAAGAATTACTTAATCTTAATAAAGATATTGATTTATTTTGGATTCCACGTATTAATGACTTTAGAGGAGTTAATCATATAAACGCCCAACAATGGGGATGGAAATTGACTCCCTATGAGGATAGATTGATTGTTAATTGGCCTGATGTACAAGGTAGATTATTTAAAAATTTACCTTATATTGAGTGGAAACGTAGATTACATGAAAAGGTGGAAGGATCAAAAACACATGTTCATCTACCATATGAATATGAATTTGCGTTACACCACAACAAAACAATTGAAAAACAAATACAGACTAATATAAAGTATAACAAATTATTTACAGAAGAAGAAAATAAAGGATTTAAAATATGAAAAAACTATTGGAATTAGGTGAACATTATGTATCTGATTTTATGAATCCGTCAGATTCATATGAAAATATTAAAAAATATTCATTAGACTTATATTTGGATGAAAAAATCAATGCGCCAAGATTAAAAACATCTGCGCCATTGGATAGTATGTATGGAAAATACTGGTATAGATCAGGAATAAATACATCAATGACAATGCAGTTACGTGACATAGTAAACCAAATATGTTCAAGAATTAAATTTAAAAAGGGTGATATTTGGTTAGATATTGCATGCAATGACGGTACATTGCTAAAAAATGTTCCATTTGATTTTATAAAATTGGGAATTGATCCAGCGGATAATTCTTATTATAATGAATCATCAAAAGTAGCTACTGTTGTACAAGATTATTTTTCAAAAAGTTCATATGAAAAAACTGGATATGGTGATAAAAAATGCAAGGTGGTTACTATTATTGCAATGTTTTATGATATTGAAAATCCAATACCTGTAATCAATGATTTATATGAAATTTTAGATGATGATGGGTTATTGGTATTACAAATGTCATATACACCATTAATGATCAATCAATTAGCGTTTGATAATATCTGTCATGAACACATTTATTATTATTCATTAACAACTATTAAAAAGTTATTTAGTGATAACGGATTTAATTTAGTTGACTGTGAATTAAATGATACTAATGGCGGCAGTTTCAGAGTATACTTTCAAAAAAATGTAGCAAACAAATCTACGTTTGGATCTGCTCCATTACGAGATATTTGTAATTTTAGAATTGAATCTATTCTTTCAATTGAAAAAGAAAAATATGATATCAGTAATCAAAATGTTTGGTCAAATTTCGGTGATAGACTAAATAAGTTAAAAGAACAAACCGTATCTTTTATTAAAGAAGAAAAAAGCAAAGGTAAGAAAATATATGGTTACGGTGCATCTACAAAAGGAAATACTCTATTACAATATTTTGGATTAGATCATACTTTAATTGATGCAATTGCTGAGAGAAGTCCTTATAAATTTGGATTGAAAACTATAGGTACAAATATTCCAATTATATCAGAAGAAGAAATGAGATCAAGAAATCCTGATTATTTGTTAATTTTACCTTGGCATTTTATTGATGAATTTGAAAAAAGAGAAAGTGAATTCATCAAGAAAGGTGGGAAGTTAATTGTACCATGTCCAGAATTTAAAATCATAGGGTAATAAACGTGTCATTTAACAAATTTCTAATATCTCATAGAGGCAATGTTAACGGACCTAATGCTGATAAAGAAAATCATCCTGATTATATTATACAAGCATTACAATTAGGTTACAATGTTGAAATTGATGTATGGTATACTAATAATAATTGGTATTTAGGACATGACAATCCGGTATTTGAGATAAAATTTGATTTTTTGAATAATGATAAGTTATGGTTACATGCAAAGAATGGAGATGCATTTAATATACTATTGCAATATAACAATATAAATGTATTTTGGCATACAAATGAAGATTGGATTTTAACCAGTAAAGGTTATATATGGACTTATCCAAATAAAACCTTATATCCAAAAAGCATTTGTGTAATGCCTGAGGTAGGATATAGCGGTGATATTAGTAATTGTATAGGTATATGCAGTGATTATATTTTAAATTATGATTAAATTAATTATATTAGATGTTGATGGAATAATGACGGACGGAAAAAAGTATTATGGTCAAGATGGATCTGTATATTTAAAATCTTTCTGTGATAAAGATTGGACAAGTATTAAAAGATTTAAATCACTTGGAATCAATGTGATATTTTTATCAGGAGATGAAAATATAAATAAACTAGTAGCTGATAATAGAAATATTGATTTTTATCTGAGTAGATCTATACCAAAAGAATTTTTATTGAAAACAATTGAATCAAAATATAATATAGATAGAAAAAATATTTGTTATTTTGGTGATGATTTATTTGATATTGGCATAATGAAAGAAGTAGGATATTCATTTTGCACAAGTGATTCACCATTAATAGTTAAATTACATTCAATTGAATTAAATGTTTTTGGTGGAAATAATGCAGTATTACATTTATTTGAATATATTGAAAAAAGTAAATTAATACCGTCATTGACTTACGAAGAAATTATGTCAAAAATATATGAATTAGATAAAAAAGAAAAATTTTAATTATGTATGATATTAGTTTATATGGCCACCTAACAAGGGATATAATTTTTGAAGACTTTGAAAGAAAAGATTCAATTGGTTCAATTGCAAATGTATGGAGCACTCTAGTAAAAATAGACCCATCATTAAAAATCAATTTACAACCTACATCTATTGGACAAGCATTAATTTATATTGATAAATCAACATCAACTAGAGTATCAAAACCAGAGTTAAATTTAAAAACTAATACACCTTGTATAAAAGATTCAAAATGGAATCATATTTTATATGTAAATAATTTACCGGATACGTCTTTTATTAAAGACATCAACACTGGTGTGATATCATATGATATAAGTGTTGGAAAACCAATAGATGTACATTTATTAAAATACGTTGATTATCTCTTTATATCAGATGAAGACATGTTTACTGATTTTGATTCACTATGTAATTTAACAAAAGGATGGGTTATATTACATCATAAAACAGGAAGTATATCATCAAATAAAAAAGAAAAAATTGTAATAAATACTCAAGAAATAAATGATGTAAATGTATTAGGAGCAGGTGATATGTACATATCATATTTTATTGTTAATATGTTAAAAAATATACAAATTAAAAAAAGCCTACAAGTGTCTCATGATGATACATATAAAAGGTTATTGGAAAGAAAAAATGAAAAAATTTAATTTGTTAATCCCTATTGCAGGAAAAGGTTCTAGATTCCCAAAAGAAGTTTATATAGCACCAAAACCTTTAATTTTATTAGATAAAAAAACAATCATTGAATGGACAATGAGTTGTATAGACTATACTGATTGTAACCTTATCTTTATAGTAAGAAAAGAACATGTTGATGAATTTTGTATTGATAGTTTCCTAAAAAGCAAATTTGGAAATGACATACAAATAGTAGTAACAGATAAAATTACAGAAGGATCTGTTTGTTCTTGTTTATTAGCTGAAGAGTTAATTGACAATGATTTACCTTTATTAATACACTGTTCTGATGTCTATTTTGAGAAAAAACTTAATCCACATCAAATAAATTCAAATTTAGACGGTTGTATATTAACGTTTAAATCAAATTCTCCTAATTACAGTTATTCACAATTAAATAATGAAGGATTTGTAATTAAAACAAAAGAAAAAAGTGTTATAAGTAATAATGCTTCTGTTGGATTATATCATTTCAAATCAGGCAAATTGTTTGTTAAATATGCAAAAAAGATGATTGAAGAAAATCTAAAAACAAATAATGAATACTATATTTGTCCATTATACAATTTACTAATTAATGACGGTCTTAAGATATATACATCAGAAGTGGAAAAGATGCATGTATTTGGTACTCCAGATGAATACAATTTTTTTATTAACAATTCATTGAAATCATGGAAAGAAAATAAAAAAATAGCTTCAATATGTTCTGATCATTCAGGATTTGAAATAAAAGAAAAATTTAAGAAACTTCTTGATCAAAATAATATCAATTATATTGATTTTGGTACATTTAATGAAAATGATTGTGATTACTCAGATTATGTAAAACTTAGTTGTAAATCAATAATAGAGAAAAAAACAGATTTTGGATTTGGTTTTTGTAGAAGTGGACAAGGAATTAATATATGTGCCAACAAAATAGAAGGAATAAGATCCGCATTAATTGTTGATTCATATTTTGCTGAATATGCAGTCAGACATAATTGCGCAAACTTTTTCTCAATTTCATCAAAATATATAAAGACTGATGAAGATTTAAATAATATTCTAACTTCTATACTTAATAATACATTTGATGGCGGAAGACACCAAAATAGATTACAAAAAATATGATAGTATCAAACGTTAAAAAATGTAGAAACGGATGGTTTGTAGGAGACTTTGATCCAGCTGTATTTAAAACTAAAAATTGTGAAGTTGGTATTCATGAATATAAAAAGGGATTCATAGGCAAAGATCATTTTCATTTATTAAGTAAAGAATATAATTTTATCATTTCTGGAAAATTAATTGCTAATGGAATACAACTTAATAAAGGAGATATATTTATATTTTCAGAGTCAGAAATCTCCTCTACTGAATTTTTAGAGGATACGATGTTATTAATATTTAGAGATTCATCAAATAAAAATGACAAATATATATCATACGCACAATTTAATACAGATGCAGATATACTAAATACATACTTTAAAAACAATACTACAGGTACAATGGTTGAAGTAGGAGCTGGATGGCCAGAACAACACAGTCAATCAAAACTGTTTAGAGATGTTGGATGGAGAGTTGTTTCATTTGAACCAGATCCACTTTTATTTGGATTGCATGAAAAATTTAAACACGAAATATATCAATACGCAATATCTGATAAAACAGAATTAAATAAAGACTTTAAAGTTGCATACATGAGTGAAGATATTAATGTACAACCTTGGTCTGGATTTCATCCTGATATTATGTCTCAACAAAGAAAAAATGGTCTACAATCATTAGAAGTTGCATTGCAAAAAGCAGTAAATATAAAAGTAGATTATTATTGTCTAAATGATATTCTTCCAAAGATAAATGTTGACAATTTTGATTATTTATCAGTTGATGTTGAAGGATGGGAACTAGAAGTTTTAAAGGGAATTGATTTTAAAAAATATACACCTAAAGTTTTATTGGTTGAAAACGTACTAAATAACCCAGAATATAATTCATATTTAAGCCAATATGGTTATAAATTGATAGATTTTATTGAAAATCAAGATCAGCTTTATATTAAAGAATGAAAATTGCACTTTGTTTATCAGGTCAACCACGTTTTGTTGAAAAAGCATTTCCAAATATTTATGAAAATTTAATAAATGGTTATGATGTGGATGTATTTGTACATACATGGACTGATGAAAATAAAAATTATCAATTTAGAAATGACGGTATTTGGAAAAATGTAACTCAAGATACTGACATTCAAATCAAAATAATGGATTTATACAAACCTAAAAAATTCTTATTTGAAAAACCAAAAACTTTTAATGTTAATATAATAAATGGAGAAAAAGTAGAACATTATTTTAAACCACTATGGGAATCAAAATGTAATCATTTTAACAATCCTGATGGAGCAAAATATTTTGTAAATATGATCCACAGTATGTGGTATAGCATAATGATGTCAAATTTACAAAAAGAATTGTACTCAAAAGAAAGTAATATAAATTATGATCTTGTAATACGAGCCAGATTTGATGTTACTTATCGTTATAAATTGATATATGAGAATATAAACCCAAATATAATGAATGTATCAAGTCAAGTGCATCATGATCATATACATGATTTTTTTGCAATATCAAATGATACATATATGAACACATACTGCAGTTTATTTTACAATTTAAACTATTATTTATCAATAGTAAGACCGGATTGGAGATGTGGTGAAGGAATTTTATTTAAATTGATGGAAAAATTTAATATTCCATGTCAAGGAATAGATTTTATAGATATATTAAGACCATGAAAAACAATTACACAGAAAGAATTAAAACTGCAGTATCAAAAGCAATTGAATGTGAATCAAACATTACTGATGAAATACGTATGTTAGAAGGATGTTCAAGTCCAAAGATTAGACATCTACTCAACAATTTAATAAAATCAGGTGATAGGTATTTAGAAGTTGGTTGTTATAAAGGTAGTACTTCAATATCATCTTTATATTCTAAAAATGTAGATGATTATTTTCTAATTGATAATTACAGTGAATTTCCTAGTCAATTAGGTCCAGAAGGAACTAAAAATGCATTTCTAAATAATTTTACAAAAATAATTGGCAATACCCCAAAAAATTTTTATAACACGGATTATAAAAACATTGATACCAATCAAATACAAAACATAAATGTTTATCTTTATGATGGTCACCATTCATATAATGAACATAAAAGTGGAATAACTCATTTTTATAAATCTTTTGCGGATGAATTTATATTATGTGTAGATGATTGGGACACTAGTGGATGGGGTGTAAGAGAGGGAACATATGATGCTATTTCAGAACTTGGATTAGAAATATTATATAAAGTTGAATTAGAAAAAGGTTCAATTGTAGATAGTAACTTTGCTCACTTGGATGATAAATGGTGGTTTGGTTTTGCAGTATTTCATTTAAAAAAATAAAAATATATTATTATGATATTTACAAATGTTAGTTGGATTGGTGACTTTTTCTTATTATGGCCAGTGGCTTCATGGTACCATAAAACACATAAAGAAAAAATACATTTTGTAGTAACCAAAAATTATTACATGTATCCTATAATAGATAAATTTTTAAGACATCAACCTTTTACAGAAGAAATTACATATGTAGATGTTGGATCAAACGCTTTAGATCCAAATAATTTTGATTTTAATCCATCAAACTTTGGTATATCTGGTTCATATTTAAATTTTGGATTTTATAGATCAGTTACATTAAGTGATTATGTTCCCCAGTACTATGCAAATCGTCATGGTCTAGGTGTAGATCATGATTATGTACCAACATTAATTGAATTTGATGATATACCACATGAAAAAGTAACAATGGAAGTTGCACATCAAAAAAACGGTTATTGGCCAATATGGAAAAAAATGATGCCTTCAGACGTAACTGAACTAGACCCGTATAATACTCCGTTTGAAAAAAATGTATGGTATTCAGTAAAATCTAAAGAAAGACACTTTGGATGTACATCCTCACCAGTGTTAATGGATTTATTTAATTTAAAGTGTAATATTTATTGTGATCCGGGATTTAACCCACAAGTATATTACAGAAACAAATTCCACAATATTATAAAAGTATGAAAAAAATATTATGTTATATCGCATCATTCACTAACCATAGTGAATTTTATAAAGTATTAGAAACGGTTTTATCTTATAAAAAATATAAACTTGATGTCATCATATACACAACTGAACCAGTTCAATTTAATTATTTATTAAATAATGTAAAAGTTATTACATATGATAAATCTATAAAAGAAAACTTAGTTACAGAACACAGAAAACATATTCCAATATCTATTAATGATTATGATCTATTTCTATATTTAGAAAATGATATCATAATAAATGAATCAACACTTGATACATTTATAGAAGAAAACAGTCTATTAGATGACAATACTACCGTTGGATTCATAAGATATGAAGACTGTAATAACAAAAAGTATTTAAATGAATTTATGCCTGGTTGTACACACAATCATCTACCAACATTTAAAACAATAAATAATAAATTGTATTTTACATTAAACAATGTTCATCAAGGATGTTATCTACTAGAACAAAGGCATCTTAAAAAATTCATATCAAATAATCAATTTACTCTAAATCTAGGTCCTGGTTTAGAAGCAGCCGCTTCAAATTTTTATAAGTCAAATTTATGGCCTGGTTTGCCTAATACGTTGGAAAAGGTATATCCTGTAGATAAATTAGAACAATTATTGATTCATCACGCTTCAAATAAACATACAAAAACAAATACGGGATTCTTGACTTTTGATCAATTATTAGATATAATACCAAAATAATATGTCATATACATTTACCTCTCAATTCAAAAATAGAAACAATAATGAAGATTTTCTTGATATTCATTTTAAAGATAAAGTAGATAATTTATTTAAAGTAACAAAAGATATCTTAATGGTTGGGTGGAGACATGATTCTGACAAAACATTTGTAGATTACTTGATATCACAAAATAAGCAAGTAACTATTGTTGAAATCTATGAACCAAACTTAAAATCAATCACACAACCAAGTATAAAAGCAATATGTGATGATATTAGAAATTATACACCTGATAAAAAATATGACTTGTTTTTATGGCAACATGGGCCAGAACATGTAAGTAAAGATGAAGCAATAAAAACATTTGAAAGGTTAAATCCATATTTTAAATATATGATGATTGAAACTCCTCATGGTGTAAATCATCAAGATGAAATGTATGGAAATGTATATGAAAAACATATATCACATTGGACTTTTGAAGACTATATCAATTTAGGGTTTAAATCTACATTATATGCAGGTCAAAATCATGACGCATTTATATTTGGATATAAAATAAATGATTGATATAAAATGAAAATACTCTATATTTCAAATTTTGATTTACCTGATTTTCAAAGTGACATGATTTTTCATGGACTGAGGTCAGTGTTTGGTGATAGTTGTGTAGACTGTAATGATGCATGGTACATGTATGATGACATGAAACAGTATTGGAATCATAGAGTACCAGAAAATGGAATGTCATATGGTAGAGGGTTCACGTTATATGGAAAATTACCAAGAATTAACATAGACAGATCTAATTTACATGAAAAAATAAAAAATAAATTTTTTGATAAGATTGTGTATGGGTCTATAACAAGAAACAGTTTATTATTTAATGAAATAACTTCAATATACAATAAAAAAGATATTATCATTATTGACGGTGAAGATAATACTACTATAAACCGTAATTTTTTTGGTAAAGGTATTTATTTTAAAAGAGAGTTAGTTTATGAACCAAGTGAAGAATTGAGACCAATTGGATTTTGTATACCAGAGGAATTAGTATTAAATTCAGTACCAAAAAAAGAAAAAGATTATGGTTATGTAATTCCTGGTGATCCTCAGACTTATATATTCACTGAAGAATTTCCTTATTATGAAGATTATCAAAAATCATATTTTGGAGTAACCTTTAAAAAAGGCGGATGGGATTGTTTACGACATTATGAAATATTAATGAACGGTTGTATTCCATATTTTCCTGAATTGGAAAAATGTCCTAAATATACAATGAGTCATTTTCCAAAAGACATAATAATTAAGGTTATGAATATAATAAACAAAGAAGATAATATATTAAATTTTTATGATGAATATGTTGATATATTATTAAAGTACACAAAAGATAAGTTAACAACAAAGAAAGTTATAGAATCAATCCTATGAAAAATATAGTAGTGATGCCGGATTTCAAAAAAGATATAAACCAAGTAGAACCAGATTTTGTTAAATTTTGTAAAATAGGATGGAAAAAATGGTGTGAGAAAAATAATTGTGATTTTTTTATAATTGACACCCCAATTGCAAATTTTGATTATATTGTACCACAAATGCAAAAAATGTGGACCATGGACATAATTGATAAAAATGGAATTGAATATGATCAAATGGCAATAGTAGATCATGATACAATTCCAACAAAAAATTGTAAAAATTTTTTTGAATTGACAAACGGAAAGTTTACTGCTGTTTTAGATAATGGATTTGGTCCACAGTTAAATAGATTAGTTAGATTATTTAAAGATCATTTTTATAAAGAAGATGAATTTGTAACGTGGGATACATATTTTAATTCAGGATTTATTATTGTAAATAAATCTCATAGAGAAGTATTTAAAAAAACCCAAGAATTCTATTTTAAAAATAAAAATGAATTTGCAATTCACAATAAAGCAGATGATTTAAATGACCAAACTATTTTAAACTTTGAATTGTCAAAATCAAATATGGGATTAAATCTTCTTCCTAGAAGTTATAATGTATTAGCTTGGCATGCACAAAACTTTTTTTATGATTATACAGATGAATTAAACAGAAGAATAGATCCAGTTGTTCATATAAATGATTGTATTAATGTTTTTCACTTGTGTGGTGATTTAAATTTTAGAAATCAAGCTTCACATTTTGTATTAAATAAAATCTGGAATATTGTATGAAAAATTTTGTTATATATTGTAAATCATTCAATAGAGATATTGAACGTTATAAAAAATTGGTAAACTCTGTAAAAAAATTTAATGTAGAAAACTTAGATTTTTATACGTCAGTTCCAAGTACAGATTTAAATTTATTTAAAAATCAAATAGGAAGTGATTATGTAAAATTTGTTGCTGATGAAGATATATACAATAATATTCCTACAATGAGAGGATGGGAATCTCAACAAATAGTAAAATCTTCATTTTGGAAATTAAATGTGTGTAACAATTATTTGATGATAGACTCAGATTCTTATTTTATTAAAGAATTCAATGAAGATATGTTTATGTATGATAGTGAAACGCCATATACTGTTATGCATGAACAAAAAGATTTGTTTGCCTGGAGTACCAAAAATCAAAATATATTAGGATTTAATCCTAAGAATAGTTTTATTGAAGAACGAAAATTTGTAATGAATTTGTTTGATCGTAAAGGAAAAATATATGATTTTGGTCCAGGTCCTGTTATTTGGTCAAGAAAAGTATGGGAGTCTTTAGAAAAAAATTATTTGGAACCAAATGGAATTAAATTTCATCAATTGATTCAACAAAGACCTTCAGAATTTTCTTGGTATGGTGAATGGTTATTATATAGCAATGAGATAAAATTATATCCAGTTGAACCTCCATTTAAATTTTTCCATTATTATCAACAATATATAGAATATAAAAATTTAGGATATACATTAAAAGACTGGGCAGAAAACTATGTTGGAGTAGTAATGCAAAGTAGTTCAAACCTTCCACTAGAATATTAATGAAAACATTAGTAGCAATATTAAATCATAACTTACCGGAATATACTGATTATTTGTATAATAACTTAAGTCCTTATCAATCAAATATATATGATTTAATTGTAATTGATAATGGATCTATATCTGAAAAAATGAGTCAATATACCACTCATGCATTAGATACTAACTGTTATATGGGAGGAGGATTTAACGCAGCAATGCAATTAGTATTAACATCAGATGAATATGATTCACTGTTATTTTTAAATAATGATTTAATTGTATTTGGATATGAGTTTGTAAAAACTCTAAGAACAGAAATGTTTAATGAAAACTTTAAAATATTAAGTGCATGTTTTTTTAATGTTGAACCAACTGGTCAATGTTTTTGGAAAACAATGCATAATTGGGGGAAATCTAAAACTAGAGAAGTACCATTTATTGATTTTCAAATGCCTTTAATACATAAAGATCTTTTAAAGGAGATTAAAGAAATTGATTCAGACCTTATATATGGATGGGGAATTGATGCTTTGTTTGCTATTATGTGTAAAAAACACAATTGGAAAATGGGAGTAATGGATAGATTATCTGCTTTACATTATAATAGTTTAACAGTAAAATTAAAAGCAGTTGAATTTGATGTAAATGAATATTGTAAAAGAGCAGAAGAAGGACAAACTAAATTTTTTACTAAATCAAATTTACTCAAAGAATTTAACCAAGTAAGACTAGAAGGATCTTCATATAAATTATGATTACATTTTGTGTAAGTTGTTGTAACAATTTAAATTATCTAAAATTAGCTGTACATTCAGTTAGAACATATTCACATTTTAAAGATGCTGAATTTATTGTATTTGCTGAAAATTGTGATAAAGATGATACATATAAATGGTTAGAGGAAAATAAAGATAAATATAAATTAACCGTTTTTATTGAAAATAATTCTGTTGAAACAACCAAAGGAATTGGTGGTGGAATGAATTTATGTGCATCTCATGTGAAAACTGAATATATCATGTTTTTACACGCTGACTTTTTTGTTTCAAAAAATTGGGATTTAGAATGTTTGAAGTTATTTGAAAAGTATCCAAACACACCTCTGTGGGTTTCATCACAAAGATTTCAACCAAATATATGGAAAGAAAATAACAGACCAGGAACAATAATGTTTCCATATGAAGATTTTGGATATAAACATGATAATTTTGATGAAGACTATTTCATACAATACGCAGAAGAATTTTCAAAATTAAATAATGATATTGAAATAGAAAAAGGTGAAGGAGTATCAGGATTAATTAGAAAAAAAGATTGGGACTATATTGGAGGCAATGATCCAATATATCAACCAGCATTTTGGGAAGACATTGATCTCTTTATAAGAATGCAATTAGCAAATTATAAATTTATAATGACTACTAATTCAATAGTATTTCACTTTGGTAGTAGATCAGATAAAAGTAATTTTCCTAATGATGAAATTGTAAGAGCAGAAACTGCCAAGAATTATGAAAAAATTGGAGCACAAAAATTTTACAAAAAATGGGGATTTTTTCCATCATTAACAAATACCTCCTTTTCCACATATCCAAGTAACATAAACAAAGAAAAATATAATCATTTAATTAAATTATGAATTATGAATGGCCAAAACATGTAAAATTCCCGGAAGACAAATGGTTAAATTTCCATGAAAACCATATTCCAGTATGGAATCAAATTTTAGATCCTCTAAAACAAAAAGACAACAATATTGGAATTGAAATTGGATCATTTTGCGGAGGGAGTGCAGTATGGTCAATTGAAAATATTATAAAAGAATCAGGACATTTATATTGTATTGATATTGAAGAACATGAGTTATTAAAACACAACTTATCAGTATATAAAAATGTAACTTTTATAAAAGGAAATTCATTTGACGTATTGAGAACACTAAATCATAATAACAATTGTTATGAATTTGCTGATTTTGTTTATGTTGACGGAAGTCATCATGCAAAAAACGTATTAGAAGATATGGTAATATCATGGAACTTATTAAAACAAGATGGTATTATGATATTAGATGATTACGGTTGGGGATCTGATAGAGTAGATACAGAAACACCAAAACCAGCAATAGATGCTTTTATGTATATATACAGAGATTTATATGAAGTATTATACTTTGGATGGCAAGTATTCCTAAAAAAGAAAAAATATAAATTAACAGAAGACTTTTTAGAAAGAAAATATGAAACCTACAATTAGTTTTATTATACCAAGTTATAATAATCTTAGACATCTAAAAAATGCATATTTTAGTATCAAAAAACATGCATCTAATCATGAAATAATATTATTGGATGACGGATCTTTAGATGGAACGTGGGAATGGATACTGTCATTGACTGATACAAATATTCAAAAATATAGAAGTAAATCTAGAGTTGGTCATACAGTCTTGTATGACGTTGGCATAAATCTAGCAAAAAATGATATTGTTAGCATATTGCATGCGGATATGATCATTGGTCCAAATTATGTAGAAAATCTATTAAAACATTTAAAACCAAATAAGGTGGTATGTGCTACAAGAGTAGAACCACCTTTACATCCTTCAGGTAAGGAGAAAATAACACAAAATTTTGGATTAGATTTTGATAATCTTGATATTACAAAATTTGAATCATTTTGTTCAACTGAACAATTGAATTCAAAAGATAAAACAACAAAAGGCATGTTTGCCCCTTGGATTTTGTATAAAAAAGATTTTCAATCAATTGGAGGACATGATCATATGTTCTCACCATTTCCATATGAAGATAGTGATATCTTTCAAAGATGGATACTAAATGGATTTGAATTGATACAATCCAGAGATGCCCTTGTATACCATTTGACATGTAGAGGACACAGATGGACTGAAAAAATTCAAAAAGATGATGATTTCTATAAAGAATGTTGTTACAAAAACTCAAGAAATTTTATAAGAAAATGGGGAAGTTGGATAAAAAATGATGAATACAGTTATCCAATATTAACACCAAAATTTAACATTGGTTTCATTATACATAATTGCAACACATCATTATTGCAACATTTAGAACCATGGGCCAGTAATTTATACGTAAATTGCAAAAAAAATGAATATATAAATCAAGAACAATCAAAAACGTCATTTGATTTATCATCAAAAATTAAAAATATTGATGAACAAAAAAATAATGATGTAATTGTTGAATTTGATGGATCATTATTTAACAAAGATAGATATGACTTTTTAACTTCACATCTACCTAACGTCTTGAAAGACTCAGGTGAACTAGGTGAAATGGAATATGATATATTCAAACTTCACATTAAATCATTAAAGACATATGAAAATGATTTGATAAATGTAAAAAATAGTTAAACAATATAAGATTTAACTGTTTCTTTTAAATTCTCATTAAAATCTGTTAATTTGAACTTATTAAATTCCATTTGAAAGTCTTTGACATCAATTGCATATCTAAAATCATGACCTTTTCGGTCTGTTACATATTCAAACCATTCCCAGTCAACTTTTTGATTTGTAATGATTTCATATGTAGCAACAATTAAGTGTATTAATTGTATATTAGATAATTCATTGTTACCTCCAATCAAGTATTGTTTTCCTACAATACCATCCAATAAAACATTAATTAGAGCATTAACGTGGTCTTTAACATAGATCCAATCTCTGATGTTTGATCCGTTTCCATATAATGGTATTTTTTCTTTGTTTTTCAATTTGTTAACACAAACTGGTATTAATTTTTCTGGATATTGTCTTGGACCAAAATTATTGCTACAATTTGTGATTATAGCTGGAAAATTATATGTCTTAACATAACTTCTTACTAACAAGTCACTAGACGCTTTTGTTGCGGCATAAGGACTATTTGGTCTATATGGACTATCAACGTTAAATTCTCTCTCTTTATAACTTAAACTACCAAATACTTCATCTGTAGATATGTGTATAAACTTCTTTATATTGGTACCCTTAAACATTTCTAATAAATTAAATGTACCGTTGATATTAGTGTCAATGAACTTTTTTGGACTCTTAATTGAATTATCTACATGAGATTCCGCTGCAAAATGAACTACATAATCTAAATTAAGTGAGTCAATATATTTCTTCTGATCAGGAAAATATGGAGCAGAAATATCCATACTCAATCTTTGATATCTTGTATCATCTTGAAATGGTAGTTTTTTATTAGCCGCATATGTCCCAGCATCAATATTATAAACTTTTACTACATTATCACGTTTAAGAATTTCTTCAATAAAGTGACTGCCTATAAATCCACATCCGCCTGTTATTAGTATATTCATATTATTTCCAATTATTCAAACAATAATCCAATGATTCATCTACACTACTCATTTTAATGCCTGTAGATAGTAATTTACTATTATCCAAAATACAGTTAGATCTAGGAGTAACTGCACAAGATTTATAAAATTCATCTGATTCAATCAACTCAAATACTTTATCTTTTGCAATAGTTTTCTTTAGTTTTTCAACCAATAATTCAGTAGTAATATAGCCAGTATTAGTTACATTATAAATTCCATATGGAACGTTTTTGGTTATTGTCTCAATACAAGCATTAACAAATTCTTGTTTGTGTGATATTGAATTTTCTGCCTTTAATTGTCTCTGATACTTGACCAATTTACTAATCAAATTACGTGGATTGTCATATTCTTCAAATGGCATCCTCAATCTCCATACATACGATTTCTCCCACTTTCTTACTAACTTCTCTGAAAGAGCTTTTATTCCACTATAGATACTACAATTATTTTGACCAAATGAAAAATTTGGTTCATCTTCTTCAGTGAATCCAGTTCCGTTTGGACCAGATCCATAATAAATACAACCACTTGATACATGACCAAGTGGAATATCATTTAATACACACCAATCAGTTAGTATTTGTGGAAATATAATATTTGCGTGAATACAAACATCTTTATTTGTTTCACATGCATCCACGTTTGGCTTTCCAGTATATCCAGCCGCATTAATTACTGCATCAATAATTGGATATCCTGCCTTTTCATACCATTTCTCCAAATCATAAAATGTTGTGTTTGCTGCGTTAGGCCAACATTTAAATTCAATTTGTTTTTGTTCTAATTGACGTTTAAATTCACTTCCGACGTATCCAGTTGATCCAAATAGTATAATCATAATAATTTTTCTAAGTATTGTTTATATTCGCTTTTAGGCATTTTGTCAACTATATTAGATAGTTGTTGTTTATTAATAAATTTTTTTCTATAGCAATCTTCCTCAATACATCCAATTTTAATGCCTTGTCTTTCTTGAATTGTTTGTATATAAGCACCACTTTGATATAAAGATTCAGGTGTTCCTGCATCCAACCACACAGTACCTCTAGGAAATTGTATTACTGTTAGCTTTTGTTTTTCTAAATAAATTCGGTTTAAATCAGTGATTTCTAATTCACCTCTAGCAGATGGCTTCAATGACTTTGCTAGTTTCACCACTTCATTGTCATAAAAATATAAACCAGGAACAGCGTATGTACTCTTTGGATTGGTAGGCTTTTCTTCAATAGAAATAGCTTGTCCATTTTCATTAAACTCAATTACACCATATGCAGTTGGATCATTTACTTGATATGCAAATACAATTGCACCATCTAAAGTTGGTTTCATTCTAGCCATTCCATGAAAAATATTGTCTCCCAATATCAATCCAACAGCGTCATTCTGAATAAAATCTTCAGCAATAATAAATGATTCAGCAATACCCCTTGGTTTATATTGAACCTTATAACAAATATCCAAACCTAAATGTTTGCCGTCACCAAACAATTTCTCATACAAGGGTAAATATTCTGGTGTACTGATGATACAAAATTCTCTTATACCACACGTTATCATTGTGGATAGTGGATAATAAATCATTGGTTTATCATATACAGGAAGTAACTGTTTATTAACAGTTGACGTAAGAGGATATAACCTACTACCAGTTCCTCCAGATAAAATAATTCCTTTCATATAACTCTTATATTTATAGATAAATAGACCGTTTATGATTTATATAATTTTTTTAAATACGTTTTTGTTGGTTGTCTGGTTTAACACAGATGCATTTGTTGAATACTTCAAATTCACCGGCAATTTGTTCAAAATCAAAGAGTATGAACTTGAAAAAAATAATGACTTTAGTTTGAACTACCACTCATTCTTATTAAAGAAATACAACAGCTTTTTAATCAGACTAATTACATGTCCACTATGTTTTAATTTTTGGATAACTTTTCTGTTTACAATTGTTTTTAATTATCAATTTATTTGTATTCCAATAATATATATACTATCATTATTGATATATTTTATATTTACTAAGTTATCACCATGAATATAAGCAACGTTACTGATTTCTATCATTTAGTCAAAAGGTCAAATTTACAGTCATTTAACTCAAACTTAAATGTGTTTCTTGATTGTGTAGATAACTATAACCGTATCTGTAATTGTAAATCAAATGAAAAATCAAACAAGTACAGAGAGTGTCATGATCTATACAAAAGATCCGTTTTAAATGACATTGCATCAATAAAACATGAAATATTTAAAAACACAACTGACAGTGTAGTTGTGTTTTATGACAGCGGAACAGTTATTCTTACATTAACTAAGTAATGTTTTTAAAGCATCTTTAACACAAGAATTTAAATACGGATTATCAATTATTGATTTACTATTATCAGCTTGTTTCCATTCCAGCTGACAATCACTCTTAA
>Ga0207941_1000031_pt1 | contig 43440 bp, 43 predicted proteins | sample LakMenEpi13Sep12_FD_150695 | JGI IMG/M metagenome (GOLD analysis project Ga0207941, IMG submission 150695) | Freshwater microbial communities from Lake Mendota, WI - 13SEP2012 deep hole epilimnion (SPAdes) | ecosystem: Environmental > Aquatic > Freshwater > Lake > Epilimnion/Euphotic zone ...
CGAACCCGCATCATCAGCTTGGAAGGCTGAGGTTTTACCACTAAACTACGCCCGCGCAATAACCCACCTGGCGCATCATCAGCCCCAGGAGATGAAACAGGTCGGCAAATGTTCGCCGCTGAATTCCTGGAGGCTGCTCTGGCCACCAAGCTGAGGCGAACGCATCAGCCGGGTTGGTCGACCTGGCTAACGGCCACCAGGCTGGACCATTATGGCTTACCCAAGGCCACAGCCTTTGAGCCCCCCCCCCGCGCTTGCCAGCGCCGCCCCCTCCACGCTGCGCCCCACCGACCCCGACCTGCTGCCTAAGGCCCAACGCCGCCGACTGCTCCTCTCCTACGGCCTGGGTGACGCCGGCACCGGCATGGCCGCCTCCCTGATCGGCTTCTACCTGTTCATCTTCTACACCTCGGCCGCCGGGCTGCCGGCCTGGATGGCCGGGCTGGTGCTGATGGTGGCCCGGCTCTGGGATGCCTTCAACGACCCGGTCGTGGGTTGGCTGAGCGATCACACCCGGACCCGCTGGGGCCCGCGCCTGCCCTGGATCTTCGTCAGCGCCGTGCCGCTGGGAGCGGCGATGGCGGCGATGTGGTGGCTTCCACCCGGCGGGATCTGGATGAAGTTCTGGGTGTTTGTGGCGATTTCGGTGGTGGCCAACTCCCTCTACACCTGCGTGAACCTCCCCTACTCGGCCCTGCCCGCCGAACTCACCGAAAGCACCACGCTGCGCACCCAGCTGAACACCAGCCGCTTCACCGGCTCGATCATCGCCAGTCTGATCGGCATCGTGCTCGGCGGCCTCCTGCTGAAGGACCACCACATCGCCGGCAACTACCTGCGACTCGGCCTTCTTTCCGGCTCCGTGATCGCCGTATGCACCCTGCTCTGCGCCTGGGGCATCGCGCCGGCCGCTCGCCTGGCCAGCCAACCCCAGGTAGAAAGCGGCTCCACCCGCCGCCAGCTGCGTCGGGTGCGCAGCAATAGTCGCTTCCTGATGGTGCTGGGCCTCTACCTGATGCTCTGGTGCGCCCTGCAGATCATGCAGACCGCCGCCCTCATCTACCTGCCGGTGGTGATGCGGCTGCCGGAGAGCTGGAGCAACTGGATCCTGCTGCCCTTTCAGATCATGACCCTGGTGGGCCTGCAGATCTGGACCCGGGTGGCGGCGGTGCGGGGGCGGGTGCAGGCCCTGCGCTGGGGCACCACCCTGTGGATCGCCGGCTGCCTGGCAGCGATGCTGATGCTGCCCCTCGATGCGGCGGTGGCCCCCACTGGCTCGGTGGGCAACCTGGTGCGGCTCGTGCTCCTGCTCGCCGCCATTCTGCTGGTGGGTCTCGGCGCCTCGACCGCCTACCTGATTCCCTGGTCGCTGCTGCCCGATGCGATCGATGCCGACCCCGAGAAGCCGGCCGGCCAGTTCAGCGCCTGGATGGTGCTGGGCCAGAAGGTCTGCATCAGCGTGGCCCTGTTCCTGTTCGGCAACTTGATGAGCCTCAGCGGCTACCAGGCCTCCCGCGGCATCCTCCAGCCCGATTCGGCCCTGGTGGCGATCCGGCTCTGCATGGGCCTGATTCCGGCGGTGCTGGTGGTGCTCGGACTGGTGATCATGCGCCGCTGGCCCGAGCGAGGGCTGCACCTTCAAGCCCACCATCAATGAAACTGGCGTGGAGCCTTGGCCGCAGGGCGATGCGCATCCTTCAGCCCAGCACGCCGCCGGAGGTCCCCCAGGAGGCCTCCGCCCCCGAACCGGCGGCTCGTGGCAACCGTGCGGGCCGGGCAGCCGCCGCCCGGTTACGCCAGCAGGCCGCCAGCTTGCAGAACCGCAAGCTGCCCCGCTGGCTGAGGCGCCTCGGGGCGAGCCTGATGATCGGGGGCCAGGCGGTGAGCGCCATCGCCCGGCTACGCATCGGTCGCCAGGACCTGACCCAGGAACTGCTGGAGGCTGGCCCCGGCAGCTTCCTGATCGTGCTGGTCACGGCCCTGGCGGCCGGCACCGTGTTCAACATCCAGGTGGCAGCTGAGCTCTCCAAACAGGGCGCCAGCGCTGCCATCGGCGGCCTGCTGGCCCTGGGCCTCTCCAGGGAGATCGCCCCCCTGCTCACCGCCACCCTGCTCACGGGCAAGGTGGCCACGGCCTATGCGGCGCAGCTGGGCACGATGAAGGTCACCGAACAGATCGATGCCATCACCATGCTTCGCACCGACCCGGTGCAGTACCTGGTGGTGCCGAGGGTGCTGGCGTTGGTGATCATGGCGCCGGTGCAGTGCCTGGTGTTCTTCCTGCTGGCCATCTGGTCGGGACAGGTGAGCAGCACCCTGCTCTACGGCCTGCCCCCGGCGGTGTTCTGGAACTCGGTGCGGACCTGGATGGAACCCAGCGACGTGCCCTCGATGCTGATCAAGGCCCTGGTGTTCGGCCTACTGATCTCCGTGCTGGCCTGCGGTTGGGGGCTCACCACCCGGGGTGGCCCGAAGGAGGTGGGATCCAGCACCACCGGGGCGGTGGTGATGATCCTGTTGGCCGTGGCCTTGATGGATGTGGTGCTCACCCAGATCCTCTTCGGGGTCTGATCCAGGCCGGCCTGCGGCTCTGTTTCGCTCCTGGGAAGGCAAGCTGGTTCGATGACCAATTCCACCAACAGCAACAACCCGCCCGGGTCGTCCAGCGCCGCCGAGGCCAGCTCACCAGGGAGTGTGAGCCTGGCGCCGAGCTTCGTTGTGCCCCTAGGCGTGAGCCTGCTCGGGGCCCTCTGCCTGCCGCTGCAGCCCAGCTGGGGTGGCTTCCGCTGGCTGGCCCTGGTGCTGGTGCTGTTCGGTGGCTTCCTGCTCCTGCAGGCCCGCCTGCTGCGGCTCGAATTCAACGATGACGCCCTGTTGGTGTGGCGGGGAGAAACGGAAATCCGCCGCTTCCCCTATGCCACCTGGCTGAGCTGGCGGGTGTTCTGGCCGGGACTGCCGGTGCTGTTGTATTTCCGTGAGGAGCGCAGCATTCATTTGCTGCCAGTGCTGTTTGACCCGGCGGTTCTCAGGGAGCAGCTGGAGCGGCACCTGGCCCATCTGGCCCCCACACCAGCCCCATGACCCCCTACCCCGACAGCGACCCCGCCGCGGGCCCCCTCCCCGAAGGCGTTGACGGCCCCCAGGACGCGCCGGGGTCCCGCCAGGAGACCGGTGCCGCCAGCCCGGACTCGGCAATACCGACGCCTTTGGACCAACCCGGGGGCACGCCCCATCCCCCGGCCACTTCGGCTGGGTCGGCGGCAACCGCCGCCAGCCTGCTGGAGCTGGCCCTCACCGAGCTGCAGGGTCGCCGCGCCGGCTTGCTGGCCGAAATCGCCGGGCTCGAACAGCAGCGCGATCGCATCCGCCAGGAGATCGGTGCCCATGCCATCGGCCAGTCGGAACTGATCGCCAACCGGGTGAAGGGCTTCCAGTCCTACCTGGTGGGGGCCCTGCAGGATCTCGCCGCAGCGGCGGAGCAGGCCGAACTGGTGGTGGCTCCGGTGGTGGTGCAGCCTTCCCCCCTCGACCAGGCGGCGACGGCTGCGGAGGCCGTATCGGCACCCGCCGTGGCCGGGCAGTTCAGCCAGGACGACGACCTGATCCGCGGGGCCCTGGCCCGCTACGGCGGCCAGCCGGATTTTTATGCCGATCCCTGGAAGCTGCGGCGCACCCTGGAGCCAGCCGGTGCAGCCCTGCTGGAGGAATGGTTCCTGAACCAGGGCGGCCGCGGGGCCCAGCCCAGCGGCGGCAGCCGCAACCGCAACGTGCTGGTGGCGGCGGCGGCGATCGCCGTGCTCGGGGAGCTCTACGGCGACCGCTTCCAGACCCTGGTGCTGGCCGGCCAACCGGAACGGCTGGGGGAATGGCGTCGGGGCCTGCAGGATTGCCTCGGCCTTGAGCGGGAGGATTTCGGCCCCACCAGCGGCATCGTGCTGTTCGAGCGGGCCGAGGCCCTGATCGAGCGGGCCGACCGGCTGGAAGAACGGGGGGAACTCCCCTTCATCGTGGTGGATGCGGGCGAGGCCGCCGTGGCCGTGCCGGTGCTGCAGTTCCCCCTCTGGCTGGCCTTTGCCGCCACCCCCGGGGAGATTGCCAGCGAGGAGGATCTCTACTGAGGCCGCTGCGCCCCTGCTAACCCCCGCTTGCGCCCCTGATGCCCCCGCTGCCCCCCCTGGCCCTGCTGCTCACGGGCTACCTGCTCGGATCCATCCCCAGCGGCTGGCTGGCCGCCCGCTGGCTGGCCGGCGTGGACATCCGCCAGGAAGGATCCGGATCCACCGGTGCCACCAACGTCCTGCGGGTGGTGGGCAAGGGAGCGGCCCTGGCGGTGTTCCTGGTGGATGTGTTCAAGGGCACCGCGGCGGTGCTGCTCGCCAAGGCGGTGCTGGAACCGCTCAGCGGCGGACCCGGGAGCTGGGGGGTGGACGGCTGGGTGGTGGCCGCCGGACTAGCGGCCCTGGCGGGCCACATCTGGCCGGTGTGGCTCGGCTGGAGGGGCGGCAAGGCTGTGGCCACGGGTCTGGGGATGCTGCTGGGCCTGGCCTGGCCGGTGGGCCTGGCCTGCTTTGGCATCTTTCTCAGCGTGCTGAGCCTGAGCCGCATCGTGTCGCTCTCGAGCGTGGTGGCGGCCCTCTCCCTACCTCTGCTGATGCTGGGCTGGTTCGGCAACGGTGGCCTGCGGCCCGCCTACCTCGCCCTGGCGGTGATCACCACGCTGCTGGTGGTGTGGCGGCACCGCGCCAATCTGCAACGGCTGCTGGAGGGCACGGAGCCCCGCCTGGGGCAGGCCAAGGGCGACCCCAGCTAGGCGAGCTCCCGGCTGCGGGCGGCGGCGGCCAGCACCGCCTCGATCAGGGCCGACCGCAGTCCGGCCCTCTCCAGCTCCCGCAGCCCGGCGATCGTGGTGCCGCCAGGGCTGCTCACCATGTCCTTGAGCTGGCCGGGATGGAGCTCCCGCTCGTGCAGCAGGGCCGCGGTACCCGCCAGGGTGCGGTGGGCCAGGTGCTGGGCCTGCAGCCGCGGCAGGCCCGCCGCCACCGCCCCATCGGCCAGGGCCTCGGCCACCAGGGCCACGAAGGCCGGGCCGGAGGAGGTGAGAGCCAGGAAGGCATCGAGCTGGCCCTCGGGGAGTTCCATCACTTCCCCCACCCGGGCGAACAGGCCCCGCACCCACTCCCGGCGCCGAGGGTCGACCCCCTGGCCCCAGGCCAGGCCGGTGAGGCCGGAGCGGACTAGACAGGGGGTGTTGGGTACCGCCCGCACACAGGCCCACCCAGGGAAGAGGGCTTCCAGTCGCTCCAGCCGGACTCCCGCCAACACCGAGAGCAGCAGGGGCCGCTCCAAGGGGGTCTCCCCGAGCGGTCCAGGGTGTTCCGGAAGATCTCCGGGCGGGCGGGCTGCGGCCGCCACCGCCTCCAACTGCTGGGGCTTCACGGCCAGCAGCACCGTGGAGCAGCCCCAGGCCGCCACGGGATTGGTGCTCACCACCAAACCATGGGCCTCGGCGAGCTGCCGGGCGGAGGCCTCGCTCGCCACGGCGGCCCGCACGGCCGCGGGGGCAATCACCCCATCGCTGATCAGAGGAAGCAGCAGGGCCTGGGCCATCCGGCCAAAGCCCACAATGCCGAAGGAGCCGGGCGCAGATGCATCCCCCGCAAGCGTCGGCGCCCCGGCATCAGCCCAGGGCATCCGACCGGCCCCAGGCAGGGCTGGGGGCCGCGTCCTGGGAGTCGGCGGCCGCCGGTCGGCTCTGCACCACGGTGGGTGAAGCGGACTCCTCGCTGCCGGCGGTGGTCACGGTGACGCAGCTGGGGGCAAACAGGAAGATGCTCTCGCCCACCCGCTCCTGATGGCCATCGATGGCGAAGGTGCCACCCGCCACAAAATCCACCGCCCGCTGAGCCTGATCGGGCTCCATCATCGTGAGGTTGAGGATCACGGTCTTGCGTTCCCGCAGGGCCTGGATGGCCCGGGGCATCTCATCGAAGCTGCGGGGCTCCATCAAGTACACCTCGGCCACCGCGGTGGAAATGCCGGGCATACCGATCACATTGGTGCCGGCGAAGGGATCGTCGATGCCGAAGTCGGTGTTGAGGGCCAGGGCGCTGGAACTGCGCAGACCCGTGGAGGCGGAGGCAGGGGCTGATGCGGAGGTCTCCCCGGGGTCGTAATCCAGTTCGTCGTCGTAGTCGCCATCGAGGTAGTCATCACCGGAGACGACGGCACGCAGGCGGGAGAACAACGACACGGATGCAGGCCTCTGGGTGGATGCTCAGATCCTGAATAGCGTCCCACATCAGTGAAGGCAAGGGCTTGTCGGGCGCTGCTGGCTCCGTCCGCCCCTGCTGCGGAGGCCTTCAGGCGGTGCGCAGGCCAAACAGGGCGCCTCCCAAGCGCAACCAGGTGCTGCCAGCCGTCACGGCTTCGGGCCAGTCCTGGCTCATCCCCATCGAGCGTTCCGGCAGGCCGAGACCGTCCGCGAGGGCGGCACAGTCGCGGAACAACGCCAGCCGGGCGGCCGCATCCAGGCCCAGGGGAGCGATGGTCATCAATCCCACCAGCCGCAGGGGCTTCAGATCGACCAGCCGGGGCCAGAGCTGCTGGAGTTCCTCGGCGCTGAGGCCGCCCTTGGCCGGATCCGGCCGCAGTTTCACCTGCAGCAGCACGGCCGGCGCGAGGCCCTCTTCGGCCGCGATCCGGGCCATCCGTTCCGCCAGCTCCAGGCTGTCGAGGGAGTGGATGGTGCCGAAATGGCGAACCACCCCGCGCACCTTGTTGGCCTGAAGCCGGCCGATGAAATGCCAGTCGAGCGCGCCCAGATCGGCCAGGGCCTCCTGCTTGGCGATCGCCTCCTGCAGCCGGCTTTCGGCGAAGCTGCGCTGGCCGAGAGCCACGGCGCGGCGGATGGCCTCGACCGGCTGCCCCTTGCTCACCGCCAGGATCCGAGCCGTGGCCGGCAGCCGCCGCCGCAGCTCCGGCAGGGCGGCCTCAAGTCCTAAGGGCAGGGGGAGCGCCAGAGCAGCGGGCTGGCCGGCGGACGGCTGGAGGCCTGCCTCAGCTGGATGGGCGGGGCCCGGGCCTCGGCGGTCCGCCCCGCCCTCGGAAGGCGGTCGCTCCACGGCAGTCACAGGCGGCGCTTCAGAGGAAGGTCTGATCAAACAGCTGACGCCAGCGGCCGTGCTCTTCAGGACCATTGCGGCGAGCCCGGGCCAGATTCTGTTCGGCGTGGTGGCGCGCATCCATCAGCGGAATCACCTCAAAGCTGGCGCCACGGCTCTGGAGTGTGACCAGAAAGAAGATGCGCTGGGCATAGAGGGTCGCATAGAGATCACGACCTTCGGCCACAGGTGCGACCCGGTAGAGCATCCCGAAGGTGGGGTGGTTGAGATAACGCTCAGCGCTCACGTGGCCTTCAGGGCTGGAGCCATTAAAGGGCACCGGGTTCTGATGGCTTCCTTGCCGCCACCTCCCGCCTCAGGAGCCACCCAATCGCCAGCGCAGCAGCAGCAGAGCCCCCAGGGCCAACCAGCCCAGCCTGGTGGGCCAGGCAGACCCACTGGGCACGCGATGCAGCGCATCCGGCGCAATCCAGCGCCCACCTCTGGCCATCAGGGCTTCGGCGCCCTGTTCGGAACGCAACAGGATATTGGCGAGCAGACGTTCCCCCACGGCAAGCACCAGACCCAGGGCCCCCTTCCAGCCCAGCCCCTTCAGGGTCACGGCGCGGGTGGCGAGGGACCGCAGCAGGTTCTGCAATTCCTCCTGCACCAGGGGCAGAAAACGCAACGACAGCAACAGGGTGAAACCCAGGCGCTCCATCGGCAGGCCAAGGGCGCCGAGGGGCCGGAGCCACCAGCTGATCGCCCAGGCCAGCTCCTCCGGGGTGGTGGAGAGCAGCAGCAGATTGGCGCTTTGGATCAGGGTCACCAGCAGGGTCGAGCTGTTGATCCCGAGTTCCGCCGAGCGGCGGGTCACCACCAGCGGGCCGAAGGGCACGGGCCCCAACTGCACCGGCCCCCAGCGCAGCAGCTCCCAGGCCAGGCCGCTGCGCTCCGGCGGTGCCCCGGATCCAGGCTGGGTGGGCGGTTCCAGCCGCAGCTCCTCGGGGGGCCGCTGCAGGGTGGCCCGGCCGGTGCCGCCCGCCGGCAGCAGGGTCGTGAGCAGTCCCACGAGCACGGCCAGCAGCAGCAGGAGCGGCAGGCTGCGCCGCCAGATCCGCAGGGGCAGACCACTCACCAGGGTGAGCAGAAGCAGCAGACCCACCAGAGCCAGCCGCCAGAGGGGGCCGGCCAGGATCGGCGTCACCAGGAAGGCCACGGTCCAGGCCAGCTTGAGCCGCGGATCGATCCGCTTCAGCCAGCTGCCGCGGCCCGGGCCGCCGTCATCCACGTACTGGCCGATCGGAAGCTGGCGCAGCCAGTCCATTCAGCGACCGCGGCTGGTGGAACGGGCTAGCTCCTTTTCGGCATCGCGCTGTTGCTTGCCGCGCCAGAACAGGCGGATGGGCGACCCCTCGAAACCGAGGCCCTCGCGAATCTGCCGTTCCACGTAACGCCGGTAGGTTTCGCCGAAGAGCTTGGGATCGTTCACAAAAAGAGTGAAGCTGGGCGGCCGAGTGGCCACCTGGGTGCCGTAATAAATCCGCCCCTGGCGCCCCCCGCGGGTGGTGGGCGGCGAACGCCAACGCAGGGCCTCCTCCAGCACCTCATTCACCACCGAGGTGGTGACGCGGCGGCGGTGCTGCTCCACGGCCAGCTTGGCCAGGGGGAAGATCGCGCTCACCCGCTGGCCGGTGAGGGCCGAGGTGAACAGCATCGGGGCCCAGTCGAGGAAATAGAGCTTGGCGCGCAGCTCCTTTTCCATGGCGGGGAGGGTGTGGCTGTCCTTCTCGATCACGTCCCACTTGTTCACCACCACCACGCAGGCGCGACCCTCCTCCTCAATCCGTCCCGCCAGGCGCTGGTCCTGCTCGGTGACCCCATCGAGGGCATCAATCACGAGCACGCAGACATCGGAGCGTTCGATCGCCTTGAAACTGCGATTGATACCGAAGTACTCCGGCCCGTAATCCACACTGCGGCGGCGACGGATGCCGGCCGTGTCGAGCAGCTTCCAGGTGAGGCCCTCCCGCTCGATGGTGGTGTCGATCGTGTCGCGGGTGGTGCCGCGGATCGGGCTCACGATCGCCCGGTTCTCGCCACAGACGGCATTGAGCAGGCTGGATTTGCCCACATTGGGCCGGCCGATGATCGCCAGTTGGACCGGCTCCTCGCCCTCCTCCTCCGCGGTGGCCGGCAGGAAGCTGATCACCCGGTCGAGCAGGTCGCCGGTGCCGGCGCCATGGATGGCCGAGATCGGGTGGGGTTCGCCCAGGCCCAGGCCCCAAAATTCCGCCGCCATCGAGAGGCCCTGGTCGGGGGATTCACACTTATTCACCGCCAGCAGCACCGGCACCCCCTGGCCCCGCAGCCATTCGGCGATCGACTGGTCGGCCGCCATCAGCCCCTGCTGGCCATCCACGATCACCACCGCCACGGCCGCTTCAGCCAGGGCGAGGTTGGCCTGCTCGCGGATCTCCGGCAGAAATTCGCTGTCGTCGTCGAACACCAGACCGCCGGTGTCGACCACCCGGAACGTGCGGTCGGCCCAGAAGCCTTCCTGGTAGGTACGGTCGCGGGTGACACCTGGCTGGTCGTGCACAATCGCCTCGCGGCTCTGGCAGAGGCGGTTGACCAGGGTGGACTTGCCCACGTTCGGGCGCCCGATAATGGCGACCACAGGCAGAGGCACGGACTTATTCCTTTAATTCGTTCGTTACCACGACCCTACCGCGCGCTGGGGCGAGAGCACCCCACGTGGGATCTGCCGAAGAGTTCAGCTACAACCCCGCCGAATGTGAAGCAGGAGAAGACCGCCGCGGCCCGGTTCTGCGATGGTCGAACGGATCGCCAGCCGGCTGATCGACCTTTCAAAGCAGAAGCTCTACTTGGTCAACCCCCAGCACCGCGTGGTGCGCACATGCCGGTGAGCAGCGTGCTCAGCAAAGACGCCAGCGTCACGATGCGGGGGCGGGACGACGTGCCCCCGGGGTTCCCTGAGGTGCTCTGCCTCAACCCGGTGGCCACCGTGTACCTACACGAGACACCGTGTACCTGCACGAGGCACCGTGTGCCTGCACGGGACATCGTGGCTGGAGCGGGCGGGCGAACGCTTCGGCGTGCCCCGCAGCCACGGCTGCGTGCGGCTCCCCACCCACCAGGCCCGTTGGCTGTATGAGCCCACACCCCTGGGCACTCCCGTCACGATCCGGCCCTGAGGGCCATCAGCCCACCGGCGGATCGCCGGGATGGCCCTTCACAGGATCCGCCGGAGGCTCCAGCAGGGGCGGCAGGGGGCCCACCTCCGGCAGGGGTTCGCCCCGCAGCGCCAAGTGGGCCAGCAGCCAGTTCACGGCCGTGGCGCGGCGGGTGCGGCGGGGATAGAGCTCGCCGATCCGGTAGCCGGCGAAGCCCAGCTGCTGCTTGAGGAGCTGCTTGTGCTCGGCGGGAATCGAGCGGGTGAGGCGCACGCTGGCCGGCCGGGTGGCGATCAGCTCGGGCTCCTCCGGAAAAGCCTCGGCCCACTCCGGCGGTGTGGCGGGTCCAGCGATCCAGGCCCCGGGGTGCTCAGCGGCTGGTGCTGTCTGCAGCAAATAACCCAGCCGCGGCCAAATCAGTGTGCACACGAAGCGATCACTGAGCCGGTCGGCGAGCACCGCCTCCAGCAAGGGGCGACTCAGGGGGTAGGGATCGAAGGGGGAGGTGGCGGGGGAAACCAAGGCCGCTCGCTCAGGAGAAGGAGAATGGCACCGATGATCGCCTCTCCCCACGCCGCCAGCCGCTCCAGCGCCAGCCCGGTTGCCGGCCAGCCCCCCTGCGGCAGCCCCGCACCGATGGAGAAGCTGAGCCCACCCGTCTGGCCAGGCTCCCTGCGGCTGGCCGGCAACGGGCTGGACCGCCAGCTTCCCTGCCGGGTGCTTCAGTCCCCTCTGGCCGGCGTAAGCGACCGGATCTTCCGCAACCTGGTGCGCCGCTGGGCTCCCGAGGCCCTGCTGTTCACCGAGATGGTGAACGCCACGAGCCTGGAGCTGGGCCACGGGCGCGGCAAGGTGGAGGAGCTGGCCCTGGAGGCCGGGCCGATCGGGGTGCAACTGTTCGACCACCGCCCGGAGGCGATGGCGGAAGCTGCCCGCCGGGCCGAGGCCAGTGGCGCCTTCCTGATCGACATCAACATGGGTTGCCCGGTTCGCAAGATCGCCCGCAAGGGTGGCGGCAGCGGCTTGCTCCGCGATCCCGAGCTGGCGATGCGGATCGTGGCGGCGGTGGCCGGTGCCGTGCGGATTCCGGTAACGGTGAAGACCCGACTGGGGTGGTGTGACAGCAGCGCCGATCCAGTGGGTTTCGCCCTCAGCCTCCAGAACGCCGGCGCCCGGGCCCTCACCCTGCACGGGCGCACCCGCGAGCAGGGTTTTCAGGGCCAGGCCGACTGGGCCGCCATCGCCCGGGTGAAGCGGGCCCTCACCATTCCCCTGATCGCCAATGGGGATGTGAGGAGCCCGGAGGAAGCCCTGCGCTGCCTGGCCCTCACCGGCGCCGATGGGGTGATGGTGGGCCGCGGCACCATGGGCGCCCCCTGGCTGGTGGGCCGCATCGATGCGGCGCTCCGGGGCCTGCCGGTGCCCCCCATCCCCGATGCGGGCCAACGCCTCGCCCTGGCGGCCGAGCAGCTCGAGGCCCTGCTCGAGGCCCGGGGGGAGAAAGGCCTGCTGATCGCCCGCAAGCACCTCGGCTGGACCTGCCAGGGGTTTGCGGGGGCGGCCGAGCTACGACATGGCCTGATGCGGGCCGGCACGCCGGAGGCCACCCGAGAGCTGCTGGCTCGGGCGGCGGATGGGTTCGCGAGCTCCCGCCCCTGAGGATCTCCCGGCTTCACTGACGGTGCTGCGATGCCCGATTCGCCTACGCGACTGCTAAACAACGCCTTCGGCTTCTCAGCTCAGACGGGAATAGCCGGCATGAGGAGGGATTCCAGATGTTGCTGGCCGCGTGTGATTCCGAGGAGCTGCACTGGATGAAATCACAGAGATGGAACCAAATGGCCGGGCGTTCTCGGACTTGTTCAGCAGCCCCCTAGCGCTGGGCCAGGCTCACCAGATCGCGGCAGCCCGTGATCGCCTGCACCGCCAGCAGCACCGCCATCAGGAAGGCGGCCGCCACATGCAGGCGGCGCAGGACGGGCCGGTGGGCGATCTCGGGAGCCGCAGCCATGGCAAACAGCAACAGGCCGATCAGCAGCCAGCCGGACCAGAAATGGGAGGCCCAGAAGGCCGGCTGCAGAGGACTGTCAGCCAGCCGCCAGATCTCCGGCTGCAAGCCCAACAGCAGCAGGCCCCCCCAGGCCACCAGAGCTGCACCGGCCCGGCGGCCAGGCCGGCGCAAGCGCCACAGGGCCCCACAGGCGGCCAGGGAAGCGCCGCCAAGGGCGAGCAGTCGCACCAGTCGCTCATTCCCGCCAGGGAAAGGCAGGCCAGCCCCCTGGCGATCCAGAAACGACCAGATCAAGGCGATCAGCACCGCCACCACCGTGCCGGTCGTGACCCAGCGACCGTGATCGGTGTGCTCCACCGGCACGGTGGGGGGCAGGGGATTGATCTGGAGCCGCCGCTCCCGCACCAAAATCCCCAGCCGGATGGTGGCCCCCACCACGGGATACACAAACAGGATCATCAGGGCCGGGTGGAGCAGGGCCAGCCAGTCGAGGGCGGTCATCACAGCCCGTCGGGGGAACCCGCGGTGGAACGCCCGTTCATGGAAGCACCGCCACCCCGAGCTGCTCCGCCAGCCAGCCAGCCTCGGCCCGCCGCAGGCCTTCGGGAACGGGCGCTGAATCCAGGGGGTCGGCTCGCGCCCTGGGGGATAGGGGCTGTGGGATGGGAACCGGCGGTAGCGGGCGATCCATGGGCTGGCGCCCCCTGATTCGGCCATGGCCGGCGCTGCTTCAGCCATGGCCAGCGCTGGGCCGGCCTACGGGGGGAGGTCCAGCCGAAGCGACCTCAGGGCAGCACCCCCGGCCATCCCTGGCGGATCAGCAGCAGGGAGAAATAGGGCATCTCCCCGGCGGCCACTGCGGCCGCCGGGGCCACCTCCTGGTCGGGCCAGCCGACACGGCGGGCGAAGAGAGCCTCCTCCAGCAGCCCCCGCCGCTCCAACAGGGGCCGCACCCAGGCCCAGCGCTGGCCGAGCTTGAGCAGGGCCACCACCACGCATTCCGCCGCCGCCCGATCCAGCAGCGCCTCCAGGAGAGCCGGCTCCTCGGGGGTGGGGCGGATCAGCAGGCCCTCCTGCTGCAGGGCCAGAGGCCAGGCTCCGGCGGCGGCCGCCGCCGCCACGGCACTGATGCCCGGGATCAGGCGCACAGGGCAATGGGGATGGAAGCGGCGCAGGGCCAGCAGCACGTAGCTGCTGGTGGCAAAGAGCGAGACATCCCCCTCGCAGAGCAGCACCACCGACCGCCCGGCCGCCACCGCGACCGCCAGGCGATCGGCGGCCTCCCGCCAAGCCGCTCGGCGGGGCTCCGCCGCCGCGGTCATCGGGAAAAGCAGGGGCAGGCGCTCCTGATGGGGGGCGATCCAGGGGGCCGCGATGGTGGCCGCCATGCCGCTGTCGCCGGGGCGCGCCACCGGATAGGCCACCATCGCCGCGGCGGCCAGGGCCCGCACCGCGGCCACGGTGAGCAGTTCGGGATCGCCGGGACCCACCCCTATCAGGGTGAGGGCAGCACCGGCCGGGGTGGCGGGGGGGAACGGCAGGGGAGAAGTCACGCGGGCCCGGGATTCGGCCCTTTCTAGGCTGGGCGCTTACCGTGGGCGCGCTGCCTGCCGTTCGATGACCAGCCTGGTGATCCACTTCGGCGCTGGGGTGAGCGATACCACCATCAGCGCCCACCCCCCCGAACGCAGGCACCTGGAGGATCCCGCCCTGATCGCGGCGGAGCTGGAGGCACGGGGCATCGGCTTCGAGCGCTGGCCCGCCCGCGTGGAGCTGGCGCACGACGCCACCCCGGACACGATCCTGGCGGCGTATGCCAGCGAGATCCGCCAGGTGCAGGCCACGGGCAACTACCCCACGGTGGATGCGATCCGGCTCACCCCGGAGCACCCGGATCGGGAGGCGCTGCGGCGCAAGTTCCTGGCGGAGCACACCCACAGTGAGGACGAGGTGCGCTTCTTCGTGGAGGGCCGCGGCCTCTTCTGCATGCACATCGGCGAGGAGGTGCTGCAGGTGCTGTGCGAGCAGAACGACTTTCTACGAGTTCCTGCTGGCACCCGTCACTGGTTCGACATGGGGGGGGCTCCCCGCTTCACCGCGATCCGCTTCTTCGACAATCCCGAGGGCTGGGTGGCCCAGTTCACCGGCGATGGGATCGCCGACCACTACCCACTCCTCGACTGAACTCTCAACCGGGCCCGACCCGAGCCGGAATCACGCTGACAGCAACAGCAACGCCCGCCCCGGAGGGCCCGCCGTGACGGGGGTAAGGGGTCCTTAACTGTGCATCCGGGCTTCGCGATGGAGGCCATTCAGCAGCTGCGCTTCCGCCGCGGCCAGCTCAACCAGTCGGGCCTCCACCCGCTCACGGGGGAAGCGGCGTTCGCACAGCAGCCAGTAGATCCCGAAATGGCGCGCCTCGCTGGTCAGCAGGTCGCCATAGAGCTCCCGCAGCTCCGCATCCGGGCTGTGGGCCGCCAGCAGGGCCATGCGTTCGTGGCTGCGGGCCTCGATCAGGCCCGCCACCAGGAAGCTGTCGAGCATGCGGTCGGGCTCCGATCGCCGCACCAGGGCGGTGAGGGCCGCGCCATAGGGGGGAGCGGCCAGGGGCCGCAGGGGAATGCGGCGCCTGGCCAGCAGGGCCTGAACCCGCTCGAAGTGCTCCAGCTCCTCCCGGGCCAGCGGGCTGAGCACCGCCGCCAGCTGCACATCACCGGGGTAGCGGAACATCAGCTGCAGGGCCACGCCGGCGGCCTTCCGCTCGCAATGGGCATGATCCAGCAGCACCAGATCGGGATGGGCCAGAGCCTGCGCCAACCAGGCGGCGTTGCTGGGGGCGGCCAGCCAGCGCACCCTGGCGGCCACGCCACCGACGAGGGGCTCAGCGCCGCCGCAGGATTCCGGCTCTGCCGGATCGCTCCCGCCATCCGGCTCGACGAGCGACGGAGGAACGGCGGCGACGAGGGGCTTGAGGCGATCAGCTGCCGCACGGGCAGTCGCGGGGTGCAGCGGACCAGGTTCTCCCGCAACCGGGCCTGCCCCCGTGGAGCCGATGGCCACCATCAACCCACCCCGCCCCGGGCCTGCAGATGGCCCACCAGGCCCTCGAGAGCCAGGCGATAACTGGCGGGGCCGAAGCCGCTCACCACCCCGATGGCCCTGTCGGCCAGGTAGCTGTGGTGGCGAAAGGATTCGCGGGCATGCACATTGCTCAGGTGCAGCTCCACGTACGGGATGGCCACCCCCAGCAGGGCATCGCGGATCGCCACCGAGGTGTGGGTGAAGGCCCCAGCATTGATCAGGATCCCCGCCACATCCTCGCCGGATTCAGCGCCGCGGGCGGCCTGGATGCGGTCCACCAGGGCCCCTTCATGGTTGCTCTGAAAACAGGCCAGCCCCACCCCGAGGGCGGCGGCCCGCTCCTGGAGATCCGCCTCGATGGCGGCCAGGGTGGTGGCGCCATAGAGACCGGGCTCCCGAAGCCCCAGCAGATTCAGATTGGGACCGTTGAGCAGGAGCAGGCGCATCGGGGCAACCGCGAAAGGCCCGCAGGCCGAAGGCTTCGGAGCGATCGTAAGGAGCCCAGGCAGCAGCACGGCGCTCTGGGCAACGGCCAAGGTGGGGGGGCTGATCGCCGGATGGTCGGCTGGTAAGGTCTTGGGGTGTGGTTCGGGTCGGTGCCCGAGTGGTTAATGGGGGCGGACTGTAAATCCGCTGGCTCTGCCTACGTTGGTTCAAATCCAACCCGGCCCACCTTCCACATGCCCTTGTAGCTCAGCGGTAGAGCACTCCCTTGGTAAGGGAGAGGTCACGAGTTCAAGTCTCGTCAAGGGCTTCCTGGAAAACCATGGCCCCAGGGATCTTGGGTCTTTATTCAGTGTTCATCAGTATTCAGTATTCGTAAGTATTCAGTTGTGCCGATGGTGGCGGCCCTGGTTCAGGGAGGGGGTAGCACACCGCAGCGAGGGTAGCTATGGCCAACAGCGCGGTGCCCATCGAATCGTCGGCGGCACCAGTATCACCAGCTTGGTTCACCCAATCGTCACGGATGGGTTGGTTCTGCCAGTCCCTTCGGGGTCAAGGTCGAGAGAGAGGTAGAAAGCGGCGGCCCATTTGCGCTGCTTGCCCCACTTGGCGTGGCTCTGCTTGTGCTTACGCTCCCTTTCCTGCCGTTCCTTGAGGGCCCGTTTGCGGGAGTTATCCATTGATCACCGGCCGAGCACCTGATCCGGGGGCAGCGAGGCGAGGCACGGATTGGATCGATTCAGGTGGCCGAGAAATCTGGCGGGCCCAAGGAATGCAGCTAAAATCCTTAAGGCGAATCCTCAGCAAAAATTTGCCGTGCCCCACATCCTGAGGGTCCCTAGCCTGAAACCGACATAGTCGAATCCGGCGCCACATCCGATCGGTCTGGGTCCTCCGGCAGCCCCCGCAGGCCCAGGGCCAACCTGCGGGCCCCTAGCAGCAGGGGGTAGAGGCGCCGGGCCCGCACCGGATCGACGAACAAGGGCGTGAGCAGCGCCAGCAGGGGGCCACTGGGGGCCATCCGGGCGCAGATCCACTGGATCGCGGCGGCCCCGTGGTGGATGCGCCCCCCCTCCAGCACGATCGCGCCGCGACTCAGCGCAAAGCCCCGATCCGCCAGATCCCGCCGCAGGGCATGATCACGGCGGCCATCGCAGAGCCGCAGGTCGGGAATGCCGCCCCGCAACTCGCTGAGGGCGGCGAAATGGCGGCAAAAAGGACAGCCGCCATCGAACACCAGCAGCGGAGCGGCATCGGGGCTGAGCGGAGAATGGACAGGCACCACAGCGTTCGCATGGCCTCGCAATCTCCACTCTGGCGCGGCCGGCCCGGCGGCAGCGGGGCTGGCCCCTTTTCCGGAGCCCCCGGCGGAGGGAATCCGGGTCGCGCCCTGCAGCGATCAACCCCCGCCATGGCCCGGGAACTGGGCAGAGGGTTGGCCCAGAGGCTCGCCCGGGGGTTGGGCCGGGAATGGGCCCAGGAGTGGGGCCAGGCCCTCCAGCCGCTCCTCTCCCTCGCGCTGCTGCTCTGCTGCCTCACAGCAGCTCCCGCCCTGGCCGAGGCCGCCGGATCCGGCCCCGCCAGCGCGGGCCTGCCGGCCACCACACCTGTGATGCGCTACCGCTGCGGCGGCGATCTCCTGCTGGCCCGAAGCGAGAACGGCGCGGTGGATGCGGTGGCGATCCCCAACATCAGCGCCGGCACCCCACCCGGCGCCTTCGTGGTGCTGGAGTGGCGCGGGATCAGCCTGCAGCTGCCCCGCACCAACAACGCCGGCGCCCCGAGCTACACCGATGGCCGCTGGTGGTGGAGCCTCGAGAATCCCGACCAGCCGCGCTTCCGGTTGCGCCGGGGCGCCATCGAGGAGATCCCCTGCAGCCGCGAACCCTGATCGCCGCTGGCCCCCTCAGGTCTGGGTCGTGGCCGTTAGCAGCGGGTGGCCCCATCCCAATCCAGCAGGGCAGCACCGGGGTGCCGGCGCCCATGGGCGGGATGAGAGAGACTTTTCGGGAACTGGTTGCCGTTGCGCACCATGGCTCGACCATTCACTGCGTAGGAGTCTGAGCAACCTGGTCGGCCTTTGCTGTGCAAGCTGGGAAACCAAGTGGGTCCTAGCTGGGTGGAGGAGGGATGGTGGGTAGTAACCCCCGTCGCTGCAACGGCGCCAGCGTCGCGAAGCGAAGGCCCTCCACACCATTCTCAAGAGTGCCGTTGCTGCGCAACTTGTTGATCAGCGTTGAGGTGGTTCCCCGAGACAGACCGGCGATAACAGCGATTTCATTCTGGGATATCGCTGGAATCGGTTGGTGCGGGTCGTCGGCTGGGCCATTGAGACGCGCCAACTCGAGCAGCGTGGCGAGCAGACGCGTGGTGGCATCCTCATGCATCAGCATCAGCCGCTCTCCCAACACTTTCAGGCGTTGGGCCTGTAAACCGGCGATAAGGGCTAGGGCGGTGGCACTGCTTTCCAGAGTTTCCTTCAGGGCCCCGTCGCGCAACTTCAACAGGGAGACAGCTGTGAGGGCCACCACGTCAACCGATCGGATGGGTTCTGGTGAGAGGAGGGCTAGGTCTCCGATCAGCGCCCCTGAACCCATCAGAGATATCACCACCTCCTCGCCAGCGAGAGTGAGGCTGCGGGCCTTGGCAATGCCTTCAACAATGACATAAGTTTCCGAGCCCCAATCGGATTGAAAGATAAGCTGGTGGTTGGCCGGGATAGCCAATTGTCGATGATTGCGGAGAAGGCTCTCTCTTAAATCCTGGTCAAGCGCCTCAAGAATCTTAATTTGCGAGGACACTCGAAGCGGGTTACCCGGGTGAGACAAATTGCGGGCCGTTAATTACTATAGTGGAAATCCTAACACGTCTAGGTTGACCTAGCCTATGGCGGGGGCGTATCCAATGGTCTCTTACCAGCGAAAGGGTCTGACGGGTAAGAATCCATGAACTATGAAAAGTTTGTCCCAGGAGCGTTTGCACGCCATTGCAATCTCCGGTTTGGCTCGCAGGAACAGCTGCTTGGCGTTGGCCTGCCTGTTCGCCACTAAGCAAGCGTGCTGATCAGCTTCCTCAAGGTGCTCCACGATTACCAGATGCGAAGCGACGTTCGTTTTCAGCAGCAGTTCAGCAGCAGTCAGGGCTCGTCTGATGGAACCCGCCGCACCCCGGACTCGCTGCCGCGTTGATCAGCACCCATCTCTCATAGCACTCCAGCTAATGAGTCAGGGCAATGGTGAGCGCCAGGGGCGGCTCTGATTGCGGGTGGGACCCGACGATACCAACAGCCATCCAGCTCCTGGCTTCCACGCTGGGAGTAACAAGACCCACGGCGAGGACGACGGCCAAAGCTTGTGTCAACGAAATGACAAGAGGGTGTCAGCAAAAAGACAATGGCGCTTCAGAAAGCAGACAGCTACACACAAACAGTCCGGATACGTTGAAGTAGCCCTCAGATTCACCAGGATTCCCATGGCAGCTATCGCGACGATTTACGAGCATTCGAATTACAACGGCCGTGCACTCCGGCTGCAAGGAGTTGGAGATTATGACTACTCCACCCTCGCATCATATAGCTTCAATGACCTGACGAGTTCCATTAAGCTCGAATCTGGTTACTACCTACAGGCGTTCGCGGATGCCGGCTTCAAAGGTGCCTCAGCCATATTTACGGGCAGCACCAGTTACGTTGGCAATGGTTTTAATGACAAGATCTCATCCCTCCGGTTGGTTAGGGGCACCCCGAACAGCTCCTCGACCATTGATCTTTCGAACTATGGAGCAGCCTACAGGCAGCCCAGCGCCACCACTGCTCTAGCAACGCTTTACGAGCATGCAAACTATGGCGGGAGGCCGTTGCAGCTGACCAGAGTTGGCGACTATGACTACGCCACTCTCGGAGCTCGAAGCTTCAATGATCTGATAAGCTCAATCAAACTTGAATCTGGATACTATTTACAGGCTTATACGGATGCCGGCTTCAAAGGAGCTTCGGCCATTTTTACGGGCAGCACAAGTTACGTAGGCAATGGGTTTAATGACAAAATCTCATCCCTCCGGTTGGTTAGAGGGACACCGAACGTCTCCACGCTTGATTATTCTAACTATGGAGCAGCTTATAGGCAACCTCTTAGCCAGAACTTGTTGCAGGGCATTTGGAACAATGGAGCCTTCGTGCTAGAGGTTGCCTGGAAAGACCCAATAACTGGTGCGGATGTAAAAAAAGAGAGTATAGCCTCTGGAAGAGGGTCGCACATGTTACGTGGCCCTAATGAAAGCGCATTCGCTGTGGAAATTTCAGCTCAAGGAACCTGGATGGCACACATGGCATTAGAAGTATTCCTTCCCATTGCGACTGCGGGCATTAGTGCGTGGATTGATGACCTTACAACTCACGCTGCCAAGGCGGCTCAGCTATTCTTGAATGTAGCGGATGGGGCCCAAGGTGTCGCGAGTCTTTCTACTCAAGCAGTTCCAGGTTTCGACTGGACCCTGAATGTAGCTGGGTGGCATCCTGCGTTTGAGAGTGGGAGGTATATTGATGTAAGCAGAAGTCTTTATAATCCCAAACTTAGTCTAGGAGGGCCTTTGCCAGCCAGCGGGAGTTTCACTCAAGTTTCGCACGATACTAAGCAGAAGATCGATATGATAACTGGCACAGGTCATAACAACTTGCTCGCTCCCTCCTGGGCAATTCCGCGTAGCCCTGCACCAGACACCTCGAAAATGATCAAAGTGAACCACGAAACCAAAAAAGCCATGGATGGTCTCATTGGCAAGGGAAACCATAACTTTCACACTCCCTTTCATGCGATTCCATCTCATGAAATCTCCGAACCACCTTCTCCCGTATCTCCCATCAATGCAGGTACAAATATTAAGCAGATGATGGATAGGCTCACTGGCGCAGGTAATAATAATTTTATTTAACTCTTGCAAAGCATCATCTTGATATGCGTTGATTGAGGGCCACAGCGAACCCCCGCGTTCTGGAAAGATGAAACCCTTCTCCATCAAACACCCGGAGGCTTGATGGAGAAGTTCAAGGCGACGTTACTGGAGGCGGGCAAGACTGATATCAGCAGGCGGATGAGTCCGCCGAATCAGCAGGACTACCGCGGATGCCTAGGGCTATTGACATGTAGGCTTAGTGCCATTACAGTAACTATACAGGATCCTTGAATTTTCGTAGACAGACAGATCAAGCCCCTGAATAGACCCATCCCAAAATCAACAGGGACGGGCATTTGGCCCTGTCTGCACCAAATGGATCTTTTCAAATTGCTCTAGCAAGAACCGCGCGAATAGCAACCTGATTGCGCCCACGCCGAACTGAACACGATGGCCTTAATCTACCGTTTTGCAATTCTCCTGGCTACCATACTGCCTGCATCAGCCTTGGCGCAGGTTACACCAGGTGGCTTAGGTACTCGGGTGAATGGCAGCGCCATGGGGAGCTGCAGAGCAGGCAGTTGTCTGATCAACGGAGGCAGCAGAAGTGGACCAAATTTGTTTCATCGATTCAGCCAGTTTGATACGAGAGGTGCCATTAATGATGTCACGATTGATACGCATGGAAAGCAAAATTTAATCATTGGCGTCACAAATCAAGCAGGTACTCTGCTCAATAAACCTCTTCGCCTTGGCTCCCCTGCGAACCTATTCTGGCTCTCTCCAGGCGGAATCTGGCTCGGGTCTGGGACAAGATTATACAATGTTGACAGCTTACTCCTTAGCACAGCGAGTGGTATGCGGATAGGTGCCAGAAGCTTCAACGTGTTCGCAAACAGCCCCTGGCGAGCCAATCTCCCTGATGATCAGCCAAGCTTGAATTGGAGCGCAATGAACCCGGAAAAGGTTGATCGCGTTGGCTTGTCTGAGTTTGCGAGCAGTCAGTCAATTACCTTGGATGGCGTTAAAATTACTGTGGCCAACAATCTGTTAGTGGATGCGACCGGTGGAGATCTTCTCACTAGGTCAGGCGCGGCAACCATACTCCAAGCTGGACATTCCGTGATCCTCTCTGGCCACAAGCTAGACTTGCAGGAATTAACTATAACAGCCGGAAGCCCAAAGGGGTGGGGCTTTGTAGACGTCCAATCGCATCCCATTGGCTCTGAGCAGGGATCGATACATGTGGATCGGGCGATGTTCAAAGGGCAGGAGATCAGGATGACCAGTGGTGCAATTTCGATATCGAATAGCAATTTAGCGGCTCCCAAGGGTTTAATCCAACTGCAAACCACCAATACAGGAGGAGCACCCAATCAGCTCAACCTATTCAACTCAAGCTTAGATGTGGAGCCTCACTCCCTAGAAGACATCAAGGCTCCACTAACCCTCAGATCCTCCCAGCCAGACAAGCCAACATCCATCCCGCGTCCTCTGATTGGTTTGATCTCTAGTGGAAGCATCAATGTTCGAGATTCGAAGCTCAATGCTTCTCTGGATCTCGCGTGGCTGCCTGGAGAGCAGCCATTCATTGATGAAACCATGTGGCACTTATCGGAGGTTAGCGGAGAGATTGCACTCATTTCCGGCAATGGAGGCATTGATGTTCGATCCAGCCACTTCACAGCGAATGCCAGCCATAATATAGCCGGCAATATACAATTTAAGGCCAATGGCAAGGATGCCCTTGGAGGCATAAAAGTGGCAGATTCATTTATATCAGCGAGCTATGGAGTTGGCCAGGGATGCATCTTTATGGAAAGCAATGATGGAATTAGCATCACCAATAGCCTTCTCAATTCATCCTCTAATCGCTATCCACTGATTGATCAAACCGGATTTTTTGATGATCGCGCTGAAAAGTGGACGCCATATTCTTTTCTGGGCGGCTATATTTCACTAACAAACAGTTCCGCGCTGCGTCCGATTGAGATTGAGGCCAGCCAGCTTTATTCGGTTAAAAATACAGATGGGGGAGGTTTGAAAAGCGCCCTCCTGAGCACAGGAGAGACGTTTACGATAAAAAATGGAGTAAATCAAGATGTAAATATCATGGCAGGCAAATATGGCGCCCTGACTGCATACTTAGAAGGCTATCAATACTATTACAGTGGCGGCCAAATTAGGATTGTCTCCAATGGAGGAATAAGTATTAACAATAATTCAGAACTCAATGCATCAAGCGGCTGGCCCAAGGCCAACCAATTGGAAAACACAGCAGGACTAATTGCGCTCGTTAATAACGGCAGTAGTAGCATCAATATACACGATTCTTCTCTGATAGCGAAAACCGGCCCTCCCCGTAGACAAGCCGATAACTTTTATCATCCAGGCGTCATTCTTTCATTCAACAAAGATGGCGAAACTCGATTTTCGAATGCACAACTGGACGTAAGCAGCCAAACCACTGGAGCCCAATCGGTTTCGGATGTAAAATATCCAACGATTGTAATTTCTCCTAACACGATTGGTTTTGAAGGGCCTACACAAATGAGCGCAAAGCCCGTCAAAAATTCACATGATATTCCAGATGGAGGCATTTTCTTTTTTGCTCGCAACCAATCATCTTATCTAGAAGCAGATCCAAGTCCGGTATACAACTACAGCAGGTTCCCTCAAGAAGTCCTTCAAGATATTACATACAAAAGCTTTGCCAAGCTCGACAAAATTTTACTAGAAAGATTAAGCAGCAATCAGGTAAAAGCCGACTACAATCCAATTGAATCCTTGCGAATTCCTGTAAATCCCATCCCCAATCAAAGCATCCTTGCGACGTCAACAATCCAGTCAACTACCAGGGCAAATGATCAAGGCGATTCCGGAGCACTGTTGCTCAAGGCACAGCAGCGCTCCTTGGATGCGACTGTAAAGAAGCTTGGATTGCCCACCAATTCAGGCAGGCTGTACAGCGTGCAAGACCTACAAGCTCGGTTGCTACTTGCGCAGCAGCTTAACTCACCAACAGTAGACCCCAGAAGCAAACCTTACCCCAAAAGGCCGCACTACAACCCAGCTATTCTGCACCTACAACGAGATGAGCAACCCACCGGCAAGTCGCTAATCAGCGCCATTCTCCTCAGTGCCCAGGGCGCACCAATCACCACTAGCCTTGAGGTGGCTCAGGCGGATCTTGATGGTTGGATCAGAAGCTTCCAGCGCCAACTCAGCCGCCGTTCCGCACAGCCACAACTCTCCAAGGATCCAGCCCAGCACCTCTCCCGGATCCTGATCGAGCCCCTGCTGCCCTCTCTTCGTCAGCAAGGAATTACGGCCCTAGTGATGGAAGTGGATCGTGGGCTGCAGGCAATCCCCTATGCCGCTTTGCCGATAGCGGATGGCTTGTTGGGTGATTCTTACGCTATCACGCTTACACCATCGCTTGGCCTTGTAGATCTTGATCCAGCCCAGCGGTCCATGCTCAGCCAAGCCAGTCATAACCGCCAGTTGCTGCTGGCTGGGGCCAGCCAATTCAACAACGGATTGGAACCCTTGCCGATGGTGCTCCAGGAACTCATGGCGGTGGCGCAGGTCTACCCATCCACACTGCTTCTCAACGATGACTTCAGCACCGCAAGCCTGATGGACAACGCCCTGAGCCCGGGGCTACGCCAACTCCATATCGCCACCCATACCGATTTTCGCCCCGGACAAAACAGCAGCGGCTTGCTTTACACCCCAAAGACGGCCCTCAGCCTGACGGAGCTCGGACGCCACCTGCGTTCCCGCAGCAGCAGCAGCCCCTTAGATCTGATCGCCCTGAGTGGGTGCGTCACCGCTTTAGGAGATGAGCAAAGTGAACTGGGCTTTGTGGGCATGGCACTTCAAGCCGGAGCCCGCAGCGGCCTCGGCACCCTCTGGGAGGTGGATGATGCCGGCACTGCAGCCTTCTTCATTCAATTTTATCGTTATCTCAAGTTGGGCCTGGCCAAAGATCAGGCACTTCAGGCAACCCGGCAGGCTTTTCTGCATGGAGATGTGCAACTCCAGGGTGATCGCCTCGTGGGCCCCGACCAGCTGAATGGCACAGGGAATACCACCTTGGTGAGTGGACTGTCCCGGGAAGAGCAAACCCTCTTCTCCCAAGGCCTCACCCATCCATATTATTGGGCCGGCATGGTTCTCTCCGGCAGCCCCTGGTAATCCCACTGCTTGCCAACCCTTTTTGTTCGTTACGGCATGTTGCCCTTTCTTGCCCAGTTGATTGCACCTCCGCTGCAGCCAGGGCCGGTGCGATTGCCAGGGGCAGGGCAACAGCAAACCAGACCGGCCACGCCTCCCCAGCTCAGCCCCAAACCCGAAACCACACCTCTGCCTGCGGCCCCAAGCACCACTGCCTCCGCACCTGGCGTACGGGGCTTCAATCCCTATAGCCCCGCGGAGCTCACCCGAATTCTGGGGAACTGCCTCAGCGCCAGCGATCCAGCTGCGGGCCTCACCAATTGCACCACTGCCCTCAGCTCTCGTCTGTTTGCCGATGGCTACATCAACAGCCGCGTCATTCCACGACCAAGCCCCCCCCCCGGCGTCCTGGAAGTGGTGCCTGGCAGGATCGAAACAATCCAGGTGGTGAGCTCCAATGGGCGGCTGCAGCGGCGGTTGCGGCTGCTGCTGGGGCCTCTTCAGGGCAGTGTGCTGCACCTGCCCAAACTCACGGCCACCCTCAGGCAGATTCAGCAGCTCTCCGGCGTGGGTCTGCTGAAAATCAACCTCAACCGAATCGGCGAGGATTCCAGCCGGGCCCTGCTTCTGGTGACCGCTGAACCAGGCGCCCAGCCGCTGCAGGGTGAAGTGGCCCTGCGCAATGACGGCAACGGTGGTAGCGGCCAGTTCCGAGGCCTTACCACCTTGGTTCAAAACAGCGCCCTGTTCAATGGCGACAGCCTGCTTCTGTTCGGTGAACTCAACACGGATTCCGATCCCGAGCTCGGCTCCCTGAGTGGTTCACTCAGCTACACGCTCCCCCTGCTCGATCAGCTCAGTCTCACCACCGCCTTTGGAGCCAGCCGGCGCAACCTGGTGGAGGCGCCGTCGCCTATCCACGAGCTCAGCTTTCGGCAACTGCAGGTGTACAGCCAGCTGGATTTCACCCTGCACGAATCACTCCAGGATCGCTGGTCTGCCTTTATGGGCCTCAGTGCCAATCGCAATGATGCCTACTTAAGCGGCGAAAGCTTCCCCGCCATCGTGGGTGGTGGCGATCAAGGCTGGTTGCGAACGGGCTTCGCCCGCCTCGGCCTGGGGTATGCCCGGGCGTCGGGCCCGCTGGCTTTCAACGCCAGCCTCTACGGCCTGCAAGGCATCGGTGCGATCAGCACGGCAGCGCAACTCCAGGAACTCAACTTCCTCGGCATTGTGCCGAACCAGTCCCAGGCGATCGGCTCCCAACTCGCTACCTCGTGGCAGCTGACGCCTCGCTGGCAACTCGAGCTGCGGGCCGCGGGCCAGCTTGCCTTCGCCGCCCTAACCAATCCGATGGGGTTCAGCCTCGGCAGCGACAACGGCCTGCGAGGTCTGCCAGGGCAGGTGGTGAGCGGCGATAGTGGTCTGCTTGGCGCCGCCGAGCTCGCCTGGTTGCTGTGGCGGGGCCCCAAAGATGCCCTGCAGCTGGTGCCGTTCATCGGAGCAGGCAAAGTGTGGACCGAGGTACCCGGCGCCACCCTGAGCGAGAGCGCTGGTGCCGGCGGGGTCCTGCTGCGTTGGAGCCGCGGCCGCCACGGCGAACTGGAACTCGGTTGGGTGAGGCAGTTCCAAAGTGGCTCGCCGGCCTTTTGGGATCAATGGATCCTCGGCAGCGGGTTGTACACAAAAGTGGTCTATCGCTTTTAGTGGCCATTTCGTTGCCCGGTTCTGGCCGCCGCCTGGCTCGGATCATGCGGCAGCTCATGCCCTACGCGGCAGCCCTTAGCTTCCTGCTGATGGTGCGCCAGAGCCGCCTCAGCGAGCGACTCAATCTGTTCGCCTACGACCTGGCGGTGCAGCTGCGGCCGGCCCCCTCCGGGGCAGGCACAGCTGTGCGGATCATCGGCATCAACGAAGCTGACCTCCACCGTTATGGGCCGATGGTTCCTGATCAGCTGCTGGCCGATGCGGTGGAACGGCTCGATCGGATCGGGGTGCGCGCCATCGGGCTTGATATGTTCTGCGGCCAGCCTGTGGGTGACGGCTGGCAGCGGTTGAGGCGGTTGGCTGTAACCAACCCCAGGCTGGTTTCCGTCTACTTCGAGCTCGACGCCAAGCAGGCAATCCCCGGTACCCCAGCTAACCGCCAGGGCTCTGCCGACCTCTACACCGATCCCCAGGACGGCCTGGTGCGGCGCGATCTGCTCCACATCACCGGAGAGCTGCAGCAAGGAAAGGCCTCTTTACCGATGCGGATGCTGCAGATTGCCACGGCTCAAAACCAGCTTCTGAAGAAATTGCAGCAGCACCCTGCCAGCCTTGCTGATCTGGTACCAGGAGCGGGAGGCTACCTGCCGGAAGCCAATGTGAGCGCACCTGGCTACCTGCAACGCATGCTCCCGTATCACCAACCGGGCAGTTTCCCCAGCATGAGTCTGAGTTCCCTGCTGGATGAGAAGTTGAGCCCATCCCAGGAGAAGCAGCTGCGAGGCACCCTGGTGCTGATTGGGGTGGTGGCACCCTCCAGCAAGGACAACTTCAGCGTTCCCTTCAGCCAATGGAAGCAGGGCGAAAGGCGTTTTACCCTCTCCGGGGTGGAGATCCACGCCCACCGCCTGGCCGCCTTGCTGGCCAATGCTGACGGTCGGCCACTGGGGATCCAGGCAGCGCCCAGCCTGGTCAATAGGTTGGTGCTAGTGGCCGCAATCGTGGCTGGGGTGATCGCAGGTGAAGCGGTTCCCAGCCTGCGCCGCAGCCTCGCGGTGGTGGCCGTTGGGATGGTGCTGGCGGTGGGAGCAACGGCGGGATTACTGGCGCTGGGGGTGTGGCTGGATGCGGCCCTACCGCTGGCGGCCTTTGCGCTGATGGCCGCAGCCGCCTGGAGCCGCCGCGGCGCCAACCAGCAGATCAAAGGGCTTGCCCTGGAAAGCGAAGGCCGGACGATGCGCAGACTGTTCGATCGATTTGTATCCAAACAAGTGGCCGCTGAACTGCTTGGCACTAACTCCACCACAGCACCGCCGACAACGGAGCTGCGCAACGTGACGGTATTGATGAGCGATCTAAGGGGTTTCAGCCTGCTCAGCCAGGATCACCAACCAGACCTGATGGTGCGGCTGCTGAATAATTATCTCGCGGTGATGTTTGAAGTGATCGAGGCCTATGGCGGCACGATCGATGAGGTGTTGGGTGATGCGATTCTGGTGTTGTTCGGTGCACCCCGTCAGCGCCACGACCATGCCGAAGCCGCCCTGGCCTGTGCGCTCGCCATGCAGCTCGCCATGGAAAGGGTGAACCAAACCAATACCTCCCAGGGGCTACCACTGCTCGAGATGGGCCTTGGGCTTTGCAGCGGTGATGTGGTGGCCGGCACGATCGGCTCTCAACAGCGGGCGAAGTATGGCGTGGTGGGTGCGGCTGTGAATCTGGCGGCCCGCATCGAAGCGTTAACCGTGGGTGGCGAGATTCTGGCGGCGGAATCCACGGTGCACGCTGTGGCAGCGCCACTTCGCATTGATGCCGAGTACCGGGTGGAGGTGAAGGGAGCCAACGAGCCCTTGCATGTGTTTTCGGTTGGAGCGATCGGCGGCTCCCATAACCTCGTTTTGCCCATCCCCGGTCCAGGCTCCCATGCGTTGAAGCAGCCCCTGGCGATTGCTTACGTCATCCTCAAGGGAAAGCAGCGGCAAGGTTCACCCCGGCCCGCGGTTGCCACGCATCTGGCCGAACGGGAAGCCTGGATTGGGCTGTCCGAGGGAAACCTAGCCCTCTTTGACAATCTGGCGCTCAGCTTTCCAGGGATCAGCGGCGAGGCCTATGGCAAGGTGCGTGAGGAGCGCCATGGCAGCTTTCGGATTGTGTTGAGTAGGATCCCGCCAGATTTCAAGCAGCTGATCAACTCGCTTGGGACCAGCTGATTTACCAACTCTGGGGCTAGCTGGACTCCCGAGCTGGGTACTACCTGATCCCCAAGGACTGAAGCGACAGGGTTTCGCAAGAGACCGGTAGTTGGGCGGGCAACTTCGTAGCCCACTCATTCACTTGAAAGCCAAAGGCCTCGAGCAAGCTTTTGGTGTTGGTGATCCCTCCGCAGACCTTGCGCAGGTCTTGTAGAGACTGCTGGCTCCGCTCAACGAGCGACTGCGGGCTTCGAACGGCAAGGCTCTTGGGGCTAGGGCCCTGATCCAGGAGCGGTTCCGCCACCAGGGTGCTTCTGGTGGGGGGCTTGTTGGGCTGGCAGGTGGGAAAGCTTTCCCAAACCAGGGGCTGCCGCAATACAGGCCGATCCGCTTCGGGCAATTGCAACAGCCGCACCCCCACCCCCTGGGGTGGCAGTGTCTGCATTCCAACCCGATCACCAGCGAGCGTGGAAAACTCCACAGCCATCGCGGCGGGCTGGGCAGAGGGGCCCTGCAACAAGGCGATCAAGCGGCTGCTGCCCGGATTGAAGCTGTTGCTCTGCGGCACCAGGTGGGCCCAGAGATTGAGGCAGGTGCCGCGGGTGCCACCGGAAGAGCGGCAGCAGATTGTTTGCTTAGCTTCCTTGGCCAGCGCGGCTGGCCCGATCCCCAACCAAAGGCCAAGCGCAAGCAGCGAGATTGCCGGCAGTGGGGACCACGTTTTTGAGAGCAATTGCGGTGCCAGGCGACGATGGAAGCGAGGCATGGCGGGTAGCTGCTGAGCGCAAATCGCCGTTCAAGGCTAGCGGAATTCAGGGTGCTGTCTGCGCCAGCTCCGGTGTTGGGGCCCTTCGGCGGCGGCTGCAGCTCCTGTGTTCTGGAGCAGCCTGCAGGGCCCCTGCCGATGCGTTGCCTCCAGGCTCTGTCCTGGGATGAGGTGGTGGTCGTCGAACTGAACACAAGGCAAAGGTCGCTGGCTGCCTTAAATGGCGTGCAGAAGCAACGCCACATGTTCACTACTCTTTTGAACGCTCCTCCACCATCACCAGCATGTCAGCTTCAACCAGCCAGGATCGGCGACAAGCCGGCGAATCAGCAAGTTGACACAAACCTGTCAGCCAAGTGACAACTCTTTTTGGCTAGGCCTGCAGAATTAAGGCTGTTCCCACTCCTTTGAAAACATGTCCCACTCCTCTGGAAACATACCCGACATTTACAGGTGCTCTATAAACACCATGTATGACATCATAAGGGAAGAACCAAGCGACAGAGAACCAGGGGGGAAAAAGTACACCATGCGAAATGGCAGAGTTCTTTATTTTGGCTCAAACCAAAAACCCGTCTCCTGTAACGGAAACGGGTCATGGAATTTTGAATATATAATCAACAGAGAAGAAATCCCGTTAGGGGCAATTAGAGCAGAAATGGAATAAATACACCCACCATGCGCACCCAGTGAAATCAGTCATTTACCCAGATCCAACTGAGTACGAAAGCAGGAAACCAGGGCCACAGACCTCCGCCGCTCAATGCCTGCTTCTGGAAGGCCAGTTTTTCAAGGATTGATCATGAACTTTCGATTGAACCAAAAGCAGTCTTTACTCTTCGCAGATTCAACTATGTCAATTTCAATTTGCTCCCCTTTGATCCCAAGAAAAAAGTCTTTTCTTCTAGGATGCCTTGCATTCATAATGCTTTTATCAAGATCAAGCAGCGCACAGAACTTGCCCTTAGGCACTGGGATTAATGCGCTTGACCCGAGAGTTGATTCCCCTACATATCAAATGCAAGAGAGCATTCATTGTCCCACAACTAGCATCGGCTTCGGCGTATTCGCAGGGAATGGCAATCAGTGGGGCAACAACAACTTTGCTCCCTACAATTCCAACAATGCCGGAGGCACTAATGCAGGTGGGATTGCTGGCATAAGAATCCCACTGGGAGGACCATTAGCCGAATACTGCCGCAAACAAGCAGAATTACAGCTTAGGCGCTCCGAAGGAAACATGCTTATCCAAATCAGGAATAATGCTCTTCAGTTTTTGGCGCAATGCGATTGGATGGAACAGTACTATCCAGGATTCCGATGGAAACAAACAAATACCTCCTCAAATGCAAGCCGTACGCGAGAACCGGCCTTTGAGTTATTCCAAAAATGTCCCGATAAACGCACTAGAATAGCAGGCTCTATCCAGGCTGAAGAAAACAAAGATCCTTCTGACAAGAAGAAACAGCCCGTGAAAAAACCGCAAGATTCCTCTGGACGCCAATCCAGAGACGACGAAGCCAGAAAACCTCCGTTAGGGATCATGGCTCCTATAAATACTCCGCAGCAAGTTCAATTAAATCCATGATAAAAACAACCATGTTTAGAGCGGACCCGCTTAGACAAGGCTGCGTATCTAAGGCTCGTTGCAAAGAGGTGGACATTCTTCGCTGAGTGCCGCTTGGTGACGGATCAAAACCAAGTGTTGTGTCTGCAGTAAACTCGAGTTCAGGCCATCTGACTCGGCAAAGGCAGCCCAACTAGTCCTCAGCCATAATCGCATACACCATATCCATTCTCTGAACACTTCCCTCCTCACCCCACCACAAAGTCGCCAGGATGCTCCTGCACCGGCTCGGTCCACGGCTCCAGCACTGCCGGCAGGGGCCTCTCCACCTGCAGCGCCTCCCCCCGCACCGCCAGGTGGGCCAGTAGCCAATTCACGGCGGTAACGAGGCGGATGCGGCGGGGCAAAAGCTCGGCGGCAATTGAGCGGGTAAGGTGAACGCTGGCGGGCCTGGTGGCGGTCAACTGGGGGGCAACCGGGAAGGCCACAATCCAATCGCCTGGCTTGGCGGCACTCACCGCCCAAGGGGTGGATGTTATCGGCAAAACCGTGGCTTGCCATAGCTCACATCGTGCTGTCATCACTATGACAGTTGCCGATTAAATGCATAACAGCATCAAGCGACGCAATTGATCAAGGTAGAGAGGAGAAGAGGGAGACCCTTTCTCCTTGCTCCCATTACCATCAAAGGCCTTGCCATGACTATTTTTAACACGGAACCATTTCGTCCAAGTGACCACCCCCTTCTTCACACTTGGACCAGCAAAACCCGGGGAGTTCGTACGGCCAACTACTCATCCTCCGAGCGAACGATCTCGCTAGGCATCACCAGTGCCAACCTTCAATTTGGCACTGCGGCTGTGGTGGCTAGAGCCGGCGGGACTGGCCAAGAAAGCATCTGGTTTAATCGGGTGCTAGGCAGCAATCTGGCAGGGGACAGGATTGATTTTTCTTCCCTCGATCCGCGGAGCATGTTTGTTGGTTATTCACCCACAAGCCCCCTCGGAGTGAAAGTGAATCTCGCCACGGGCTCGGTGGTGATTGGCTCAGTCACGTCGGCTGGATCGACTGTCTCCTGGGGTTGCCTGGTCCAGAACTTTGAGGATGTGACCGGGAGTGCCTTTGACGACCTCCTGATTGGCAATGCCGATTCGAATAAGATTCTAGGTGGTGCCGGAAACGATACGCTGGATGGAGGCGCTGGCGTCGATGTTCTGACCGGGGGATCAGGCAATGACCAATTCACACTAGCGAATCGCGGTGGTTTAAATGCCGATAGCATCACAGACTTCAAGGCCTACATCGTGAGGTCACAGCCGGGATCTCCCGCTGGATCTGTTATTGAAGACGATGCCTTGATCTTGGCCAATCGTTTGGATGAGGGCTTGGTTGGAGCCTCGGCGGCTGGGATCAAGGGCCTGACATTTTCTGGAGGCAATGGGGTCGGCAATACCCTGGCGTCCATATCGTTCTTCAAAGGCGCCGGAATGAATGGAGCCTCCTTTGGCGCGGCAGCGGGGATCTTCGTCAACACGTCCAGTGGTGATGTGTTCTACAACGATGCCAAGGAGGCGGGCAGTTATCTGATCGCCAGGCTGGGCGCCGCAGGCGTGGCGGGGATTTCCTCCCGCGATTTCCTGCTTGGCTGATCTATACCCGCTGACGGCCTCCAGGACCGCTGAGCCCAACTGAGGCGTGTCAAACCGCTGGAGGGTGCCAACGTCGCACCTGTGATCAGGGCACCTTCCCTATCGATGCTCCTGGTCTCCAATCTTTATGCCTCGGTGCGGAGCCGAGAGGCCAGACGGTTCACGTACCGCTGCAGGGGGGTGGCACAGACCCAGCTGGCGGGCCCAGGCCCCCGCCGTATCCCGGGCCTCCCGGCTGAAGCGGATCGGCGCGGACCGAATCCGATTCGCCCGCAGCCAGGGATCGGCCACGGCCCGCAGCAGCCCCGCCGCCAGGGCGGACCTGCACCTGCAAATGGCGGGAACAGGACCATCGCGGAACAGGCGCCGAAGGATCCTCCCAATCTTGAAGCCCGCGATTCCTCACCCGCCAGCCCCGAAGGCTCCAGGGCGCCGCAGCCACGATCAGGATGGAACTCTTTAAGCGCGAAAAGCGTGGCGGACCATGGCCCCGTGCCCGAGCGAGCGCCCTCGCTGGGTCGCTGCAGGCGGGGCTGGCGAGGCTGGCGCCCGCACCGGTCCCTGGCCCTGGCCTGGCTGGCGATCCTCCTGCCGCTGGGCTCTCCCGCCCTGGCCGGCCGGCCGGATCCCGCCGGCGCCGCCCTCTCCCTCTGCGTGATCACGCCCCGGATCACCGACCCCGGCGGCCCCCTACCGGCGGCGCTGGTGGCCGTGAGCCGGCCCACCCTCTTCGTGGTGGAACCCCTGAGCGAGCTGCAGATCCTCGAAGGAAACCGCCTGCTGTGGCGTCAGGGCACGACGGCCGGCAGCACCCGGCCAGCGGCGGGGGCCCCCTTCGGAGCGTTCCCCACCGGCACGATCGAGGGTCCGGTTCCCTGGCCCCTGGAGCCGATCCGCCCCGGGCAGGCCCTCACCCTGCGGCTGCGGCCGCTGGAGAGCGGTCCCGCCGCCTACGCCGTGGTGCGCCTGATCGGCTCCCCCGCCAGGCAGCTCGCCCGGGGCGACGCCCTGCTGGCCAGCCTCGGCCGCGATCCGCACCGCTGGCGCCTGGCGGTGGAGGCGGCGATGGAGCGGGGTGATCTGCCCCTGGCCTCAGCCCTGCTGTTCGCCTTCGAGGGACCCGGCGCCGCGGATCTCGATGCCCTGCGGCTCGCTGTGATCCGCCGCAGCTGTCAGCCGGCGGATGGCCCACCGCGCTGAGCCCCGGCGGCAACCCCGATCGGCCCAGTGGCTTCCCGGTTGCCCCGGGCCTCAGCAGGGCCTGAGATCTGCCAGCGTGATGAACAGATTCGTCCAACCCATGAGCCCCGGCACCTCCGCCAGCGCCCCCGCGCCCGTCGATCTCAGCGCCGGCGTCGCCAAGGCCCACGGCGCCGGCCCCAGCGCGGCTCTGGCGGTGCCGATCAGCACCATGCGGGCCGCAGTGAGCCGCGGCGATACCCGGCCCCGCTCCTGGCGCAACGACCAACTCAACCGCCTCGGCCGCCTGCTCAGCGAGCACGAGGAGGAGGTGATGGCCGCCCTCGCCGCCGACCTCGGCAAACCGGCCACCGAGGCCTACTTTGAATTGGTGGCGGTGCGGCATGAGCTAGCCCACAGCCGCCGCCACCTGACTGGCTGGATGCAAGCGCAGCGGATCGGCCTGCCGGCCTGGGCCCAGCCGGCCAGCGCCCGGGTGGTGTGCGAACCCCTGGGCTGCGTGCTGATTCTCGGCCCCTGGAACTACCCCTTCCAGCTCTGCCTCCATCCCCTGGTGAGCGCCCTGGCAGCCGGCAACACGGCTGTGCTCAAGCCCTCCGAGCACGCCCCGCGCACCGCCGAGCTGATCGCCCGCCTGATTCCCCGCCATTTCGCCCCGGAAACGGTGCAGGTGGTGCTCGGCGATGGCCAGGTGGCGGCCGCGCTGCTGGAGGAACGCTTCGACCACATCTTCTTCACCGGCGGGGAACGGGTGGGATCCCTGGTGATGGCCGCCGCTGCCCGGCAGCTCACGCCGGTGACCCTGGAGCTGGGCGGCAAGAGTCCCGCCATCGTGCTGGCTGACGCCGACCTCGAGGTCACGGCGCGGCGGCTGGCCTGGGGCAAGGGCATCAATGCCGGCCAAACCTGCGTGGCCCCCGACCATCTCCTGGTGGTGCCCGAGATCCGCGAGCCCCTGGTGGCCGCGATCAAGCGGGAGTTCGAGCGTCTCTATGGCAGCGATCCGCTCACCAGCCCCGACCTCGGGGCGATCGTGAACGAGCGGCGTTTCGGCCACCTGAGCAGCCTGCTGGAGGGGGCCGCCGGCCGGGTGCTGGCGGGCGGCCAGACCGACCCGGCCCGGCGGCGGATCAGCCCCACCCTGATCGCGGTGGAGGATCCCGATCACGATCCCCTGATGCAGGAGGAGCTGTTCGGCCCCCTGCTGCCCCTGGTCACGGTCGCCGACCTGGAGGAGGCGCTCCAGCGGGTCCGCCTGGGTGCCAAGCCCCTGGCGCTGTACCTGTTCAGCCGCAGCCGCGGGGCCCAGGATCGCCTCCTGGCCACCACCAGCTCGGGCAGCGTGGCGTTCAACGATGTGGTGGTGCAAGCCGGGATTGTGAACCTCCCCTTCGGAGGCGTGGGGGCCAGCGGCATGGGGGCTTACCACGGCGAAACGGGATTTCGCACCTTCTCCCACCGCCGCAGCGTGGTAGCTCGCCCGTTCCGCTTCGACCTGCCCTTCCGCTACCCCCCCTACGGCAATCGACTCGCGCTGCTGAAGCGACTGCTGGGTTAGCGATTGCTGCTGGGCTGCGGCATCCAGGCACCATTCCGGAAGATTCATCCGCAGGGGGGGCTGGGCGAGCCCTTGCGGGACCCTTAACGTGCCGCCATTGCCTGTTCGGGTGCCCATGCGCCGCTCCCTTGCCGCCCTCGCCCTTGCCCTGGTGCTGCCACTGCCGGCCCTGGCCGGAACGATCACGGTGAAACCGGGTGAGACCCTCTCCGAAATCGCCGACCGGCTCGGCATCAGCATGAAGCGGCTGATGGAGCTGAACGGCATCAACAAGGCCGACCACGTGGAGGTGGGTCAGAAGCTGAAGGTCCCCGGCCGAGCAGGTTCCAGCAGCCGCTCCACCGGAGGTGGCGCCGTGGCCACCGGCCGGCTGACCGTGCGGGAGGGCGACACCCTCTCCGAAATTGCCGCCCGCCAAGGCATGAGCCTCAACCAGCTGATCGCCCTCAATGGCCTCAGCAAGGCCGACCACGTGGAGGTGGGCCAGACCCTCAAGGTGACCGGCAAGGTGGCGACAGCCGCCGCACCAACCCCGTTCCGCAAGGGCGCCAATGTGCACGTGGTGCGCTCCGGCGAAAGCCTCTCGGCCATTGCCGATGGCTATGGGGTTCCGATGAGTCGCCTGGTGGCGATCAATGCCATCAACGATCCCGACCACGTGGAGGTGGGCACCCAGCTCAAGCTCAAGGGAGAACCGGCGGCGCCCCGGCCCCGCCCCGCAGTTGCCGCCGCTCCCCGGCCGACCCCGGCTCCGGTGCCCCGGGAGCGCCCGGTCCAGGCCGAGGCTCCCCGGCCGGAACCCGCCGCCGCAGCCGAAGTGCCGAAGACCAGCCAACCTGTGGTCACCCAGGCGATCGCCAGCGCCAGCACCGCTGTCGCCCCAACCAGCAGCGCCACCGCCCCAGCCGCCTCCTCCTGGCAGCCCACCCCGGCGGCGACCGCCAGCCGGCCGATCACTCCCGCCGCCACCCCGGTGGCAGCCCCGGTCCGCACGACCCCCGTGGCGAGAACCTCAATCGCCGCAGCCGCGGCGGCGGCCAGCACCCCGGTGGCGGCGGCCGTGCCCACCCCCCGCCCGAGCACCGCGGCAGCGAGCATCAATCCGCGCCCCGTGGCCCCTCAAACCAGAACAGCGGCGGCGACCGCCGTCCAGGCCAGCGCACCCGCCGCCGCGGTGGCCACCAACAGCTGGCGCCGCTACGGGCCCCTCCAGGTCGACTGGTCGAACTGGCAGCCGATGGGCGGCAGCCTGGTGGCACCGATCCTCAATGCCAAGGGCGACACTCTGTACCTCGCGATCAACTGCGGCGCCCGCAAGATGAATGCCACCAGCGCGGCCGGCGACTGGCGCACCTGGGATGATCCCCAGGCCGACTTCGAGCGGCGGCTCGTGAACGATCTCTGCAGCAGCCGCGGCTGATCTGGATCAGGCCCACTAAGGCTGGGCACTGATCTGCCGGGCCTGAGCGGGTCCCGGCGCACACCGGACTCTTCAAGCCGCCCAGTGCAGGGGCCAGGGATCCCGCAGGTAGTGCTCGGCAACAGGCCGCAGCCAGAGCCTCTGGGAACCGTCATCGCTCTCGCTGAGCAGCTCCTCCTGCACGAGGCGGCGTGCCAACCAGGCCCAGCGCTCCTGATCGAGACTGGATCCTTCCGCCAGCTGTTCGGCGAGGCTGCGCAGATCCCGCCCCCGGCGAGCCCCCAGGGCTTGGAGCACCATCTCCACCTGAACTGACCAGTCAGTTCCACGGGAACGGCGCAGGCAGCTGTCACAGCAGCCGCAAGGGGGCACCAGTTCCCCCACCGCCAGCAACAGGGCCTGCTCGCGGCAGTTCTCCCCCTCTGCCACTGCCTCCATGCGGCGCAGTTGCCGCTGGGCCTGTTCCTGACGCAGACGTTCCGCCTCCTGGAGTGCTTCCGGTCCAGGCTGCCCCGAGGAGCGGATCGCCCAGCCCAGGCTCACCCGGTCGGCCGGATCGAAGAACACCAGGCAGCGGGCCGGCAGACCATCGCGACCGGCGCGGCCGGATTCCTGCAGGTAGCCCTCGGGACTGGCCGGCAGATCGAGGTGCAGCACCAGACCCACATCGGGGCGATCCACCCCCATGCCAAAAGCCACGGTGGCCACGAGCACCGGTGTGGGGTGGTCCTGGAAGTGCTGCAGCGCCAGCTGGCGGCTTTCTGGATCCAGGCCGGCGTGATACGCAATCGCCTCGATGCCGGCCCCCCCGAGCCGGGTGGCCCATTGCTCCACCGAGCGGCGGGTGCGGGCATAGATCAGCACGGCGCCCCGGGCCCCACGCACCGCCTCCAGCACCTGGGGCAGGGGATCGGCGGGTCGCAGTGCCATGCCATAGCTGAGGTTGGGGCGGCGGGCCGAACGCACCTGCACCAGCGGGCTGCGGAGCTGGAGCAGGCGGATGATGTCGGCCCGGACCTGGGGCCCGGCCGTGGCGCTCAGGGCCACCAGGGGCACCCCGGGGCAGAGGGAACGCAGCTGGCCCAGACGCCGGTAGTCGGGCCGGAAATCGTGGCCCCAGGCGCTGATGCAGTGGGCCTCGTCCACCGCCAGGGCCACCAGCTGACCCGCTTCGATCACATCCTCGAGCAGTTGGCGGGTGGCCTCCGCCTGCAGCCGCTCCGGAGCCAGATAGAGGAGGCGCAGGCGGTGATCCCGCAGGCGCTCCAACAGCTGGCGGCGCTCCTGGGGGGAGAGGCCCCGGTGCAGACAGGCAGCGGCAACACCACGGCGCTGCAACTGGCTCACCTGGTCCTGCATCAGGGCCACCAGGGGCGAGACCACCACCACCAGTCCCTGGCGCACCAAGGCAGGCAGCTGATAACAGAGCGACTTGCCAGCCCCGGTGGGCAGCACCGCCAGACAGTCCCTGCCGGCCAGCAGCGCCTCCACCACGGCCCGCTGGCCCGGCCGGAAAGTCTCCCAGCCGAAGTGCCGATGCAGCGCCTGGGCGAGCGGATCGTCCGGCGCCATCAGCCCCCATCCCTGGTGTAACGCGCACACTACCTGCCCCAGGGGTGGCGGCGCAGGGGGTACCCGCGGCGGCCAACGGGAATCTCTGGCGGGCCGCTCCCGCCGGTCCGCCCACCATGGCGTTGGTGGAGTTCCTCAGCCGCGCAGCCAGGGGATGCCGGCTCCCATGGCGCTCATGAAGTCGGAGACATGCCGCGTGCGTGATGCGCCGAAGCTTCAACGGGCCGTGGGGGTCAGCGGGGAGCCCCATCGCCACCGTCCCGCGAGGGCAGCGGTGGCGCCTCCAGGCGGTCGGCTGCCTCCTCCACCAACTGCAGCCGCAACCGCTTGCCCCCCGCCAGCTCGCCGAGGGAGACCCGCAGGGTGCTGCCGCTGAGGCTCTGGAGGGCGGTGAGCAGCTCCCGGAGGTGGGGGGTGCTGCTGCCACTCTCCACCCAGAGGCGTTCCTGCAGGCCGCCGAGCCGCCGCCAACTGGTGTGGAGCTTGAGCACGGCGCTCTCCAGGGCCTGGGCCTGGCCCACGGCATCGGCCAGGAGGCCGAGGACATCGAGCCGCTGCGCCTCCTGGAGGGCCTTCTCGAAATCCAGGTCCCCCTGCTGGAAGGCGCGCACGGCCAGGCTGGCCTCGGCGGCGCGGTGCAGCCAGCGGGCCGTGTGGGTCACATCCTTCACCCGCTCGAGCTCGGGCTCCTCCTGCAGCACCCGGCGCAGATCGTCCTGCTGCTCCTCCGGGAGGCGGGCCAGTTCCTTCACCAGGGGCGCCACGGCCCGAGGGGGCAGCAGGTTCTCGGCGGTGCGTTGGCGAATCTCCTCGGGCAGCAGGGGGCTGGTGGCGGCCAGGAACTCATCCGAGAGGCGCCGCACCTGCTTGCGGGTGATCGGCAGGCCCCCATTGGCGGCCTCACTGATCATTTGCTGCACCTCCGGCTCCGCCTGGGCCGTTTCCAGAAAGGCCCGCTTGGAGAACTGATTCACGCTGTCTGGCTCCAGCAGCCCCTCGCCCACCAGGTTGTCGGCCGAATCGGCCAGCTGGATCAGGGAGTAGGCGCGGGTCTTGCTGATCTCCCGCTCCCGCAGCCATTGCAGGAAGCCGGTGCCCCGTCCCTCGCCGCCCCGCTTCTCGCGGTCTCGCACCGCCCGTAGGATGCGACCGCGCCAGATCTCGGTCTGAAGATCGAAGCGGTCGCACACCGCCCAGGCCTCCTCCAGGCGAGCCAGAAACTCCATGGTGCTGATGTCGTCTTGCTCGGGATCGGGCAGATCGAGGCTGAGCACGGGAGCCTCGGTGAAGACCATGGGAGCGCAGCAGGGAGAGAAGGGGGATGCTGCCACGCCCTTCCGCGGGAGGCTCCGCATCGCCCCCCGCACCACGCCCGATCCGAAGGCGGGTGATGGCCCTCGGGAGCGGCAGGCGTGCGCCCAAGGCGCAGGCCAGCGGAGCCCTCGGCGAGGAGCAGGTGCAGGACCTGGGCAGCGAGACCGCCGCGCCCCCGTTGTGCAGGCCCCAGGTGTGGACAATCCCCTCCAGACCACCCAGAGCAGCAGAACGGAGGGCAAACGACGAATCGTGACGTCCCCGCGTTGCAGACCTCCCATCAACGGTAGGGTCAGGCTGAAAGCCACCCGATCAAACGCAGCAGCGATGGCCATCTCCCGCGGCGACAAAGTGCGCATCAAGCGCCCCGAGTCCTACTGGTTCAACGACGTGGGCACCGTGGCCTCCGTCGATACCTCCGGCATCCGCTACCCGGTTGTGGTGCGCTTCGACAAGGTCAACTACAGCGGCATCAGCGGCACCGAAGGCGGCCTCAACACCAACAACTTCGCTGAGAGCGAGCTCGAAAAGGCCTGAGGTCGCCGGCTATAGCGACTCGGCACCAAGCCCTCCACATCCGACGACCTCGCCGTGCCGGAATTGCCCGAGGTCGAAACCGTTCGCCTGGGTCTGCAGCGTCAGACCCAGGATTTTTTGATTGGCAGGGTTGAGGTTCTCCGGGATCGGGCAATCGCTGCGCCCCCCGATCCGGCCCTGTTTCGCCTGGCCCTGGAGGGCTGCAGGATCGAGCAATGGAGCCGCCGCGGCAAGTACCTGTTGGCGGAGCTGCGCCATCCCGATGGTCAGCAGGCGGGGATCTGGGGCGTCCATCTGCGCATGACCGGCCAGTTCCTATGGCTCGCTGCTCCCGAAGGGGCCAGTAGCGGCCCAGCAGGAGATTCCGATCCCGGTCAACACACACGCGTGAGGATCTGGGAGCAGAGCGGCGCGGAGCTGCGTTTCATCGACACCCGCAGCTTTGCCCAGATGTGGTTCGTACCACCGGGCAGAGCCGTGGAGAGCGTGATCACCGGACTAGCGAGGCTGGGACCAGAGCCGTTTGATCCTGGCTTCAGCGCCCCCTATCTCCAGGAACGGCTGCGAGGCTCCCGGCGACCGATCAAGAGTGCCCTGCTCGATCAATCCCTTGTGGCGGGCATCGGCAACATCTATGCCGACGAATCCCTCTTTGCCGCCAGAATCCTGCCCCAGACCGTGAGTGGCCGGTTGGGAAGCCAAAGGCTGGAGCGGCTGCGGAGGGCGGTGGTGGAGATCCTGCAGACCAGCATCGGGGCCGGTGGCACCACCTTCAGCGACTTCCGGGATCTCACCGGCACCAACGGCAACTATGGCGGCCAGGCCTGGGTCTACAGGCGTGGCGGCCTGCCCTGTCGTCGCTGCGGAACCCCCCTGATGCGCGATCGGCTGGCCGGACGCAGCACCCATTGGTGTCCCTGCTGCCAGAAGTGAACGTCCTGTGACATTCCCAGGCGCAGTCCAGCCGATAGGACGCCTCCTTGAGGCCTTGAGTCAGTCAGGGGTGGGGGGCTAGATAGACCCCCTCAAGGTGGCTCAGCCCCTCGCCGCCTAGCCTGGCTGATGCCTGGAGAGCCGCGCGCCCCGGCATCGAGCTTTGCCCCGTGCGCACCGACCCGCCGTGCCCCCCGTGCCCCCCGTGCCCCCGCTAGATCGCAACGCCTCCACCAGGTTCTCAGAGGATGAAGACAGTGGGTGGCCAACTGGCGAGCCCAACGGCCCCGAGCCCACTGAGGGTGCCCATGGATCTGGGCCGAGCGAAGGCGAAGAAGGCAGGCTCAGAGAGGAACTCTGCGAGGCGATGGCTGCCATTCATCAGCGGGGGTGGTGCGATGGCACCGGGGGTAATTTCAGCTGCGTGCTCAAGCGGGAGCCCCTGCTGCTGCTGATGGCGCCCAGTGGCGTGGACAAGGGCAGGGTGCAGCCTCAGGAGCTGATCGTGGTGGATCGTGACAGCCAGGTCAGCCGTGGAAGCGGCAGGGCCAGCGCCGAAACCCTGCTCCATCTCGCCATCGTGAACGAAACGGGGGCTGGTGCTGTGCTGCATACTCACTCCCAGGCCGGTACCTTGCTGTCCCAATGGAGCTGGGAGCGGGCGGTGCGATCCGCGCCGGCAGCGCGGACCCTCAAGCCAGAGGCTGAGGCCCTGGAGGAAGGGCATGGAGCAAAGGGCCTCCATAAAATGGCAGGGTCTCGATCACCACAGGCCGAGGCAGGGGCCTTTGAAGAGGCCGGTGGAGAGGCCAGTGGAGAGGCCAGTGGAGAGGATGGTGAAAAGGCCGGTGGAGAGGATGGAGTCGCCTATCTTGAGGTGCGCAACCTTGAGATGCTGAAGGGTATTGCCGGCATCACCACCCACCTAGGCGAGGTGCTAGTTCCGGTGCTGGCGAACGACCAGGATCTCACCAGACTCAGCCGCAGGGCCGTTCCCCACTTGGGCAGGGCTCCCGCAGGACTGCTAATTGCCGGCCATGGCCTCTATGCCTGGGGGCAGGGGCTGAGCGAGGCCCGTCGCCATCTGGAGATCCTTGAGTTTCTGCTGGAGCAGCGTTGGCGGCAACTCCTGCTGGAGGCCCTGGTGGAGCAAGGCCTGGGCTCAGCTCCAGCCAACCTGGGGCAGAGGAGCTGAGGTGATGAACATGATTCTGTGGGAGGGCATCAGCCATGTGCTGCTCGACATCGAAGGCACCACCTGCCCGGTCAGTTATGTGACCGAGACCCTTTTCCCCTACGCCAGCGCCAACCTCGCCCCTTACCTGGAGACCCATCAGCAGGAGGCCAACATCAGAGCGTTGATCCTGGAGCTGGAGACTCTCTGGCAGCAGGACACCGATCAGGAAGCCAGGGACCTCCTCGGCCACTCCAGGCAGTCCGCCGAGCTGAGCGGCGTGGGGGGGATCCTCCCCTACCTGAAGTTTCTGATCCGCCGCGATCGAAAGGTGACGCCATTGAAGGATCTTCAGGGAAAAATCTGGGCCGATGGCTATGCAAGGGGTGAACTGGTTGGCCCCCTGTTTGATGATGTGCCCACAAGCCTGAGGCGCTGGCAGCAGGAGGGGCTGGTCCTTGCCGTCTATTCCAGCGGTTCGATCGCAGCTCAACAGTTGATCTACCAGCACAGCAACCACGGCGACCTGCGCTCCCTGTTCAGCCACTGGTTCGATACCCATACGGGCTCAAAACACGATCCCACCAGCTACACACTGATTGCCGAGACAATGGGATGCGCGCCCCAGGCCATCCTGTTTGTGAGTGACTCAGATTCTGAACTCCAGGCAGCGAGCCAGAGTGGGCTCCAGGTCGTCTGCAGCCAACGCGAAAGCGACAAGGTGGAAGGCCTCAATACCTATCCTTCCATCAACACCTTCCACCAGATCCAGCTCAAGCTCCAGCACGAACAAGCTTGATCACATCCAGATGGCTTGAGCGGCCGCCAACGCCTTTCAGTCTTACAAGCACAAAAAAGCCACCCCTAGGGGTGGCTTTTTGATCGTGTCCTCTCGACACGTCACAGCACCTGCTGTTTGATACGGCAGATGGTGGGGAAAGTTTTACCT
>Ga0207941_1000032_pt1 | contig 42875 bp, 47 predicted proteins | sample LakMenEpi13Sep12_FD_150695 | JGI IMG/M metagenome (GOLD analysis project Ga0207941, IMG submission 150695) | Freshwater microbial communities from Lake Mendota, WI - 13SEP2012 deep hole epilimnion (SPAdes) | ecosystem: Environmental > Aquatic > Freshwater > Lake > Epilimnion/Euphotic zone ...
TCACCGCCCAGCTGCAGAAGCTGGGCTTGGCCCGGGAAACGGCAAGGACTCTGGCCGATGCCGTTGGTGCCCACCACGGCAGCATCGTGGCCAGCACGGAAGTGATGGCGGCCGGCCGCTGGTCCACCAGCTGCAACCCAGCCTGGGCCGCGGCTCACGACGAGCTGTTTCGGGTCGTCCTCGCTGGCACTGGTGCCGAAGCCCTGCCCCCGGAGCTGGACCCCTCCCAGCTGCGCTGGCTGATGGGCCTCACCACGGTGGCGGACTGGATCGGTTCCAGTGCTTCCCTTTGCCGGGCCGATCGGCTGGCGGAGGCATTTGAACCGCGGGCCTGGTACGAGCAGAGCCGGGACTTGGCTCGTGCTGCCTTGATCGAGATCGGTCTGGCCGGCGGCGGGCTTCGGTCGGTTGATTCCGGCGCTGAGGCCATGGCCCTTGCCCTGGGCGATAGGGCCCCACGCCCTCTTCAGCAGGCGGTGGCCCAGATCATTGACGTCCTTGCTGATGAGCCAGGCCTGATCGTGATCGAGGCTCCGATGGGCGAAGGAAAAACCGAGGCTGGGCTGGGTTGCGGTCCTGGCCTGGGATCCAGCGGTGGCCGCGGCATCTACATGGCCATGCCTACCCAGGCCACCAGCAATGCGCTCTACGGGCGGCTGGCCCGGTTCCTCGAGCGCGCCTCCACTGGCCGCAGCGAGTTAGCCCTTGCCCATGGGGCCGGTGGACCCTGGGCCGCTCAGGCCCGGCTGCGGGAGATCGGCCTGGGTACCGCGGACTCTTCGGTGCAGGCGGCCTGGTGGTTCAAGGGATCGAAGCGGGCGCTGCTGGCCGGCAATGGCATCGGCACCGTGGACCAGGCCCTGATCGGTGTGCTTAACGCTCGGCACAACTTTGTCCGCATGTTTGGGCTGGCCGGGCGAACGGTGATCTTCGACGAGCTCCACGCCTACGACTCCTATACGGGAGGCCTAATCGAATGCCTCTGCTCCTGGCTGCAGGGTCTGGGTTGCCGGGTGGTGATTATGTCCGCCACGCTGCCTGCGGCCCGGCGGGATTTGATCCTGCAAACCTGGGCCGGTGTCGTGCCGATGCCTGCCGCGGCCTATCCCCGCGTCACTTGGGCACAGCCCGGTCTCGTGCAATCCGTGGCGTTTCCAGCCGCCCGTCGGCAGCAGCTTTCGGTGGAGGGCATCGCTGCCGGTGAAGTGGCGAACCGGGCCGTTGTCTTAGCCCAGCAGGGGGCCCGGGTGCTGCTGGTGGTGAACAAGGTGCGCCGGGCTCAGGAGCTCTACGGGGAGCTGAGCGCCGCCGTGCCCGCCACGTTGTTTCACGCCCGGTTCCCGATGGACGAGCGCCTGGCCATCGAGGCCAAGGTGCTGGAGCAGTTCGGCCCTGGTGGTTCCTGCAGCGGCGGCCATGTTTTGGTGGCCACGCAAGTAGCGGAGCAGTCCCTCGACATCGACATGGACGTGCTCATCACCGACATCGCGCCGGTAGATCTGGTGCTGCAGCGCGCCGGGCGCATCCACCGCCACGATCGGCCGCGGCCTTCGGGCTTTGAGCAGCCTCTGGTGCTGGTGGCCGGACTAGATCAGGAGCTGCCGCCAGCGGATCTGACCAGCTGGATCTATGACCGCTGGCTGGTGCTGCGCTCGGCCGCCTGGCTCCAGGCCCATCCGCTGCTGCAGTTCCCAGCCGACATCGACCTGGCGGTGCAGGAGGTCTATGGGCCAGATCCGGTATCTGCTGTTCCGGATCTGGCCGAAGCCATCGATGCCGCTTGGCCTGACCATCAGGCAGAGGAGTCAGAGATGGTCAAGTTGGCCCTCCAGGCCACCAGCAGTGCAGCTGCGCCAATGGATGACGACATCGCTGATGGTGGTGCCCAGTTCGGGACGCGCCTGGGCCAGGAGAGCCAGAGCATCGTGCCGGTGACAGCCGAGCAGCTGGCCGCGCTGGAGGAGCACGGGCCCTTCCTAGTTGGCCACTACCTGCGCATCTCCCACCGTGGATTGATGCGACATGTCAGGACCCAGCCTTGGCCTCCAGGCTGGCGCGACCAACCGGGCCTGCGCCACCACCGGCCCCTGCCTGTGGTGGCTGGAGCGGTGGTTGATTTTGATGCCCGGCTGGATCCCGAGCTGGGGCTGGTCATCGGCTGACGTAATGCCTCACTCGCAGACATCGCCCTTCTCCTCGCCGATCGGATCGAAGCCGACCTTCTCCATGATCTGCAGAAGGGCATCCCCTGGATCGATCGCTCCGGCTTGCCCCCGATCCCCGAACCCGAAGAATCCCTCCCCTGGCTCCCGCCCGACTACCTCGCCGGGGTGCTGCTCAACCAGTGGCGCTTCGATGAGCACGTTCCGATCAAGGGCGACCGCGTCCGCTGGGAGCAACTCCTGCTCGCCGGCCGTCCCGAGGAGGCCATGGAGGTAGCCCTGCCCCGCCTCCGCGTGTCCGATAAGGCTGGGGGGTGAGGGTGGCTGGCCCACGCTTAAGCCTGAGCTTTTTGCGGCGCTGAACGGGGTGGGGTGCCAGATCGGATCTTCCGGTTCGCCCGCGGGACTCAGCGTTCGCCCAGCAGCTCCAGCCAGGAGATGGGGGCGTGGGGCTCGCCGATGGGGAGAGTGCAGAACATCGAGAGCACAGGAAGATCCGGGGCCTCAGCGGCCGGGAGCTCGAGGCTCAAGGCCATAGGCAGGGACTTGGACTGGGCGAAGGGGTGGGAGGGGTTGCTGCCGGTTGCCATCGGTCAGTGACGGACCAATGACAACGCTGGTCGGCGGGCTGGCCCTTCCGGGTGCCCTGGGCAGCCAGTCCCACGTGCGCCGCGACACGGCCACGGGCCGCTCGAACACCTTGCCGAACACCCTCCGAAAAGACCTGGCTGAGATCTCCGTCGGGGCGTCCGGGAGGTCGTTGCGGTGTCATGAACAAGCCGCGCCGGCCAGCAGTCGAGCAGGGCCGGGATCACCCGTCCAGATGCTCGCGGCAGAAGCCGACGGCGTGCTCCACGGCCAAGGCCCAGTTGCCTGCCTCCGTGAGGCCGGAGCTGCGGCTGGGCTTGAAGCTGTGGTCGCCGTGGGGGATCCACTGGAGCTGCAGCTGCGGCGACAGGGCGTAGCCCGCCACCTCCTCGGGGCGTCCGAACGGGTCTCGCTCACCCTGCAGGATCAGCATCGGCGTCTGCAGGGTCTGCAGGTGTTCGGTGCGCAGCCGCTCCGGCTTACCGGGCGGGTGGAAGGGGTAGCCCAGGCAGATCACGCCCCTAACGATCTCGGCCAGGTCCTTCTCGGCGGCGGAGCCGCCACGGGACAACGCATCGAGCAACAAGCTGGCCACCCGGCCACCGAGTGACTTGCCGCCGAGGAACAGCGGCCGTTCCCCGCCCTCCAGGTTCAGCTGATCGCGGAAGCACTCCAGCAACACCGGCAGCCGGTCGGGGCCGCCACGCCGGCCCGTGAGCCGCGCCTTGGCCATGTAGGGGAACTCAAAGCGCACCACGCGCCAGCCCTTGTCCGCCAGGCCGGTGGCGATCGCCTCCATGAACGGACTGTCCATCGGCGCGCCGGCGCCATGGGCCAGCAGCAGCGTGGCCGGCGCGGCGGCCGGGCCGTCGATCAACCGCGGCTCGGGCTCGGCTGACGGAGCGATGTTGTCAGACGGCGTGGCCATCAGACGTTGCTGACCGTGACCCCTTTCCAGAAGGCCACGCGGCCGCGGATCTCCTCAGCGGCGGTCTTGGGGTCGGGATAGAACCAGGCGGCGTTGGCATTCACCTGCCCGTCCACCACCACGTCGTAGTAGTGGGCCTCACCCTTCCAGCCGCAGACGGTGCGGTGGCTGGAGGGCCGGAAGCAGTCGCTGCTCAGCGCCTCCGGCGGGAAGTAGGCGTTTCCCTCCACCTTGACGATGTCGCCGCTCTCAGCGATCACCTGGCCATTCCAGCTCGCCTGCATTGGTGTCGTGGGGTAAGGAATCACGATCATGGCGAATCCCGGGCGCCCTCGCCGCTGCTGGTGTGCCGAGCGATCGGATCTGGACGTCGGAGGAACGACTCCATCGTGTGCGCAATAGCTCCGCCAGGGCGGTGGCCAGATGCAACACCTGCTGGCGAAGCGGGCTTGAATCGCGGCATGGCTGCAGGCGCCACTCTGCAAAGGTGGAGGCACACCAGTTCCACCGCTTGATGGCCAGCCCCCAGCCGGAACCAGACGACTCCCCATCCATTCTGATCGTGGCGGCCCTGGCCGAGGAGCTCGACCATCCCGGCGTGCTGCACACGGGCGTCGGCAAGCTCAACGCGGCCTATGCGCTGACTCGGGAGCTACAGCGGCGGCGGCCGAAGCTGGTGGTGAACTACGGCACGGCGGGCGGCCTCAACCCCTCCCTGGCAGGACTGGTGGAGATCCGCCGCGTGCTGCAGGTGGACATGGAGGCCGAACCGCTCGCCCCTCGCGGCCAGACCCCCTTCTCCCCGGAACCCTTCCAGCTCGACTCCGGCGTCGAGGGCGTGGTGTGCGGCAGCGGCGACCGCTTCGTGACGGCGGTGGATCCCTGGCTGCTCCAACACGGCGTGGAGGTGGTGGATATGGAACTATTCGCGATCGCCTCCGTTTGCCAGCGGGAGGGGATCCCCTGGCGCTCGTTCAAGTACATCTCCGACCACGCCGACCGGGATTCCGAGACGAGCTGGCAGGCGCATGTGCGGGGCGGGCAGGACTTATTTCTGAAGCGGGTTGGGGAGTTGGCGATGGCTCCCAAGTGAAGAGGCTGTAGCTCATAGGACCGGCATTACCAAAAGGCGGTAGTGCTGCCGATCACCCTGGCCCAAGTGGGGGTCGACGCCAACAATGACGACCAGCTACAACGCATCGCCGCTCGCAGCGTCATCCCTGTTGGTGATCTCCGGCGCCCCGGGCCTGCGGGAGAGCGAGGAGCACCCCCTGCAGCACCACCGCATCCGGGCGGATCAAACCCAGCTGCGCCTCTTCCGGGAGGTCACGGTGGCGAGCGCGGTGCTCGATTCCGGCCGCACCGCCGCCCAGGAGTTGGTGCGGGTGCTGGAGGAGATGCGGCGCGAATCCCGCCCCGGCTACCTGGAGCTTCCGGCCGATTGCCTCAACCGGGAGATGCCCTGGCCGATCGATCTGGCCCCGCCCCGGTCCCCGCCTTCGAGCCGGTGCCCGACCAGCCGGTGGGAGTGGAGCGGTTGATGGCGGCGATTGAAGCCGTCCTGCCCGCCGCTGCCACCGTGCTGGCGGATCCTGGCGATGCCCTCTTCGGCGCCGCCGATCTGCACCTTGGAGAAGACAGCCATTTCCTCGCCAGCAGCTTCTGGGCTTCCCTGGGCTTCGCCCTGCCCGCCGCCGTGGGGGCCTGGGGAGCCTGCCCGGAGCACCCGCCCGTGGTGCTCCTCGGCGACGGCGCCCTGCTGATGTGCGCCAACGAGCTGGCCACCCTGGCCCGCTATGCCATTCCCGCCCTGGTGGTTGTGCTCGACAACGGCGGCTATGGCACCGAGCGACCGATCCTCGATGGACCGTTCAACGATCTGCAGCCGGTGGCCCATCGGGAGCTGGCCCTGGCGATGGGCTTCAGCGCCGCGGAGCGGGTGAAGAACGAGGAGGAGCTCTGGAGCTGCCTGGGCCGCTGGCGATCAGACGGGGTGACGGGCCCCACATTGATCAGCGTGGCGATCCCCGCCGGCGAGATGTCTGCGGCGCTGAGGCGGCTCTCCACGGCTCTAGCGCAGAAGCTGGCAAGCCCACCGCCGCAGGCCTAAGGGCGCCCCGCCAGCGCGGGCTGCCACTCCGTCTTGCTCTCCAGCAACGGCAGGCCTGCGGAAAACACCGTCTTGCACTCAGAGCGGTTCAGCCCCTTCACCCAGGATGGCGAGGTAGGCGTCGTAGGCAAACACCCGGTTGCGCCGGCCTCCGGTGACTTCTCTGGCGATTCCCAGAGCCACCAAGCGCTCGAGGGCCTTGGCTGCGGTGGGGAAGCTCACCTGCGCCCTGGCCGCGAGCTGGGGAATCCCGACCAAGGGCCGTTGCCTGAGCGCCGCGTAGACCTGTCTCAGGCTGGTGCCCGATCGACCCAATCCGGTGAGCTTCATCTCGTCGTTCCGGAACAGGTCCAGCAAGCGATGGGCCGAGTCCACAGCGGCAGCAGCCGTGCTCTCCACACCCTCCAGAAAGAACGCTATCCACGCCTCCCAGTCACCCTGCTGGCGCACCTCATTGAGGAGTTCGTAGTAGCGGCTGCGGTGCTGTTTGAAAAACAGGCTGAGATAGAGCAGGGGCTGGCGCAGGATGCCGCCATCCACCAGCATCAGCACGATCAGCAGTCGCCCGAGGCGGCCATTGCCATCCAGGAACGGGTGGATCGTCTCGAACTGCACGTGGGCGAGGGCGGCCTTGACCAGTACGGGCAGATCGTCGTCGGCATGGATAAACCGCTCCAGCTCGGCCATACAGCCTTCCACTAGCCCAGGAGGTGGTGGCACAAAGCGGGCATTGCCCGGCCGGGTGCCGCCGATCCAGTTCTGGCTGCGCCGAAACTGGCCCGGCATTCGATCGGCACCACGCCCACGGGCCAGCAGCACGGCGTGGATTTCCCGCAGCAAGCGGCAGGAGAGGGGGAAACCACTGGCCATCCGGGCCAAGCCGTGTTCGAGGGCCGCCGCGTAGCTCGATACCTCCCCGACATCGTCCATGGGAACCCCATGAGCCTCCTCAAGCTCGAACAACAGCAGGTCTGACAGCGACGACTGGGTTCCCTCGATCTGGGAAGCAGTCCGACACGCCATCAAGCCGCCCACAGGCCAGCAAGGCGCGATCCTTGAGGGCCTGCCCTAGCCCGCCCATGTCTCCCCGGCTGTGGTGGTGATCTGGTAGTGGCCCGTAGCGATCCGCTGCATCCCTGAAGGTGGTGCCCCAACGTTGAATAAGGGCCAGGCTTATTCAAGCGAATGGGCACTTGCTTTAACAAGCCGGCCTGGCCCAGCTGGATGGCCTTGAGCACTGCCTTAACTCCGGCTGAACGAACCCTTGGCGGTCCGGGTTCTGTCCCTGGCCTCCTCTCCAGCAGCTCTGGCCAGCGCGCCAGTGATCCCCTTGGACCCCATAGGCTCCCCGAGCAGGGCCTTCAGGGTGGGAGGCGTGATCGAGTGCTGGCTTCGTTCACGGGCATCGAGAACAGCTGCCTGCAACACGTGGAGCGGATTGTGATGATGCCCGATGCCGGTTTCGAACCAGCGACATCCTGCTTGTAAGGCGATAAATCTTTACCCAAACCCATTCTGCTACCTGGTTTTCCGAGGCCACGAAGGGTTCCCCGGGTCAAAAGCGGGTCAAATGGCGGGCGGCTGATCTCACCATGCCATCCCCATCCCACCTGCCCATCCTCCGCTTCAGGTGGGGCTTCCCCACCAGCAGAGGGCGCAGCCGGCCCAATGGAGTGGCCTGGCGGGTACCGAACAGGACCGGGGCAAGGGTGATGGCCAGGGCGGAGATGGGGTCGGGCATAGGCTCCAGTTGTCGAGACATGGAGGGATCCCAGGTACCGCCAATTCAGCCATGAACACCGGTTGGGGCCTGGGGTATCAATTGGCAATCACCAGGGCTGAAAAAAGCAGATCCAGGAGACAATAGCTTGGCCTGCTAGATTCACATGCTTTCCTTTGCTCTTTTTCTAGCCATTCTCGGCTTAGCTTACTGGGGGTTCAAAGAGTCAAGTGAGAAGAAAAAAATAAGAGAGCGTTATCGCCCAATTGTTGATGCGGAGAGGCAGGCAAAAGTCATCACCGAAAAAGCTCAGGAAAGAAGGGATGAACTGGATCAAAACGTTAAGCATCTCAGAAATAGTGTTGATCTTAGGCAAAAAGAACTGCAGGCCATAAATGAGGCCATAAACCTCAAGTCGGACGATTTTATACTATTAGAGAGTGGCTTTTATGAGCCTGTCTACGGCTTTGAAAGCCTACCTCAATTTGAAAAAGAGCTTCAGAGAATTAGAGAACGGCAAAAGGAGATGCTTAAGCAGGATGGCATCACAAGCATTAATGCCGCAGCTTACAGGTCTGAAGATCTTTCCCCATCGGCGTCATTGGAACAAAAAAGGGAAGTTAATCGCTTGCTGAAGAATGTTCTAAAACTAATGCTAAGGGCATTTAATGGCGAATGTGATTCCTACATAGCAAGGGTCAACTATAAGAATATAGAGGCAATGGCAAAGAGGATTCAGTCATCATTTGATCAAATAAATAAACTTTCAGATCCGTGGGGGTGCTCCATCAACAGCAAATACCTAGCGAATCGTCAATCAGAGTTGAAGCTAGTTTTTGAGTATGAACAGAGAAAGCAGATAGAAAAGGAGGAACAAGCATACATCCGAGAGCAAATGAAAGAAGAAGAAAAGGCAATCAGGGATGCAGAAAGGGCGAGGCAAAAAGCCGAGAAAGAAGAAGCTGAGTATCAAGAGATGCTTGAGAGAGCAAAAAGAGAGGCTGACGCTGCAGGAGAAGATGACAAGGCGGCGCTCAATGCTAAGGTCCAAGAATTGGAGAAACGCATTGCAGAAATAGAAGACAAGAAACGCGCTATAAGCCAAGCAATGCTTACGAAATCAGGTCACGTTTACATAATAAGCAATATTGGTAGCTTTGGCGATAATATTTACAAAATTGGAATGACAAGGCGACTTGAGCCAATGGATAGGATTGCAGAGTTGGGGGATGCATCGGTTCCATTTCCGTTTGATGTGCACGCCCTAATCTATACGTCTAATGCCCCTATCCTAGAAAATAGTCTACACAGGCGATTCGCAAGTAGACGAGTGAATCTTGAGAACGAAAGAAAAGAGTTCTTTCGCGTGACGATTGAGGAAATCCGGGAAGAGCTTAAAGTGCTCGGAGAACAGCATGGAGTTAAATCAGAGCTTAGACTGACTACGCTAGCAGAGGCTAGGCAGTATCGGCTTAGTGAGGCTAAGCGCAGCCATCTGCAGGCGCCGGAATAAGTCCGGCGGCGGTGATACCCAGCCGCGCCGGGTCCATCCGCTGCCGCTGGTGGATGGTGACGGGATTCCGCAGCGATGGAACCTGATCGAGCGATGGCAAGCCGGCCTGATTGAGCTCCCCCCGCTGTCGAGCGGCAACGGCTCTGGAGACTGCGTGACCACCTACTTGTACCGCCAGCCCGGGTGGCGCTCACTGCGGGCTGTGATGGCCGCCAAGGGTGAACGGGCTGTGCCCTACAGCTTCCGCCACAGCTACAGCCTCAGGGGCCACCTGAGGAGCATTGACGGCGGGCCGGTAGCGGTGAGCATGAGCCACAGCTTCGAGGTGCACTGCCGTTCCTATCCGTGGGCCAGCGCCCCTGGTGCCGCCGCGGCCTCGCCATCGGGCCAATGCGGCGCTGAAGGTGGTCTGAGCGCCCCACCTCCTTAGCCTCCGCTTCGGATGCGGCTTCCCCACAACTAGAGGGCGCAGCCGCCCCTATGGCAGGGCCAGGCTGGGGTCGCGGTTTATGGGGCCATCAGGATGGTGATCAGCTTCTCTGTGAGGTCGTGCATGGGGATGCTGTGGGGTGCCCCACAGGATTCCCCGGCGTCGTTATGCCCAGCAACACCACCCCAGCCGCCTGGTGGCCCCTTCACCACCTCTCTGATCAGCTTGCGGAGCCCTGGCAGGGCGCCAGCCCTGACTGAGCCAGGCCCTTTACGCCTCCCCATTGAGGTGGGTGCCTTTTACTGGACAGTTCTGGTCCCTGACATCGTTAACCCCGGGCGGGATGAACAGTGTTCGGGCTCAGTGTAGATCTCATAGGGAGTTCTCCCTGGGAGAGAGTTGTCGGGGCATGCGGGACAGCATCTCTACACCAAGTGAGCTGGTCTGAATTCAGCAACCCACCCAAATCCCTGTGGAACAGATCGCGGTCATGGGCATCATCGAAGCCTCACACCATTTCACCCCGGAACGTGGATCCTTCCGGCCTTATGCCCGCACGAATGCCAACGGGGAGGTGTACCAATACCTCCGCAACAAGGGCTTTCTGATCAAGCTGCCGGCCTGCTGGCGGGGGCTGCATGCGCGGGGGCAAAAGTTGCTCAGGCTAGGGATGGCTGTAGCTGAAGTCCCAGAGCGGTTGGGGATCAGTGCGGAACGGTGGAGGGAGATTGTGTAGACTTGTGGTATGCGGGCGGTAGTGTTTGAAATTGAGGAGGAGTAACGCACAAGAACAAATCTGCATCCAATATGCTGCATACGCGACACCAGAAAAGCTTCAGACTACCATGAATTATACCTAAACAAGTCCATGAAAGCACAGGCAATTGCAGTACTTTTGTGCAGCGCTTCTGGCTTTGTTCTTGGTCTTGAAACCAAAGCTCAAAATGCTTTACCAGTCCCCGAAGTGCGCTTGAGCGGCAATGACTTATATAATTCAATAACTAGAGATGTTGAGAATACGTTGAGGAGAGAGTTTGAGGAAAGCGCTAATACTAGGCTGGCTGTAGGCGGTGCTTTCGTAACTGCAATTGTGGGTGGCTTTGGTTTCTTGGGTATAAGACGTCTGGAAGACTTTGAACGTAATCTAGCTAATAACGTAACCCAAAAAACCGTCCAAGCGATTTCTCAAGATCTACGTATTGAGGCAGAAGCTATAGCAGAGAATGTAATGAAGGGACGTCTAGACACATCATTCTCGCAGCTTTCTACCGACCTGAGTCTGTTTAGGTTTAGATCGTTGGCAAGTGAAATAGACCAAGCCGACAAGGTTGATAATGAGTTAAAGGATGCGGCACTTGATATTATGAAGAAATTGGCACAGAATGAGAGTATCTTTCATAGTGGCGAGTTTTCCACTTCGATTGACAAGCTGGTGGCCAGCTTTGCTTCAGCGAATATGTTGCCAGATCTTGAAAGTCTTTTTGAGGAGTATCCAGACATCATGAACAAAGTAACCAGTAAATCTTCTCTTTTCTATATGACTAGGCTTTATGCTCAAGAAGTGCTAGGACAAAAGCATGCTACCGACACAGCTTCGCGCAAGTCTCTAGAAAGCTTCAGAAGATACTCAGATAAGCTGATCGAAGCTCGATTTCCAGAAATAGCATACATCTATCTCATGCCATTTTATTGCTCACAACCAGACCATGAAAACCATCAAGAACGTATCGACAGGATGAAGGATGATGTCCGGTCCTTTACTAAGGAAGAGAGGCAGCAGTTCCTTATGAGACTAACTGGTGAATGCGAGCATGATTACTCTGAACACCCTGCATATTTCCAGCGGTTTCAGCACATATTGCTTCAGTTTGCAAACGACAACAATACCTGGATCAAGGAGTTGGCAATTTCTGTATCCGAGCAGACAACTAAATAACTCTGAGCGCTAAAAAAAGTGATTTAGGTACTTGAAACAGCTTACTCTAAAGTGAAAGACATATCCTTCCATGCTGTCCCAGCACCCACCCACGGTTGAGGGTGGTACAGGCTGGGGGTGGGCGGTTAGTTACGTGGTGTCACTGACAGCTGCCCGTGGTGTCACTGACAGCTGCCGGGCCACAGCCGCGGCCCGGTGCTGCTGATAGTGACAGCTGCCGGGGGTGTCACTGACAGGGGGCGGAGGTGCCATCACTGTCGGGCCGGTGGGATCGAGCACCCCGTATCCGTTTTCTTCCTATCAGGGCAAATTGTGTCCTTGAACTTGGCCCCCCTTAGGTCGGCCCTGATGAGGTTGGCCTCGCTGAGGTCGGCCCCCCTTAGGTCGGCCCCCCTTAGGTTGGCCCTGATGAGGTTGGCCCTGATGAGGTTGGCCCCCCTTAGGTTGGCCCTGATGAGGTTGGCCTCGCTGAGGTTGGCCTTGAAGAGGATGGCCTCGCTGAGGTCGGCCCCCCTTACGTTGGGGTCGCTGAGGATGGCCCCCCTTAGGTTGGCCTCGCTGAGGTCGGCCCCCCTTAGGTCGGCCAACCTAAGGTCGGCCCCCCTTAAGTTGGCCCACCTTAGGTTGGCCCCGCTGAGGTTGGCCAGGCTGAGGATGGCCTCGCTGAGGTTGGCCGCGCTGAGGTCGGCCCCGATGAGGTTGGCCTTGAAGAGGTTGGCCTCGCTGAGGTTGGCCTCGAAGAGGTCGGCCTCGCTGAGGTCGGCCTCGCTGAGGTCGGCCTCGCTGAGGTCGTAGCCGGCAAGATTTGCCCCTTTCACTTTTTCGGATCCTGCAAGGATCGGAAAATTCGACTCTCGCAAAAACTGAAAAACTAGTGTCCGTCGCGCTGGACCCTCTCCCTTTAACTGTGTGAGAGCCGTCAGAGTCAGCGCACGGGCAACCCCATTCGCTTCAGAGCCTGGCTGCTTTGCTTCCTTGGCTACCGTCTTATCCAAAAGCATCCCTTTCATCTCCTTGATGTATTCACGGATAACGGCATCCTTCTGATTTGCCTGGGCGATCTCGTTCTGTCTGTTGCTGTTGAGGGTGCCAAGAAGCCAGCCACCGAGTGCAATCGTCAATGGGACGGAGAGCTTTAACGAAAGCTCCATCCAATCCCAGCCAGTTTTCTCTGACGCGCCTAACCAGCGCAGCAGAGACGGCCGCCACCGGAGAAGGAATGCACTATTCAGCTCCAGGCAGGCATCCGTCCAGTTCTGCTCAGCGGAGCACCAGGGGCGACGCTTGGCCAGCTGATCAGCTCGGGCTCTGATGGCGTCATCCGAGGGTGGGGTTCGGTGCATCACAGACGTGCCACCTCCCACCACACAGCCGCGCCATCCTTCCGGCGCTCCAGCTCGAAGCCGGGCCGGGGGTGGTGGCCGGTGCTCCAGCTGCGAACCGTGCCAGGGGCCACCCCCAGCAGGCGGGCCAGCTCCTGACCGCTCAGCCAGGCCCCCAGCTGGGCGGCTTCGGCCAGGCCCCGGGCCACCGCCAGCGGAACGACCGGCGATGCGGGTGGAGCCTGCAGCGGCGGTGCGGGGGGCGGAACCGAAGCGCTAGGGGGTGCCGGGGCAGCGCAGGAAGCCAGCGCCAGGGCGGCCAGGGATGGGAGGAGGAAGCCGGCGGGGCGCATCGGCAGGGGCAGGGAATGGGCGGCGTTCATAGGCGCCATTCTCTATGAACCCGCACCACCCCCCGAAGCCTGGGCAGGCGGCGGCGGGGATGGGGCAGATAGGGCGGCCGGGGGCGCGGCCAGGCTCAGGGCTGGGGGCGATAGGCCAGCACGGCGGCCAGCAGCGGGGACAGCTCATCGGCAGGGCTGGGCAGAGGACTCTCGTCGTTTGGGTGGGGCTTGGATGCCAGGGCTTTATGCACTTCTCGCATAGGCGCAGCCACTGGCTCGGAGAGTTGCGAAGAATGCACCTAGTGAGCCGTTCAGGGCTCGCTCGGTTGGCAACATAGGATGCCAAAGGCTACTCAAACCTTACCTTCCCTGCCTTGTTCTCATGGATCTCATCGATCATCTCCAGACACTCGCAAGTAGGGCTCAGCAGGCTGGCGATAGCTTGACGAATGAAGAGGCCACAAAAATGGCTCTTATCGCGCCATTTTTGCAGGCGCTAGGATACGACATTTTCAACCCTGTTGAGGTCAAGCCAGAGTTTTCAGCTGACCTGCCCGGGATTAAGCAAGGTGAACGGGTGGACTATGCAATTCTTGAAAACGGCCATCCGAAAATCCTCGTTGAGGCCAAGCCATATTCGAGTGACCTTAGGACCGCAGAGATGGGCCAGCTCAGCAGGTACTTTCAAGCGACCAAGGCACGTATAGGAATTCTCACCAATGGCCGGCTGTTTCAGTTTTTTTCGGATTTGGATGATCGAAACTTGATGGACCAGAAACCATTCGCTGAAATTGATCTGTTCGATCTTAGGTCTGCGCCAATTGAGCAAATTAAGCAAATGTCAAAAACAATGTTTGACATTGACAACTTACTCTCAACCGCCGAAAGACTGAAATATCTGCGCGGTGTCAAGGAAGAGATCAAAGCCGAACTCACGGATCCTAGCGATTGGTTTGTTAGGGAGATGGCAGTAAGGGTGCATACGGCTCAAAGAATAACTGGCCAGCTCCAAGAGAAATTCAAACCTATTGTAATGGATGCAATTAAAGCTTATATCAATGATCGAATCAATGAGAGGTTAAATACTGCGATGGAGGTCGAAAAAACTGCGGGCGAAACCCCTGCTGCGGAGCCTGAGGCAAACGAAGAGACAGGAACCATATTCACGGAAGAAGAGAAAGAAGCACTCTACATTGTGAGGGCTATTTGCGCTGCAGAAGTAGACCCTACAAGGCTATCGGAAAGGGACACCAAATCATATTGCAGCGTCGTGATTGATGGCAACAGCAGAAAATACTTTTTACGAATGTATTTTAACGGACCCACCAAGAAGATTGAGCTGTTCGATAATGTTGAGCCATCAATAATCTTCCTTGAGTCGACTGGCGACTTGTACAAGCATGCCGGCCGGATCAAAGCTGCATTAAATTTAAAGTTGCCTGACTGAGTGAATGCAGGGCTATTTGGCAAGTTCAGATTTAACTGGCTCACGCAGGAGCCAGAGCTTGCCAGCCCCCGTCAGGTTCAGCTGGTGGGGCCAGCTCAAAGGCCTAGCTGCTTCTTCAGGGCTTCGGGGATGTTTCTTGCTCCCTTAAAACTGCTGAGATCTGGCCAGCTTGTTTGTTCATCCCATTTGATGTTTTCGAGGTTGGCCCAGCTGAGGTCCGCCTCGCTGAGGTTGGCCCCGTAGGCGAATTCATTGGCCCGGCTGAAATTGGCCTCGCTGAGGTTGGCAAAGCTGAGGTTTGTACCGCTAAGGTAAGCTTCGCTAAGAATAGCTCCGCTGAGGTTGGCAGAGAAGAGCTTGGCCCCGCTGAGGTTGGCCCCGCTGAGGTCGGCCCCGGTGAGGTTGGCATCGTTAAGCCTGGCCTCGCTTAAGTTAGCCACGCTCAGGTCTGCCTCGCTGAGGTTGGCATAGCTGAGGTTGGCATAGCTGAGGTTGTCCCCGCTGAGGTCGGCCCCGGTGAGGTTGGCCCCCGCGAGGTGGGCCCCGCTGAGGTCGGCCCCGCTGAGGTCGGCCCCGCTGAGGGAGACGGTGAGGCTTGAAAGGATTTCAGACTCGATCAAAAAACGCACAACAGAGCTTTTTTTCTCTTTATCAGCAGAAAAGACTCTGAGAATGGCAAGCGTTTGAGCCCTGATCACATCTCGGGCGGACTCCACCAAAGGGTCTTTATAGTCCGGGCCTAGTTTTTTGGCCGCTTCAGCAAGACTGATCACCTGCTTGTCTATTAAGATAGATGAAATACGATCAAAATAGAGCTGTAAGGCTTGATCCTTGGCCTCTTCTTGCCTAATTCTCTCGGATTCATTTCTTTGTACAACGTCTCTGTTTTTATTCCACCGTTCTAACAAGACTGTTAGTCCAAAGATCAGAACAGGGACTAGCAGCATCTCTAGATAATCCCATAAGCCCTTGCCTGGGAACATGCTTTTAAGTGCTTCAACGATCAGCTTCCGGTTTGCAATCAGGACAGCCAGCCCTACCGATAAAAGAGCAAAGCTACCCCACTTCCACACTCTGGCGGCCCATCCGAGCTTCATCGTTTCCCCTCGCAGGCTTCCCCATCGCAGGCTTCCCCATCGCAGTTCCTATCCAAATAGGTGTGGCCCTGGCTTAGGAGCCTCTGGGCCTCCATATGGCTGAGGTTTTTGCAGTGGTAGCGGCCCCCTCCACCTCCGCTACCGCTGCTTGACCGGGGCATCGCTCCCCCTCCTGTCATCCCCCCAGAGGCCCCCGAAGCTGGCCCCTTGGCAGGGCGCGGGGAGAATGCCGGTGATGGATTCTCTCTCCGCTCGGCTCGCCACTCCCATGAGCGGGTGATCCCCCCAGGCACGGCCCACAGGCCGACCCGCTGCCGTTGCTCGGCGGCCTCAGCCCCCAAGTAAGCGGAGGCATCGCAGGCGCTCAGATACTTCCTGTAGGTAAAGGCCTGGCCGCTGCTCAACATCGCCAAGTTGACGTTTTGGCCATTGCGGAACATCTCGGCCACGGTGCGGCCGTATCGGTCGATGGTCTGGGGGCGGAGCGTCACCACCGAACCGAAAGAGCCACTGCTGGCGGTCGGCGGCCACTTTTCACGCTGCGGGAAAAACTGCGTGAACTCCTGGCAGGCCTTGAAGGTTTCAGGGCGTTTTGGGCCGCTCCTGCCCTGATGGCGGTTTCCCCCGATCCCTTGCTGCGGCTGCCCAAAATCCCAGTGCGTCCGTGGTTTCCAGCAATGCCCGATGCCGGTTTCGAACCAGCGACATCCTGCTTGTAAGGCAGGCGCTCTACCGCTGAGCTAATCGGGCGGGCTTCCATTCTGCCGTGTCACCAGATTCTTCCGTATCACTCCCGTGCCAAAACCTTGCGCTCGACGCTGAGGGCGGTCCCGGGTCCGAGAATCGGCAGCCATCGCCCCGCCCCCGCCCTCCGATGGCCAGTGGCCGCTCCCACGACCGCGCCACCGGCCTGCTGGCCCTCCCCTTTGGTCTGCTCTGGTGGCCCCTGCTGGGCGCGATGGGAACCATGGTGGCTGCCGCCGCCTTTCTGATCGGCGGGCTGTGGCTGTCGCCCGACCTCGACACCCGCTCCAATGCCACCCGGCGCTGGGGTCCGCTGCGGCTGCTCTGGTGGCCCTACCGCCGCTGGCTGCCCCACCGGTCGATCTTCTCCCACAGCCCCGTGCTCGGCACAGCGGGCCGCTTGTTCTACCTGGGCTTGCTGGTGATGTTCATCTCCCTGCTGCTCATGCCCTACGGCAGCCCCGGCCCGGACCAGCTCATGAACGCCCTGCAGCAGCACTGGGCCGACCGCAAAGACCTGGTGGTGACGGCGCTGGTGGGGCTGGAGATGAGCAGCTGGCTCCATCTGCTCCAGGACGGCGATCCCCTGCCCAAGTTCCGCTTCAAACCGCTGACGCTGACGAAGCGGATGCGGCGGCGACGGCGCGATCGGCCCGGCAAGAGCCCCCAGCCCTCGCCCGGCACCGTGCGGGTCCGGCGGCGGCGGCGCTGAAGCCGGCCGCCGCTGGGAGTCCTGCCCGGGAGGTGGCAGGGTAGCCAGCGATCGTGGACCGCCCCGGCGGAGCCTGGCGCCATGCCCCCTTCCCCCAACGAGGCCCCTTCCCCCAACGAGGCCCCATCCCCCCCGCCCCCGGGCCACCCCGGCCCCTCGGCCGACGGGGCGGCCGCCGCCCTGGCGGAGTTGCTGGCCGTGGTCGATCGGCTGCGGGATCCTGAGCACGGCTGCCCCTGGGACCTGGAGCAGACGCATCGCTCCCTGATCCCCTATGTGCTCGAAGAGGCCCATGAGGTGGCCGATGCGATCCGCCACGGCAACGACGCCCACCTGGCGGAGGAGCTGGGGGATCTCTTGCTGCAGGTGCTGCTCCATGCCCGGATCGCCAGCGAGAGCGGCCGTTTCGACTTCGCCGCCGTGGCCCGGGGCCTCAGCGCCAAGCTGGTGCGCCGCCATCCACACGTGTTCGGCGCGGCGGAAGCCCGCGACAGCGCCGCGGTGCGCCTTCACTGGGAAGCGATCAAGCTCCGGGAACAGGCCGAACGGGACCAATCCCAGGCCGCAACGGCCCCGGCGGCGCCTCCAGCCAGCGGCACAGGCCCGCTCCAGGCCGGCGCCGACCCGGAAGCCCCGGCGTTCCCCGCCGGCCCCAGCCCCCTGAGCGACAGGCTGGCCGGCAAGGTGCGGGGAATGCCGGCCCTGGCCGGCGCCATGACCATCTCCAGGAAGGCGGCCGCCGCCGGCTTCGAATGGGACGCCATCGACGGCGTGTGGGACAAGGTGGAGGAGGAGCTCGGCGAGCTTCAGGAGGCCGTGGCCAGCGGGGATCGCGGCCACGCCCAGGAGGAGCTGGGGGATCTGCTCTTCACGCTGGTCAATGTGGCGCGCTGGGGCGATCTCGATCCGGAGGAGGGGCTGGCCGGCACCAACCGCCGCTTCCTAGATCGCTTCCGCCGGGTGGAGGCGGCCCTCGGCGGAGACCTCGGCGGCCGCTCGATCGGTGAACTGGAAAGCCACTGGCGGGCCGCCAAGGCCGCCATCCGTGCCGAAAGCGGCGCCGCCCCGGCCACGCCTGAGCCGGCCGGTCCCGACGCTGCGCCCACTCCCCTCAGTCCTCCTCCGGCCTGATTCCCCCGCGGCGCTGGACCTTGCGGCCCGCCCGCTGCCGCTTGGCCACCAGCCTCCGCTCCACCGCACCCCGGCTGGGGCGGGTGGCACGGCGCGGCGGCGGCGGCGGCGCGATCGCCTGCCGCAGCAGCTCCCGCAGGCGCTCCAGGGCAGCCTGACGGTTGCGCCACTGGGAGCGATGCTCCTCCGCCACCACCACCAGCTCGCCCTCCACCAAACGGGGGGCAAGACGCCCCAAGGCCCGGGCCCGCAGCACGGCAGGCAGGGCCGCTGTGTTGGCCAAAGGAAAACGCAGTTCCACCCGCGAATCGGTCTTGTTCACGTTCTGGCCACCGGGGCCCGAGGCGCGCGAAAACCGCCAGCTCAGCTCGGAGCGCACCAAAGCCAGCCCGGGGCCGAGCGCCAGGGCGGGATCGGCATCCGGAGCGGTCCGGTCTCCGGGTGCCGCATCCTCGGACCCGCCTTCCCTGCCAGCTTCCATGGGGCTAGCTTGAACCATGGCAGCACGGCAGCGCCAGGCTCCTTACGATTCAGGTGGGCTGGACCGAGCCATTTGATGCCCTGCGATGACTGGCGAACTCTGAAGAGAGCCCCAACCTCCCTGAGCTGCCCCCGGGGCGGCCATCGCCAGCAGGGATCGGGGCTGCATTCCCTTGGGCCGCCGGCGGCGGCCCACCCATGACCTCGGCGCCCCGGCTGGATCGGCTGCGGCGGAATCCCACCCAGCTCTCGATCACCCGTCGCCTCACCCTCACCTTCCTCGGGGTGGGGCTGGTGCCCCTGCTCACCAACCAATGGATGGCGCTGGAGCAGTTCAAGCGCACCCTGGTGCTCAACCACCTCCAGCAGACCGGCCAGATCGCCGAGGCCAAGCGGGAGGAGCTCGAAGCCTTCCTCGCAGGCAGCCGCCGCGCCCTGGAGCCGATCGCGCAGTCGGCCTCCCTGCGGCAGGAGCTGGAAGGAAACCCGGAACCAGAGCGAGCGGCGGCGGTGCTGGCGGATGCCCTGCGCTCCGGCAACGGCCGCGGGAGCGCCGGATGGCCCTTCGCAGGGCTGGTTCTGGTCGACCCCACGGGGAAGGTGGTGCCCGCGAGCCGGGATCCGCACGTCCGCCGCGAACCAGCGGCGGCAGCACTCGGCCAGGCCCTCAGGCGGCAAGCCACCACCACGCCAACCCATGGGGCCACCTACCTGACGGTCCCCGTCCGGGGAGCGAGCGGCAAGCCCCTTGGATGGCTGGCGGGCAGCATCGATAACGGCATCATCCGGCGCCTGTTGAACACCCACCTTCTCGGCCTGGGCCGAGGCGCCCGGACGGAACTGGTGCTGCTCCAGGCTCACGGGAACACGCTCAGCCTGGGCCCCCTCAGCCCGGAAGCGGGAGCAACCACGGCAGCCAGCATGGAGCGGAACCTCCGCTTCGAGCCCCTCGATCCCGACGCCCTCAGGACCCGCAAACCGGTCCAGACCGACGCCCTGGACGGCCGGTTCCGGGGCGCCGATGGCCAGGAGCGGATTGGCTCCTGGCGCCGGCTCTCCCTGGGGAAGGTCGGACTGCTGGTCTCCATGGAGCGGCAGAAGGTGCTCGAATCAGCGACCTCCCTGCGCACCCGGCTCCTAGCCCTGATGCTGCTGGCCACCGGCCTGGTGGGAGCGGCGGGAGTGCTGCTAGGGCGCAGCCTCACGCGCCCCCTGCTCGATCTGCACACGGCGGTGCGCGACTTCGACATCAGCAACGATGGTCAATTGCGGCCGGTGGCGGTAAAGGGCCACGACGAAATCGCGGAACTGGCCAACACGATCAACCTCATGATCCTGGGGATTCAGGAGCGCACCGCCAGCCTGGACCGCACCAACAACCGGATCCAGACCTACATCCAAACCGTGCAGACCGCCCTGCTGGCGATCGGCAACGGCGGCGAGATCACCCTGCTCAACGAGGCGGGCTGTCGTCTGCTGGGCTTCGCTCCGGCCGGCTGGCTCGGTCGCAACTGGATCGCCGACTTCGTGGTAGAGGAGGAGGCCCAGCGGCGGCTGAGGGCGGCCCTGCACCAGGGCCAGCAGGGCGGCCAGGCCAGCGGCGGGATCAACGAGGCGGCTGTGCTCGAATACCACGTGCGCAGCCAGGATGGCCGGGTGTTGCTGATGCGCTGGCATAACTGTCTACTGCCGGGTGAACGTGGCCAGGTGATCGGCATGCTCTGCTCTGGGGAAGACATCACCCGCAGCCGCAGCCAGGAACTCGAACTGATCGAGGCCCGCAGGGTGGCGGAACAGGCCAATGCGGCCAAGAGCGAGTTCCTGTCGCGGATGAGCCACGAACTGCGCACCCCGATGAACGCCATCATCGGCCTCTCCCACCTGGCCCTGCGCACGGACCCTGAGCCGCGATTGAAGGATTACATCAGCAAGATCAATGGTGCCGGCCAGAAACTCCTGGCGATCATCAATGACATCCTCGACTTCTCCAAGATCGAGGCCGGCAGGATGAGCCTCGAGCGCACCGATTTCCTGCTCGACACGGTGCTGACGGACCTCACCGGCCTGATCGCCCAGAAGATCTTCGACAAGGGCCTGGAGCTGTTGTTCCTGGTCGATGAGACTGTGCCCACCCATCTCAATGGTGATCCTCTGCGCTTGGGGCAGGTGTTGCTGAACCTGCTCTCCAATGCCGCCAAATTCACCCAGCTCGGCCAGATCCTGCTCCACATCCGCTGCCTCGAACGCCAGGGCCAGCGCGTCAGGCTCGGCTTTGAGGTGAGCGACACCGGAATCGGCATCAGCGAGAGCCAGCTGGCCAACCTCTTCCAACCCTTCGAGCAGGCGGAGCTCTCCACCGCCCGCCATTACGGCGGCACGGGCCTCGGCCTCGCCATCTGCCGCCACCTGCTGGGATTGATGGAGGGCACCATCGAAGCCAGCAGCGAGATCGGGGCAGGCACCAGCTTCCGGGCCACAGCCTGGTTCGGCCTCGCGGCCGTGCCACCCGCACCGGTGCTGCCCCAGCGGCTCAACGGCCTCTCGGTGCTGCTGGTGGATGACAACCCGATCGCGATCAGCGTGCTGGAGGCGAACCTGGCCCATCTGCCGATCCGGATGTCCGCCTGCGCCAGTGGCCTGGAGACCCTGCAGCGGGTCGAACAGGCGGCGGCCTCCGGCCACCCCATCGATCTGATCCTGCTCGACTGGCAGCTCCCGGACATCGACGGCCTCGAGACCCTGCGCCGGCTCCAGGCCATCGAGGGTCTCCGCACCCCCGAAGTGGTGCTGGTCACCGCCTACGGCGCCGCTGAGATCCGCAGGGCCGCGGCCGCGCTGGGCGTGCAGGGCTTCCTCACCAAACCCATCTGCCAGTCCGACCTACTGGACACCCTGACCGAACTGATGGAGCCCTCCACCACCTCCGATCGGCCGGACCCGCTGATGGCGGAGACCCGGCTGAGCCAGGGGCTGGCCGGCCTGCGGGTGCTGCTGGTGGAGGACAACGAGGTGAACCAGCAGATCTGCGTTGAACTGCTCAACAGCGTGGCCGTGCGGGTCACCGTGGCCGAGAACGGCGCGGAGGCCCTGCGGCTGCTGGAGGGGCCGCAGGAGGTGGCTGCTGGGCACCACGGAACCCTCCCCTTCGACCTGGTGCTCATGGACCTCAACATGCCGTTGCTGGATGGCTGGGAGACCACCCGGCGCCTGCGCTGCAACCCCCGCTTCAACGACCTGCCGGTGCTGGCGATGACGGCCCACGCCCTGGTGGAGGAGCGGGATCGGTGCCTGGCGCTCGGGATGCAGGAACACCTCACCAAACCGATCGAACCGGCCAGGCTCTACGCCGCCCTGGCCCACTGGGGACAACGGACGGTGGAGGCCGCGGACACCCCCCCGGCCGGAGCCCGGCCCGACGCTGGAACGGAAACCACTCCCCCCCCGAGCGGCCTGGACCTGGATGGCGGACTGCGGCGCACGGCGGGCAACGTGGGGCTCTACCACCGGCTTCTCTCCAGCCTCGCCAACACCCAGGCCGATGCCGCCGAACGGGTGGCCGCGGCCCTGAGGGAGCGGGATGACCCGGCGGCCAGACAGATCACTCACACCGTGAAAGGGGTGGCCGCCAACCTCGGGGCGACCGCCCTGTCCGATGCTGCCAGCCGGCTCGAAAACACACTCCAGGCCGGCCAGCCCAGCGATGATGACCTCGCCCTGTTCCGCCGGACCCTGGCGGAGACCGTGGCCCTGATCCGCGGCCTCCCGACGACGGGGAGGCCCCTGGCGGAGGGTCCCGGCGAGAGCGACGCGACGATCGGGGCGGCTGCCTCCTTGGAGGCGGCTATCCCAAGCACCGCAGAGCTGGTGGAGCGGCTGCGGGCCCTGCTGCTGGCCGGCGATGGCGAGGCCATCGATGTCGTGCAGGCCCACCGGGCGAGCCTGCAGCGGCTGCTCGGCGCTACCAGCTTCCGGGCAATGGAGAGCGAGCTGGAGCGTTTTGCCTTTGAGGCTGCCGCCGCGGTTCTGGAGGCCGCCACCTCGGCGGCGCCCGCCCTGGCCAGCCCGGGCAGCGGACATTCCCCATGACAGCCCCTCCAGGCCAGGAGCGCCCGCGGGTGCTCGTGGTGGATGACACCCCGGAGAATCTGCACCTGATGCATGGATTACTGAAAGAGCGCTACCGGGTGCTGCTGGCCAATGGCGGCGTGGCCGCCCTGCGCCTGGCCCGGCTCGAGCCCCGGCCCGATCTGATCCTGCTCGACATCATGATGCCGGAGCTCGATGGCTATGCGGTATGCGAAGCCCTGAAGGCGGATCCGGAAACGGCCCCGATCCCGGTGATCTTTCTCACCGCGCGCAGCCAGGTGGAGGATGAAGAAAGGGGCTTCCGCAGCGGCTGCGTCGACTACATCACCAAGCCCATCTCACCACCCACCCTGCTGGCCCGGGTGGCCAATCACCTGGCCCTCAAGGCCGCCTCCGATCGCTTGGCCCACAACAACCGCACCCTGATCGAGGAGGTGGAACGCCGCACCCGGGAGGTTCAGATGGTGCAGGACGTGACCATCATGGCGATGGCGTCGTTGGCGGAAACCCGCGACATCGAAACGGGCATGCACATCCGCCGCACCCAGTACTATATGCGCACCCTGGCGGAACGGCTGCGCGGGATGTGGAAAGAGAAGAGCGCGGATACCGGATCCATGCCAGCCGATTTGAGTGATGAAATGATCGAGATCATGTACAAATCAGCCCCACTGCATGACATCGGCAAGGTGGGAATCCCCGATGCCATCCTGCTCAAACCCGGACCGCTCGATGCGGCGGAGTTTGCGATCATGAAAACCCACACCACCCTCGGCCTTAAAACCATCGCCGCCGCCGAGAAGCTGCTCGATATGCCCAGCAGCTTTCTGAGCGTCGCCCGTCAGATTGCCTGCTGCCATCACGAGAAGTGGGATGGCAGTGGCTACCCGCACGGCCTGGCGGGGGAAGCGATCCCGCTGCCGGCCCGGCTGATGGCGGTGGCCGATGTCTACGACGCCCTGATCAGCCGCAGGGTCTACAAACAACCCTTTCCCCACGAACGGGCGGTGGCCATGATCGAAGCCGGCAGCGTCCGCCATTTCGACCCCAGCGTGGTGAGCGCCTTCCTCAGCGAGGCCGAAACCTTTCGCGCCATCGCCCAGCGCTTCCAGGACGAGTGAGCCGTTCGGCCCCTGCGGCGCCCGGGGCCAGCGCCTGCCGCAGCCGACACCGCCGGGTCTGATCCCCGGCACCGACGGGGGTGACCCCGGGACGCTTAGCTGGAACAACACCATCCGGCCCCAGGCGCGTGAGCACCCCCCCTGTCCCCGCTTCCAGCGATTCCAGCGCCCAGTGGGTGGATGAGATCTTCGATGGCGTGCGCTATGGCCTGGCCGGTCGGGTGATCGCCGAGCAACAGTCCCCCTTCCAGCGGGTCACGATCATCGAGAGCGAGCGCTACGGCAAGGGCCTGCTGCTCGACGGCTGCTGGATGACCGCCGAACGCCAGGAACGCCACTATCACGAGGCACTCGTACACCCGGCCCTCTGCGGCGCCGAACGGATCGAGCGGGTGCTGGTGATCGGCGGCGGAGACGGCGGCACCGCCCGCGAGTGCCTGCGCCATGCCGGCGTGCAGCACCTCGACATGGTGGAGATCGACGGCCTGGTGGTGGAGTGGAGCCAGCAGCACCTGCCTGGAATCGGCGGCACCGCCTGGAGCGATCCCCGCTTCCACCTCACGGTGGGCGATGGCATCGCCTGGGTGCGCGAAGCCGAGGCCGCCAGCTACGACGTGGTGATCGTGGACGGCTCCGATCCGGCCGGTCCGGCCGAAGGGCTCTTCAACCGCGCCTTCTTCGAGCACTGCCGCCGCATCCTGCGGCCCGGCGGGGTGTTCGCCACCCAGAGCGAATCGCCCGAGGCCTTCCGCGAGGTTCACCTCGCCACGGTGCGGCTGCTGCGCGAGGTGTTCGGCCACGCCCACCCGCTCTACGGCTGGGTGCCGATGTATCCCAGCGGCTGGTGGAGCTGGACCTTCGCCGCCGTCGATGGCCCGCGCTACCGCGACGCCCAGCCGGAGCGGGCGGCCGGCGTGGCGGCGGGCTGTGAGATCTGGAGCCCCCGCTGGCAGAGCGGCGCCTTCGAGGCGGTGCCGGCCTTTGTGGAGCGGGCCCTGGCCGATGGGGGCTGAGGCCCTCGAGCCATCCCGCCTTCGCAAGCCTCCCCACAATCCACAGCCGAGCTGATCGCTGATTGGGCCCCAGTGCGAATGATCCGCCCGGCCAGCCTCCGCTCAGACTCAGGCTGAATCGCTGGGGAAGCCTCCCATCAAGCGATGCATCCACCCAAGCCCACCCCTGCGCCGACCGTTCTCCAGAGGCGCACCCGATCGCGCCTTTGCCCTCACCACAGTGACCAGCCCCATCCCGAGTCTTGACTCCACCACGCCCAGTGGTTCCAGCGCATCCGGGGATCGGGCAACCCTCGGCGCCCCCGCCGACCGGAGTGACCTGTTCGACACCGAAGGGGCCATCTACATGGCCAGCCGCCGCGATCCAGCCGGCTGCCGCGTGGGCCTGTTCGGCGTTCCCTACGACGGCACCACCTCCTTCCGGCCCGGCACCCGCTTCGGGCCCGCCGCGATCCGGGAGGTGAGCACCGGGCTGGAGACCTACTGCCCCCAGCTGGATGGCGATCTTGAAACGATCGCCTTCGCCGATCTGGGTGCGGTGACCATCCCCCACGGTGCCCCCGAGCCGGTGGTGGCTGCGGTGGAGCGGGCCACAGAGGCCGTGCTCGCTCTCGGCCTGGCCCCCCTGATGCTCGGTGGTGAGCATTCGATCAGCAGTGGCGCGGTGGCGGCGGTGGCCCGGCGTCATCCCGATCTGGTGCTGGTGCAGCTTGATGCCCACGCCGATCTGCGCGAGGAATGGCTCGGCGCACGCCACAGCCATGCCTGCGCCATGCGCCGCTGCCTGGAGGTGCTGCCCAGTGGCACCCTGCGCCAGATCGCCATCCGCAGCGGCAGCCGCGAGGAATTCAGCGAACTGCGCGACAGCGACCGGCTGGTGCCGATCGAGCAGATGGCAGCGGCCCTGGCCCCCCTGCGGGGACGGCCCCTCTACCTCACCGTGGATCTCGACTGGTTCGATCCCGCCGTGCTGCCAGGCACCGGCACCCCGGAACCGGGAGGATTTCTCTGGGGTGATTTCGCAGCCTTGGTGGAGGAATTGCGCCACCACCAACTGGTCGCCGCCGACGTGGTGGAGCTGGCCCCCCAGCTCGATCCGAGCGGCGTGAGTGCCGTGCTGGCCGCCAAGGTGGTGCGCAGCCTGGTCATGCTCCTGAACGGCGACTGAGTCGATCGGCAGATCGAGTAGCAGCGAAAAGCCGTCGAGCGGAGGCTGAGGTTTGCGGATGCTGAGGATTGCAGAGGCGGAGGATTGCGGAGGCCTCAGTAGACGCAGGTACCGCTGGTTCGCTGTTCCCGCAACCGATCGTGCTGCTGGGCGATCAGCAGCACCGCCAGGGTGGGGTGGTTGTGGAGCAAGTTGAGGAACCGCAGCCGATCAAGCCGGAGGATCTCCACCGGGGTGCGGGCCACGGCATCGCTGCGATGTTCACCCTGGCGCCACACGATGTCCTGGTAGCTGAACAGCTCACCGGGGCGATAACAGATGCGCTCCGCACTGGTGCCCTCCAATTCCACGATGCCGCGTTTCACGGCGTAAATGGCATTAGCACTGGCTCCCCGGGAAAACACATGGGCACCGGTGGGGAGGGAAAACAGTTCGCAGTCCACCTGGGCGGTGAGCAGCTCCAGGGGGGTGGTGCAGGTGGGCGTGGCGACCAAGGCGGTTCACCTCCAGGGTTGAGGGGGGGGGGGATACTAGCGATAGTGAAAATTTAGGACCCCACCGATCTGTAAACGCGTGCCTTGCTGCACTAAACAGCAGAACTACGCTTGGCTACACAGGAACAGACCGGAAATCCCAGCGGTCTGAAGCCTGTCTTCCGCTCAGGCGGCGCTAGGGCGGAATCCTTCAGCCCGCGGCCAGCATCGCCGTCAGGCTGAGTTGCTGATGGGGCTGCACGGGAGCGGAGGCCCCGCCCGGAGTCACCACCGGCAACCGGGGAGGCCGGGCGGTCCAGTGATGGCACCACAGGTCGCCCACCAGGTCGGGATGAATCGGCAACTGGCGCAGCTGGCAGCGGCCCAGGGTGACTCCCTGGGGTGGGATGCAATGGCGGCAGCTGCGGCAACTGGGGCGATGACCCATGGCGCGGCGCGTGCAAGCACGGGATCGGGTGGCTCAAACTAGGTCGTTCGCAAAGGGATGAACAGGGAGAAAACCTGTATCCCTGGCCCTCTCCATAGGATCCCTCTAGGTGTTCCTCCCCCCATGGCCGCAGCCCCCCAGCCCGATCCGGCCCCCAGCACCGATCTGCGGCGCACCCCCCTCCATGGCGCCGCCCGTGCCGCCGGCGGGCGGCTGGTGCCCTTCGCCGGTTGGGAGATGGCAGTGCAGTTTGCCGGCCTGGTGGCCGAGCACACGGCGGTGCGGCAGGCCTGCGGCGTCTTCGACATCTCCCACATGGGGGTGCTCGTGCTGCGGGGCGATGGCGTCAAGGACGCCCTCCAGGGCCTGGTGCCCTCCGATCTGTTCCGCATCGGCCCCGGCGAAGCCTGCTACACCGTGCTCCTCAACGACGCCGGCGGTATCCGCGACGACCTGATCGTGTACGACCGCGGCCGGCGGCCGGGCCCCGAGGGCGAGCGCGATGAGGTGGTGCTGGTGATCAACGCCGCCTGCGCCGAGGCCGACACCGCCTGGATCCGCAGCCAGCTGGAGCCCGCCGGCATCACCATCGCCGATCGCAAAGGACCCGAGGGCATCCTGCTGGCTCTGCAGGGACCGGAGGCCCCCGCGCGGCTCGAAGCGCTGGTGGGCGAGAGCCTGGCGGGCCTGCCCCGCTTCGGCCATCGCGATCTGGTGCTGCAAGGAGGCCGCGGCGCCGCCGCCGGGGCACCGGTCTTCGCGGCCCGCACCGGCTACACCGGCGAGGACGGCTTCGAGCTGCTGCTGGAGCGCGACGCGGGCCTGGCCCTCTGGGAGCAGCTCCTGGTGGAGGGGGTCACCCCCTGCGGCCTCGGCGCCCGCGACACCCTGCGCCTGGAGGCGGCCATGCACCTCTATGGCAACGACATGGATGCGGCCACCACGCCACTGGAGGCCTCCCTGGGCTGGCTGGTGCACCTGGAGATGCCCGCCGACTTCATCGGCCGCGCCGCCCTGGAGCGCCAGAGCGCTGACGGCGTGACGCGGCGGCTGGTGGGGCTGCGCCTGGAGGGCCGCGCCATCGCCCGCCACGGCTATCCGGTGCTCCACAACGGCGCCGTGGTCGGGGAGGTGACCAGCGGCACCTGGTCCCCCACCCTGGGCCAGGCGATCGCCCTGGCCTACGTGCCCACCGCCGCCGCCAAGCTGGGCACGGCCCTGGCCGTCGAGATCCGCGGCAAGGCCGAGCCGGCCGTGGTGGTGAAACGGCCCTTCTATCGCCGCGGCTGAGGGCCGGCACGCCCGGCCAGTACGATCCCCGAATGTCGGTCCGCGAGCCGGCTCGCACCGCGGATCGCAGGCATGACCAGCACCACGTCCGACCTGGATGCCATCCAGATCTCCGGCATCCGCTGCTACGGCTACACGGGTTATTTTCCGGAAGAGCAGGTGCTCGGCCAGTGGTTCGAGGTGGATCTCACCATCTGGATGGATCTCTCGGTCACCGGCTCCGATGACCAGCTGGAGAACACCCTCAACTACGCCGATGTGGTGGAACGGGTGACCAACCTGCTGGAAACCTCCCGCTTCAAGACGATCGAGAAGCTCAATGCCGTGATCATCGAAGCGGTGTTGGCCTTCGACCCGGTCCAGAAGGTGCATTCGCACCTGGTGAAGGTGTCGCCCCCGATCCCCCGCTTCCAGGGCAGCATCGCCATCTCCATGACCCGCACCAAGGGCGAACCCGCCTGACCCCCAGCGCCACCACCAACGCCAACACCATGGCCACCACCCTGGCCACCACCCCGGAACCGCTCGAGCTGGTGGCCATCGCCCTGGGCAGCAACCTGGGCGCCAGCCGCACCACCCTGGACGAAGCCCTTGAGGCCCTCGACCGCAACGAAGGCGTGCGGGTGATCCGCCGCTCCAGCTGGTATCGCAGTGCCCCGATCGGCCCGGTGCAGCCCGACTACGTGAATGGTTGCGCCCTGCTGGAGGTGAGCCTGGCGCCGGAAGCGCTGCTGGATGTGCTGCAGGCCACCGAGAACCGCTTCGGACGGGTGCGGGCCGAGCGCTGGGGCCCCCGCACCCTCGACCTCGACCTGATCCTCTACGGCGCCCAGCGCATCGCCACCGAACGGCTGGAGGTGCCCCATCCCCGCATGGCAGAGCGGGCCTTCGTGCTGCTGCCGCTGGCGGAGATCGCCGCGGACTGGATCGATCCGGTGTCGGGTCGCCCGGTGGGAGAGCTGGCAGCCGCCCTCAGCGATCGCGGCGGCGTGGAGCGGCTGGAGGAGGGCGCCTGATGGCCTCAGGGTCCGCCGCAGGAGCAGGCGGCGGCGCAGTGACCTGGCGGGTGGTGAGCGATGTGGACCACACCCTGCTGGAGGAGCCAGGAGAGACTCCTTTGGCGGGCCAGGCCCTGCGTCAGCTGGGCCAGCGCGGCATCCCCACCCTGCTGGCCTCCAGTAAGACGTTTGCCGAAATGGTGGCGTTCCAGAACCTGGCGGAGCTGCCGCCGCAGCCCTTCCTGTTCGAGAACGGCTGCGGCATCGGCTGGCCCACGGCCGCCTGGCCCGCCGCCGCCCCGGCACCCCAGCAGGAGCTGGACGCCTACGGCGCCATCGTGCGCGGCGGGGATCCGCAGCGGCTGCGCACCCTCCTCCACCAGCTCCGCGACAGCGGCGGCCTGCGCTTCTCCCTCCTGGAGGAACTGAACTTCGATGCGATCCAGCAGCTGATCGGTCTGGGGGAACCCCTGGCCCGCCTGGCCCTGCAGCGGCTGGCCTCCATGCCCCTGGTCTGGCAGGACGACGAGGCCGCCCTGGAGCGGCTGCGGCGGCAGTTGGCCGGCGAGGGCCTGGGGGCGGTGAGCGGTGGGCGGCTGGTGCATGTCGCCCCGCCGTGCAACAAGGCGGAGGCCCTGGCCCAGGTGCTGTGCTGGCTGGGGGAGGCTCCCCACACCACCACCCTGCTGGCCTGCGGCGACAGCGAAAACGACCGCGCTCTGCTGGAGAGTGCCGACCTTGCCCTGGTGTTCCACCCGGCCGATCGCCCGGCCATGGCCCTGGCGCCCCCGGCTGCGGAGCAGCCCCGGATCACGCGCACGGCGATCGCCGGCGGACCCACGGCATGGCTGGCGGCCGTGGAAGCAGCTCTGGCCGAAGCAGGGCCAGCCGCGCCGCCGCCCCCATGAGCGACTTCTTCCAGAACGGCATCGTTACCACGCTCCATGAGCTGGGGGGCCGCAGCACGGCCGACCTGCAGGCCGAAGTGAGCCGGCTGGCCTCCAGCACGCCGGTCGGTCTCGTGCTCCCCTGCCTCCACTCCGAGCTGGCGGGGCCGGCCCTGGGCCCCCTGGTGCGGCACCTGGCCGCCATGCCCTGGCTGGGCGAGATCGTGATCGGCCTCGACCGAGCCGATGCGGCCGGCTACCGCGAGGCCCTCGCCCTGTTCGACCAGCTGCCCCAGCCCCACCACGTGCTCTGGAACGACGGCCCCCGCATCGGAGCGCTGGTGGCCGAGCTGGGGGCTCTCGGGCTGGCGCCCCGGGAGCGGGGCAAGGGGCACAACATCTGGCTCGGTCTCGGGCTGATGCAGGCCCACGGCCGGGCCGAGGTGGTGGCCCTTCACGACTGCGACGTGGTGAGCTTCCAGCCCCGCATGCTGGCGCGGCTGGTGTACCCCCTCCTGCACCCCGAAAGCGGCACCGTCTTCGCCAAGGCCTTCTACCCGCGCATCAGCGAGGGAATGATCTTCGGGCGGGTGAGCCGGCTGTTCGTCACGCCGCTGCTGCGGGCCCTGCGGCGCTGCCTGCCCCCCAGCCGCTACCTGGAATTCCTCGACAGCTTCCGCTACCCCCTGGCCGGCGAATGCGCCCTGCGGATGGCGGCGGCTCGCCGCCTCCACCTTCCCTGCGACTGGGGCATGGAGATCGGCGTGCTCACCGAGGTGTTCCGCGATCACTCCACCCGCCAGATCTGCCAGGTGGACATCGCCGACGCCTACGACCACAAGCACCAGCGCTTCGATCTGAGCCACGGCGATGGCAGCGGCGGACTGGGGCGGATGAGCCGTGATATCGCCACGAGCCTGTTCCGCGGTCTGGCCTCCCAGGGGCAGGTGCTCGACCTGGGGCTGGTGCGCACCCTGGTGACGGCCTACCAACGGATCGTGCTCGACCTGATGGATTCCTACGCCGACGACGCGGCGATCAACGGCCTGCAGCTCGACCGGGGCGAGGAGGCCCGGGCGGTGGAATTCTTTGCCGCCAGCCTGTTCGAGGCCGGCCGGAGCTTCGTGCAGGAGGATCAGCAGCGGCCCCTCACGCCCACCTGGGATGAGCTGAGCCGCCGCCAGCCCCAGGCCCTCGCCAGGCTGCTGGCCGCCGTGCAGGCCGACACCGCCGAGCACGGCGGCCGCTGATCCGCCACCCATCTCCCTTCGTCTCTTCGCCCGACCCGCCCATGGCCCTGCCCCGCCCCCGCACCCTGCTCGGGGTGATCAACATCTCGCCCGAATCGATGGTGAGTGATTCGGTGGTGACGGGCGAGGAGCAGCTGCTGGAGCGGGCCGCCTGGCTGAGCGCCCATGGCTGCGGCATCCTCGACCTGGGGGCCCGCTCGATCACCCCCACCGCGGCGATGATCGACGACGCCGAGGAACAGCGCCGGCTGCTGCCCCCCCTGCGCCGGTTGCGCCAGGAGGGCTACCGGATCTCGGTCGACACCTGGAGCTCCAGCACCGTGCGGGTGGCCCTGGAGGCCGGCGCCACCGACATCAACTTCACCGGCGCCGCGATCAGCCCCGAGGCCCTGGAGGCGGTGACGGCGGCAGGAGCGACGTTGATGCTCACCTACATGCCCTACGGCGACGCCTACCGCATGCGCGACGCCGCGCCGGTGCCCTACCGCCTGCAGGGTCTGCTCGATCACCTCGGGCCGCGGGTGGAGCAGGCCCGCGCCGCCGGGGTGAAGGAGGTGATCATCGACCCCAACCTCGGCATCATCCACCCCTCCACCGACGACTACGGCAAGGTGCAGTTGCAGAACAGCGTGCTCTGGAACCTGGAGAAGCTGCGGGTGCTGGGTTGTCCGATCCTGCTCTACGCGGCCCGCAAGCCGGAGCGGCTGGCCCGCATCCTGTTCGCCTCCAACGTGCTCTTCGCCGGCGCCGACATCATCCGCACCCACCACCCGGACATGATCGAAGCCCTGCTCAACGCCGAAACCGTCGAAGACTGATGAGCACCCTTCCCCTCCATGGCCGGGTCGCCCTGGTCACCGGCGGCGCCCGCCGCACGGGCCGCAGCATCGCCCTGGCCCTGGCCGGCGCCGGCGCCGACCTGGTGATCCACTACAACCAGAGCGCCGCCGAAGCCGAGGCCGTGGTGGCCGAAGTGGAGGCGATCGGCCGCCGGGCTCTGGCGGTGGCAGCCGACCTGGCCGATGCCGAGGCCACAGCCACCGCCTTCCGCGCCGCGGCCGAGCAACTGGGCCGGCTCGACATCCTGGTGAATAACGCCTGCGGCATCATCTGGAAGCGGCTGGAAGACACCAGCGCCGCCGAATGGCACACCGCCGTGGAGCAAACGCTCCACATCACGTACCACGCCTGCCAGGCGGTGCTGCCGGTGATGCGCAGTCAGGGCTTCGGGCGGATCGTGAGCCTGATCGATGTGGACGCCGATTCCCTGCGGGCCGTGCCGGCCCTCACCCCCTACAAGATCGGCAAGACCGGCGTGCTGATGCTCACCCGCACCCTGGCCGTCACCGAGGCGCCCCATGGCATCACGGTGAACGGGGTCTCCCCCGGCACCCTCGACAACTCCGAGCGCAAGCCACCCCTGGAGCGCATCCCCGCCGGCCGCTTCGGCACCGCCGAGGAGGTGGCCCGGGCGGTGCTGTTCCTGGCCGATCCCGCCAGCGGCTACATCACCGGCACCAACATCAAGGTGAGCGGCGGCTACCTGATCTGAGCCGAATCGGGCTTCTGAGGCGACTCGGGCTGAGGCGAACCGGGCTGAGGAGCATCGGGCTCCGCCGGCCAGCGCACACCCCAGGCCGCGAGGGCTTCGGCCCGCTGCTCGGCGATGGCGAAGGCGTCCTGGCGGTGGGAGTGGCGGGGCTCGAGCAGGGAGGAGGCGGTGAGCTGGGAGGGCCACTTGCGGTAGAGCAGGCCCGTCTGGCCGAGGTGCCAGCCCTGCGCCACGGCATTGAGGGCCAGCAGCAGTCCGGTGTCCTCCGAGGCGGGCAGGGCCATCCAGCCCCCCAGGGCCCGCAGCAGTTCGCTGCGCACACAGAGGCTGGCGGGATGCACCGGCAGCCGCCGGCCGTGCTGGCGCCACCAACCGGCCACCCAGCCGATCGGGATCGCCCCCTCCGGCCCGTCCTCCTGCGGAGCAACGCAGCGGCCATCGGGCAACAGGTCGAGGGCGGCCGAGGTGAGCCAGCCCACCTCCGGGTGGCGCCGGAACACGGCCACCTCCCGGGCCAGCTGCCCCGGCGTGAGTTGATCATCGGCATCGAGCACCTTCACCAGAGAGCCGCGGGCCCGGGCCAGGGCCAGAGTGCGGGCCAGGGCCGGCCCAAAGGCCACCGGGTTGGCCTGCTGGCGAATCCTGCCGTCGTCCGGGAGGGGTTCCTGCAGAGGTTCCGGGCCATCCCGCTGCACCAACCACTCCCAGTCCCAGGGGTGATCCGGCTCAGGCTGCTGCTGCCGCAGGCTGTGCCAGGTGTCGGTGAGCCAGGCGGAATGGGCCGGCAGCACCGGCGTGATCACGGAAACGAGGGGCATCACGCCGGGGGCAGCCCGTCGATGAAGCACTGCACCAGGATGCGGGTGAAGGTGTTGAGCGGATAGGTGAATGCTTGCTCGGGCGTCACCCAGGCCCATTCCTCGATCTCATGGTTGGGCGTGATCTCACTGGCGCGGCTGAAGGCGAAATAGTTGATCAGCACGAAATGGGCGCTCTGGTGGAACTGGGGATCGTCCACGGCCTCCTGCAGCAGGGCAAAGCGCACCCGCTCCAGCTCCAGCCCCACCTCCTCGCGGAACTCCCGCAGCAGGGCTGCCTCCAGGGTTTCGCCCCACTCCACCTTGCCGCCGGGAACCCCCCAGGTGCCCCGCCACTTGCCGGTGCGCACGATCAGCACCTTGCCCTCGGGGTTGGTCACCAGGGCACCCACGGTGGCCAGGGGGAATCGTGGTGTCATGGGCGGCCCTCTTTGCCGGAAGCTAGGACAGGGGCCTGGGCCAGCCAGCAGCTGCCGGGGAGCCGCAACCGAATAGGCAGGCCAAATCCGGGCCAGCCCCGCCAACGCCGCCCAGCTCACCCCGGCCGATCACAGCTCCACAGCAGCTGCCATCACAGCTGCCATCACAACTGCCATCTCAACCGGCTTCACAACCTGGCTTCACAACAAGGTCACCACCCCGCTGCCGATGTCGCAGTAGGCACTGCGGATCGTGAGCCTGCCGGCGGCCACTGCGTCCTGGAGCAGGGCGCTGCCGGCGGTGAGCTGGGCGGCAACGTGGCGGGCGTTGCGCTCGACGGCCTGGGTCAGGTCGTCGCCGCTCCTGAGCTGGGCGCGGATCGGCTGCACTAGGTCCTCCAACAGAGGGGTGAGCGGTGCATCGCTGATCGCCGCCTGCACCGCACCGCAACCGCTGTGGCCGAGAACCAGCACCAGGGAGACCCCCAGAACCCCCACGGCGTAGTCGAGCGAGGCGATGGCCTGGTCGAAGGCCGTGTTGCCAGCGCTGCGCACCTGGTAGAGCTCACCGGCGGCGCAGTCAAACAGCCAGCCGGGATCCACCCGGGAATCGGCGCAGGAGAGAACCGCCGCAAAGGGCCTCTGGCCCTGGGCGAGGGCCTGGGGAGCGATCTGACAGGTGTGGCTCCAGAGGGTGCTGAGCGGCTCCATCCGCTGCTCATAGGGGGCGGCGGCAGCAGCCCTCCAAGCGGCCGCGAAACGGACGTTGCCCTCCTGCAGACGCCGCAGCGGATCCTGGGGGGTGCAGGCCTGGAGCCGCTCCAGCAGCTGCGGATCCTGAACCGGGGAATCCAGCCGGGCCTCGGCCTGAGCGGGCCTGGCCGCCCCCAGAGCTGCGCCTAACAGGCCAAACACGAGGCTGGTGGCCTGAAGCAGGTAGCGGCGGGGCAGCATCACGGAAGCCCCCAGGCAACGGAGCGATTCCTCGACCTTAAGAGGCTGCTGAGAAAGCTCGAGCACGCCAGCCCATTCGCTGCCAAACGCTGCCCGCTGAGCTGGCAAGCCAGGGGTCAGCACCAGCCAGCAGCCACCTCCAGGGGCCGCCATGGGAAAATCCCCGATTGCTTTGCGGTTCACCATGCGCAGCCACGGATGCGGCGATCTGCGGGCCGACCAGGTCGGCCAGGCCGTCCAGCTCTGCGGCTGGGTCGATCGGCGCCGCGACCACGGCGGCGTGATCTTCATCGACCTGCGCGACCGCAGCGGCACGGTGCAGATCACGGTGGATCCCGAGCTGGCCGGCAACGACCCTGGGGCGCGCGAGGCCTTTGCGGCGGTGTTCGAAACCGCCAGCCACCTGCGCAACGAAACTGTGCTGCAGGTGCAGGGCACGCTGCGGGAGCGGCCAGGCGCCTCGGTGAACGAGCGACTGGCCACCGGCCGGTTCGAGGTGCTGGCGGGCGCCATCACCGTGCTCAACGCCGTGAAGGGCAACCTCCCCTTCCCCGTGTCGGTGCACGACGAGGAGAACACCCGCGAGGAGCTGCGGCTGCGCCACCGCTATCTGGATCTGCGCCGTGAGCGCATGAACGGCAACCTGCGGCTGCGCCACCGCACCACCCAGACGATCCGCCAGTTCCTGGAGAACGAGGGCTTCATCGAGGTGGAAACGCCGATCCTCACCCGCTCCACCCCTGAAGGCGCCCGCGACTACCTGGTGCCGAGCCGGGTCTGCGGTGGCGAGTGGTTTGCCCTGCCCCAGTCGCCCCAGCTGTTCAAGCAACTGCTGATGGTGGGCGGGCTGGAGCGCTATTACCAGATCGCCCGCTGCTTCCGCGATGAAGACCTGCGCGCCGATCGCCAGCCGGAGTTCACCCAGCTGGATATGGAGATGAGCTTCCTGGACCAGGAGCAGATCCTGGAGCTCAACGAACGGCTGATCGCCGCGATCTGGAAGGCGGTGAAGGGGGTTGAGCTGCCCCTGCCCTTCCCCCGCCTCACCTGGCACGAAGCGATGGAGCGCTACGGCACCGACCGCCCCGACACCCGCTACGGCATGGAGCTGGTGAATGTGTCGGATCTGGTGTCGGACATGGGCTTCAAGGTGTTCTCAGGGGCTGTGGCCGCTGGGGGGTCGGTGAAGGTGCTGCCGATTCCGGGCGGCAACGAGGCGATCAGCAATGTGCGCATCAAGCCCGGCGGCGATGTGTTCAGCGAGGCACAGAAGGCCGGAGCTGGCGGTCTGGCCTTCATCCGGGTGCGCGAGAACGGCGAGATCGACACGATCGGCGCCATCAAGGACAACCTCAGCGAAGCGAAAAAGGCCGAGCTGCTGGCGCGCACCGGCGCCACCCCCGGCACCCTGCTGCTCTTCGGCGCCGGCGACACCGCCACGGTGAACAAAGCCCTCGATCGGGTGCGCCAATTCCTGGCCCGCGAACTGGGCCTGGTGCCCGCCGACCGCGACAACAGCGCCTGGAACTTCCTTTGGGTGGTGGATTTCCCGATGTTTGAGTTCAACGCCGGCGAAAACCGCCTCGAAGCCCTGCACCACCCCTTCTGCGCCCCCAACGCCGCCGACCTCGGCGACGACCCCGAGCGCTGGGCCGAAACCCTCCCCACCGCCCGCGCCCAGGCCTACGACCTGGTGCTCAACGGCCTGGAGCTGGGCGGCGGCTCCCTGCGCATCCACGATTCGGCCCTGCAGCGCCAGGTGCTCCAGACCATCGGCCTGCCCCTGGAGGAGGCGGAGCGGCAGTTCGGCTTCCTGATGGAGGCCCTCGACATGGGCGCCCCACCCCACGGCGGCCTGGCCTTCGGCCTGGATCGGATGGTGATGCTGCTGGCCGGCGAGGAATCGATCCGCGACACGATCGCCTTCCCCAAGACCCAGCAGGCCCGCTGCCTGATGACCCAGGCCCCCGCCGGAGTAGCCGGCAAACAGCTCGAAGAGCTCCACGTGGCCAGCACCTGGGTGGAAGAGGAGGGCTGAACGAGCCAGTCAGGCCCCCCAAGCAGGCGAAGCGCAACCGAAGCGAACGGCGCAGCAATCCGATCCGCTGCAATCCGAGCCGCGGCAATCCGATCCAATCCGAAAGCTATCCCGATGAAAGTGCACCTTCAGCCGGGGCTCTGCTCAGGGTGGAGGGATCCTGACGTGCGTTCTTGGCTGGCTCCTTCTCCACCGATCTGGTGCGGCAGTACCTCCAGGAAATCGGCCGGGTGAACCTGCTGAGCGCCGAGGAGGAGCTCACCCTGGCCCGGCTGGTGCAGCGGCGCGAACGGCTGCTGGAGCAGCAAGGCGATGGCGACCTGCCGCGCTGGGCCGACCGCTGCCAGCTCAGCCCCGCCGAACTGCGCCTGGCCCTGCACCAGGGGCGCCGCGCCAAGGAGCGGATGATCCAGGCCAACCTGCGGCTGGTGGTGGCCGTTGCCAAGAAATACCTGCAGCGCGGCATGGAGCTGCTCGACCTGGTGCAGGAGGGCACCCTGGGGCTGGAGCGGGCGGTGGAGCGCTTCGATCCCACCCGCGGCTTCCGCTTCAGCACCTACGCCTACTGGTGGATCCGCCAGGGCATCAACCGGGGGATTGCCAGCCAGAGCCGCACCATCCGCCTTCCCGTGCATGTCACCGAAAAACTCAACCGCATCCGGCGGGCCCAGCGGCTGCTCGCCTCCCGCCTCGGCCGCAGTCCCACCATCCGGGAGGTAGCCGCCGAGCTCGACCTCAGCGAAGCCGTGGTGCGCCTCACCCTGGAACGGCAGCCGCGGCCCGTGTCGCTGGATGTACGGGTGGGCCGCGACCAGGGCACGGATCTGGGCGACCTCCTGGAGGACGACCACGCCACCCCGGAGCAGGAACTTGCCCGCGAGCAGCTCCACGATGATCTGGAGTTGCTGCTGGAGGAGCTCAGCCTGCGGGAGGCCACCGTGATCCGCCAGCGCTTCGGCCTGGAAGACGACACCCCCCGCACCCTCACCGAAATCGGCGTCAACCTGCACCTCTCCAGGGAGCGGGTGCGACAGATCGAATCACGGGCCCTGCTGAAGCTGCGCCAACCCCGCCACCGCAACAGGATGCGGGACCACCTCAGCAGCTTCGAATGAACGACCGACGATCATGCTGGAGTCGATCAAAGAAGTCACGCCTGACCATGCCATAAAGCCCTTCTTGCTGGCACAACCACATTATGCTTATTGACCCTATCAGCAGGCTAGCCCCAAGTCACCAGCTGCCTGACTCCACCTCGTTACAATTTAGCCAATCCTAGCCAATCACTACGCCGCAGGCATCACCCTTGCGCCCGAAGTGATCGCGAAAGCATTGGGGGTCTTCGCTAACCTTCATAGCTTTCAGATGGGCGGCGGGCTGAGCTAGTGTGCCAGAGAGGCTGATGCCCTAACCACCTCCAGGCGGCAGATCTCGAAGCAGCGGCGCTCACCAACGCTCGGGATCAAGGCCATCGGCTAGGGCAGCTTTTGCTGGCTAGAACTCCAATATCCAACCCTTCCTGCTTCGATCGAGCCATGGCCATCTCCTCCCTCCCCATCGACATCGGCATCCCCGCCGAGCAGCGCCAACAGATCGCCACCGCCCTCGGCCAGGTGCTGGCCGACACCACCGTGCTCTACGGCAAGACCCACGGCTTCCACTGGAACGTGACCGGACCGATGTTCAACACGCTCCACCTGATGTTCATGGGGCAATACACCGAGCTCTGGAACGCCCTCGATGTGATCGCGGAACGCATCCGCGCCCTCGGCTTCCCCGCCCCTTATGGCGGCCAGGCGATCGCGGCCCTCAGCACGATCCCCGAAGCCGAGGGGGTGCCCGAGGCGATGGCGATGGTGCGCGAGCTGGTGGCCGGCCATGAGGCCGTGGCCCGCACCGCCCGCGGCGTCTTCGCGCTCACCGAGGAGGCGGGCGACCAGCCCACCGCCGACCTGCTCACCCAGCGCCTCCAGATCCACGAAAAGACCGCCTGGATGCTGCGCAGCCTGCTGGAGGGCTGAGGGCCCCGGTAGATTGAGAGGTCAGCCGAAGATGCCATGACCTCCCCCTCCAGGAGCCAGAGCACGAAGTTCGTCTTCGTGACCGGCGGGGTGGTCTCCAGCATCGGCAAGGGGATCGTGGCCGCCAGCCTGGGACGGCTGCTCAAGAGCCGCGGCTACAGCGTTTCGATCCTGAAGCTCGATCCGTATCTGAACGTAGATCCGGGCACGATGAGCCCTTATCAGCACGGTGAGGTATTCGTCACCGAGGACGGCGCCGAAACCGACCTGGATCTGGGCCACTACGAGCGCTTCACCGATACCGCCGTGTCGCGCCTCAACAGCGTGACCACCGGCTCGATCTACCAGGCGGTGATCAACAAGGAGCGCCGCGGCGACTACAACGGCGGCACCGTGCAGGTGATCCCCCACATCACCGGCGAAATCCGTGAGCGCATCCATCGGGTGGCCGCCAACAGCAGCGCCGATGTGGTGATCGGCGAGATCGGCGGCACGGTGGGTGATATCGAATCGCTGCCCTTCCTTGAGGCGATCCGCGAATTCCGCGGCGATGTGGGCCGCCGCGACCTGGCCTACGTGCACGTGACCCTGCTGCCCTTCATCGGCACCTCCGGCGAACTCAAGACCAAGCCCACCCAGCACTCGGTGAAGGAACTGCGCTCGATCGGCATCCAGCCCGATGTGCTGGTCTGCCGCAGCGACCGGCCGATCTCCGCCGAGCTCAAGGCCAAGATCGGCGGCTTCTGCGGCGTGCCCAGCGGCGGCGTGATCCAGGCCCTCGATGCCGACAGCATCTATGCGGTGCCCCTGGCCATGGAGCAGGAGGGCCTCTGCCGCCAGGTGCTCGATGTGCTCGACCTACCCGATCACCCCAGCGACATGGTGCGCTGGGCCGAGCTGGTGCAGCGACTGCGCGATCCCGGCCCGGCGGTGAAGGTGGCCCTGGTGGGCAAGTACGTGCAGCTCAATGACGCCTACCTCTCGGTGGTGGAGGCCCTGCGCCACGCCTGTCTGGAGCGGAACGCCTCCTTGGATCTGCGCTGGATCTGCGCCGAGCAGATCGAGGAGCAGGGGGCCGCTGACCTGCTGGAGGGGATGGATGCGGTGGTGGTGCCGGGAGGTTTCGGCAACCGCGGCGTGGATGGCAAGGTGGCGGCGATCCGCTGGGCCCGCGAGCAGCGGGTGCCCTTCCTGGGGCTCTGCCTGGGGATGCAGTGCGCCGTGATCGAGTGGGCCCGCAACCAGGCGGGTCTGGAGGGCGCCACCAGCGCCGAGCTGGATCCGGCCAGCCCCCATCCGGTGATCCACCTGCTGCCCGAACAACAGGATGTGGTGGATCTCGGCGGCACGATGCGCCTGGGGGTCTACCCCTGCCGCCTGGCGCCGGGCACCCTCGGCCAGCGCCTCTACGGCGATGAGGTGGTGTATGAGCGCCACCGCCACCGCTACGAGTTCAACAACGCCTACCGCAACCCCTTCCAAGCCGCCGGCTACCGCATCAGCGGCACCTCCCCCGATGGCCGCCTAGTGGAGCTGATCGAACTGGAGGGCCACCCCTTCTTCACCGCCTGCCAGTACCACCCCGAATTCCTGTCGCGGCCCGGCAAGCCCCACCCGCTGTTCCGCGGCCTGATTGAGGCGGCGCAGTTGCGGCATGGGGATGGGAAGCAGCAGGAGGCGATCACGAGCGTCCAACCGCCGGCGGCGACGACAGCGTCAGCCAAGTGATCGATCCGTCAGCGAGCTGGTTGCATTATTTCTTCCCATAGGTGGCATCGTGATCTGGGGCAATCGTCAGCAGGCGAATGAAATCACCGTCTCGGTGAGCCGTGGCGCGGCGTGACTGACTGATCCGAAGTGAATAAACAGCGTCAATCCCTGCAGGCGGCTTGATGCTCGTGATCTTTTCCCATTTGATGCCCTGGTCACGGTACAGCTGATTCCGGCTCAGCTTGCGGATCTTGTTCAGGGTGTCCAAGGCCGCATGGCGCTCGTTTTTCTGCAGGCTCAGCAGCTGCTCCTGGAACACCGGATTATTCAGATCGAGCCTGACCGAGGCATCACGGCTCGCCATGGCCGAGGCGCGTCAGGGTGTCCTGCAGCCCAGCATCGGCTGGCCCATGGCTGACAGACCAGGCCATCGCGGCTTGCAGGTCTGCTGCAGCCGAGGGTTCGTGCAGCCAGCGCTCATTGTCTGGAATGACGGTCGCGGTGCGAATAACCCAGACGCCGGGTTCGCGTTCTTCCACCAGCACATGGCGGCCGGCGTATTGCTTGCCCAAGGAAATCTGTCCGTTGCTGCCAACAAGCTTCAGCGCGGCGGGGTGGGCTGCGGCAACCATGGCCGGACTCTCTGATCGTTCTGCACGAAAGTCTACGGTTCGTGTGGCACCAACTGTTCGCCAGACCAAACAGCGGGCTCTGCAGCAGGGCTGCAGCCTCAAGCAGCTGATCGCGCAGTTCATTCGTCTGGGCCTCCACTGCGACCCGTCCGCCGACAACCATGTCAGCAGCGAGCTGGTCAGCCGCGATGCGGCGGATCCTGCCGCCACGGCGGCTCGGCTGGCAGGCTGACGCGGTCATCCCTTGCAGGCCCCTAGAGCGTGTCCGCCTTGGCTTCGTTGTCCCTGCCCGTCGTCGAGACCTTCCACTCCCTGCAGGGCGAAGGGCTCCATGCCGGCCGCAGCGCCTTCTTCATCCGCCTGGCGGGCTGCACGGTGGGCTGCCCCTGGTGCGACACCAAGCACTCCTGGCCGCAAGGCAGCCACCCCCGCCGCAGCCTGGCGGAGCTGGCCGGCGAAGCCGCCACCGCCGCCGCGACCGGGGCCGCCTTCGTGGTGATCACCGGCGGGGAGCCGCTCCATCACGATCTCAGCGGCCTCTGCACCGCGCTGCGGCAGGTCAGCCGCACTGAGGACGAGGGCGAGAACGGGGCAGACGGTGGGCTTCCGGCAGGGCAGGCACAGCCCACGAGATGTCCACTGCCCATGCCCCTCCACCTGGAGACCAGCGGCGTGGATCCGCTCAGCGGCCGCTTCGACTGGATCACCCTCTCCCCCAAGCGCCACCGCCCGCCCAACAGCGAACTGCTGGGGGCCTGCCAGGAGCTGAAGGTGGTGGTGGAGCAGGCCGAAGATCTGGAGTTCGCCGAAGCGATGGGCGAGGCCGCCCTGGCCCACGCGGCGCCGCGGATCGCGGCGGGGGGAACGCCCCCACACCTGTTGCTGCAGCCGGCCTGGGGCAACTCCCCGGGCGAGGCTCTGGCGGTGGCCTTTGTGCAGAGCCATCCGGCCTGGCGCCTGAGCCTGCAGAGCCACAAGTGGCTGGGGGTGCGCTGAAGGGCTGGAAGGCTCCAGGTGCCGCAGCGGGCCGCCGGTGGCACCGATCAGCAGATAGGCACTAGTTCAGGAGCCTCTGCGATTCAGCGTCCATCACCCTCTTGCTCGCACTCCAATGTGAAATTCATGGCCGATCCACCACTGCCTGGCTCAGTTTCTATGACAGGTATTCGGCTAACGCTCCAGATCAGAAGCGGGCAGAGACGTGAGCATAGTCAATGCATTTTGCTCCCGTCTTCTGCATCTGGATGTTAGCCTTCGCCTCATTTCGATTATGCAGCAAGTTCGACATACCCAACGGCACATGACGGCTCGGGTATTTCCATGCCATCCTCCC
>Ga0207941_1000033_pt1 | contig 42244 bp, 38 predicted proteins | sample LakMenEpi13Sep12_FD_150695 | JGI IMG/M metagenome (GOLD analysis project Ga0207941, IMG submission 150695) | Freshwater microbial communities from Lake Mendota, WI - 13SEP2012 deep hole epilimnion (SPAdes) | ecosystem: Environmental > Aquatic > Freshwater > Lake > Epilimnion/Euphotic zone ...
CACCAAGAACATTCTGCTGAATGAAGGTCTGCGCGCCTGGATGGCCCCGGCCGACCAGCCTCACGAAAACTTCGTCTTCCCTGAAGAGGTTCTGCCCCGCGGCAACGCTCTCTGATCTGGAACTTAGTTATTCAGCTGTAAGCGCTCCTTCCGGGGCGCTTTTTTGATGGCGTGGCATCGCTCAAGGTGTTGTTGGCGATGCTGCTCCGCTGCGTGGGCGCTGCAGACTGGCGATGCCGAGCTGTCCGGCCCATTCGCTGGCTCCTGTTCTATCCGGTTCATCCAGGCCCGCTCCAGTTCGCTCGTGTGTCGTTGATTGGAGCTGAGATCACAACGGTGCCGGCAGCCGCGGCTTTTGAGTTCCGTCACGACGTGGCCCCTTAGGTCTGGCGGCGGCACAGCTGCAGACCCCGCGGCCAGATCCCGCAGCTCCAGCCCCTGCGGCGGGCCTGCTCCAGCAGGCTGCGCTGCAGCTCGCCCTCGGAGGCCCAGCCCGGTACCTGTGGATGAAGGAGCAGCAGGTTGATGCCCCGCTGCCGCTCCAGGGTCTCCAGGTCGCTGTCCGACGCAGCCGGGAACAGCACCATCCGCCGCCCGCTCAGGTGGGGCGCCAGATAGCTGGTGGTGGCCACCGCATCGCCGGGCCTCACCAGCTCAAGGGCGCTGCGGCTCTCAGGAACCATGGCCAGCCGGCCCAGGTAGGGCCCCGTGAAGAACCAGGGCTTCGCCAGGGCCGCCCAGCAGGCCGCCGCCCAGGCGATCCGGCGCCAGGGCACCCGCCGCATGCCTTCGCTGGCCAGACCGTCGAGGGCTGCCACCACGCCGATCACCGCCAGGGGGAGGCTGTAGTGGTGCACCAGCGAGCGCTGGGCGCCACTCTCCGAGAGGATGTTGATGGCGATCAGAGGTATGCCCGCCAGCAGAACGGGCAGGGAGACCCGGCGCCAGAAGGGGAGTAACGGCAGGGCCAGGAGTAGCAGGTACACGGCCGCCCCTGCCCAGTCGACATGGCCCAGGATCCGTTGCGGGTGCTGGATGAGCCCCAGGGCGATCGCACCGATCGAGTCGCCCAGATAGCTGTAGCGGGAGGCTCCGGCATTCACGCCCGGATAGCGGGCGGTGAGCAGCGGATAAAGCCAGCCGTTCAGCAGGGCCAGCCAGCCCAGGGACAGCCCCAGCCCCAGGCCTTGCCAGCCGCCAGCGCCGCCGCACCGCCTGCTCAAGGGCCAGGCCCAGGGTCACCAGGGCCAGACCATCACGGCAGCCGAGGATCAGCAGGATCAATCCGGCCCAGGCCCCGATCCACTGGCGCCGACCAGCGATCACCAGAGCCACCAGCAGCGGCATGGAGCACCTCCGGGTGGAAATCGAACAGGTTGGTGTTGAACACCACCGGCTGAAGCCACCACAGCCCGCACACCGTCCAGCGGAGCCCTTGGGACAGCCCGGCATCCCGGGCCAGGATCCAGAGCGGTACGGCGCTGAAGGCCAGGCTGAGGGCCTGGAGGCCCAGCAGCCACTGCACGGTCGGCAGCAACGCATAAAGCGGTGCAAGTCCGTAGAGCAGCCAGGCGCCGTGGTCGGTGAGCAGATGCAGATCGGCCGACTGACTGCTCACCGGCGCCAGCCCCCGGCTGATCAGCCAGACCCACTGGTCGAAGAGGCCCAGGTCGAAGGAGTTGCTCTGCAGCAGGGCATGCCGCAGGGCGGCCAGGCCCCAGAAGCCGCTCGCCACGGCCAGGCAGATCGCCAGCAGCCGACCCGGTGGCCCGCCGCTGGGGTGGGTCCGCAGGGGCAGCCCCCCCACGGAAGTCGCGCCGGAATCCGCCGGGGGCCTGTGGGATCGATCGGACAAGGAAGAACGGGGGAGGGCCCCGGTGCACCCACGCATGCATCCCGCGGGATGGACTGCCTGTCGCGGGGCGATCCTGGTTAGGATTTCGCTGTTCCGTCAGCAGTGGCGTGGGGTCTGCTCCCTGAGGAGATCCCGAATACGACACCGGCTGGCATCATCCAAACGGAGGAGGTGTCCATGGTTCCCAGTCATTCCACCCAGGGTTCGCAGATCGCGGAGAACGCCGCCTGATACGGCAGCTGTTCGATCACGTGGTTCCGCGGCAGCGCGGACCCGACGAGCGCCCCCGGCAGGCTTCCAGCCCGCCGGGGGCATCGTTTGTCTGGCCCTGTTTGGCCCCCGGCTGATCCACCTGCTGTTGAGATCCATCCCGCCGCCGGGCCGAGGTTCAGGGACGGGGCTTGGCGATGAGCTCTCGCTTCACCGAGGCGATTGCCTCCGGAACACTCACCCTCAGGGATTCCAGGGTCAGGGGATGGCCCGAAAGTCCGCGGCTGAGCTGGAAGAGGGCCTGGTTCACCGGTTGGCTGGCCACGCTCTCCGGGGTTTCGCGCAGCACGTTGGCGGCAGATCCTGGACGCCAGTCGGCCAGCAGCACCAAGGCCCGGTAGGCGGATGGCCAGGGGGACAAGGGATCGAGTTCCTGCAGTCGCCGATACCAGGGCAGGGCTGCCTGGGGTCTGTTCCTGAGGGTTTCGATCAGGGCCAAACTCCAAAGGGCATCGCGGTCGCTGGGGTTCAGCCGCAGCCGTTCCCGGGCCCAGGCGGCCACCCGTTGCTGATAAAGAAAGTGACCATCGGCCTGATGTTCGGCCCCGATCCGCTCAAACAGCTCCCGGATCCCCACCGGTCCGCGTTCCATGCCGCGGGCCAGACGCATGAAGGCGGCATCGAAGTTTTCGTGGCGGAATGGAGCGCCTTCGCGCCGTCGCCATAGCTCCACCTCGCGGCCGCTATTCCAGGGCCAGTGGGCCAGGCGCTCGAAGCGTCCGTCGCGGCGGATCCGCTCGCTCAGCTCCCGGGAGGCGGGGTGGGTGGTGCCCTGGTCGCCGGTGGCCAGCAGCAGCCAGTCGCTGCGATCGAGCACCACGGGATGTTCCCTGCGGTTCCGACCCAGCCGGCGGGCTTCGATCCGGCCGCCGCCGAGACGGCCGTAGGTGGTGAGGGTCTGTTCGTTGAGATCGGGGCTTCCCGGAACCACGAGCAGGGTGATCGGTGCTTCACCCACCCGCCGGCGCAGCTCGGCCATGGCTGCAGGAGCGGGAGAGGGTACCTCCCGCCGCAGGGCCCGGGCCTGGATGGTGGCCAGCTCCCCTGCTCCCGCCAGCAGGCCGAAGGCCAGGGCTCCAGCCCCGAGCGCGCCCCCGGACACGCCTGGCCGGACCTGGAGCCAGAGGCCGATCTGCCACCACCCCCTGGCCAGCAGCAGGGTGAGCAGGGGCAGCACCGGCGCGATGTAGCGCCCATCCTTGTTGGGGCTCAGGGTGGTGCACAGCCAGCTGGCCAGGGTGCAGCCGATCAGCCAGGCCCAGCCCGGCGGCAGGGCCCGCACCGGATGACGCAGCCAGCCGGCCAGCCGCTGGCGGTGCAGCCAGGCCGCCGTCAGGGCCGCGCCGAGGGCCGGGGTTAGCAGCACGATCCCCAGCTGGCTGGGCCACAGCCTCGGGTACCAAAGCAGGGAGGCCAGGCTCAGCACGGGGGGATCCCCTTCGCTGGCGGCGGATTCGATCACGGCCCGGTTGGTGCCCCCCAGGGTGGTGATCCAGTTGTGGTGCAGCCAGGGCAGGGCCAGGCCGATCACGATCAGCAGGGCCGCCAGCACCTGCAGACTCCGCCGGGGGCTGCGTAACCCCCGGATCGCGGCCCAGAGGCTCGGCAGCGTGAGCACCAGCAGGGCGCTCTGTTTCACCAGCACCGCCGCCGCGATCGCTAGCGCTGCCGCCAGGGCCTGGCCCCAGCGGCCCCCGCCCAGGGGGCTGGCGGTTTGCCAGCGGCCCAGCAGGGCAAGGGCCAGGGTGGTGCAGGCGGCGAGGGCGAGATCGAGGGTGTAATCCACCCGCAGTTCAGCCAGGGCCGGCACCAGGCTCAGCAGGGCCGCAGCCAGCAGGGCGAAGCGCCGGCCCCCCAGGCTCCGTGCCCAGGTGGCCACAGCCACCAGCAGCAGTCCATGCCACAGGGCCAGCGCCCAGGAGGCCTGCTGGGGCGTGTCGCCCGCGATGGCCATCACGGTGCCGTTCACCAAGGAGGCCAGGGGCGGAATCTTGGGGGAGAGATCGAGTAGGTGCCCCCAGCCCTGCCAACCGCCGCCGGGCAGCAGGCCGAGGGCCCGGCCATGGTCGAGGGCGCTGTTGAGATAGTCGGCTTGGTCCCAGCTGGGCAGGCGTCGATCCAGACCCAGCCAGAGTCGGTCCGCGGCCGTGGCCACCAGCCAGATCAGCCCCAGCGCTGCCCACCAGAGCTGTTCCCCGCCGCCCCTGGCCGGAGGGGAGGGAAGAGGCTCCGCACCCGTTCCCCCGCGTCGCTGCCGGTCGGCTCCGGACTGGAGGACCGTGATGCCGAGGGGTTGGCCGCTGCCGTTCCCGGCCGTGGGACTAGTGGGCGGAAGGGCGTCCAGGGTCGGGGGCCTGCGGAGGGGGCTGACGCCCCATCATGGCCACGGCCGTTGGGTCTTCTGTCACACCTGCGGTGGTGTCGCGCTTGACACGGGGCACCATGGCTCACGGCGCATTGCGCCTTCCGTGTGAGGACCCCATGAAACTCTTCCAGCAACTGCTGCTGGCACCTGCCGCCCTGGGCCTTCTGGCTCCAGTCGCCGCCAGTGCCGCCGATCTGAATCTCACTGGCGTCAACGACTACGCCAGCCAGGAGCAGGTCACCAGCATCACCCAGTTCTCTGACGTCAAGCCCACCGACTGGGCCTACCAGGCCCTCTCCAACCTGGTGGATCGCTACGGCTGCGTGGCTGGCTATCCCAATGGCACCTTCAAGGGCGGCCAGTCGATGACCCGCTTCGAAGCGGCTGCCCTGCTCAACGCCTGCCTCGATCGCGTCACCGAGACCACCGACGAGCTCAAGCGGCTGATGAAGGAGTTCCAGAAGGAACTCGCCGTGCTGCGTGGCCGCGTCGATGGCCTTGAGGCCCGCGTCGGTGAGCTGGAAGCCAACCAGTTCTCCACCACCACCAAGCTGAAGGGCTACGCCGCCTTCGTGTTCGGCGCCAACACCTTCGGCGGCAACCTGCGCACCACCCCGAACATCAATCTCTATTCGGGTGGTGCCCGAGCCACTGCCGAGCAAGCTGACAAATACGGAATCAAAGAAGGAGACCTGGTCCCCGGAATGGGTGCACCTGTCGGCGGCAAGTACGCCAAGTACGCCAGCCAAACCGCTGGTGCCCTGAGCTTCCCCTACGACCTGCGCCTCGACCTCGACACCAGCTTCACCGGCAAAGACCTGCTGCGCACCCGCCTGCGTGCCGGCAACTTCAACGGCAGCGCCTGGTTCGGCAACGCCCCGGTGGGTCTGCTCGGCATGGAGACCGCGTTTGAATCCGGTGCCGGTAACAACGTCGTTGAGATCAACCGCCTCTTCTACCAGTTCCCGATCGGCAGCGGCTTCACCGCCACCTTCGGCCCCCGGGTCCGTCAGGACGACATGCTGGCGATGTGGCCCTCGGCCTATCCAGCTGACACCGTTCTCGACATCTTCACCTACGCCGGCGCCCCCGGCACCTACAGCCTCAACCTCGGCGCCGGTGGCGGTCTGTGGTGGAAGGCCGGTGGCTTCAGCCTCAGCGCCAACTATGTGAGTGCCAACGGTGACAGCTCCAACCCCTCCGAGGGTGGCATCGGCACCGAGGGCGCTGCTCAAACCGGCACCGTGCAGCTCGCCTACGGCGGCGCCAACTACGGCCTTGCCGCGGCTTACACCTACTCCAGTGGTGCTGGCCTCTATGGCGGCAACGGCACTCCCCTCGCCGTGGCCGGCTTCGGCGGCAACAGCACCAACTCCGTGGGCCTGAGCGCTTACTTCTCGCCGCTCTCGGCCAGCTGGTTCCCCTCGATCAGCGCCGGCTGGGGCCTTAACACCTACGTGGGCGGCTCCACCACCGCTGGTGCAACCTCCTACACCACTGCCACCAGTGGCTACGCCGACACCATCAACCTCGGTGGCGATTCCAGCCAGTCTTGGTATCTGGGCTTCCAGTGGGGCGACTTCCTGCTGAAGGGCAACACCGTCGGTTTCGCCTTCGGCCAGCCCACCTTCGTGACCAGCTCCGGCTTCAACGATGGCAACTACGCCTGGGAAGGGTGGTACAAGATGCAAGTCACCGACAACATCAGCGTGACCCCAGCCATCTACTACCTCAGCGCCCCCCTCGGCGCTCTGCAGAAGGACAGCGGCCAGAGCTTCAACAGCTTCGGCGGCCTGATCAAGACCACCTTCAGGTTCTGATCCTAGCTTTCAGATTGGTCCTAAGGCCATCTCCACGGCTTTCGCTTTGGAGATGGCACACTTTTCGATCTGTCTCACTCCATTCACACCCTTCCTCTATGTTCCCGGCTGCATTGCAGCCGGGTTTTTTGTTATAGAGTCCATGGCGATGTGTTCTGCGATACCACGGCCTGTGACTGGGAGGCAGGAGCAGATCTGCGTCTTTCGTTATTCTTATCACGCTTCCAACCATGGAAGTCCTCTTTTTTGGTGTGAGGATCCGATGAAACCCTTCCAGCAACTGCTGGTCAGCTCCGCTGCGCTCGGCCTTGTGGCTCCCATGGCGGCGTTGGCCTCCGAGACCGATCTCAATCGCTATGCCCCGGTCACCAGCGATCAGATCACCAACATCTCCCAGTTCGGTGATGTGCAGCCCACCGACTGGGCCTACCAGGCCCTGAACAACCTGGTGGAGCAGTACGGCTGCGTGGCCGGCTATCCCAATGGCACCTTCAAGGGCGCCAAGCCGCTCTCCCGTTTTGAGGCGGCCGCCCTGCTTAATTCCTGCCTCGATCGCGTCACCGAGGCCACCGATGAACTCAAGCGTCTGGCTGAGGAATTCGAGAAGGAGCTGGCCGTGATCCGCGGCCGCATCGACGGCATCGAGAAGAAGATCGGCAAGCTGGAAGCTGCCCAGTTCTCCACCACCACCAAACTGCAGGGTGAGGCCACCTTCGTCATGGGTGCGGTGTCCTTCGGCGGCACCCAAAACCGCCCGAGTCGGGCCGATAGCGCTGGCGCCAATGCGACCAGGTTCGCCAACTACAACGGCAATGGCCCTGCGGGTACGCCTGCAGGTCTTGGGAACAATCGCAACTGGGGTGCTCTCAGCTTCAATTACGATCTTCGCCTGAACCTCAATACGAGCTTCACCGGCAAAGATCTGCTGTACACCCGCCTGCGCTCGGGTAATTTCACCAACAGCGTGTTCAACGGCCAGCCCTACAGCCTGCTGGCCCTCGATAAGGCCTTCGCGCCACAGGGTGGTAACAACGTTGTCAACATCGACCGTTTGTACTATCGCTTCCCGGTCGGTAAGGAATTCACGGCTGTGATCGGTCCCCGGGCTCGTAACACGGAAGCGCTGGCGATCACGCCGACCTTCTACAGGGCTGATCTGCTGGATGTCTTCACCCTCAACGGCGCTCCGGCCACCTACAACAAGGCCACCGGCGCGGCCTTCGCGCTGATTTGGAAGCAGCAGGTGAAGAAGGGTCAGCCTTTCTTGGCCGCCTCCACCAGCTACGTGGCCATCAACGGCGACAACAGCAATCCCACCCAAGGTGGTCTGTTCACCACTGGCAGCGCCGGCAGCTTCCTCACCCAGGTCGGCTGGGCCGGTCCTCAGTTCGCCCTCACGGCAGCTTGGCGTTACGGCCAGTGCGGTCAGAGTCTCACCCGCCGCGGCACCCAGTTCGCCAACCAGACGCTGCCCTGCAGCGAAGGTGTGGGCACCTCGGGCGTGAGCCCCTTCTGGAGCGGCAACAGCTCCAGCAACAACTTCGCGCTGAATGCCGCCTGGCAGCCGATCAAGTCGGGTCTGATTCCTTCGGTCAGCCTCGGTTATGGCATCAGTTCCATCACTTCAGCGAACTTCAACGGTTACAACGCCGACAGCGTGGTTCCGGGTGGGAACAATCAGCCCACCACGGCCCAGCCGTTCCCTTCCTACGGCAATGTACGCAACATCACCCAGCTGCAGTCCTGGCAGCTGGGCCTGCAGTGGAACGATCTCCTGGCTAAGGGCAATGCCGCCGGCTTCGCCTTCGGTCAGCCCACCTATGTGAGCGCCCTCAGCCAGAATGGCATCCGTAGTCCTTACCGGAACTACAGGACCTTTACGAACAGAGGTCGGAGCCTGAGCGGTAACTACAACGCTTACAACGGCTTCAACGACAACCCCAACGGCCCCAACGATGGCAACTTCGCCTTCGAATGGTGGTACAAGTTCCAGGTGAGTAACAACATCAGTATCACCCCGGCGATCTTCTACCTCAGCCGTCCCCTCGGCCAATACACCGCCAACGGCGAGACCAACAACGCCTTCGGCGGCCTGGTGCAGACCCAGTTCAAGTTCTGATCCCGCCAGGATCCGCTCCCGGATCCAGCTTCCTCCTCACACAACCACCCTCACCCCCCGGAAACGGGGGGCTTTTTGTTGGCGGAGGTCTTGCAGCGCAGCGCCATCGTGGATGGGTGCCCACACCCTCGGGCTGCGCCCATGCGGCTGTTCGTTCCAGCGGGCCGATGCAGCTGACCGATGCAGCTGACCGATGATGGGGCTCCCTGCGCCCCCGCGCCCTTGGTCGCCGACCGCCGCGATGTCGCCCCCTCCGCGAAGGGCCCAGCCGGCGACCACTACGCCGTGCTCGGGGTGGCCCCCAGCGCCAGCGCCAGCGAGATCAAGGCCGCTTACCGGGCCCTGGTGAAGCGCCACCACCCCGATGCCGGCGGCGATGCCCGCTGGATCCTGGCCCTCAATGCCGCCTGGGAGGAGTTGCGCGATGCCGACCGCCGCCGCCGCTACGACCTCCGCCTTGGTCTGGGTTCAGGCCCGTATCCGGAGGCCTCCGGCCCGGCCCGGGGCTCCGGAAGCACGGCAGCGGCGCCCAGGGGCGCAGCAAAGCCCAGGGCCGGCAAGGGCGCCGTGGCTGTCTCCGGGGAGGAGCTGCGCGCCTGGCTGGTGGGGGTCTATGCCCCCCTCGACCGACTGCTGGGTCAGGTGATCAACCCCTTCCCCGCCGCCCTCAAGGCCCTCTCCGCCGATCCCTACGACGACGATCTGATGGAGGCCTTCTGCGCCTACCTCGAGCAGAGTCGCCAGCGGGTGACCCGGGCCGAAACGCTCTACCGCTCCCTGGCCTGTCCGGAGGCGGCCAGGGGGTTCGGCCTCAGCGTGTACCACTGCCTCGGTCAGGTGCAAGATGCCGTGGCTGAACTGGAGCGCTATACCCTCGGCTATGTGGATAGTTATCTCCACGATGGTCGCGAGATGCTGCGTGAGGCCCGTCGCCGCCGCCAGCGGCTGCAGGAGGAGCGGCGTCGGTTGGAGCTCTGAGGGGGGCCGTCGACGCGATCAGCCTTCGCTCCAGGGCTCCAGCTGGTCGAGCCGCAGCCACACATCCGGCACGGGACGGCGCCAGCGCAGCTGGGCGTACTCCCCCTTGATCGCCAGGATCTCGCCGGGCCCTTCCACCACATAGGCCGGAGCTGCGCTGACGCTGGCGGCCGCCTCCAGGCTGTTGGCATAGGCCTTGAGGTTCAATCGCACCAGGGCTCCCTTCTTCAGGGCGACTGGGGGCGAGGAAGCCGGAGCGGCGGCGGCTGGGGCTGATGCGGACTGTGCTGCTGCGGACGTCTCGGCCATGGGATTGGTCAAGCTTCGTGACCGCAGGCTAGGACCCGCGGTGAACTCTCGTCGCACCATCTCCGCTTGGCAGCGGTTCCGGGCGGCATCGGAAGGAGGGCAACCGGTGCCAGCGCCGCCTAGCCTCGGCGGCACCATCGGGGATGTGGGCGTGCGGTTGTTGCTGCTGGGCTGTTCCGGCTTCGTGGGGCGCGAACTGGTGCCCTTCCTGTTGGAGCTGGGGCACACCATCACCCTGGTGAGCCGCCGCCCCCAACCCTTCCCCGCCCAGGCCGGCGACCGGCTGCTTTGCCTGAAGCTTGATCCCGCCGATCCCGCCAGCTGGCAGCAGGACTCCCTGCGCCAGGCCCTGGCTGCGGCCCAGGGGGTGGTGAACCTGGCGGGCGAGCCGATCGCCGAGCGCCGCTGGACCCCGGAGCACCTGGAACGGCTGGTCAGCAGCCGGGTTCGCACCACCGAACTGCTCGTGCAGGCGATCGCCCGCCTGCCCCATCCCCCGGCGGTGCTGGTGAATGGATCGGCGGTGGGCTACTACGGCTCCAGTGCCGACGACCGTTTCGGCGAAGCCGCTGCCCCTGGTGACGATGTGCTGGGTCAGCTGTGTCGTCAGTGGGAAGCGGCCGCCCAGGCGGTTCCCTCCCCCACCCGGCTGGTGATCCTGCGGATCGGCATCGTGTTGGGACCCGATGGCGGCGCCCTCGGCAAGATGCTGCCGGTGTTCCGGGCCGGCTTCGGCGGACCGGTGGGCAGCGGGCGGCAGTGGATGAGCTGGATCCACCGCCACGATCTCTGCCGGCTGATCGCCGCCGCCCTGGAGGACAGCACCTACAACGGCGTGTTCAACGCCGTGGCGCCGGAGCCGGTGCGCATGGCCGACTTTGCGGCTGCGCTGGGCCGCAGCCTGGGGCGCCCGAGCCTGCTGCCGGTGCCGGGGGCGATTCTGCGGCTCCTGCTCGGCGACGGCGCCCAGGTGGTGCTGGAGGGTCAGCAGGTGCTGCCGGAGCGGCTCGCGGCCCAGGGCTTCCGCTACCAGTACCCCGACCTCAGCGCTGCCCTCGCCGCTGCCACCAGCCCAGGGCTCCGCTGAGCAGGGCCGCCGCCATCAGCAGGCCGATCGCCGGGGTGAACAGCGGCTCCCACAGCTTTTGAAAGGTGGCCAGGGGAGCCTCCACCCCCTGGCTGTGCAGCACCACCGCCACGGCGAACCAGAGGGCGCCGGCCAGCACCAGAAACACATTCGCCACCAACAGCCGATCCAGCCACTCCCGCAGCCGTTGCAGGGCTGAAGGCCGCGAGGTGTCGTTCGCCGGCTCGCCCTGCCTTGGGCTGGTGGAGGTGTTGGTTGTGTTGCCGCTGACCTGACTGGAGGGGAGATCGGCGGCGGCCTGGGGCTCGGAGGAGGGGGTGCTCATGGCGCTCAGGTGGGGCGGTATCCCGGGGTGCGGCTGCAATGACCCAGGGGCTGGAGGGGGCGATCGGATTCTGTTGGCCAGAGCCCGCAGCGGTCGAAGCGGGAGGCCGGAGATAGAGGTTCGTTGAATCGGGGAAGATCGCGTGGCGACTTGTCTTGGCTCTCAGTCACCTTGGAGGGTCCGCTTCGGGCTGTTCAGGATCGTCTGGATCGCCGCCGCGATCCGGTCGCTGCCCCCGGTCGCTCCCAGGCGCTCCGCCGCGATCGCCTCCAGCTCCCGGCGCCAGGTGGGGCCGGCCACTGGATCAGCGAGTCGATCCAGCATGGAGCCCAGCATCCGGGCTGTGGCCGCCAGGGTGTTTTCCTGCCCCACGGGCCCGGCGGCGCACTGCACCCCCGGGCCCAGCAGGCGGCGCTGGGCTTCGGCGAAGCCTTCGGTGAACTGGGGGCCGGGACCGGCCAGCTGCAGCACGGGGCGGGCCAGGGCCACGGCCTGCTCCGAGGCGGTGCCGCTCATCGCCAGCACCAGGTCGCTGCTGGCCAGCACTGCAGCGAAGCGGTTCCAGTGGAGCTCCAGCCGCCGCCCTTGCCGCTGCAACGACGCAGGTTCCGGGCCCGCCGCACCATCCCCCTGCACGAACCGCCAACCCAGCGGCGCGGCGGCGGCGGCGATGGCGGTCGGCTTCAGGGCGGCCACCAGGGCGGCCCGCAGGATCGCTGCCTCCCCGCTCCCCCCATTGGCGGCGGGGAGCCGCTCCAGCACCCCCAGCAGCAGGGGGAGATTGCCCAGGGCTTCGGGCAGCCGGCTCCCGGGCAGCACCGCCAGCACGGGCCTTGAAGCCGCAGCGGCCCCACCGCTGGGCTCCTCGCCCGGCCGGCTGGCGGCCGTGGCCGCGACCCCCTCCAGCAGCGGATCCAGGAAGGGATTGCCAAGGAAGTCCACCGGTCGGCCCAGCTGCTCGCTCAGGTCCTTGGCGGTGAGCTGGTCGCGGCTCCATACGGCCCGGACCCTGGGGCGTTTCAGCAGCCAACCGCAGGGCCAGGGCAGTCGCAGCCTGCCTTCGTAGTGGCTGGAGTATGCCACCAGATACACCGCCGACTCCTGGCCGGTGAGCCAGGCGCCCAACACCGGCACCAAATCCCCTACCGCCACCACCAGCCGGTAGCGAAGCCGCCGCCGCCACAGCCGCCCGAGCAGCCGCAGCACGTAGGTGAACTGCCCCTCCCGCAGGTCGGTGAGGCGGCCGGCCAGGCTCGTGTACCCCAACCCGCCGGTGCTGAAGTCGCGGGTGGGACCCAGCACGGGAATGCCGGCCTGCCGGTAGGCCTGGCCATGGCCCACCAGGGGCAGGGCTTCTACCGCCACACCCCGCTGGCGTAGCTGGCTGCCCAGGGCCGCGCCGCTCAGGTCCTCGCCGTGGCCGTTGCTCAGCAGCAGAACCGGCTTCAAGCCTCCAGCCAGCCCTTCAGCTTGTTGAGAGCCCCCCAGCCCGGCCGCCGCTGCAGCCCATCAGCGATCGAACCACGCAACTCCTCGGCCAGTTCCGGCGCCATCAGCATCACCCGCTGCACCAACTCCACATGCTCGCGCACCCCCTTGCCGCCGGTTTCCAGCAGGGCCAGGCTGAGGTTGATGCGGGCCTGAGGATCCTGCGGATTGAGGCGAACCGCCGTGCGGGCCGACTGCAGGGCGGCGCGGGGCTGATCCAGCAGCAGCTGCAACCAGGCCAGGCAGGTCCAGCCGGCCGACTGCTGCGGGGCCTGGCTCGTGATCGCCAGGAAGTCGTCGATCAGATCCTCCGGAGCCGCACCACCCTGGTAGCGGGCGAGGGCTTGGTCGAACAGGGAGGATTCGCCCGACCCCGCAGCCTCGCTGGTGTCGGTGGAGGACGGAGTGGGGGAGGGGGCCGTCATGGCAGCGCCGACTGGAATCGCTTCAGGTTCCCACGCCGGGCGGCGGTCTATCGAGAGGCCGCCGAGGGCCACGGCCCTTAGACGGCGAAGGAGCTGCCGCAGCCGCAGGTCTGGGTGGCGTTGGGGTTGGTGAAGTTGAAGCCGCCGCCGATCAGGGCGGAGGAGAAGTCGAGCTGCATGCCGTAGATGTAGAGCAGGCTCTTCGGGTCGCTCACGACGCGGAAGGAGGGGGCGCCGGCAGGCTCATACACGTATTCCTCGTCGTCGCTGGCGATGGCGGCAGCATCGATGAAATCCATCGTGTAGCTCATGCCGCTGCAGCCGCCGGAGCGCACGCCCACCCGCAGCAGCTTGTCGCTGCCCTGCTGGGCCATCAGCACGGCCAGCTGCTTCATCGCAGGTTCGGTGATCAAGATGCCCTTGCCATCGCGGCCGGTGAAGGTGACTTCGGCTGGGCTGATCACGGCGTTGGTCGTGGGGCCGGTTGGCGCGGCGGCGGCGGCTGGAGCTGGAGGGGTCGCGGTCTCGCTGCTCATGGGGGAGCTCATGGGGGGCAGTCGCCCTTTTCTCCACTCTATGGAGCTGATCCGGAGGCTGCCTGGGGGAGTGCCGGAAGCGCCGCAGCCGGGGGTCACTGCTCGGGCCGCCGTTTCGTGGTGGTGCCAGGCTCCATGCCGGCATGAAGCTTGGCCGTGGTTGGTCGGCTTCGGGTCTGGGGCTGTCCGGGCGGACCCGTTTTGCGACCCGGCTGGGCGGGCGGGGGCCGGTCCGCGCACACCGCTGGGATCCGGTATCCGGTAGCACCCTGGCCGGTTTCCCTCCTGGCCGGCGCCACATCTCCGCCCGGCCGCTCCATAGAGTCGGTCGATCACGGGAGTTTGCAGGTGCGCGTCGCCATCGTGGGTGCCGGTCTGGCGGGTCTGGCGGCTGCTGTGGATCTGGTGGACGCGGGCCACAGCGTGGACCTTTACGAGGCCAGACCCTTCATGGGCGGCAAGGTGGGCAGCTGGGTGGATGGCGAGGGCAACCACATCGAGATGGGGCTGCATGTCTTCTTCTTCAATTACGCCAACCTTTTCGCCCTGCTGCGCAAGGTGGGCGCGATCGACAACCTGCTCCCCAAAGAGCACACCCACCTGTTCGTGAACAAGGGCGGCGACCTGCGCGAACTGGATTTCCGCTTTCCGATCGGCGCCCCCTTCAATGGTCTCAAGGCCTTTTTCACCACCCCCCAACTCGACTGGATCGACAAGCTGCGCAATGCCCTGGCCCTGGGTACCAGCCCGATCGTGCGGGGCCTGGTGGATTACGACGGCGCCATGAAGGTGATCCGCGATCTCGATCGCATCAGCTTCCAGCAGTGGTTTCTCGGTCACGGCGGCAGTGAGCAAAGCATCCGGCGGATGTGGAATCCCATCGCCTATGCGCTTGGCTTCATCGATTGCGAGGCGATCTCGGCCCGTTGCATGCTCACGATCTTCATGATGTTTGCGTCGAAGACCGAGGCCTCCAAGCTGAATCTGCTCAAGGGATCTCCGCACCGCTGGCTCACCGGGCCGATCCTGGCCTACATCGAGGCCAGGGGCGGTCGGCTGCATCTGCGCCATCGGGTGTTGGAGGTGCACGATGAGGCGGCAGCGGGTGCGGATGGGGCCGACGATCTCCGGGTGACGGGGCTCACCCTGGGTACGCCCGAGGGGGAGATCCGGGTGGAAGCCGATGTATACCTCGCCGCCTGTGATGTGCCGGGCATTCAGCGGTTGCTGCCCCAGGCCTGGCGCCGGTTCCCGATGGTTGCAGCCATCGACCGGCTCGAAGCGGTGCCCGTGGCCACGGTGCAGCTCCGTTACGACGGCTGGGTCACCGAACTGGGTGAGTCTCTTGAAGCCCAGGCCGCCCGTACCAACCTCTCCAGGCCCGCCGGCCTGGACAACCTGCTTTACACCGCCGACGCCGATTTCAGCTGTTTCGCCGACCTGGCATTGGCCAGCCCGGAGGACTACCGCCGGGAGGGGCTCGGCTCCCTGCTGCAGTGTGTGCTCACCCCGGGGGATCCCTGGATTCCGAAGAAGACCGACGAGATCGTGGCCGCCACCGATGCTCAGGTTCGGGAACTGTTCCCCTCCGCCCGTCATCTCAATCTGGTGTGGAGCAACGTGGTGAAGCTGGCCCAGTCCCTCTATCGCGAGGCTCCGGGCATGGATCCCTACCGCCCGGATCAGCGCACGCCGGTGGCCAACTTCTTCCTGGCCGGCAGCTACACCCGTCAAGACTACATCGACTCGATGGAGGGGGCCACGATGAGCGGACGCCTTGCGGCGGCTGCGATCCTGGGTCATCCAGCCGTGTTGGCCACCACGGCCGCCACGGGCTCTCCGGCCACGGTCGGCGTCTCCTGAGGCATATCCATGGGCCGTTGGCTGGAACACAGCGTCACCACCGAAATCCAGGCTCCCGTGGAGGAGGTCTGGGCCGTCTGGAGTGATTTGGAGGCCATGCCGCGCTGGATGCGCTGGATCGAGTCGGTGGTGCCCCTTGAGGACCCCGATCTCACCGACTGGACCTTGGCGGCCCAGGGTTTCCGCTTCCACTGGAAGGCGCGGATCACCCGGCGAGTGGAAGCCCAGCAACTCCACTGGGAATCGGTGGGGGGGCTTCCCACCCGTGGGGGCGTTCGCTTCTATCCGCTGGGCCCAGGCCGCACCGCCGTGAAGCTGAGTGTGGCCTATGAATTGCCCGGAGTGCTTGCACCCCTGATGGAACCAACCATTATGGGTGGCATTGTTGTGCGTGAACTGCAGGCCAACCTTGACCGTTTCCGCGATCTGGTGGAAAAGGGCCAGCCGTAGGGCAACCTGCGCGCTCCGCCCCTGTGTTATCCCCCTCATGAGGGTTGGGCTCCTCTGCAGCCTTCCCGGGCTGACCACCTCCTGCGGCTGGCCGGGGTCGCAAGGTTCGTCCACTGAGCTGTCGCCCCCCACGCCGCCGCAGCGACCGAGGCTCGAGAGGTCGGCGCCGATGGCCGCTTTGGGCCTCCAGCCCCTTCCCTCCCCCCAGCAGGTCACCCAAGCGGTGCAGCAGGGGCGGATCGACCCCTTCAGCGATCCCCGCCCCCCCGCTCCGTCCGTCCCCTCCTCATCCGCCGGTGGCTCCCGCGCCCGAGCTGTGGTTCCAGCCGGTGGAGCCGCAGGGCCGGGCTCAAAATCCGCCGCCGTTGCGCCAGTGCCGAAGTTCCAGCTCAGTGGGGTGATCCAGTCGGCTGGCCGGCCCGAGGCAATCGTGGTGATGGGCAGCGAGAGCGACAGCCTTCGGATCGGCCAGCAGGGCTCCCGCAACACCCCACTGTTGCCGCCGGGCTGGACGGTTGAGTCGATCAACATCAATTCCTGCAGCCTTGTGCTCAAGAAAGGCGGCCAGCTCCATACCTACGACTGCGCCAATTCCTAATTCCCACCAGGGTTAAGGAGTCTTTCGCAGGCGGCCACCAGACCCGCCAGATCGTGGGGATCGGCCTCGGCATCCAGCCGGTCGAGCAGGGCGAGGCAGCGTGCACTGGTCTGGGGTCCGATCGACACCAGGCCCACCCCCACCAGGCGATCACGCCAATCTGCTCCGAAGCTGCGCTCCAGCAGCTGGCAGCTGTGGCTCACGGTCTTGCCGCTGCTAAAGGTGATGGCGTCGAGCTCACCCCGCTCCAGGGCGAGCAGGGCTGAGGTTGGCCACTGCTCGGGGCAGCGGGTTTCGTAGGCGCTCACCTCCACTACCCGGGCGCCGGCCGCGGCGAAGGCCTCGGCCAGCACGGTGCGGCCACCGCTCTGCACGCGTGGGATCAGCAGCCGCAGGCCCCAACCAGAGATTGGGAAATGCTCGATCAGGCTGTCGGCCACAAAGGCCGGTGGTACGAAATCGGCCGCTGCCCCCAGGCTCTCCAGCACCGCCGCCGTCTTGCGCCCCACCGCCGCGATCCGCAGGCCGGCCGGGCGATGGGCCAGGCTGCTACCCCGCCGGGACAGCCGACGCTCCACGGCCTCCACGCCGTTGGCACTGGAGAACACGATCCAGTGGAAGTCCTCCAGTTCCGCCAGGGCGTCGTCGAGGGGGCCCCAGTCATCCGGTGGGGTCACCGCCAGGGCCGGCAGGTCGATCACCGTGGCGCCGGCGGCTTCGAAGAGGCGGCGGGCTTCGCCGAGTTGCTGGTCCGCCCGGGTCACCCCGATGCGGCGTCCCTGCAGGGAAAGCCGGGGAGGTTCCTGAGGGGCCAGGTTGTCCTCCGGGGCATCCGGAGCGCCGTTCACCGCGGCTGTCGCCGGTTCCGGGCCGTTGCCCTCCCCTGCTCCGCTGCTGCTGTGCTCCCCCCTCGCGTCCGCCATGGTTGCTGGGTTCAGTCGTTGAGTCGCACCATGCTGGCGGCCTGCCGGGCCAGGGCCTGCGCCTCCTCGCTGCGACCCTGGCGTTCCAGAAGGGCGATCGCCTGCCGGAACGCCTCCCGGCAACCGGGGATGTCGCCCGCCAGCAGCAGGGCCACTGCCAGGTTCTGCCGGGTGGTGGCCTGATGGGGATCGAGGGCCAGGGCCTGGTGATAGGCGCTGATGGCGGCGGTGATGGCGCCGCGCCGCCGCTCCACCAGGCCCAGCTGGCTCCAGCCCTGAGCGATCGCCGGGGCCACCTCGGTGGCCGTACGGCAGAGCCTGGCGGCCTCCTCCAGAGCTCCCTCCTCCAACAGCAGGCTCGCCAGGTTGAGGCGGGCGGCCAGGGTGAGGCGGGGGTCGAGGGGGAGAGCTAGGGCCTGGCGGTAGAGCTCGGCTGCCTGGCAGGGGCGCTCGGCGGTGTGGGCGATAGCTAGGTGCAGCAGCAGCTCGAAGCGTTCCGGATCTGCCTCGGCTGGGCAGTGATCCAATCCCTTCTTCAAAAGGGAGATCCCGGCGGCCCGCTCGCCCTGGTCCGCCAGCAGGGCGCCGAGCTTGGCGCAGGCGTAGGGGTCGTTGGGTCGCTCTCGCAGTTCCGCCTCCATGGCCTGGCGTAGCCGCCGGGCCTTCCGACCGTCGGCCAGCAGCTCCGGCCGGTAGCCCGTGTGCAGCAGGGCTGGTTCGGGGCACTGGGCGATGCGCCAGTGGGGCTCGCGTTCCAGCAGCTCCGTCACGCTGTCGTCGACCATGGCGTGATACGGCCGGCTCCAGCGCAGGGCCGGATGGCGGCGGAACAGGCGGCTCACGCTGGAGTAGGGCGACTGCAGCGCCCCCTCCTCATGCCGCAGCAGGGTGATCACCAGCAGCTCGGGCCTGGCCATGAGCTCCAGCAGCGGCCCGCGGGCTTCGGGGCGGAGCCGTTCATCGGCATCGAGCACCAGCACCCAGTCGCCCCGCACCAGCTCCAGGGCCCGGTTGCGCGCCGGGGCGAAGTCGCCGGGCCAGGGCATCGAAGCCACCACGGCCCCGCAGCGTTCAGCGATCGCCACCGTGTCGTCGCTGGAGCCGGTGTCGAGCACCACCATCTCGTCCACGAAGCCGGCCACCGAGGCCAGAGCCGCATCAATCCGCTCGGCCTCATCGCGCACGATCATCGAGAGGCTGAGCCTGGGGTGCTCGGCGGCGGTCGGCTGCTCCGGCAACGGCAGGTTGCTCATGGTGCTCGCCTCAATCGGTGAAGCCGTTGCCACGGCCGGCGGGAGTGCCCAGCCCCAGGGCAGCCAAAAGCTCCGCCTGGGCCAGCGGCATCTGGCCGGGGCTCCAGGCCGCCGGTATGCCGTCTTCCAGCAGGGGCTGCAGGCTTTCCCACAGGTATGGGCTGCCGTAGACCGCCAGCCCTGCCAGCCTCCCGGAGGCCTGGAGCTGCCGGATCACCGCCTCCCAGGGTTCGCGGCCCGCAGCGCTGCCGCGGAAGGGATTGCCGCGCACGAACAGCTGCAGCAGCACCGGCCCCTCCCCGAGCCGAGGCAGGTCGAGGGGGCCGTCCGTGGCGATCGACGTGCCGTTGGCAGTGACCGGGGCAGCCAGGCCTGGCTCCTGGGCGCCTGGGTCGGACACTGCCGCCGGCCTGAGCCTCCAGGGCGATGGACTGCAGCCATCCAGCACCACGGTCCGGAAGCCGGCGGCGGTGGCCCAGGTGAGGGCGGGGGCGGTGGGCTGGAGGAAGGGGCAGCCCAGGGCTGTGTCCACGCGGATCAGGTTGATGGCTGGGGCGGCGCCCGGGCTCCCTGCCGGCAGCGTCACTCGGCCGCCCTGGTGGAGCAGGCTGCGCTGCACCAGTTCCAGGGCCAGCTGCTGGTCGGCGCTGATCGGACCGTTGCTCAGGAGTCCCAGGGGTTCGCTGGCGTCTGTGGCGCGGCAGCCTGCCGCGGCCAGGGATCCAAGGGGTTCAGGGCAGGCTTCGGCAACAGAGCCGGCCGGCGCTAAGGAGTTCCCCTGCAGCGATGCCAGGGCCAGCCGCCGCCGCTCCGCACTGGCTTCGAGTCGCTCCCGCTTCAGCCGGCCCTGCTCCACCGCCGCCACGATGGCGGCCATCGCCGCATCGGCGTCGGCGGGCATCAGCACCAGGTCGGCGCCGGCCTCCAGGGCCAGCACCGCCGCTTCGCCGGCGCCGTGGTGGGCCGTGATCGCCTCCATCACCAGGGCGTCGGTCACCACCAGGCCTCCGAAGCCCAGGTCGTGGCGGAGCAGCCCGGTGAGCACCGCCGCCGAGAGGGTGGCGGGCCGCTCCCGATCGAGTTCCGGCAATAGCAGGTGGGCTGTCATCACGCTGGACACCCCGGCGGCGATCGCGGCGCGGAAGGGTGGTAGCTCCACGGCTTCGAGCCGTTTGCGGCTGAGGGGCAGCAGGGGCAGCTCAAGGTGGGAATCGCTGGCGCTGTCGCCGTGACCGGGGAAGTGCTTGGCACAGCAGAGCACGCCTTCGGCCTGGGCGCCGCGCACGAAGGCGGCCGCCAGGGCTCCGGCGGTAGCGGGGGTCTCACCCCAGGCGCGGACGTTGATCACCGGGTTGGCAGGGTTGTTGTTCACATCGCAGACCGGGCCCAGCACCCAGTTCAGGCCGAGGGCCCGGGCCTCGCGGCCGCTGCAGCGCCCGTAGCGCTCCGCTAATTCCTCGGCCGCGCCCGGATCGTCGCCGTGCAGGCGGCCCAGGGCCAGGGGGGGCACAAGCCAGCTGGCGCCCTCAAACCGTTGCCCCACCCCCTCCTCCACATCGGCGCAGAGCAGCAGATCGGTGGCCGCCCAGGCCTGGAGCTGGCGGGTGCGCAGCCGCAGCTCGGCCGCGCTGCCCCCGAGCAGAATGACCCCGCCCACGCCCGCACTCAGCAAGCGCTGCAGGGTGGCGTTGTCGAGCTCCCAGCGGGGGTAGCGGCGCTGGCCATCGGCGAGGTGGCCGCTGCAGCGGACCACAAGCAGGCTGGCCACCAGGCGGGCCAGGGTGTCGTTGAGGCCCGCGGCGGTTCCTTCCCTCACACCGGCCCTCTCACCGGCCCTCTCACCGGCTTGTTCCCCGACCCGGTCCATGCCGTTGTTGTCCCTGTTGGCACCATGCAAGCGCAGCCGGGGGCCAGGGAATGCGGCGTGTCAGGACCGACCGGACTCGACAGCATCTCCGGGATCAGCAGCGTCATCCATGCCGGGACCATCCGCTGGTGGTGCCCCTGGGTCGTTCCCGACGGCGGTCTCGCTGGCTGGGGCAGCTTCCGATTCATGAGGGCCTTCGCCGGCCCTCTCATCCAGCGGACCACTGGCGGCGACCACTCCTTCATCGCTGCCGGGGGGAATCTCCCCCCTCTCCTCCCGCTTGCGCTCCAGCTGGTTGAGTAATCCCAGTACCGAGGTCCCCCGCTCCAGGGCGCGGTCGAGCAGGAACACCACCTCGGGGGTGCGGCGCATCTGCAGGCGCCGCGCCAGTTCGCCTTTCACGTAGGGGGCAGCGGCCTTGAGGCCCTCCATGGTGAGTCGCTGGTCGTCTTCAGTGCCGAACACGCTCACGTGGATGCGGCAGTGCTGCAGATCCCCCGCCACCTCCACTTCGGTCACGCTCACCATGCCGTGATGCACCCGTTCGTCGCGGATGCCGCTGCGCAACAGTTCACTCATTTCCCGGCGGATCAGCGCCGCCACCCGCTCCACCCGTCGTCCCTGAGCCATCCTTACGAGGCCACTGCAGCTGCCCCACTCACCATGGCACGCAGCACCAGGACCAGGGTGAGCAGCCCGCTCACCAGCGCACCGATCAGGGCCACGGCCGTGACCGGGTTGCTGCGCAGCCGGGCCAACGGCTCGAATACCGAGTTGAGCACCCCGAGGCTGAAGGCCACCAGGTAGCGCGGGTAGCGGGTCACATTGATCAGAAAGTCCCTCATCGGGCGTCTCCCCCTGGCGGCCCCGGCCGCTGACCTGAAGTGCTGGCTACTCTGCCGCCCGGGGGCCCCCGCTGCCGATCCCCCCTCCCCGATGGACCTCCACCAGTTCCGCCATTCCGCCTTCTGCGAGAAGGTGCGCCTTGTTCTGGCGGCCAAGGGGCTGGAGGCGAACCTCCTGGAGGTGACGCCTGGCCTGGGACAGATCGAGCTGTTCCGGCTCTCCGGCCAGCGCCAGGTGCCGGTGCTCGTGGATGGCGGCGAGGTGATCGCCGATTCCACCGCCATCGCCCTGCATCTCGAGAAACGCCACCCGCTTCCGGCGCTGCTGCCGGCCGACGCCCGCAGCCGTGCCCGGGTGCTGCTGCTGGAGGACTGGGCCGACACCGCCCTGGCCTCCGGGGCCCGTCAGGCCCTGCTGCAGGCGGCCGCCGCCGATCCGGTGCTGCGCACCGCCCTACTGCCCGAAGCCACTCCAGATCCCCTGCGCCGCGTCGTGGCCGCTCTGCCCGCCGGCCTGATGGCGCCGGTGAGTGAAGCGGTGGGGGAGGTGCTGGCCCCCTGCGAGGCCCGCCAGCTTCGCCGCAACCTCGAACAGCTGGCGGTGCTGGTGGCTGACCAGCCCTATCTCGAGGGCGATCGGCTCTCCCTGGCCGACCTGGCCGTGGTGGCCCAGCTCTCGCTGCTTCAGTTCCCAGGCTCCGCCGGCGCTCCTCTGGCGGGACGGGGGGTGGAGGGCCTTGCAGACCATCCACTACTGGCCACGTTGTTCAGCTGGCGCGATCGGATCCTGGCGGAAGTGGGACGAGCCTGAGGCTGAACCGCTGGGGGTGATCGGCTTGGGCCGCCAGCCCCGCCGCCGGCGAGCTGTAGCTGGCCTGCCACTGCTCGCCGCTGATGCTGCCGTCCTCGTGCCGCTGCCAGAGGCCGAGAACCTCCACACGGCTGATCCGTGGTGTGCCGGGCCCATGAAGCAGCTGGAGGGTGAGCTCGTCGGCCAGGAAGGTGGCGCCATCGGGGCGGGCGCTGCGCCGCCCCACCACCGTGGATTCCAGCTGGCGATCGCCCCGCAGCAGGCTCACCTGGCGGTTGGGGTTCGCGGGGTCATTGCGCACGCTGATCAGTTCATCCCCCAAGAGGGCCTTGCCGATCTGGGTGGCATTGAAGGCCCGGTCCGCCACAGCCCCGCCGTTGCCATTCGGCACGAACCGGGCGCACCAGCGCAGCGGGGGCTCGGCCCCGTCCACAGACGTGCTGCTCACCTCCCACTCGCCTCGGAACCAGGCGGGCCAGATCAGATCGTCCCGATCCGGCCGCGGCAGGGGGGCCGGCAGGCTCCAGGCGGGCCAGCTCGCCAGGCGGCGCTTCAGGAGCCCGGGAGATGATGGTGGCGGGAGCGACCTGACCGGCGGCGGTTCGATTGGCGTTGCCATCGCCATCCCCGGTTGGGCCGCGGCGGCGGGATCCGGCGGGCACACCAGGACCATCACCATCAAGGTCAGGGCCAGCAGCGCCAGGATGGGGTGCAAGCGGCGACAATCCATGTCCGATCCCCTGCTGCGGGAACTCGATCATTACGTGGTGCTGGAGCCCGGTGGGGCCGAGGCCATTCTCACGGCGGCCGAAACCCTCGCTTGGCTCCAGACCCACCTGAGGCAGCTTGGCGCACCTCCGGCCGATCTGGCCGGCCTGGCCGATCCTGGCGAGCGGGCCCAGCGGCTGCTGGATACGGCCTGTGAACTTGAGCTTGAACCCGGGCGGGTGGTCAGCTGGTTTGCGGTTCGGCTGGAGCCACCGGGCGAGGCCTCCTGAGCCGCACCCTGCCGCGATCCGAGCTTTCGGTTCCTTGTCCTGGCTTGCGATCCCGGCCCCTTTTGGCCTTGCGACAGCTGGCTGTTGCAGATGTGCTTGAGGTGCGCCTCAAGCGGTGGGACCCGATGGACCGATCCAGAGGTTGAGATCCAGAGGTGCTGGCCTTGTCGGAGGCGCTCCCTTGTTTTGTTGAGTGGTCAGTTCAGCGACTGTGTGATTCTTCCCGCGCCATCGAGAAGCATGGCCGGCCTGTTCGGCGCGCTTGGCTGTTCCCGCAGGATCGATGGGAGGGCCTCCAGCACCTGAAGGGCCACTGCCTCAGGCGGTGATTCCACCTGCAACACCTGGAGGTCGGCCTGGGCGTAGAGGGGGCGCCGTGCAGCCAGCAGGGTCGTCAGGCGGCCGGCGGGGTCGGGGTCGTTGAGCAGGGGCCGAGGGGTGGGATCAGCCCTCAGCCGCGCCAATAGCAATGTTTCGGGGGCATCCAGCCACACCACCACGCCCTGGTGCAGGTGGCCCCAGTTCACCGGTCGGGTCACCACGCCCCCCCCCGTAGCCACCACCAGGGAGTGGAAGCCGGCGATTCGATCGAGAACGGCGGTTTCCAGCTGTCGGAAGCCCTCCTCTCCGTCCTCCGCGAACACGGTGGGGATCGGACGGCCAGCGGCTTGCTCCAGGGCGGCGTCGGCATCGAGGAAGCGATACCCCAGGGCTGCCGCCAACGGGCGCCCCACGGCACTCTTGCCAGCTCCCATCATCCCTACCAGGTACACATTCAGACCCTGCAGCCGGCGGGCCAGCGCCGCGTGGCTGGGGGCCGGGGCTGGGGCGGAGGGGTCCATCGGGATCAGGGGAATGGCGGGGATCAAGGGCCCTTCAGGACCCGTTTCTACGATGAGAGCCGATCGAGCCCCGCGGCTGCCTGCTCCCTCAAGCTTCGATCAGGGGCCCTCCCCGCCCACCTGGCGGGATCCAAAGTGCCGGCCCAGGTCCCGGAGGGGTACATCCCGCAGGCTGTCGGCTGGAATGCCGAACAGCCGCGCCAGGCAGCGTTTCACCACCACCTCGCTGTCATCGCCGAAGCGGCCGGAGAGCAGCTCGGTCACCACCCCCAAGCCGCGGCCGCTGCTGTCGGTTTCCTCAATCAGGCAGCGGCTGGTGGGAACGGCCAGCTGTTGGCAGGGCTCCACCAGGCTGCGCCGGAGTTCAGTGTTACCCCCGGCGGCCGTCTCCACGCATACCTTGGCCAGCCGGGTCTCCAGCTGGGGCCGCATCAGCTGGAGCACCGGCGTGAGCAGGCCTGCCCGGGCCGGCGCTGGAGGCGACCCCGTCAGCGCCAGGCTGGCCCCCAACATCCCCAGGGCCGCAGGCAGGCAACGCCGGCATAGAGGCCAGGTCGGGTGGTGCACGGTGGTCAGCCAGGGAAACGTTGCCGTTAGTTTTGCGCCTTCAGGCTCCCTTACCGCCCCGCTGTTGCCATGGCAGAGCTGCAAGCCCGCTGGCACCGCGCCATCGCTGAACTGCCCCAGGAAGCCTGGGACACCTTGCTGGGCGACCATGCCGCAGCCCCCTTCTACCGCTGGCGCTGGCTGCACCGTCTGGAGGCCAGCGGCAGCATCGTGCCTCGGGAGGGTTGGCAGCCCTGCCATCTGGGGCTGTGGCGGGGAGGGGAGCTGGTGGCGGCGGCTCCCTTGTATCTCAAGGGGCACAGCTACGGCGAATTCGTCTTTGACCAGTCATTCGCCCAGCTCGCCGGCCAGCTCGGGCTGCGCTACTACCCCAAGCTCGTGGGGATGAGCCCCCTCAGTCCGGTGGAGGGCTACCGCTTCCTGATCGCCGCCGGGGAGGATGAAGCTGCCATCACCGCTGTGATGCTGGAGCTGATCGATGCCTTCTGCCGCCAGAACGGGCTGCTCAGCTGCAATTTTCTCTATGTGGATTCCCGCTGGAGGCCCCTGGCTGAGGCGGCCGGCTGCAGCGCCTGGATCAACCAGCAGGGCTGCTGGACCAACCCTGGTTTCGGCGATTTCGAGGCCTATCTGGCTGGCTTCAATGCCAATCAGCGCCGCAACGTGCGCCGCGAGCGCGCCGCCGTGGCCGCCGCCGGCCTCACGGTGACCGCGGTGGTGGGGGAAGAGATTGCGCCGGCACTGTTGGAGCGGATGCACCACTTCTATGCCCAGCACTGCGCCCGCTGGGGGCCCTGGGGCAGCAAATACCTCACGCAGGCCTTCTTTAAGGCTGCCGGCGAGTTGCGCTCCGATCTGGTGCTGTTCAGTGCCCATGGCGGCGATCCCGCCGATCCGGTGGCGATGTCGCTGTGCGTGCAGGATGGCCAGGGGCTCTGGGGCCGTTACTGGGGCAGTGATGTGGATCTGGAGAACCTGCACTTCGAGGTCTGTTACTACGCCCCGATTGCCTGGGCGATCGAGCGGGGCATCCGCCGCTTTGATCCCGGCGCCGGCGGCAGCCACAAGCGGCGCCGTGGCTTCTTGGCCGAACCCCGCGTCAGCCTGCACCGCTGGAGTGACCCCCGCTTCGCCGCCATCCTGCGGCGCTGGTTGCCCGAGGCCAATGGCGCCCAGCTGGAGGAGATCGAGGCGGTGAATGCCGAACTGCCCTTCCGGGGCGGGGTGCCGCCCCTGCCGGGGGTCGAGGCTGCCGTGGAGTCGACTTTGGATTCCGAACCCTGAAACCATCTCACCGGTCCGGAGGCTTGTGGAACAAGTCAGGTCCCCGGAACGATCCTTCTGCTGCTGGCTGCCCACCCGGGGGCCAGGTTCCACCAGGAGCGCGCCGATAACATCGCCCCATGGATGTTTCTGTTTCGCTGCTCGCGGCGGCCACCGCCCTGGATGAAGGGCTCTCCCAGCGCACGATCGACCTCGATCCGGCCGGCTATTTCCTGATCCTGGTGGATCACGAGGCCGCCGTACTGGTGGCCGAGCACTACGGCAATGGCATCGATGAGCGGGGGCTGGCCACCGATCCGGATACCGGCGAGGTGCTCTCCTGCCGCAACGCCGGACCCCGCACCCCTCTGTCTGTATTCCGGGGTCGGACCGCTAAGGAACTGGGCATTCTCCTCACCGAGGGAGCTGGGTCTCATCCCCTCAGCCGCCTCGATCACGCCCTTTACTTGGGCCGCGAGCTTCAGAAGGCCGAGGCCGCCCTGCTGGCGGGCGAGACCTACGTTCAGGACTGACCGGCGGCGGCTGAAGGCGTCAGGCCGGCTGGAGTTCGCGGCTGGGCTGTACCGGTGCCTTGGGGGGATCGGGCGGCAGGGAGGCCAACTGCTCCTGGATCTCGCGAGTCACGATGCCTCGGTATTCCATGAAATGCTCGTTATGGGCGAGCGTCACCAGGAATTGCTCGAGGGTTTTGGGGTTGCGGCGCGCCACGGTGAGCAGGGCATTCCAGAAGCGCCAGCGGGTGTCGCGCAGGATTCCTTGCCGCCAGATCACGATCCCCAGGGCGCGGATTTCACGGAGAGGAGGCAGGGCGGGTTTGTCGGAGTTTTCGGGGCGATAGAAGGCTTTCCAGCGCGGTTCGCCCATCTTGAGGTAGTAATGCTTCACCCGGTCGATGTAGGCGTTGGGTTCGTAGAGGCGGCAAAAGGCATCCACGTATTCGTTGGCGATATCCCGGATCGGCCGGGTGGGTACGAAGTTGAGCAGGTTGGTCTGGTTCACGCCTTTGGCGTCGGCTTTCTCTTGAATCAGCCGGCCCTCCTTTTCGAGCCGGTGCCACAGGCCGGTGTTGGGGAGGGCCTGGAGCATGCCCATCATCGCGGCGGGAATGCCGGTGCGGCTCACGAAACGCACGATCCGATCGCCGGCGCCGGTCTTCTCCCCATCAAAGCCAATGATGAAACCCGCCATCACGCGGATCCCGTAGGAGGTGATCCGATCCACCGATTCCTCCAGGGAACTGCGGGTGTTCTGGTGCTTGCCCGCGACTGAGAGGCTGGCCTCATCGGGGGTTTCGATGCCGAGGAACACAGCTTCAAAGCGGGCCTCGCCCATCATCCGCATCATCTCCTCGTCGGCGGCAAGGTCCACCGAGGCCTCGGTGGTGAAGGTGAAGGGATAGCCCCGTTCGATCTGCCATTCCTTGATCGCCGGCAGCAGCAATTTGGCGTTGCGCTTGTTGCCGATGAAGTTGTCGTCAACCAGGAAGATGGCGCGCCGCCAGCCCAGGTCGTAGAGGCGCTGCAGCTCGGCCACCAGCTGCTCGGGACTCTTGGTGCGGGGCTTGCGCCCGTACAGCACGATGATGTCGCAGAACTCGCACTGGAATGGGCAGCCCCTCGAGAACTGCACGCTCATCGAGTCATAGGCGTCGAGTTCGAGCAGGTCGAAGCGGGGGATCGGAGTGCCCGTCACATCCGGTTTTTCGCCGTTGGAGCTGAAGCGGCCCGAGCGGTCGCCGCGCTCGATCGCCTCGATGAACAGGGGCAGGGTGATCTCCCCCTCATCGAGCACCTTGAAATCGGCCAGGGAAATTTCGGGCGCATCGGGGGTGGAGCTGGCGAAGGGCCCGCCCACAGCCACCGGCAGGTCCCGCCCCTTGGCCTTGGCGATCTGCGCGGCCATGTCGGCCTTCTGCACGATCATCCCGGAGATCACCACCAGCTCGGCCCAGCCCCATTCCGCTTCGGTCACCTCGCGCACGTTGCGATCAACAAGCTTCATGTCCCAGGTCTGGGGCAGCAGGGCCGCCACCGTGACCAGCCCGAGAGGCGGCAACAGCACCTTGCGATTCACCAGTTCGAGGATCTTCTCGTAGCTCCAGAAGGTCTTTGGGAACTCGGGATAGATAAAGAGGGTGCGCATGGGTGCGGTCGCCCCGGAGTGTGTTCAACACTAGAGGGTTTCCGGACCAGCAGACCCTTCAGGTTGGCGAATCTCGGCTCCGCACGAGGCCCCCCGTTGGCCGGCAGCCAGGGGGTGCGCTCCGGCTCTGGGGCAGCGCCTCTCCCCCCTCAGCCGCTTCGGGAAACCCGCCCGGCCGCGCTCGGGGATTCGCTCTCCTCGGCGGGTCCGGGCTGATCAGCGGGCGATTGCGGCAGCTTCGTCGCCGCTGGCGATCCGCAGGGCATTCGGGCTTCCCCCCAGGCCATCGGCCCGGCCCTTTCGCTCTGGTGCCGTGCCCTGGCTGGGTTGCGATGCACCACGGCCGGTGCCGCCGGACCCCGGCGAACCCTTCCGCTCTGCTGTAATGGCCGGGTTCCTGCAGCAGTGGTCCATGGGCGCCGCGATCTATTTGGCTCTGGTGGGTGGTGGACTCACCGCGGCATTTCTCCTCACCGTGCTTCTTCGTGGGATTCGTCTGATCTGAGGCTTGAGGGCGGCACCAGCCTGAGCCGGCCCTGCAGCACCAGTTCGCCGAGCCCCAGCACGGAGCCGATGGCACCGAGCAGGGCAAAGGTGCCTCCCAGGCCAATCCTTGCGCTGATCAGAGCCGCTGCGATGCCGCTCAGACCCCCGCCCCCCAGGAAGGCGATCTGGCCCAGGCCTGCCATGCGACCCCGTAAGGCCATCGGTGCCCCCATCTGGCCGATCAGATTCGTGCCCGCCAGCAGGCAGGCCGTGCCCGCCCCAATCAGAAAGGTCATCACCAATTCAATGGCGAGATGGCCTGCCCCGGCGGCCATCCCCAGCTGGGCCAGGGCCGTCAGCAAGGTGCAGCTGCCCAGCAGCAGTCCCGGCCGAGCCGTGAGCCAAGCGCTGTTGCGCTGCAGCGTGATACCGCCGCAGATGCTCCCGGCCGCCAGCACACTGGTGAAAATGCCCAGGGCCTGGGGCGAGGGCCCAAGCACCTGGCGGGCGATCAGGGGGGCCAGGCCTGGATGGAAGAAACCCACCAGGGTGGCGATGGCCGTGAAGCGCAGCACATGGCGCAGCACTGGACCGCACTCGCGCCAGGCGGTGCCCAGGGAGGCGGAGCGGCCAGGCCCGCTGCGCTGCTCCGCCGAGCGGATCGGATGCAGCAGCCCCATCACCGTGGCGAGCGGTAGCAGGTAGGTGGCCGCATCCAGGACCAGGGCCGTGGTGGGCCCCCCGAGAGCCAGCAGCCAGCCCCCCAGCGGTGGGCCGATCAGCTTGCCCACGTTGAACACCACCGAAAAGCTGGCGATATAGCGGCCGAGGTGCTCGGGATCCTCCACCAGCAGCGCGCTGTACTTGTTGCGGGCGGTGAGCTCGTAGCTGCTGGCCACCCCCACCAGCAGGGTGCTGAGCAGCAGCATCGCCACCTGGAGCTGCCCCTGCAGCAGCGGGATCGCCAGGGCCCCGAGCAGGGCGGCCCCGAACAGTCCCCACTGGGCGCGGATCAGCACCTTCTCGCAGCCCAGACGGTCCGTTGCCACCCCGGCGGGGCCGCTCAGCAACAGGCTGGGCAGCGCCAGACAGCCGAAGTGCAGGGCAAGGATCAAGGCGTTGCCGCTGTTGTGCAGCAGGATCCAGCTCTTGGCCGTGAGGCCCGCGAAGGATCCGGCTGTGCTCATGCCGGAGGCCAACAGATAAAGCTGGCGCTGGCTGGCCAGGCTGAGGCGGTTTCCCCGCCGCCGCCGCCCGGGATCTCCATGGCGCTCGGCCAGGTCGGGTTGGGTTGGAGGCTGCTCCGCTCCGGATGGTGTGCCGGCGGATTCAGAATCCGACTCCCGCCCGGGGGCCAGGTCCGGCATCTTCCCGGCCCGGGAGCGCGGGCTCAAGAAGCCGGCCGGCGGGCGGCGAGCGCATCGTCCACCATCGCTTTCGCCCCTACGACTTCCCCGATCAGGTCGTAGGTGTCGGCGGCGGTGATCCGCACCGGCACCAGGGTGCCGGGGGCGGCGCATAGCCCTCCTTCACCGGGCATGACCCGCACCTCGCCATCCACCTCCGGAGCAAAGCGGGCGCAACGGCCCAGCATCGCGCCGGTGCTTGGGTTCTCCTGCTCGATCAGCACATCCACGATGCGGCCCACCCAGGCGGCGTTGCGCTCGGCCGCGATCGGCTGCTGCAGCGCCATTAGGCGGTCCTTGCGCTGGGCAGCCACCTCTGCCGGCACTGGATCGGGCAGCTCCGCGGCCGGGGTGCCCTCCTCCGGGGAGAAGGTGAACACGCCCACGTGGTCGAAGCGTTGCTCGGCCACGAAAGCGAGTAGATGCTTGAAGTGCTCCTCGGTTTCGCCGGGGAAGCCCACGATGAAGGTGGTGCGCAGCACCGCCTCTGGCAGCTCCTGGCGGATCCTCTGCAGCAGGCCACCGGTCACGCCGGCCTGCCAGGGACGGTTCATCGCCCGCAGCACATCGGGATGGCTGTGCTGCAGAGGCAGATCCAGGTAAGGCAGCACGTTGGGCACCTCCCGATAGGCCGCCAGCACCTCGGAGGTGAGGCCGGTGGGGTAGGCGTAATGCACGCGGATCCAGGGGATCTCCACCGCGCCGAGGGCGCGCAGCAGTTCCGCGAGCTGGGGCCTGCCGTAGAGGTCGAGGCCGTAGTTGGTGGTGATCTGGCTGATCAGCACCAGCTCCTGCACCCCTTGGGCCGCCAGCTGGCGCGCCTCGGCCAGGATGCTCTCGATCGGGCGCGAACGCTGGTCGCCGCGCAGGTGGGGAATGATGCAGAAGGCGCAGCGGTAGTCGCAGCCCTCGGCCACCTTGAGGTAGGCCACCGCCTCACTGGTGGTGCGATAGCGGGGCAGGTGCTCATCGGCCACGAAGGTGGGCACGGCGCTCACCTGGTTCACCCGCTCGCCGGCCTCCACCCGTTCCAGCACGCTCACGATGTGCTGGTAATCGCCGGTGCCCACGATCGCCTTTGCTTCCGGCAGGGAGTCGAGCAGCTCCTCCTGGAAGTGCTGGGCCAGGCAGCCCGCGATGATCAGTTCCTTGCCCTGCTCTGCCAGTTCCACCAGGGTGCGCACCGATTCCTCGCGGGCGTCCTGGATGAAGCTGCACGTGTTCACCACCACCACGGCGGCCTCGCTTTCATCGGCGCTCACGCCGTAGCCGGCCTGGGCGAGCAAGCCGAGCATGTGTTCGGTGTCGACCCGGTTCTTTTCGCAGCCCAGATGGGCGAAGGCCACGGTGGGTTTGGCCGGAGGCTGGGTCATGTCCATGGTGATGGGCTCCGATCCCGCCGCTCTGCTGGCGGTCGCCCCAGCGGGGATGGACCGGCTGCCGGCGGATGGACTGGGGGCGGGCTTCATGCGGGAGGTTCCGGCTCTGGCCGTTCAGCCACCCTATGGAAGCGGCGGGCCCGGCGGGCCGATCCCGTGCTCCCGGGCGGGCGCTGACGGCAATCCGGGCCGACATCGCCTGCGGCTGCGAGAATGGCGCCATCGCTCCCGCCGCCGTGACCTCCACCCAACTGGCCAGCCGCCTCAGCCAGCGGCGTCGCACCGATCCCGGCCGCCGCTGGATCTGGGTGGTGATGTCGGTGCTGGCCACCATCGGTGCCATCGACACCGGCGCCATCACCCTCAAGCGCTGGGGGATTCTGGGTCCCCTCATCTGTCCCGGCGGCGCGGGCGACTGCGACAAGGTGCTCAACAGTGCCTGGGGCTCTCTCTTCGGCCAGCCCCTGTCACTGTTCGGCTTCCTGGCCTACGCCGGTGTGCTGGTGCTGTCCCTGCTGCCCCTGGTGCTCCAGGGGGACGCGCGCCGAGACCTGCTCTCCCGCAGCCGCTGGGCCCTGTTCCTGCTCACCGTCGGCATGGCCGTGTTCAGCCTGGTGCTGATGGCGGTGATGCTGTTCAAGATCAAGGCCATCTGCGCCTTCTGCATCCTCTCGGCCCTGCTGAGCCTCTCCCTGCTGGTGCTGACCCTGCTCGCGGGCGACTGGCAAGACAAGGGCCAGCTCATTTTCCGGGGGCTGATCACGGCTCTGCTCGTGGGTATCACCGGCATCGGTTGGGCCAGCGCGATGGATCGTCCCGACGTGGCCACCGGTCCCGGCATGCCCATCCCCGTGACCTCCACCACCCGCCCGGGGGTGATGGCCCTGGCAGAGCACCTCAGCGCCAAGGGTGCCGTGATGTATTCCGCCTACTGGTGCCCCCACTGCCACGAACAGAAGGAGCTGTTCGGCAAGGAGGCCAGCGCCAAGCTCAAGATTGTGGAGTGCGCCCCTGATGGCCGCAACAACCAGGCGGATCTCTGCCGCGCCAAGAACATCCAGGGCTTCCCCTCCTGGGAGATCAACGGCAAGCTGGATTCCGGGGTGAAGCCGCTCCAGAAACTTGCCGAGCTCAGTGGCTACAAGGGGTCGGTTCCCAGCCCCTGATCCACCTGTTCTGTGTGGATCCGCTGGCCCCGCCGCTGGAGGCTGTGGCGGCGCCAGAAGGGCTGGGGGGCCGGGGCATCGGTGCGGAAATGGCCGCCCCGGCTTTCGCTACGGAAGCAGGCCGCCTCGATCAGGAGCTCCGCCAGCACCAGCCGCTGGCGCAGGTCGTGGAGCAGCCTGGATCCGCTGGCCGTCACCGCACTGAGTTCCAGGGTCTGTCCAGGAACATGGTCGTGAATGCTGCGTAGCAGCGGTTCGGCCTCCAGCTCACTCCGCCGGCGGCGCACCTCCCCCAGGGCTGCGCTGAGCATCGGGCCCTTACGTTCCACCCCCGCCACCTGCCAGCAGAGCTGCCTGAGGTTGGCGATCTGCCGCTGAATCCGCTCCGGTTCCGGCAGGGGCGGATCCGCCAGCGCTAGGTCAGGCCCCTCACCGGCTTCGCAGCAAAAGGGTTCTCCCAGGCGGATGTTCCGCAGGCGCCGGGCGAACACCAGGCACTCCATCAACGAGTTGCTGGCCAGTCGGTTGGCGCCGTGTACGCCAGTGCAGGCCACCTCCCCCACGGCATACAGCCCCGGCAGGCTGGTGGCCGCCTCCAGGTCGGTGCCCACGCCGCCCATCCAGTAGTGGGCAGCGGGGGCCACCGGAATTGGCGCGCCGATGGGATCGAGGCCCAGGGCCCGGCAGCGGCCCAGGATCGTGGGGAACTGACTGTCCAGCCGCGCCTGGCCCACCGGCCGCAGGTCGAGCCAGAGGTTGTCCACCCCCAGCTCCTGCATGCGCCGCGCCAGGGCGCGGCTCACCTGGTCGCGGGGGGCCAGATCGCCGCCGGCCAGCTTGGCCACCGGGCTGTTCCCGGCCGCATCGCAGAGGCGGGCCCCCTCCCCCCGCACCGCCTCGCTAATCAGGAAGTGGGGGGCGCCGGGGAGCATCAGCGCCGTGGGGTGGAACTGCACGAATTCGAGGTCGCGCACCGCTGCTCCGGCGCTCCAGGCCATGGCCACCCCGTCGCCGCTGGCCTGGGCGGGATTGGTGGTGTGGGCAAACAGATGGCCACCGCCGCCGCAGGCCAGGACCACCGCCCTGGCCCGCAGCCAGCGCAGCCTGTGCCCATCCAGCACCTGCAGACCCACGCAGCGGCCCGCCTCCACCCAGAGCTGCAGGGCCGGAACGCCCTTGTGTTGCTCTAGGCCCTCCCGCCGCAGCACCTCCCGTTCCAGGGCATCCACCAGGGCACCCCCGGTCCGGTCCTGGGCGTGCAGCACCCTTCGGTGGCTGTGGGCCGCCTCGAGGGTGGTGCTCAGCTGGTCGGCCTCCCGGTCGAAGCCCATGCCCAGCTCCAGCAACCTCGCCACACAGCCCGGGGCATCGCGCACCAGCAGGTCCACGGCCCGTCGGTCGCAGAGGTCAGCGCCGGCCCGAAGGGTGTCCTGGATGTGGCTCTCGAAGCTGTCCTCGGGCCTGGTCACCGCGGCGATCCCGCCCTGGGCCCAGCGGCTGGCGGAGGGCGGTCCGTCCTGCTTGCTCAGCAGCAGCACCCGCAGGCCGGCTGGCAGCTCCAGGCAGGTCATCAGGCCGGCGGCCCCGCTGCCCACCACAACCACATCCCAGTTGGCGGCCAGATCCGGATGCTGCATCGCCAAGCCCCGCTTCAGGGAGCCTATGGGAGCACCGCAGTCCGCCGGTTCAGCCAGAACAGCCCCATTACAAAAAAACCGCCGGAGTTCCGGCGGTTTGGGAGCTTGGCGATGCGGCCTCCCCTGGTTGATCGGGGAGGCTGGTGCTCAGCGGTAAACGCCGTCGTTGATTCGATCGAAACCTTCATTGAGGGCGATTGAGGGAGGCGTCACGGTGAAGTTGGCCTTGTACTTATCGAAGAGCTCCTTCTGACGCGGAGTCAGATCAAGCTTGAGAACGTCATCGACGCTCTGGTAGGGGCCACCCAGCACGATCTTGCCCGCGAGGGTGGGATACATGCCGGGGTACTGCTGGAAGCGACGCACAGAAGAGTTGTTGAGATCCACCTTGCCGGCGGTCTCAGCAATCTTGTCGTCGGCCACGTTGCGCCGGTCTTCGGCCAAGGCGGTGCTCGGCAGCAGCAGGGTCACCAGTAGCCCGGCGAGGACAACACCACTCATGAACCAGGCAAGCAGCCGCTTCATCACGACACTCCGTTGCGTAAGGGAACAGGGAACGGGCCGTGAGAGGGCCTCGGCCTGGTTCAACGTTACCTAACGCCTGCCAAGGTTCCACTTGACGGTTTCCCGGCTTTCGCAGATCTTCAGATCAGAGAGTTGGGGATGGGGTCAGATCAGGCCGCTCGATAGGGGGGCCAGCAGGGCCGCTGCCAGGAACAGACCGTCCACCGCCAGGGTGGCAGCCAGGGTGGCGGCACTCACCCTGGCCGGTCCGCCCTGTTTCCACAGCTGGGCACAAACGCCGATCAGCAGAGCGGCCATGGCCGTCACCAGGGCGATGTTGGCGGGTTCTAGAACGGTTTCACCGGCCTGACGCAGAAGCAGTGGCGCCTCGCTCAGCGGAGCGGAGAGCACCTGGGGCCAGAGGGGCATCAGGCCGGTGAGGGCGATGGCTGTGTCAGTGGCCGCCGTTCCGAGCAGGGAAGCGAGATAGAAGGCCCCCGCCAGCCGCCAGCGCCCCCCAAGGCCGGCCAGGGCCAGGGGGAGGGCGAAGGCCTCGATCGGCAGATGCAGGAGGGGATGCTCGCGGAACCAGCCCCAGAAGAGGCATCCCGCCAGCCAGCTGCCGCTGAAACCCACCAACAGGGGGCCGAACTGCTGCCAAAGGCCGCGGCCGTGACGCTCGAGCAGCACGGCCGCAGCCACCAAGGGAAGGGTGAACAAGGCCGCCGCGAGGGGCGCCTGCCTCACCAGGGGAGCCTGGAGGAACACCGGCACCGCCACCAGCAGCACAGCGGTGAGGGGAAGCAGGATCTCAGCCGAAAGGCGAGGTCCGGCGAAGGGGAGGGATCGGGAACTGAGAGCAGTTGAGGTCCCGATCACAGGCTCAGATAGACAGTGGGGCCAACGTTAAGGGGTGCGAGGGGTGGCCCGTGTCCCCCGGCCGCCATAGGGTTCGGTGCACTTCCGCCTGCCCGATGTCGTTTCTTGCCATCGCTGAGGCCCCGTCCCTCGGTGTCGCCTGCTGGCATGCCCTGGTGCTGGGCGTGGTGCAGGGGCTCACGGAGTTTTTGCCGATCAGCAGCACTGCCCATCTGAAGGTGGTGCCGCTGCTGCTGGGTTGGGGGGACCCCGGCGTGGCCTTCACCGCCGTGATCCAGCTGGGCAGCATCATCGCTGTTCTGGCCTACTTCCGCCTTGATCTGCTCGAGGTGGTTCGGGGCATCGGCCGGGCCCTGCGGGATGGACGCTGGAGTGATCCCTCTGCCCGGCTCGGGGTCGCGATCGCCCTGGGCACGGTGCCGATCGTGCTGGCGGGCATGGCTCTCAAGTTCGGGGTCCCGGGTTACGAACACTCTGTAATGCGCAGTGTCACCTCGATCGCGGTGGTGTCGATCGTGATGGCCCTGCTGCTGGGCCTGGCCGAACTGGTGGGTCGCCGGCGCCAGCACCTCCACGACGTGATGCCCCGCGACGGTTTGCTGGTGGGTCTGGCCCAGGCCCTGGCCCTGGTGCCGGGGGTGTCCCGCTCCGGCAGCACCCTCACCGCTTCCTTGTTCGATGGCTGGGAGCGGGCTTCGGCCGCCCGCTTCTCCTTTCTGCTCGGCATCCCCGCCATCACCCTCGCCGGTCTGGTGGAACTGAAGGACGCCCTTCATCAGAAGGCCAACGGCGGGCTGGTGCCCACCCTGGTGGGTGTGGTGGCCGCCACGGTGGTGTCCTGGCTGGCGATCGCCTGGTTGCTCCGGTTCCTGCAGCGCAACAGCACCTGGATCTTCGTGGCCTATCGCCTGCTGTTCGGTGTGGTGCTGCTGCTCTGGTTCCGGGGCCTCGATGCCGTCCAACCCTGAGCTCGTCACCCGCTCCCCCCGGCGCCATGGCCGGCTTGGTTCCAGACTGATGGCAGATCGGAGTTGCTGCGGTGTGGAAGGAGCCTTCGGCGGGTATCGCCGCCCAGACCCAGGCCACCGCCGCTGACAACGACAGCGGCGGCGCTGCGGCGCCACGGCCTGTCCGGCTGCCCGATCCCGCCGTGGTGGCCAGCGTGGAACCCGGTTCGATCGGCGAGGACCTGGGGTTCCAGCCCGGCGATCGCCTGCTCCGCATCAACGGCATCGCCCCGCGGGATTTGATCGATCTGCAGGTGCTCCAAGGGGAGGAGGACCTGATCCTTGAGGTGGAGGATCCCCAGGGCACGCTCCATGTGGTGGAACTGGAGAAGGATGCGGATGAGGGCCTGGGACTCGGCTTCACCGAGGCGCTCTTCGATGGCCTGCGCCAGTGCAATAACCATTGTCCCTTCTGCTTCATCGATCAGCAGCCCCCCGGCCGCCGCGCCAGCCTTTACCTCAAGGACGACGACTACCGCCTGAGCTTTCTCTACGGCTCCTATCTCACCCTCACCAATCTCACCGCCGCCGACTGGCAGCGGATCGAGGAGCAGCGGCTCTCGCCCCTCTATGTCTCGGTGCATGCCACCGATCCCGAACTGCGCAGCCGTCTGCTGGTGAATCCCAGGGCCGCCCTGCTGAGCGATCAGCTCGCCTGGTTCGCGGAGCGGCGGCTGCAGATCCATGCCCAGGTGGTGGTCTGCCCGGATCTCAACGATGGTGAGGCCCTGGAGCGGACCCTCCGGGATCTGGCGGCGTTCGGCGCTGGCGACTGGCCGGCGGTGCTGTCCACGGCGGTGGTGCCGGTGGGTCTGACCCGCTTCCGCCCCCCCGGCGATGGGCTGCGGGCGGTCACCCCGGCCGATGCGGCGGCGGTGATCGAGCGGGTCGAACCGCTGCAACGGGAATTCCAGGCCACCATCGGCAGCCGTTTTGCCTGGCTTTCCGATGAGTGGTTTCTGATCGCCGGCCTTCCCCTGCCTCCCCGCTCCAGCTATGAGGATCTCCCCCAGCGCGAAAATGGGGTGGGCAGCATCCGCGGTTTTCTCGAGGAGCTTGAGGCAGCCACCCAAACCCTGCCGGAGCGGGTCGAGCCGCCACGGCGCATGAGCTGGGTGGTGGGCAAGCTGGTGGCCGGAGCCCTTCAACCGGCGGTGGAGCGCCTCAACCGGGTGGAGGGCCTGGAGCTGTTGCTCCATGGGCTGCCCAGTCCCTACTGGGGCCAAGATCAGGTGGTCACGGGGCTGTTGACCGGGGCGGATTTGTTGCAGGGTCTGGCGGGGCGCGATCTGGGGGGGCTGCTGCTGCTGCCGCGGGTGATGCTCCGGGAGGGTGAGGAGGTCTTCCTGGACGACATGCGGCTTCAGGAGCTGAGGCATCGGGCGGGTGTGCCGATCCGACTGCTGGGTGGGGCGGACGACCTGGTGGCCGCCTGCCTTGGTTCGGAGGGTGGAGGTGCCTAAGCTCCCCACACTTCCCCGCTTCCGTCTTGCGGCGCCTCTCTCCCCTGCTCGCCTCCCTGACGGTGGCGTCCAGCCTTGCCGTTCCGGTGGCCGCTGCTCCCAAGGCTCCCGCCGCCGGAGCGGCTGGCCTGTCTAGATCCGGAAGCCAGGCCGCCCTGCTCCAGCTGCCCGAAGCATTGCCCCTGGCTCCCGCCCTGAAGGGCGATCGCCCCAAGTCCAATCCGAAGGTGCTGCCCCCGGCGGCCACCACCCTGCCCCCTGAGCTCAGGGATCTGGTCTCGCCGGCGTCCCTCGCCTTGCCGGATCGTCCCCGCCAGGTGCGCATCACCCAGCTGCGGCCCCTGAGCCTCGACCAGGTGGAGATCCTGGCGGAGGTGAACAACCCCGATCTCAAGGCCATCGCCAGCCAGGTGGAGCAGGCCCAGTCGAATCTGCGGGCCAAGATCGCCCTCTGGTATCCCCAGCTCGGCTTCAACACCAGCAGCTTTCCCATCTACACCTCAGGTCCGGATTTCACGACGGGCACCGACACCGTCACCATCGGCATCTGGAGGATGCAGGCGGCCCTGCAGGCCAGCTGGGCCCTGATCGACCCCACCCGCACCCCCCAGATCGCCATTGCACGCGATCAGTTTGAGAAGGCCAAAAACCAATATCTGATCGGCCTGCGCGACCTGCGTCTGCAGGCCTCCCTGGCCTATTTCGACCTCCAGACCGCCGATAATCAGGTGCAGATCGGCCAGGAGGGGGTGCGGGCGTCGCTGGTGAGCCTGCGCGATGCCCGGGCCCGCTTCCAGGCCGGCGTGGCCACCAAGCTCGAGGTGCTGGAAGCGGAAACCCAGTTGGCTCGCGATCAGCAACTGCTCACCACCGCCCTGCTGAGCGGCACCCCGAATCAGCCCGGCCAGGCCACCGCCCGTCGCGCCCTGGCCGCCCTGCTCGATCTACCGCAGGATGTGACCCCCACGGCCGCCGACCCGGCCCGGGTGATCGGCACCTGGTTGCCCTCGCTGCAGGAGAGCATCGTGGCTTCCTTTTCTTTCCGCGAGGAACTCGACCAGATTCTGCTCGATATTTCGATCGCCAACAGTTCCGCCAATGCTGAACTCGGCAGGGTTCAACCCTTCCTGAGGATCGTGAATAACTTTGGATTCGGCAATAGCTTGACCAATAACTTTTCGTCCTCGACAACGCCACCGATCACCCGTTGGAATGTCGACAACTCGGTTGGCTTGAATATAAACTGGGCAATCTACGACGGCGGTAGTTCCCAGGCCAACTACAGGGGGCAGAAGCAAAAAGCCCAGGAGAACCGCTTTCTGTTCGCTCAGAGGCGCAACACCATCCGCGCCGATGTGGAAAGGAGCTTCTATGAACTCGATAAGAACAACCGCAACATTCTCACCACCTCCCGCGAGGTGATTTCCACCCGCGAATCCCTGCGGTTGGCCCGCCTGCGCTTCCAGGCCGGTGTCACCACCCAGCGGGAGGTGGTGGACACCCAGCGCGACCTCACCCAGGCCGAGGTCCGCTACTCCAACGCCATTTCCGACTACAACAGGGCCTTGGTGGAGCTGCGGCGCCGCACCGGTCTGGATCAGATCGCCACCTGCGAGCCCCCCCGCCTCCCCGCCAACAAGCCTGTGGTGTCAGGGGCCACCGACGTTCCAGTGGAGCCCCTCCCCCTCGTTCCCGCCTGCCCGGCGGCCCGTGCCCAGTTGCCTCCCGCGGCCAATCGCCGTTGAAGCCTTGGCCGAAGGTCTCCCCTCGATCCCACACCGCCCTTCCCTCAGCCTGCCCCAGACCCTGAGGCTGGGCCTGTTCCAGGCCTGCCTGGGATGCCTCGCGGTGATCTTCGCCGGGCTGCTCAACCGCGTGATGCTCACCGAACTGGGATTCCCCGGGCTGCTCGTGGGCACCTCCCTGGCCTTTGAGCAGTTCGTGGCGCCGTCGCGGGTGCTGTTCGGTCAGATCTCCGATGCCCACCCCTTGGCTCGGCGCCACCGGGTTCCCTACGTGTTGCTGGGCACCGCCCTCTTCTGCGGGATAGCGGTGATCGCCGTGCCCATCATCTTCCGAGTGGGGCAAGTTCTTCAGCAGGGATCTCCAGGAGCCATCGCCTTAGCCGTGCTGGCCCTGGGAGCGCTGTTCGCTTGTTATGGCCTCGCGATTTCTCTGGCCACCACCCCCTACCTAGCCCTGGTGATCGACCGCACCAGCGAGGAGGAGCGATCCCGCGCTGTCGGCGTGATCTGGTGCATGCTCACGGTGGGCATCGTGGTGGGAGCGATCCTGATCAGCCTCAGCCTTCGCTCCCTGGATGGAATCCGCGATCCACGGCTGCTTGAGCCCACTCTCTCCGCCTTCATGGCCAAGGTGGCGATCGGCGTGATGGGCCTCACCGTGATCGCCACCTGGGGCATGGAATCGCCCGCCGATTCGCCGGGGCTGTCCAAGGAGGGGGGCCGGGAGGATGGTGTCACCCTGCGGCAGGCCTGGACCCTGATCCGTTCCAGCAGCCAGGTGCTGATCTTCTTCTCGTTCTTGATCCTCTTCACGCTCGCCCTCTTCCTTCAGGATCCGGTGCTCGAGAGTTATGGGGCCCAGGTGTTCGGCATGCCCATCGCGGCCACCGTCCAGCTCAATGCCTTCTGGGGGGTGGGAACCCTGGTTGGTCTGCTGGTGGCGGGTCTCTGGATCGTGCCCTGGCTGGGCAAGCTGGCCACAGCCCGGCTTGGCTGCCAGCTGATCGCCCTCAGCCTGCTGCTTCTGTTGCTCAGCGGGATCACAGCCAATGTTCCCACCCTGCAGCTGGTGATGGTTCTGTTCGGCCTGGCGGCGGGAATCGGCACCAATGGCGCCCTCTGTCTGATGCTGGATCTCACCCTGCCGGAGGTGGCCGGCACCTTTGTGGGGGTTTGGGGTCTGGCTCAGGCACTCTCCAGGGCGGTGGGCAAGGTGATCGGCGGAGGCCTGCTCGACCTGGGCAACCTGCTCAGCGCTTCGGGCCTTCTTCCCAGATCGGTGGGCAGCTACCCCGCCTTTGCCCTGGTGTTGGGCATCGAGCTCCTGGTGGCGATCGCGGCCCTGCTGATGCTGCAGCGTGTGAATGTTCGCCAGTTCCGTCACGACACGGGTCAAAGCCTGGCGAAGGTGCTCACGGCGGAATGGTCATGAGCGACTCCCTGTATCCCCCGATCCCGCTGGCAGCCGATGCCGCCGGGCCCTCTCTCCTCCCGGCGGGTCTGGAGGCCCTTCTCGATCGGGTTGCTGAGCGGCAGCGCGGCGACTTCGGTCACATGGTCTCCACTCAAAAGGACGATGGCTCCCTGATCACCGCCTGTGACCGTTGGAGCGATGCCACCTTGGTGGAAGGACTGGCGAGCCTCTATCCCGAGGAGGGGGTGTTGAGCGAGGAGGGCGATCAGCGGGTTCCCCTCACGCCGGCCTACTGGGTTGTCGATCCTCTCGATGGCACCACCAACTTCGCTGCCGGCATCCCTTATTGGGCGATCTCCATGGCGCGCTTCGAGCACGGCGAACCGGTGCTGGCCGTGCTTGATGTGCCGCCCCTGCGCCAGCGGATCGTGGCGATGCGGGGACGGGGCGCCTGGCGCAATGGCAAGGTTCTGCTGCCTCCATCTCAGCAGAGTCATCCGGTGGGCTGCGCCTCCTTGTGCAGTCGCTCGATCGGCGTGCTGCAGAAGCTGCCCGACCGCCGTTTTCCCGGCAAGATCCGCCTGCTCGGTGTCGCCAGCCTCAATCTGGTGAGCGTGGGGATGGGCCAGACCGTGGCGGCTCTCGAGGCCACACCCAAGATCTGGGACCTGGCGGCCTCCTGGCTTGTGCTGAGCGAATTGGCCTGCTCAGTGCAATGGCTCAACCAGAGCCCCGTGGCGATTCCTCCTGGCACCGACCTGGCCCGCACCGATTTCCCCGTGCTCGTGGCTGATGGGCCGGAAACCCTCGATCGGTTCATGCCATGGGGCGAGGCCCTGCTGGCCTAAGGACCTTTCAGCGTCGATGGCGCAGACGATTCAAACGCTCTCTTGGAGCCTGGAGGCCGGGTCCCAGGCTTCATGGCGCTTCACGCAGTCCTGATATCGGCGATCGGCTTGTCCGCGGCGGCGGCGGCAGGCTGGAAGAAGGGGCTCCTTCGTGGGTTGGCTGCTCACGCAAGGAGTGGCTGGCCAGTGCGGATGATTTGCCCCCCCATCGCCGAGATCCGTAGGGAGTGTGGTAAATTATTGGACTGCTCGGGGAACCGAGCGGCCGGAGCTGAGCTCGAGGCAATCGG
>Ga0207941_1000036_pt1 | contig 40356 bp, 39 predicted proteins | sample LakMenEpi13Sep12_FD_150695 | JGI IMG/M metagenome (GOLD analysis project Ga0207941, IMG submission 150695) | Freshwater microbial communities from Lake Mendota, WI - 13SEP2012 deep hole epilimnion (SPAdes) | ecosystem: Environmental > Aquatic > Freshwater > Lake > Epilimnion/Euphotic zone ...
CTCGCATACGACTTCTCCGATGATACTTTTTGGCTGAATGCCCACGTGGAAGACTCACTTGGCCTTGGGTATGGCATTGGCGAGCTGTGGCAGTTCAGCAGAAACGGTACGTTCCTACAAGCCATCCATGGCCAGGAACTTGATCCAAATGCTCCCGCAGGCATATTGTACTGGGGAGGGGAGATACGAGCCACCGGCCATCCTCCTCAAGTACCTGGACCCCTCCCTGCACTTGGAGTGGCGGCTGCCTTTAGCTTCAGTCGCAAGCTTCGTAATCGGATCAAGCGTTCTTCAATTGTTTAGTCCCTAGCAGAGGTAGGTTTTCCTATCGGGAACCTGCCTCTTGTACAAGTTTGCGTATGCAGTTTAAGGGTGCGCCTTCACCGCCTCCGGCAACACCTGTCCGGTGATCGGGGATAACCCCAGCCGCTCAAAGATCGCGGGCGGTTTGTTCAGCGCTTGCCCCGGTTGGAAGTGGTCCGTCCGCCCCAGCTCTCCAGCCAGCTCAACGGCGAGGTATGCAGCAGGGCGGTATTCAGCGGACCGTGCGTTGGTCAATCTCCTGTTCGCAGCCTATCAACCCTCCGCCGGCCGAAGCTCCTCCATCAACAGCGCCAGGGCTTCATTCAATTGGAGTCGGTTGCGGGGGGTGCCGGCGAGGAGGAATCGGCACTGAGCAACAAGGCATCGAGCCTGGATTCGATAGCGGCGAGCCGTTTGTTCTCTTGCTTCAGCTGTTCGATATCGTTCTCGATCAGCTTCGTTCGCCGCTCGCTTTCGAGCTCTCTGATCTGCGCGTCGATGGTTGGATGCCAATTTAACTTCGCCAACAAGCGCCGCCATGGCGGCAAGGAGGAGAGGAATTCCGATTTGCTGATCAACCTTGAACTGGAGGATTCCGATGAGATCGACATGGCTATAAGAGGTGAAAAAGGTGATCAGAACAACCAGCAGCCCAGCTGCCAAGGATGCCCATCCCATGGAATCCAGCGGGTTCGAACTCGCTTCCGCATCAGCAGCGCGGCGATCTGAAATCGATGCCATGAGCTTAGCCAGGCCAGGCGGCGGCCGATCAATTAGTGATAGTACGCCTGTTCTCGTCGGGTGTCGTCCGTGTTGTCTCGAATCCTTGCTTCGAGGTCGGCCTACAAGGCGAACGCCATTCGGACGACGCCACAGCCAGCAAAAAAGCCCCCGCCAGAGCGGGGGCCAGGGGAGTGGTGGAAGGCGCCGGCAGAAGCACACCGCCCGCCTCGTTCACACCTTGCGGCTGTAGAATTCCACCACCAGTAGTTCGTTGATCTCGAGCGCCACCCATTCGCGCTCGATTCGGCCGGTCACCTTGGCGGTCATCTTCGCCTTGTCGAACTCCAGGTGGGGCGGGATGTTGGCCAGACCGGGGAAGGCCATGTTGGCTTCGGCGAGTTGCTTGGAGGCCTTGCGTTCGCGGATGGCCACCACATCACCGGCCTTGCACTGGAAGCTGGCGATGTCCACCACGCGGCCATTCACGGTCACGTGGCCATGGTTCACGAGCTGGCGGGCGCCGGGCACGGTGGGGCCGAAGCCGAGGCGGAAGCAGACGTTGTCGAGACGGTTCTCGAGCAACTTGAGCAGGTTGGTTCCGGTGGAACCCTCCTGGGCACGGGCTTTCTTCACGTAGCGCACCAGCTGACGTTCGGAAATGCCGTAGTTGAAGCGGAGCTTCTGTTTTTCTTCGAGACGGATCGCGTATTCGGAGCGCTTGCGACGGGCCTGGCCGTGCTGACCGGGGGGATAAGCCCGCTTGGCGGACTTACGGGTGAGACCGGGAAGGTCTCCCAAGCGCCGCGTGATCCTCAGGCGAGGGCCGCGGTATCGGGACATGAAGGGTTCGGTTCGGGGGGACGGGATCGAGCCGGCGATCGGCTCGGGCGCGCTGACGCAATGGTGCGGCCGGGGAGTGTCCCGTTCCGTTCCTTTGCCTTGGGGCGCCAATCGGCGATCTTAATTCACAGCCCCTGCTCGATCCAGCTGGCCTGGATCGGCGGTCCGGGCGCCATGCTGGATCTGCTCAGCCCTGCCCCTTGCCATGGAGCGCCTACTGGCGACTGTTAATCGTGCTCTGGCCGCCCTGCTGCTGGCTTTGATCGGGGCGTACCAGCGCTGGATCTCACCCCTGCTGGGGCCGCGTTGCCGCTTCATCCCCAGCTGTAGTGCCTACGGCGCTGAGGCGATCGGCCGCCATGGTCCGTGGCGCGGCGGCTGGCTCACCCTGCGGCGGCTGGCCCGCTGTCATCCCTTCACCCCCTGCGGCTGCGATCCCGTGCCGGATTGAGGCCCGAGCCCCCTCCGCTGTCGCGTTAGCGGTTCTGGACGGGCGCTTGGTGCCCCCCGATCGAAGATTTCGGCTGGTGGGGAGATGATTTTCGCCCCCGCCTGAGACCCTTCTTCTCCCATCCCCCCCTTCCCGCCGGCCCGATGCTCCCCTCCCCGCCGCTGCGCCTCTACACCCGTGCCGGCTGCTGCCTCTGCGAGGGCCTCGAGGAGCGGCTACGGGCTCTGGATCCGCCGCCGCTCTTGGAGCCCGTGGATGTGGATGGGGATCCGGCCCTGCAGGCCCGCTACGGCCTGCGGGTGCCGGTGTTGGCCCGGGCGGGTGGATCCATTGCGGCCGGGGCTGCCCCGGCCCTCGCCTGGGTGGATCTGCCGCCGGTGCCGCCCCGGCTCGGGGGGGAGCGGCTGCAGGCCTGGCTGGCTGCCCACGGGGCGGTTGCGGGAGCGTCAGCCTCGGGCGGGACTCCTTTGGGTGACGGGCCTTAGATGGGCCAGCGATGTGCGGCGAGCGGCCCCCATGACCCACTTTCTCCATTCGCTGCTGCACCAGGTGGGTCTGGCGATTCCGGAGGGCTTGGAGAACAGAAAGATCACCGCGATCAGCTGTGATTCCCGCCGGTTCGGCAACGGCACGCTCTTCGTGGGTCTGCCCGGTAGCCGCGTGGATGGGGGAAGTTTCTGGCGGCAGGTGCTCGCCGCCGGAGCCGCCGCCGCCGTGATCGGTGAGCAGGCCGCGGTCGCCGATCCCCCCGGCCCTGCCGATCCGGTGCTTGTGGTGGCGGATCCGGTGGCCCACTGGGCCGGCGAACTGGCGGCGGCCTTCTGGCAGCAGCCCAGCCGCCGCCTGGCCTTGATCGGGGTGACCGGCACCAACGGCAAGACCACCACCACCCACCTGATCGAGCACCTGGCCGCCAGCACAGGCCATCCAACGGCCCTCTTTGGCACCCTCGTGAACCGCTGGCCCGGTCACAGCGTGACCGCCCAACACACCACGGCCTTCGCCGACGTGCTCCAGCCGCAGCTCGCCGCGGCGGCCGAGGCCGGCGCCCGCATCGCCGCGATGGAGGTGAGCTCCCACTCCCTGGATCAGCAGCGGGTGGCGGGCTGCCGCTTCGCCGCGGCGGTGTTCACCAACCTCACCCAGGACCACCTCGATTACCACCCCTCGATGGAGGCCTACTTCGAGGCCAAGGCCCGCCTGTTCGCCGAACCCTTCCTCGCCGGCGACGCGGTGGTGAATGGGGATGACCCCTGGGGCCAACGCCTGGCCGCCGAGCTGGTGGAGCGTGGTGTGCGCTGCTGGCGCGCCTCCCTGGAGCGCACCGACGTGGAGCTCAGGGTGGAGGACCTGGAGATGGGAGCAGATGGCATCCGGGGCACCTTGGTGACACCGCTGGGCCGCGGTCGCTTCCACTCCCCCCTGGTGGGCCGCTTCAACCTGATGAATCTGCTTGAGGCGGTGGGGGTGCTGCAGCAGCAGGGGATTCCGCTGGCCCAGCTGCTTGAAGCCCAGGCCAGCTTCCGCGGCGTGCCCGGCCGGATGGAGCGGGTGAGCTTCGCGGGAGGCAGCGCGGCCCCGGCTGTGCTTGTGGACTACGCCCACACGCCCGATGGCCTGGAGAACGCTCTGGCGGCCTGCCGGCCCTTCACCGATGGCAGGCTGATCTGCGTATTCGGCTGCGGCGGCGACCGCGACCGCAGCAAGCGGCCGCTGATGGGCGCGATCGCGGCCCGGCTCGCCGATGCCGTGGTGGTGACTTCGGACAACCCCCGCACCGAGGATCCCGAACGGATCCTGGCGGATGTGGTGGCCGGCATTCCCTCCGGAACCACCCTGGCCGTGGAGATCGACCGGGCCCGGGCCATTGCCACGGCCATCGCTGAGGCTGTTCCCGGCGATCTGGTGCTGATCGCCGGCAAGGGCCATGAGGATTACCAGATCCTGGGCACCACCAAGATCCATTTCGATGACCGGGAGGAGGCCGAGAGGGCACTGCGCTCCCGGCCCGTGGCGGTCTGAGGCGCGCCCCATGAAAAAGCCCCCCGAGTGGGGGGCTGAACTTCGATCCTGCTGAAGGAACCGCAGAGCGGATCCAGGCTCAGCTGAAGCGAACGGTGGTGCGGTCGTAGCGCACGTCGATGTCACGCACCCAGCCGCCGTTAGCCACTTCGAGCCAGTCGTTGCGGCGGTGGCCGGTGAGCTGCACGTTCTCGCCGTTGCGCACGCGGCGCAGAACGGCAGAGTTGACGTCGGAATGCTCGCGCACTTCCAGCTGGCCATCGTGGGCATTGGCCTCCACGAAGATGTTGCGGGAGGTGCTGGTGCCGGTGGTCACCGTGCTGCTGGTGTTCGTGTAGCTGCCGCTGTAGGTGGTGCCAGGGTTGGTGGCCACATCTTCAGTCTTGCCGCGGAGAGCCGCCCAGGAGAGCAGACCGAGGCCTAGGGGCAGCAGCAACCACCAGGGGTTCACGCCGGTGGCGGTGTCCGTGGTGGTGGTTTCAACCGGAGCGGGGGTCGTTTCCACCGGGGTTTCGGCGCCGCCGAAGGTGGACGCCACACCCTTGCTCAGGCTGTAGGGGCAGGTGAGCCGGGCGGTGTTGGTGCCGTCCTTGGTGAGGTCAAACACCACTTCAACCTTGTCGGCATCAATCGAGCGGCTGGAGATCACCTTGGCGAGGTCGGTGCGCCAGCCCTGCTTGCCGGCGCTGTCGAGGCAGGCCGCAGTGGCGGTCTTGAGGGCTTCCTCAGTGCTGACGGCCAAGACCGGGCCTGCAGCGGCCAGCAGGCCGAGGGAGGCAGCGGAGACCAGGAAAAAACGCTGCATGGAACGGGAGGACTGGACCATCCTGAAAAAACTCCTGTGGGTCGGGTTTGGTAAGAGTGGGAGAAGAAACCTTGAACCAATGGGTGGTGGGCCTGTCGTGCGACGGGCCCTAGCGAAGGGGTTCGCGGAATACGCCATCCATCCTGTGAACCTTATACGGATTGAGAATTTTGGCAACAGTGTTCTGAGCATTCTTCGTTTGCCGTTGTCTTGCTGCCCGACCTGCTGGTCTGGTGGGCCCCCTGCTCCGTCTCGCTGACATCACTGTGCTGGTGCGGTGTGCTGGTGCTGTGTGCTTGTTACGGTGCGCAGGTGCGGCAGGTGCGGCAGGAGCGAGTCCCAGCCCTTCAGCGGCGCAGGGTGCCGGAGGCGGTTGGTCGCAGGTGTGGAAGGGAAGACAATGCTGAAAGTCTGATCAATTGTTTATGGACAGACTGCCTTGGCATCGGCAAGAACCTGCCAACGTGTTCTGAGTCACTTGGAGGATTGGGCAGGTTCTTGATGAACCGCTCCGATTGTCTTGCGCTTGTCACATTCACTTGCCGCAGTCAGGGTCCTTCGTCAAAATGGAACTGCTTTGCCCTTTCTCCCTGCAACTGCATGGCCCTCAGAGTTCCCATTTCCAAGCAGTTTCTTGCCGAATTCATCGGTACCTTCTGGCTCGTGCTCGGTGGCTGCGGCAGTGCCGTGCTGGCTGCCGTGTTCCCCTATGACAACGCCGCCGCCAACCCGCTTGGCCTCGGCTTCCTCGGCGTTTCCCTCGCCTTCGGTCTCACCCTGCTGACCGCCGCCTACGCGATCGGTCACATCTCCGGATGCCACATCAACCCCGCCGTGACCTTCGGGCTCTGGTCGGCTGGCAAGTTCCCCGGTTCCAAGGTGTTTCCCTACGTGGTGGCCCAGGTGCTGGGCGCCCTCACCGCCGGTGGCCTGATCTACGGCATCGCCAGTGGTCGTGAAGGCTTCACCCTCAGTGGCGGCAATCCCCTGGCCACCAACGGCTGGGGTGCCCACTCCCCCGGTGGTTATGGCTTCTGGGCAGCTCTGCTCACCGAGCTGGTGCTCACCTTCATCTTCCTGCTGATCATCCTGGGCACCACCGACCGCCTGGCTCCCATCGGCTTCGCCGGTGTGCCGATCGGTCTCTCCCTCGCCCTGATCCACCTGATCAGCATCCCGGTCACCAACACCTCGGTGAACCCCGCTCGCAGCACCGGTGTCGCCCTCTGGGCCGGTGGTGAGGCCGTGGGACAGCTGTGGCTGTTCTGGCTGGCTCCGATCGTGGGTGCCCTGCTGGCCGGTTGGGTCCACAGCAACGTGTTCGACTCCGACGTGAACGGCTGATCGCGATCAGCGGGCAACGATGCCGCCGCAACAGCGCAGCTGCAATGACGCAGCCGCACCGACCCAGCCGCACCGATGCAGCAGAGGGCCCGCAAGGGCCCTTTTTTATGGGCCTGCCGCAAGGCCTGGCCAGAGCCCTGCTAAGCCCTGCCCGAGCCTTTATCGGCTTACCAGGAGGGGGCCTGCGCCGGCACCCGCCTGCGATCTACATGGGCCCCGGAAGGGCCCTGTTCATGGCGAATCTGAGGCTGCCACCAGGTTCTCCAGGGCGCCGAGCAGGGCCTCCAGGTCGGAGGGGTTGGTGGTGATGTGGGTGCAGGCCCGCAGGCAGGCCGGATCCGGCAGGTTGCGGATCCAGATGCCCCGTTCGCCGAGGCGTTGCACCAGGGTGGCCGGATCCTGGCCTTCCACCTGGAAGCTCACCAGGCCGGCCGGAGGGGGCTCGTTGAGCAGACGTCGCACGCTGCTGATTCGCCCAAGGCCTTCCCAGAGCTGGGCACTGCGCTGGCGGATCAGGGCCAGACGCTCCTGATCGCTGCCCTCGGCTTCCAGCAGGGCCAGGGAGCTGGAAAGCCCCGCGAACAGGGGCGTGCAGGAGGTGGCCACCTCGAAGCGGCGGCCATCACGGTGGAAGCCCTCCGTGCCGGCGGATTCGTCCGCCAGGGTGCGCCAGCCGATCAGGGTGGGGCGGGCCTGCTCCAGCAGGCGCTCGGAGAGGGCCACCACCCCAAGGCCCTCGGGACCGCAGCACCACTTGTGGCCGGTGCAGGCGTAGATGTCGGCGGCGGCGGCCGCTTCGGCCACCGGCAGGCTGCCGAGGGATTGGGCGCCATCCACCAGCAGCCAGGGCTGGTTGGGATGCTGGGCCAGCCGGGCCGCCACCGCGGCGATCGGCATCAACTGGCCGGTGTTCCAGAGCAGGTGGGAGAGCACCACCAGGCGGGTGCGTGGGGTGAGGCTCCGCTCCAGTGCCTCGAGCACGCTGGTGTGGGCCGCCTCACTGCTCGCCCGGGCTTCCGACACCGTGAAGCTGGTCAGGGCCAGCCCCTGGCGCTGGGCCAGCTCCCGGCAGGCGGCCACCACCCCGTAGTGTTCGGCGTCGCTGATCAGCAGCTCATCGCCCTCCTGCCAGGGCAGGCCCCAGAGGGGAAGCACACAGCCGCTCGAAACGTTTTCGGTGAAGGCCAGCCGCTCCGGAGGCACGCCGCACCAGCTGGCCAGACGCCGCCGCAGGCTCGCCAGCGTGACCCCCACATAGGGCCACACGCTGCTGGCGAAGGGTCCGAGATCCTGGATGGTGCGCCAGCTCGCCTGGATGGCCTCCAGGGAGGGGGTGGGCAGGGGGCCCTGGCCGCCGTAGTTGAAATACACCTTGTTGGCGAGGGCGGGCATCTGGCCGCGCAGGCCCTCGGCGCTGCTGGGATCCAGATGGGGGCCGGGCGTGCGGGTCAAGGAGGGGGCGGCGGGCGTTCTGGAAGCATGGCAGCGGCGGCGAATGCCGCCATTGGCTCCGGAGGGCTCAGGATCCGGGCTCGAAGGGTTCCGATTCGGCTCGCTCGATGGGGGCTGCGGGAACCAGGGGCGGTGGATCGCCGCGATGGCGGCTGCGGGAACCAGGGGCTTCACCGGCCTGCCGGAGGACGCACAGCGCTTCGCGCACCTGTTGTTCGTTCCGCAGGCGTTGGGGATCGGCGGCCTGCTCCAGCTGCTGCCGGTTGCTCCACACCAGGTTGCTCAACGCCAGATCGTCGCGGGCCCGCAGCCAGGACGAGGCGGTGGCTTCGGATCAGCCAGGTCCAGATCAGGTCGCTATCGGCGGATAGCGGTGGCCGCTGATCAGCAGCAGGCAGATCGCTACTAAGGGCAGTACACCCAGGTTCACCAGGGCATGGATCACTCCCAGCAGCCAGTGGGGGTGCCCGTGAGGCTGAGGATGGGCCGCCGATGCCACGCCGCTGAGAAAGGCCCAGTAGTGCGTCAGGGCGGCGTAGGCGAAGATCAGGCTGCTGCCGGATTCATCGCGGTGCAGGCTGGGGCCGGCATCAGCCATGGGTTGGCTGCGGGGTTGCCGGGGTGGTTCCGGGGCGGTGCCGACCAGAGGGATGCCGCCCGCGGCGGAGCCTTAGAGAACCTGGCCCACCATGACTGCTGCCAGGGCGGAGAAGAGGGTGATGCCGAGGGCGGTGCAGGGATCCTGTCCCTGGGCCACCGCCAGACTGGTGACCACGCCGGCGCCGAGACAGGCCACCGCGAGTTGGCCGGTGATTTCGCCGCGGGGGCTCGGGGTGGGAGTCACGCATCTGATGCATCTGGCCGGAAGCTACCGGCGCTGGCGGGCCCGGAACACGGCGGCCGGCGGAGTTGTTACGGGTTGTTCGGGAACTTCATGGTTCTGTTACATCGGCCCTGCGGCGCTAAGGCCGGGGCGAACGGCGGGCGGGCCTAGGCGGTGCTGTTGGAGGTGTTCTTGGAGATCTGGCTGGAGACCGGAGGGGTTGGCAGCACAGACACCAGCGGACCCCCTAGGAGGGAGCAGAGCAGAGGTGGTTGAGGGCGCGCTGGCGCTGGCGCCGCGAGCGTTGTTCGTCCAGGCTCAACACCTTGCCGGTGCTGGGATGGGATCCCCGGTGAATGTCCAATGAAAGGACTCAATCCCGTGCACTGGCGGCGCCAGGCCGGCCTGTTCCGCGGCAGTGTGGATGGGGGAGTCCACGCTGACCATGTGGCCGGTCTGAGCGGTTATGCCGCCAGCCCCGGTTATGCCCCCACCCCCCGTCCGGGGGTGCGCCAGCCCAATCCCCTGGGGGTGCTGATCCACTGGGTGAAGAACCACCTCAGATCGTGGCTGCAGATCCTGCCATCGCTCAGGCGGCGCCGGCAATGTTGCGTGCTGCGGGCCGGGGCCTCGCCGGCTTAGGCCGGAGGCGGAGATGCGGGCCGGGCCCGGCCGCTGGAGGCCCACTGGCGCAGGGCCTCCAGCTGCTCCCGGGCGGTGCGGGAGAGGGGCACCACCTGGGAGGCGGCGGCGATCAGGTCGGCTTCGCCGGGCTCGCGGCCCTCGGCGAAGGCCAGATGCATCGCCTCGATCACCGTTTGCTCCAATTCGGCTCCTGAGAAGCCCTCGGTGCGGTCCACCAGCACCTGCAGGCCGATCCTGTGGGCTGGCCTACGGCGGCGCAGCTGCAGGTCGAGGATGGCGCCCCGTTCCGCCGGGCTGGGGAGCTCCAGCAGGAAGATCTCGTCGAAGCGGCCCTTGCGCAGCAGCTCGGCCGGCAGCCGTTCCACGGCGTTGGCGGTGGCCACCACGAACACGGCGCTGCTCTTCTCCGCCATCCAGGTGAGAACGCTGGCCAGCACCCGCTGGCTGGTGCCGCCATCGCTGCGGCCGTCACTGCCGCCCCCCACCCCGAGGCCGAAGCCCTTGTCGATCTCATCGATCCAGAGCACGCAGGGGGCCATCGCCTCGGCCCGCTGGATCATCTCCCGCGTGCGGGCCTCACTGGCCCCCACCAGCCCCGCGAACAGCCGCCCCACATCCAGCCGCAGCAGCGGCATGCCCCAGCTGTGGGCGATGGCCTTGGCGGTGAGGCTCTTGCCGGTGCCCTGGGGCCCCACCAGCAACACACCCCGCGGCAGGGGCAGGCCGTAGCGGCGCGCCTCCTCGCTGAAGGCCCGGTGGCGCTGCTCCAGCCAGTGTTTGAGCGCCTCCAGACCGCCGATATCGGCGGGGCTGGCCTCGCTGGGGCAGTACTCCAGCAGCTCGCTGCGGGCGATCGCCTGGCGTTTCTCCTCCAGCACCTCGGCCAGATCCGCCTCCCCCAGGCGGCCCCGCTGAGCCAGGGCCCGGGCCGCCAGCTGGCGCACCCGCTGCTCACTGAGGCCGTGGCAGGCGCCGGCCAGCTCGGCCAGCACTGCCGGCTCCAACGGTTCGCCGCTGGCCGCCGCGATGCTCGCCAGCAGCCGGGCGATCTCGTTGCCATCGGGAAGGGGCAGTTCCAGCACGGCCACGCTGTCTTCCAGTTCGGCCGGCAGGCGCCATTGCGGTGCGGTGATCACCAGAGTGTGAGGGCGCTGCCGCAGCTCAGCGGCCAGGTTGCGCAGCCGCCGGCAGATGCCCGCATCATCGCCGTAGCGGTGGAAATCCTTCAGGAGCAGGATCGCGCCCTGCTCCTCCGGCACTGGGCCCAGCAGGTCGAGGGCTGCCATCGGGTTGCGGCTCGCTTCGCCCTCGCGGCCCGGGGCTCCGCGCAGGCCCCCGATGAAGTCCCAGCGGAAGAGGCGCCGCCCCCCCAGCCGCTCTGCCGCCCGTTCCAACAGCATTTCCACCCGTTCCTCCTCCAGGCTGCGGATCCAGAGGATCGGCGTGCGGGAGCGGATCAGCAGATCCAGCTGGTCGGCCAGGGGGACTGCCATGGGTTGCTGGTTCAGCTCTCTTTGAGCTTGCGCAGGGCCGCCCAGCGGCTGTCGCCGCTGCCCTCCTCGCTGCTCCAGGTGGCCGGACCGGGGCACTCCGCACCGCAGCGGCTCACCAGGGGGAGCCGCAGGCTGAGCTGCTCGAACAGCCAGCGCTCCGGGTCGAAGTCGCCCTCCGGATCGAGCCTGTCGTCGAGGTCATCGCCGGATGGGGTGAGCTCGGTGGGATCCAGCGGCCGGCAGGGGTGGGGCAGGGTGCCGCCTGGCCCGGAACCGACGCCGGCTGCGGCCAGTTCCAGCAGCTCGTGGGCTTCGGCCCGCAAGGCTTGGTTGAAGAGGTTGAGGCAGCGGTCGCAACGCAGGGTCACGATGGTGTCAACCTCCCCTTCCACCTCCAGCACGCCGCTGTGGTGGTGGGCGGTGAGCAGGCCCCGCACGGGGGTGAGGCTTTCCAGCCCTGCGATCGGCTGGTTCACCTCCCAGTGGCGAGGCGCCGCCAGCAAGCGCAGCTCCGGCAGGGACACCGGACGCAGCGGTGGCGGGGCGCCGGCCGCGAGGCTCATTTGCGGCCCTTCGGCTCAAAGGGCAGCCGCTCGCTCCCTCCGCCGGCCGTGGCGGTGGCGGTGGCCTGCTGGGCGGTCTGCTTGTCGAGGATCTGCTGGAGGTTCTCCGGCAGGGCCTCGCGGCTGAGGATCCAGGTCTGCAGGCCCTGGAAGACGTTGGCCACCACCATGTAAAGCAACACCCCGGCGGGAAGCGGGAAAAACAGGAACATCGCCGTGATCATCACCGGCGTGATCTTGTTGGCCGTGGACTGCTGCGGATTGGCCGGCATCCCCATCCCCGAGAGGATCTGGGAGATGAACAGGCTGGCGCCGAAGGCCGCCACCAGGAAGGCGATATCCCAGTTCACCGCCCCGTCGGTCATGAAGCCCACCTGGCCGAGGGCCTTGATGAACAGGAAGCCGCTGCGGGCCGCCAGACCGGGGATCGTGGCCTCCACCGTGGCGTCACCGGGGGTGAGAGCGGTGATCGTGCCGTCGTCGGCCACGCTCACCACTCCTTCCCCCTTGGTCACGTTCCAGCGGGGCTGGAAGGCATCGCCGTTCTCCACCCCGGAGAGCACCGAGGCAAAGCTGCCCCCTTCGCGGGTGTGGAGGGCCACCGTTTCGGTGTCGCCAACGCCCAGCTTCGTGCCCTTTTCCAGGGTGCCGATCACCGGCACATGGCTGGTGCTGGTCACGAAGATCGAATGGCTGGGCGTGTTGAAGGGCTTGGTCTCCACCGCCGCGATCTGATCAGCCGGCAGCACCTTGAGGTTGAAGGTGTAGGGCACATCGGCGAAGGGTGAGCCCCGCAGGGTGGCGAACAGCGCGAACAGGATCGGCATCTGCACCACCAGGGGCAGACAGCCCGCCAGGGGGCTGCCGAACTCCTTCATCAGCTTGCCCAGCTCCTCCTGCTGCTTGGTGGGGTTGTTGGCGTACTTGCTCTTGATCTCCGCCTGGCGCTGCTGCATCACCGGCTGGGCGATGCGCATGCGGCGGGCACTGCGGATCGATCCGGCACTGAGCGGGAAGAGCGCCAGCCGGATCACCACCGTGAGGGCGACGATCGCCAGGCCGTAGCTGGGCACCAATCCATAAAAGAAATCGAGGATCGGGAGCAGCAGGTTGTCGGAGATGTAGCCGATCACAGCAAAGGAGGGCTGGGGGAAGGGTGGGTCGGTGCCGGGGCCAGTGTGCCCCAGCACAGGGGTGAATCAGGCGGGGGCCCGGGACGTATCCCCGAACCCTGGAGCGGACCGGGCGGAGGGGGTTGAAGCGCGGGCCTGGCGCCGCTCCTCGATGAACGCCTCCAGCTCCCGGAAGCGGGGCACCGAGCGCATCTCGAGCCGGCTGCCATCGTTGAGCACCAGCACCATGTCGCCCCAGGCGCCGAAGCCCCGCGGCACCGAGAGCACCTCCTGGATCTGGGAGTACACCACCTGGGTGCGATCCCGGCCCAACCAGCCGCCACTCACTGAGATACGACGGCTGGTGATGCGATAGCGCAGCCAGAGGGCCCGCACGATCGCTCCCACGGCGATCGGCAGGCCGATCACGGTGAGGCCGATCAGCAGGCTCAGCACCAGGTCGCCCCGGGCCGGACCGCCCTCGTAGTAAACGGTTTCGCCGCTGGAGAGGCTGGCGGGTTCGCTGGGCGTGGAGGGCGCGGCGGCGGCGGCGCTCCCGGCCGTGGGACCGGGGTCAGGGAGGCGATCCTGGTTCATGGAGCAGGCCTGCCTTGCGCAAGAGATGGGTGCATTCTTCCAGCAGCCGAGGCTCCGCCGTGGCCGCGGCCTCCGGTTTGAGGCTGAGCAGCAGCCAGAAGGGGTGGGTGCCTTTGGGGGCCTGTCGCAGCAGATGGGCGTGAAGCAGGCGCCGCAGACGGTTGCGTCGTACGGAGCGTTTGCTCACCTTGCCGCTCACCACCACGGCGCAGCGCCAGGGGCTTGGACTGCGGTTGCGGTCGGAAGGGGGAAGGAGTTCGGCCTGGGCTTGGAGCAGGCGCAACACCATCAGCTCGCCGTGGAGGCGACGCCCCTGGCGGTAGAGCCGATCAAAGGGGCGTTTCCCCCGCAGCCGATGCCGCTGTGGCAGGGACACCGCCCCTGCCGGGCTCAGACCGCCAGACGGGACCGGCCGCGGCGGCGGCGCGTGCGGATCACGCGGCGGCCGGTGTGGCTGCGCATCCGCACACGGAAGCCAGACACACGCTTGCGTTTACGGCTCGTTCCTTCCAGGGTGCGCTTTGTCATGACATTGGCTTCTCAGCCCGCCACCCTATCAGGCACCCCCTGCACTCAGTTGGGGTCGATCTCGATCAGCCAGCTGCCCAGATAGCCCGAGATCGGCACCTCGCCCGGGGCCTGGGCCAGGGCGTTGAACTGGAACATGCCGGCGTTGAAGGGATTGAACAGGGTCATCAGGACCCCCACCGTGCCGTCCACTGGGATCGGGGTTTCGGGGAACACCTCGATGGCCTTGCCACCCGGACTCACCTCAATCGTGGCGGCGAGCTTCTTCTCGCAGCGCGTGCGCTTGGTCATGCCGCCGCTGCTCATGCGGCAGAGCTGAATCATTTTGGGATCGATCTTGGTGTCGAAGTGATCGGGGATCGTGATCGTGAGCTTGAGGATCGCCGTCTTGCGGTCCTTCGGACGCAGGATCAAGTAGTAGTCGGAGCGCTGTTGCCGGATTGTGCTGGTGACGAAGTAATAGAGCTTGTTGTAGTCCTTGTTGTTGTCCCAGCGGAATTCCACCAGGCCCGAGGTGCCCTGAGCCCGGGCGCTGCCGCCGCTGCTTCCCAGGCCAGGGATCATGCCGGGCAGCTGGGTGGTCGCCAGCGCCAGGCTGGCGGCGGCCCCGAAGGCGGTGGCCTTGCCCAGCAATCCTCCAGCCACGCCCCGGCCGCGGCAGCTGCCTGCGATGCCGCGGAGGGCCTGACGGATCGCCCCGAGGGGTCGGATGGGGGCCATGGGGTGGGGCGAATTGATTGCTTCGATTCTCCGCAGGGTGATTGACCCCCCGCCTGGGGAGTGGTCGGCGGGGGAGCTGGCTGGGGGTGGGATGTCCGCACCGGCCCCCCAGCGGCCTCAGCTCTCCTTCACCAGATCGGGCCGCAGTCGGGTGGCATCGCGCAGGTAGGCGTGGGCCACCTCCCGCTCCACCGGCAGCCAGGCATGGACGAGCAGGCGGATGCAGCGCTCCAGGTCGCCCGGCACGGCCATCTGCTGGCAGTCGAGCAGGGCCACCGCGCCCCAGTCGGCCCGGCGGCGAGCGATGGCGGCAGGGAAGCAGGCATCGAGATCGGTGGTCACCGAGAAGGTGACCGAAAGCACCCGTTCTCCCTCCAACCCGTTTCGCTGCACCAGCTCCTCGATCAGTTCGGCCACGGCCTCGCCGATCGCCTCGCTGGTGTTGGCGCTGGCGGTGGTGGCACCCCGCAGGGCGCGCAGGGTCCAGCCGGGGTCGTTCATGGCCGGAACAACGTTCATGGCCGAAACAACCAGAGGGGCTGGCCGGCCCAGGCCAGCTCGAGCCGCAGGGCCGTGCCGATCGTCTCCAGCAGGCTGCGGCCCGGCACCAGGGCCGCCAGGCGGCCGGGAGCCTTGCCAAAGGTCACCGTCTTGCAGTGCTCAGGGTCGAGGCCGGCCAGCTCGGCGGCCAGGCGGCGGGCCCGCTCCTCATCGCCCAGTTCATCCACCAGGCCGAGCTCGCGGGCCTGGGCGCCGCTGAACACGCGGCCATCGGCGAAGCGGCGCACCACCTCCTCCTCCAGACCCCTCCCCTGGGCCACCGCCGTCACGAACTGGCCGTAGCTCGAATCGATTAACTCTTGCAGCAGCACCCGCTCCGCCTCGCTCAGGGCCCGGTCGGGCGAAAGGATGTCCTTGTAGGGCCCACTCTTCACCGTTTCGAACCGCACGCCGATCCGCTCCAGCAGACGCGAGAGGTCGTTGCCCCGCAGGATCACGCCGATCGAGCCGGTGATGGTGCCGGGATTGGCCACGATCTTCTCGGCCGCCACCCCCACGTACACCCCGCCGGAGGCGGAGATGTTGCCGAAGCTGGCCACCACCCGGCAGCCCTTTTCCCGCAGGCGCAGCAGGGCGGCATGGATCTCCTGGCTGTCGCCCACCGTGCCGCCCGGGGTGTCGAGCCGGAGCAGCAGGGCCGGACATTCGCGCCGGCTCACCTGTTCGAGGGCCTTGAGCACCCGGGTGCGGGTGCCTCCGGCGATCGGACCCTCGATCGCGATCCGGGCCAGGGTGCGGCGGGTCTTGCGGCGCCAGGGCCAGGGCATGGGATCAGGGTGGTTTGATCGGATCTTAAAAAGAGGGCTCGCATCCGGCCCGCCGCCGGCCTGAGGCCCGACCCTTTCCCATGGCTCAGGCCGACCTGACACCCCCCCTCCCGCCGTTGCTGCGCTGGCTGCTGATGCTGCTGCCCTTCGCGCTCTGGGGCACGGCCATGGCAGCGATGAAGCCCCTGCTTGAGGGGGGTGACCCCCTGCTGGTGGCCAGCCTGCGGTTGCTGCCCGCAGCCCTGGTGCTGCTCCTTGTGGCCCGGCTCCTGGGCCGCTCGCTGCGCGTGGATCCCGGCGACATCCCCGCCCTGCTCGCCTTCGCGTTCGTGGATGCCACCCTCTTCCAGGCGTTGCTGGCCAGGGGCCTCGGCCAGACCGGCGCTGGTCTGGGCTCGGTGCTGATCGATTCCCAGCCCTTGCTGGTGGCGCTGCTGGCGCGGGCCTTGTTCGGCGAAGCGATCAATCCGGTGGGCTGGTTGGGGTTGCTGGTGGGCCTGCTCGGCATCGTCTGTCTCGGTTTGCCGCCGGAGCTGCTGCGCCAGTGGTGGCTACAGGGCCCCGCCGTGCAGGGCCTGCACCCCTGGAGCCATGGCGAGGCCTGGATGCTGGGGGCCGCCGCCGCCATGGCGGTGGGCACCGTGCTCTGCCGCTATGCCACCCGCCGCAGTGATCCGGTGGCGATCACCGCCTGGCACATGCTGCTGGGAGGGGTGCCGTTGCTGCTGGCCGTGGCCCTGGGCCCTCTGCTGGCGCCGGGGGCCTCGGCGGCGGCGGTTCTCGATGCCCTGCGCCCGGCCTGGAGCACCCTCGACTGGGCCCTGATGGCCTACGCCTCCCTGTTCGGCAGCGCCCTGGCCTACGGGCTCTTCTTCAGCTTCGCCAGCCGCGGCGACCTCACCGGCTTCACCGCCCTTACCTTCCTCACCCCGGTGTTCGCCCTGCTCTGCGGCTTTCTGTTGCTGGAGGAGCGGCTCGCTCCGCTGCAGTGGCTCGGAGCCGCCCTGGCGCTGGTTTCGGTGCTCCTGATCAATCGGCGGGGCCAGCTCTGGCAGCCGGCGGTGGCCGGAGCCAGCGGCGGGCCGGGAGCGGGCGGGCCCGGAGCGGGCGGGCCGGGAGCGGGCGGGCCCGCGGCTCCGAAGGGAGGCGTGGCGAGCGGCCCCGCCCACGAGACAGAGGCGGGCTGATGGGCGGATGGCTCCAGCGACGGGCCGGCCTGGTGGTCGTTCTGGTCACCCTGTTGCTGGGTGTGCTGCTCTTCGTGGTGCGGCTGGGAAGCACGGGGCTGGTGGATGAAACCCCGCCCCTGTTCGCCGCATCCGCCCGGGCGATGGCCGCAACGGGCGACTGGCTGGTGCCCCAGGTGAACGGTCTGCCCCGCTACGACAAGCCGCCGCTGGTGTACTGGCTGATGGCCCTGGTTCATCGCCTGCCGGGCCAGGAGCGCTGGGATCCGCTGGGCAGCTGGGCCGCCGGCCTGCCCTCCGCCCTGGCCACGGTGGCGCTGATGCTGGTGCTCGCCGACACCCTGAGGCGCTGGCCCCAGGCACGGGTTGCGGGAAGCAACGCCAGCGCCCCTCGCCCTGGGCTGGCCCCTGAGCTGGCTCCGCTGCTGCCTCCCCTGGTGGGCGCCCTGGCCTTCGCCCTCTCCCCCCTGGTGCTCCTTTGGAGCCGGATCGGCGTCAGCGATGCCCTGTTCACCGCCACCCTGGCCTCCAGCCTGTTGCTCTGCTGGCGCACCTATGCCGATCCCGGTTCCCGCTGGTGGATCCCCTGGCCCGTGCTGGCCCTATCTGTTCTCACCAAGGGGCCCGTGGCCCTGGTGCTGGTGGCCCTCACCCTGCTGCTCTTCGCCGCGCTGCAGGCGGACGCGGCCACCCTGCGGCGCCGGCTCCGGCCCCTGACGGGGATTGCCCTGGCGACCTTGCTGGCCCTGCCCTGGTATGGACTGGCCCTGCTGCGGGAGGGGCGCCCCTTCTGGGACAGCTTCTTCGGCTACCACAACCTCCAGCGCTTTACCGCGGTGGTGAACCACCACCTCCAGCCCTGGTGGTTCTTTGGGCCGATCCTCGTGGTGGCCAGCCTGCCCGTTACCCCCCTGCTGCTGCTGGGGCTGAGGCGGGCCCTGGGTCCCTGGCCCCTGCGCTCCGTGCCGCCTGCGGTTTCCCTCCATCGGTTCGCGGCCTGCTGGTTGTTGGCCGTGCTCGCGTTCTTCACCATCGCCGCCACCAAGTTGCCGAGCTACTGGCTGCCGGCCACGCCGGCGGCGGGTCTGCTGATCCTGCTGGCCGCTGGCGGTGGAGCTGCTGCATCGGCCTCGGAGGTCGGGGCCCGGGAGGCGGGGCGCCGGGGGCTCGGCGGCCCTGAGCTCGGCGGCTCAGCGCACGCCGGCTCAGAGCTCGGAGGACCGGGGCCTGGCGGTGCGGCTCTCGGCGGTTCGTCGTCCGGTCGCGCCCGAGATCGCGCGCTCGAACGCGCCTGGCGCCTCAGCCTGGCGCTCTGCGCCCTGCTCGGTCTGGCCTACCTGGCCGGCCCCCTTTGGGTTCCGCTGATCCAGGACCCCGAGCTGCCCACCCTGCCCGCCGGAATCCTGGCCAGCGGACGGTTGCCCCTGGCCGGTGCCTGTTATCTGCTGGCCGCCTCCCTGGGCTGGTGCTGGCGCCGCGGGCCCTGGCCCCTGCCTCTGCTGCTGCTCCAGCTGCCCCTGGTGGCCTTCGTGCCGTTGGTGCTGCTGCCGCTCTGGACCCTGGGCGACCAGTTGCGCGGCGCTCCGGTGCGGGCGATGGCGGAGGCCGTGCGGCATCAGGCCCGACCCGGTGAGCCCGTGGCGATGGTGGGGATCCTGAAGCCTTCGCTGCATTACTACAGCCGCCGGGTGGTGCTCTACGAGGGCACCCCCCCGGAGGGGCCGATCAACCTGTCCGATCGTTTGCAGCGGGAGCGCCGCGCTGGCCAGCTTCCCAGCTCAGCGGCGCAGCAACCCACCGTGATGCTGGTGATCGATGCGGCCACCGCCGCCCTTCCCCACTGGCAGGGCTTGGGGACCACGGAGCTGGCCCGCAGCGGGCTGTATCGCCTCTGGCGAGTGGATCGGCGCCGGTTGGAGGCCCGGGCGGCAGAGCTGACCCGGGGGGGCCTCAACTCCACCTGGTGGCGGCCCCGGCCCGAGCGCTACTGAGGGGGGCATCACCGGCTTCCGCCCGGCAGGGTTCCGGCCCGGGAGAGCGCCCTCGCGTCCGCTTTCTCCAGCACTGGCGGCCCACTGCAGCTGCACGCGAGCAGCGCCGCTTTCCAGGGGGGCTGCTGGATTTCGACGCCTACAACGCCCTGGTGGGGCTCACGGCGATCCGGGGCGGCTCCGCTCAGGCCACAACATGGGCCCGGGTTAGGTCGGTGTAGAGCTGTTCGAGGGCATCGATGTTGCGGGTGAGGGTGTAGCGCTCGATCACCCGGGCCCGGGCGCGGCGGCCCAGCTCGGCGGTTAGCACCGGCTGGTCGCGCAGCACCGGCAGCAGGGTGCGCAGTTGGGTGGTGACCCCCTGGGTGCTGATCACGATCCCCGCTCCACCCTCCAGCACCTCGCCATCGGCACCGGCATCGGTGGCCACGCAGGCCGTTCCGGCCGCCATCGCCTCCAGCAGGGCCAGCGACAGACCTTCCACCAGCGAGGGCAGCAGGAACACCTCCGCCAGCTGCAGCAGGGCGATCCGACGCTCCAGACTGGCCTCGAAGCCCCACCACTCCACATCCGGCTCGCCGGGGTTCTGCAGGGAGGCCCGCAGGGGGCCATCGCCCACGATCAGCAGCACACAGCCCGCCGGCCGCACCAGGCGCCAGGCCTTGAGCAGCGCCTCCAGGTTCTTCTCGGTGGTGATGCGGCCCATGTAGAGAAACACCCGGCGGCCGGCGTAGCGGCGGCGCAGGTCGCTGAGAACCGGGCCCGGAGTTCCTGGGGCCGGCGACCAAAGGTCATTGTCGACCCCGTTGGGGATCACCGCCAGCCGCTCCCTTCGCACCCCCAGCCGCTCAAGCAACTCCGCCTGGAGCTCGGAGAACACGATCACCCGGTCGAAGCGGGCCAGGGAGGGGGCGTAGAGCTGGTAGGTGAGCTGCTGGGTGCCGGCGCTCAGGTTGCGCAGGCTGGCGTCGAAGGCGGGATGGAAGGTGGCCACCAGCGGCAATCCCAGCTGCTGGCAGAGGTCGGGGAGCCGGAAGTCGAGGGGGGAGAGGGTGAGGCTGGCGTGGACCAGGTCGGGCCGGATCCGCTCCAGGGATTCCCGCAGCTCCCGCTGGGCTCCGGGGGAGGGGATGGTGTAAACCTGCGACTTCACCAGGTAGGACAGGGTGACCTCCGGCTCTAGCTCGCCTCCCCCGGCCCGGACAGCCACAGCCTGGGGGGAGCCCCCATCCGCCCGGCCCAGGGGCGTCCCCAGCGGAGCGGCCGGGGTGTCGAAGTGGATGAAGTGCACCGCATGGCCGCGGCGGCGGAGCGATTCTGTGGTGCTCAGGCCATAGGTCACGTTGCCGCAGAAGGGGGACTTCTTGCCCAACCAGGCAATCTGAACCACCGATCGACCCGCATTCGATCGGAAAAGCTAGCAGCGCCGCCAGGGTTGTTCGAGCAGGGCAGTGAGTAGGGCGATCCCCGCTAGGCCCCAGAGCACTGGCAGCAGGCCGTAGCGGCTCACCACCGCCCCGGCCAGCACCAGCGGCAGGCTGAGGGCGATGTTGATCAGGTTGTTCTGCAGGCCGAATACCTTGCCCCGTTGGTCCTCGGGGGTGTCCTCCTGGATGGTGGTCTGGGCCGGGATCGCCAGCACCGCTGCCCCCACCCCCAGCAGGGCGCAGAGCGCCAGGGTGGGCACCAGCTGGCCTCGGGCTTGCCCCAGCAGCACCAGGCAGCAGGCCACCACGCCGAGGCCGCTGGTGCCGAGCAGGCGGCGGTTGAACCGTTCCCCCATCTGGGCCACCGCCAGGGCCCCCAGCGCCAGGCCGACGCCGCTCGCGGCCAGGAGGATCCCGAAGCCCGTGGGGCCGAGGCTCTCGATCGTGGCGGCCAGGCTGATCGCCAGCACGTAGAGAGCGGCCAGGAGGCTGTAGAGCAGCACGAGTTGGATCATGGCGGCGCGCACGCTGCGCCGTTCCCGCAGCACCTGCACGCCCTCGCCGATCTCCTCCCACACGGAAATGGAGCGGGGGATCCGGACGGGCTCCTCGAAGGTGATGCCGGCGATAGCCACAGCTGCCAGCCCGTAGCAGAGCGGCAGCAGCACGAATTCGCCACCCGGAATGCCGACCTGGGCCAGACCCTTCTGCAATAGCCGCAGCACCGGATCCCCCACCGCGAATCCCACGATCGTGGCGGCCATGCTGGTGGCCTGATACACCGAGTTGGCCGCCAGCAGCTGGCCCGAGGGCACCAGCAGGGGCAGCATGGCCTGTTCGGCGGGGGCGAAGAACTGGGTGAGCACCGATTCGAGGAAGGTCATGCCCACCAGGGCCCAGTAGCCCCAGCTCAGCCCCAGCCACACCGGCCCCGGCAGCAGGCAGAGGGGCGCCAGCAGCAGCAGACCGGCCCGTAGGGCATTGGAGGCCACCATCACCTTGCGCTTCGGCCAGCGGTCGGCCCAGACCCCCGCCACCGTGCCCAGCAGGATCGCTGGAATTGTGTTGGCCACGTAGATGCCCGTGGCCATCAGGGTGATCACCTGGGCCCGGGTCTCCAGATCGATGCGGATTGCCGCCGCCGCATCCACTAAGGCGGGATTGGCGGGGTTGTCCGTCACCCAGTACTGGGCGATCAGGAACACCATCAGCACGATGTAGAACTTGTCCGCCAGCTGGGAGAAGATTTGCCCGAGCCAGAGCCGCCGAAACTGCACGCTGGCAAGCAGAGCCCCGATACCGCCCTCCCCGCCCGTTGCTGCCGTCCGGGCACCACTTGCCGCCCTCGGGGCAGCCGTCGGTGCTGCTGGGGCATCCGGTTCGGGTTCGAATGCAGCGGTTGCCGGGCCGCGGTCGTCACCTGTCTGGCTCATGGCGGTTGGCGGTTCATCGGGCGGGCTCCCCGGGTTCGAAGCCGGCACGCAGCAGTCTGAAGGCCCGGGGGCGTCGGCCCAGGTGTTCGCCCCACCACGCCTCGATCAGTTCGAGCAGGTGCAACCACACCCGCTCCGGCCCCAGCAGATCCCCGTCCCGGCGGCGGGGAGTGCCGGCCCGGGGCAGCCGCTGCAGCAGCGCCAACTCCGAGGCATTGAGCACAAGCCGCGCTCCCGGAATGGCGCCGATCACCAGCCCCTCCTGGGGGAGCAGGCTGCAGCGCCAGTCCCAGTGCCCCACCGGGGGCTGCAACGCCTCACCGCTGCGGGCGCAGCTCTGGAGCGGCACGGCCAGGCCCCCTAGGGCCAGCAGATGCACACTCCCCTGCACCGCGATCGCCAAGGCCTCGGCACGCTCCTGCCTCTCCCGCACCACCGTTTCCAGCCGTACCAGCTGCAGCAGCAGGTCGGCGAGCAGGCCCGGTACGGGATCCTCACCCGGCACCAGGGCCAGGCCCAGCTCCACCAACCCCTGGGCCGCCGCGAGTGTCTCCAGGCGCTCCCCGAGGGCTCCATGGCTGTGGAGCACCTGCAGTTGTCGCACCCGTTTGAGATCGCCCCGGCCGCCCACCTGGAGCCGCAGCAGGGTGAGGGGCACCGCCGCCGCCAGGCTGCTGCGGGGGCGCCGTGCCCCCGGCACCGCCAGCCGCACCATGCCCTCGGCCTCGCTGAGCAGGGTGAGCAGTCGGTCGTTCTCGCCGAGCGGGCGGCAGCTCATCACCAATCCCTCCAGCAGCTGCTCAGGCAAGGTGCCACCTCAGCCGCTGGATCCGGCGGCAGGAGCGCCCCGCCGCAGCGCCTGCATCAGGGCCACCCCCCGGCTGGTACCCAGCCGCACCGCGCCGGCCTCCACCAGCTCCAGGGCTTGCTCCAGGGAGGCGATGCCCCCCGAGGCCTTGATGCCGGCCCGGCCCCGGGCCAGCGCCGCCAGCTGGCGCACCTGCGGGGCCGACACCGCAGGCCCGAAGCCGCTGCCGCTCTTGAGAAAGCGGGCACCGGCATCGAGGCTCACCTCAACCAGCAGGGCGAGGGCCTCCGGCCCCAGGCGGCCCATCTCCAGGATCACCTTCACCGGCAGGCCCAGCTCCGTGATCGGGGCCAGGTCCGCCAGCAGGGTGGTGCTGTCGCCATCGGCCAGGGCGCCGAAATCGGGCACCACATCGAGTTCATCGGCGCCGGCGGCCGCGGCTGCCTCCGCTTCGGCGCGTTTAATCGCGGCCGGCACCGCTCCGAAGGGAAAGCCCACCACGCTCACCAGCCGCACCGCATCGCCCGCCGGCAGGCGCTCGCGGGCTGTGGCCACCCAGCGGGAGGCCACGCATACCCCGGCGAACCCGAAGTGGCGGGCCTCATCGCAACAGGCAAGCACCGCATCCCTGCCCCGATGGGGATCGAGCAGGGCGTGGTCGATCAGGGGGGCCAGATCCGGGAGATCCCGGCTCATGCGTCCTTCGGCTGAATCACGCCGAAGCCCCCGTGGTTGCGGCGATACACCACCTGCACCTGGCCGCTGCCGGCTTCGCGGAACACGAAGAAGTCGTGGTCGATCAGCTCCAGTTGGTGCACGGCCTCCTCCAGTTCCATCGGCGGCATGGTGAAGTACTTGCGCCGCACGCCCCGGCTGGGGAGTTCGGCCTCCTTGCCGTCGGTGAGGCTCTGGCCCGGGGGCGGCAGCGTGGCGGCGCCGGCCTCCTCGGCGGCGGCGGAGCGGTGCACCGGTCCCTGGGTGCGGTGCTGGATGCGGTCCTTGTAGCGATTCAGTTGGCGGCTCAGCTTCGAGGCCACCATGTCGATGCTGGCGTAGAGGTTCTCACTGCGTTCCTGGGCGCGGATCACCAGGCCGTTGGCAAACACCGTGACCTCCGCAGTCTGCTGGGGGACCCGTGGGTTGCGGGTCACCGAGAGATGCACATCGGCCTCCTTCACCAGCCCTTCGAAGTGGTTGATGGCGCGGCCCAGTTTGGCTTCGGTGTAGTCGCGGATGGCGGGAGTGACATCCAGATTGCGGCCATGGATCAGGAGTTTCATCGGGTGCCAACCGCCCCGCGGAACGTCGGAAGTCGCGGGGGTCTTGGCTGTTTCCACGCTAGGAACGGTGCCCGATGGACACCAGGCCCTCCGCAATCCTTTATGAACCGCCGGGCCCGGTGCCGTTTGCTCGCGCCTGGGCCTGGCAGCGGCAGCTCCAGGAGCGCTTGCTGGCTGATCCCGAGGCTCCGGAGGCGGTGCTGTTGCTGGAGCATGAACCCTGTTACACCCTCGGGCGTGGCGCGAGCACGGCCCACCTGCGCTTCGATCCGGCCGATCCGCCCCTGCCCCTCCACCGCATCGACCGCGGCGGTGAGGTGACCCACCACGCCCCCGGCCAGCTGGTGCTCTATCCGGTCTTGAACCTGCAGCGCCATGGCGCTGACCTGCACCGCTATCTGCGCGATCTCGAGCAGGTGGTGCTCGATCGGCTCGCTGAGCTGGACCTGCCGGGGGAGCGCTGCGCTGGGCGCACCGGGGTCTGGCTGGAGGGCCGCAAGCTGGCGGCGATCGGGGTGGGCGCTCGCCGCTGGATCAGCCAGCACGGCCTCGCCCTCAATGTGGATTGCGCTCTGGATGGCTTCGCGGCGATCGTGCCCTGCGGCATCGCCGATCGTCCGGTGGGGCGCCTGGCCGACTGGAGGCCCGGTCTCACCTGCCGGGACGTGGCGCCCGGGCTGCTGGGCCAGCTGGAGCGGCGGTTTGCTCTGCGACTGCGGCCGCCGCGGCAGGGTGAGGAGCTGGAGGGGATGGGGCAGCCAGCGGTGTCACCGCGGGAGCCGATGGCGCAAAGTCACGCGGGTAGTGGCTCCTGAGAACCCTGGCTCCTGAGCTCTGAGCCCTGAGCGCCGGCCGCCGCAGGCTCCGCCGCCAGAGCGGCCAAGCCTCTCGATCCCCACGCGCCGGCCGGCGCCCTCGCCGGCCGGCGCAGATCCGTGGCACCCTTTGGGCCGCTGTTTGGCCCGCCGCCTTCATGCCGTCCGCCGCCACGCCCGCCGCCGAGATCTACTGGGCCGCCGATGGGGCCGATCGCAGTGCCCTGGCCCTGCGGCACGACTGGTCCGACCTGCAGGGGCTCGAGCAGCTCTGGCCCCAGCTGGAGGCTCGCCACGGCAACGATCCAGCCCTGGAGGCCCCCCACCTGCACCCGCCGGTGACCCTGAGTTTCCGCCAGCTGCGCCAGGGCATCGAAACCGCCGCCAGCGGCTTCGCCTCCCTCGGGGTGGCCGGCGGCGATGTGGTGGCCCTGTTCGCCGAGAACGGCCCGCGCTGGTTGCTGGCTGATCAGGGACTGATGCGCTCCGGGGCCGCCGACGCGGTGCGGGGCAGCGCGGCGCCGGTGGAGGAGCTGCGCTACATCCTGGCCGACTCGGGCGCCATCGCTCTGGTGGTGGAATCGGCGGGCCTGCTGGAGCGGCTGGCCCTCGATCCGGCCCAGTGCGGGCGGTTGCGTTTCGTGGTGGTGCTGGAGGGAGAGGTGCCGGCCAGCTGGGGTCCGGCCACGCCGGCGGATCTCGGCAGCGCTGCTGGGGCGGGGCCCGTGGCCGGCGATCCGAAGGCGGGGGGCCGCCCTCCCTGTCTCCGCTGGGATCAGCTTCTGGAGCGGGGCGCCGCCCAACCGCCGCCCCCCTGGCCCGAGGGCGGCCCTCAGCGTCTGGCCACCCTCCTCTACACCTCAGGCACCACCGGTGAACCCAAGGGCGTGCCCCTCAGCCACGCCAACCTCCTGCACCAGGTGCAGAACCTGGGGGTGGCGGTGGCCCCCCGCGCGGGGGACCGGGTGCTGAGCATCCTGCCGATCTGGCACGCCTATGAGCGCAGCGCCGAGTATTTCCTCCTTGCCTGCGGCGCCTGCCAGACCTACACCAGCCTCAAGCATTTCCGCACCGATCTGCAGAAAGTGCGGCCCCAGTACATGATCAGCGTGCCGCGCATCTGGGAGGCGATCTACGCCGGCTTCGAGGATGCGCTGGCCACCATGCCGACCTCGCGGCGGCGTCTGCTGGAGCTGGGCCTGGCCAACAGCGGCCGCTTCCATCTCTGCCGCCGCCGGGCCCGTGATCTCACCCTCATGCCGGAGGGCCCGGGCCCACGCCTGGCGGCCGCGGCTGAGGCGGCCCTGCGCTGGCCACTCCACGGCCTGGCCGGTGCCCTGCTCTGGCCGAAGGTGCGCCAGCAGCTGGTGGGCGGTGAGCTGCGCACCGCCATCAGCGGCGGCGGCGCCCTGCCGATTCATGTGGATGGCTTCTTTGAGGCCGTGGGCATCGAATTGCTGGTGGGCTATGGCCTCACCGAGACCGCCCCGGTGCTCACCTGCCGTCGGCCCTGGGCGAATCGCCGCGGCAGTGCCGGCCGTCCGCTCGAGGGCACCGCTCTGAAGGTGGTGGATCCCGAGATCCGCCGCACCCTGGCGCTCGGGGAGCGGGGCTTGGTGCTGGCCCGGGGGCCCCAGGTCATGGTGGGCTATTTCGGCAAACCCGAGGCCACCGCCAAGGCGATCGATGGCGAGGGCTGGTTTGACACCGGCGATCTCGGCTTGCTGCTGGCCGACGGCAGCCTGGTGCTCACCGGTCGAGCCAAGGACACGATCGTGCTCAGCAGTGGTGAGAATATCGAGCCTGGGCCCCTGGAGGAGGCACTGGCGGCTTCCCCCCTGGTGGAGCAGGTGATGCTGGTGGGGCAAGACCGCAAGCAACTGGGCGCCTTGCTGGTGCCCCGGGCCGAGCCCCTACAGGCTTGGGCCGAGGCTCAGGGTCTTGCTCTGCCCCAGGGTGCTGATGGCGCTGCTGCGGATCCGGCTCTGCTGAAGGCCCTCACCCGCGACTGCAACCGGGTGCTGGCGGCCCGGCCCGGATCGCGGCCCGATGAGCGGCTGGCGGGGGTGGCGCTGGTGGCGCCGTTCACGATCGAGAACGGGTTGCTCACCCAGACCCTCAAGCAGCGGCGCGACCGCATCACCGCCCGGGATCAGGGTGCCATCGCCGCCCTCTACGGCGACGACTGAGGGCCGGGGGGAGCGGCCATCCGCCCTGACTGCCAGTTGACCCTTGAGCGGCCGGCTGACAGCCTGAGCACTGAGTTTTTCCTCTCATGGCCGACGGCAGCTCCATCACAATCAAGCGGAACATCACCGTGAGGGCCGTGGTCACGCCCCGCTGGAAGGAGGATGCCGAGCGCGAACTCAGCACTGCCCTGGCCAACCTCGACCAGCAGCTCGCCCAGCTGGAGCAGGAGGGCCAGCAGGTGATCGATGAGATCCGCCGCCAGAGCGCCAACCCCCTCGATCCCCGCGTGCAGGAGCAGGTGGGCTCGGTGCAGCAGCAGGTGGCCGCCAAGCGCTCGGAGATCGATGAGCAGAAGCGCCAGGTCCTGGAGCAGCAGCGCCAGGTGCGCGACCTGGAGTTTGAGCAGGTGGTGGAGCAGGGCCAGATCGAGAGCTTCGTGGATGTGGCGGTGGGCGACAACCTGGTGCAGAAGCTCCAGGCGGCCGTGCTGGTGCGCGATGGCGTGATCGAGGCGATCGAGAGCCCCTCCTGACGCCTACCCCAGCGGACCTGGCAGCGTTCAGGGCGCCGGTGGGCGGCGTCCCAACCTGCTCGGGGCCGCTGGTCCGGCCTGGGCGTTGAGGGGGCTGAAGCAATGGCTCCGCCGGGAGCCGCCAAGGAAAGGCACCCGGCGGAGCCGTGAAGGACCGGCTCCCGGCGGAGCCGTGAAGTTGCAGTACGCGCCGACCTCGCGGGTTTTGCGATGCCCGTAAGGGCCGGTGAGACACGGAAGTCGGGGCAACGAGCCGCGTAAACTCCGCCCCAATCCCGCGGGACCTCAACGTTGGCCACCCACGAAATTTTCATGCCCGCCCTCAGCTCCACCATGACGGAGGGCAAGATCGTGGAGTGGCTCAAGAAACCCGGCGACAAGGTCGAGCGCGGTGAATCGGTGCTGGTGGTCGAGTCCGATAAGGCCGACATGGATGTGGAGTCGTTCAACGAGGGCTTTTTGGCCGCCGTGCTGATGCCCGCCGGTGGCACCGCGCCGGTGGGTGAAACGATCGGGCTGATCGTGGAGACCCAGGCTGAGATTGCCGAGGTGCAGGCCAAGGCGCCTGCCGCCCCAGCGGCGGTTCCAGCTCCTGCCGCTACTCCCGACCCTGCGGCACCCGCTCCCGCCCCGGCTCAGGTGGCCGCTGCCGCCGCCCAAGCTCCAGCCGCCCCTGTCCCCGCCGCTCCGGTGGCCCAGGTGCCCGTGGTGGCGGTGGCAGCGCCCTCGGGCAATGGCAACGGCCGTGTGGTGGCGAGTCCACGGGCCCGCAAGCTCGCCCTGCAGCTCGGTGTGGCCCTGGAGGCCCTGCGGGGCAGTGGTCCCCATGGCCGCATCCAGGCTGAAGACGTGCTCGCCGCCACCGGCCAGCCGGTGAGCCTGCCCCGGGTGGCGGAGGGATCGGCTCCTGCCGTGGCCCCCAGCACTGGTGGGGCAGCCCCTACGCCGGTCGCCCCTGCGGGCCAGGCCTTTGGGCGCCCCGGCGACACCGTGGCTTTTAACACCCTCCAGCAGGCGGTGAACCGCAACATGGTGGCCAGCCTGCAGGTGCCCGCGTTCCGGGTGGGCTACACGATCACCACCGACAAGCTCGATGCTTTCTACAAGCAGGTGAAGGCCAAGGGCGTCACGATGACAGCCCTGCTGGCCAAGGCCGCCGCCGTGACCCTGGCCCGCCATCCCCAGGTGAATGCTGCCACCACCGAGGCCGGCATGGCCTATCCCGCTTCCATCAATGTGGCGATCGCCGTGGCCATGGAGGACGGCGGCCTGATTACACCGGTGCTCGCCGCCGCCGACCGCACCGACCTCTACAGCCTCTCCCGCTCCTGGGCCGACCTGGTGGAGAGGGCCCGCGCCAAGCAGCTCAAGCCCGACGAATACAGCACCGGCACCTTCACCCTCTCCAACCTCGGCATGTTCGGGGTCGATCGCTTCGATGCGATCCTCCCCCCTGGCACCGGCGCGATCCTGGCGGTGGCCGCCTCCCGGCCCACGGTGGTGGCCGGCAAGGATGGCTCGATCAGCGTGAAGCGGCAGATGCAGGTGAACCTCACCTGCGACCACCGCACCATCTACGGCGCCGATGCCGCAGCTTTCCTCAAGGACCTGGCTCTCCTGATCGAGACCAATCCGGAAAGCTTGGCGCTCTGAGTTGGCCAGCTTGGCAGCTTCCGTTCTGGCGGCCTCCGTTCTGGCGCCTGAGTTCCAGAGGGTCGCGTCCGGATCTCGCACCCGGATTAGAGAGGCACCGGAGCAGCGGCTGCCCTCAGGGCACCCCATCCCCAGACCATGACCAGCAAGCCCCCTGAACTGCAGGATCCCGATCCCGGCTCCCCCGATCCGGCCGATCTCAGCCTGTCGAGCTATGGCTACGACCTGCCTGAGAGCTCCATCGCCCAGCGGCCGGTGGAACCGCGGCATGCGGCCCGGATGCTGGTGGTGCCGCCCTGTTCGGCTTCCGCCGCCAAGGAGTCCGCGGCGCCGCGTCATCTCACGGTGTGGGATCTGCAGGATGAGCTGCGGCCCGGCGATCTGCTGGTGGTGAACAACACCCGGGTGCTCAGGGCCCGCCTCCAGGCCCGGCGGCCCAGTGGCGGATTGGTGGAGCTGCTGGTGCTGGAGCCCGCCGGCCTGGCCACCCCCCTGGAGGCTCCCTTCGCCCCGGCGCCCTCCGACTGGCTCTGCCTGGCCCGTCCGGCCCGGCGCCTCCGGCCGGGGGAGGTGCTGCAGCTGGAGCGGGCTGATCAACCCCCCGTGCTGCTGAAGATTGTGGCGGTGGATCGGGCCAGCGGCGGCCGGGTGGTGCGCTTCCCGCCCGACTGCACCTGCCCTGAGGCGATCGAGGCTCTGCTTGAGCGTTATGGGGAGATGCCGTTGCCCCCCTACATCCGCCACCACGATCCCTCCGACCAGGAGCGCTACCAGACCCGCTTCGCCAGCCGCCCCGGCGCGGTAGCCGCCCCCACCGCCGGCCTACACCTCAGCGATGAGCTGCTGGCCGCCCTGGAGGCCCGCGGTGTGCAGCGGGCCTGCCTGACCCTGCACGTGGGCCTGGGCACCTTCCGGCCGGTGGAGAGCGAGGACCTCCGCCAGCTCACGCTTCACAGCGAATGGGTGGAGGTGAGCGAGGAGCTGGTGGCCGCCGTGGAGGCCTGTCGCCGGCGGGGTGGTCGGGTGATCGCCATCGGTACCACCAGCGTGCGCAGTCTGGAGGGGGTGGCGGCCCTGCATGGGGGCCGGCTGGTGCCTTTTGCGGGGCCCGTGAACCTGGTGATTCAGCCCGGTTTCCGGTTCGGCGTGGTGCAGGGGCTGCTCACCAATTTCCATCTGCCGAAGAGTTCCCTGCTGCTGCTGGTGAGCGCCCTGATCGGCCGGCGCCAGCTGCTCGCCCTCTACGGGGAAGCGATGGCAACCGGCTACCGCTTCTACTCCTACGGCGATGCCATGTGGATCCCCCCGGAGGCCGTGCTTCCCAGCGCCCGCCCCACCATGAGTGGGTAATGGGAGAAGCTAATGGGTGAAGCTGTAGGCGATGCCCGCCAGCACGAAGGCCACGAAGATCAACTCCAGCAGGTCGGGGCCTTCGTGGTTGGTCATCGTTGGACCATGGCGAGGGGGACGCGGGCAAGCGAGTCAGGAGGCGCCATCACACCGGGGGCAGGCGGCCATCGCGATCGGGTCTTAGCCGCTTCTCGAATCGATCCGCTCCAGGCAGCCAGAGGGCGACGACCAGCAGGGCGATCGCCAGGGGCTGGCCCCGTTCGTTGCTGATCACCGCCAGCAGCGAGGCGGCGCTCAGCAGGCGCAGGCAAAGGGCCCACACCTCATCGAGTTCCGTGTTGCTGCGCACGAGCAGGGTCCAGGCCGCCAGCAGGAGCAACAGGTCGACCAACAGGTCCATGCGTTTCCGGCCCTTCGCCAATCATGGGGCCCCAACCTAGGCACCGGGGCCGCCAGCACCATGCCCCGATCGGCATCCACTAAAAAACCCCGCGGATGCGGGGTCGGGGCTGCAGGGGTTGGTGCGGCTGCTGGCCGTTCCGGGCCCTGTTCGCAAGGCCGTCAGGCGGCGGCCAGGTTGGTGGCCACGAAATCCCAGTTCACCAGTTTGTCGAGGAAAGTGGTGATGTAATCCGGCCGGCGATTCTGGTAGTCGAGGTAATAGGCGTGCTCCCACACATCCATGGTGAGCAGGGCCTTCTGACCGTGGGCCAGGGGAAGATCGGCGTTGGCGGTCTTGGTCACCTTGAGGGTGCCGCCATCGAGCACCAGCCAGGCCCAGCCGCTGCCGAACTGGGTGGCGCCGGCTGCCTTGAACTGCTCCACGAAGGCATCGAAGCTGCCGAAATCGGCGTTGATCTTCTCGAGCAGGGCCCCGCTTGGGGTGCCGCCACCACCGGGCTTGATCCCCTGCCAATAGAAGGTGTGATTCCACACCTGGGCGGCGTTGTTGAACACGCCCGCCTTACCGGCGTCACCGGCCACCGCCAGGATCGTGTCCTCCAGGCTCTTCCCATCCAGATCGGTGCCCGCCACCAGGTTGTTGAGGTTGGTCACGTAGGCGTTGTGGTGCTTGCCGTGGTGGAACTCCAGGGTCGAGCGGGAGATGTGGGGCTCGAGCGCGTCCAGGTCGAAGGGCAGCGCGGGCAGCTGGTGAGCCATGTTTGGGGGGATGTCGGAGAAATCGGGTTGGGGGTCGGACGGGGAGGGGCCCCGGCCGGCGGAGCAGCACGGCATGGCGGCCGAAACCGGAGCGGCGATCCAGGTGCGGCCATTCCGGGGTCATCCTAATGAAGGCCAGCCCGAGCCCAGGACAGGCGGATCACACCGGGCTGACGCATATCAGGCCGATGTCCGCCGCCGAAGCCCGCCGCCGATCGACAGCAGGCCGGCATCGGCAGGTCGGGGCAGCCTTCTCGCTCAACTCTGGACCGGGGTGAGGGAAGCCTGGCAGGCCGCGCCGGCAGGGCCCAGTTTTCAGCACGCCAGCTTTCAGTACGCCAGCTTTCAGCCTCCCAGCTTTCCGGGGGCCAGTATTCAGCCTCCCACCTTCAGCAGTTCCACCTCGAAGAACAGGGTGGCATCGGGAGGAATCACGCCACCGGCGCCACGGGAGCCATAGCCGAGGTCGGGTGGAATCACCAGCTTGCGCTTGCCACCGACCTTCATGCCCGCCACGCCCTCATCCCATCCCTGGATCACCTGGCCACCGCCGAGGCGGAAGCTGAAGGGGCCCCGTCCGTAGCTGCTGTCGAATTCCTTGCCATTGGTGAGGCTGCCGCGGTAGTTCACGCTCACGCTCTGGCCGGCGATGGCTTCGGCGCCCGTGCCCAGCTCCAGATCCGTGATGCGCAGGCCACTGGGCGTGACCCGTTCCTTGGGGGCGTTGAGTTCGCCACCGAGACTCGCGGCTGCTGCGAGCTGATCAGCGTTGGTGGAAGGGGTCTCGGGTGCCATGGTGAACAGAAAGGGGTTGGGATCCGTGGGATCGAGCTCGAAGGGTGCCGTCACTGCCGTGCGTTGAACCTGGGGGGCCGCGACGGGGGAGCGTGTCGTTGCGATGGCCGAGGCCGCGGTCGGGGCGGCGGCAACCATCGAGGTGGGGGCCACCAGCTGGCTTACGAAAGCCACCATCAGGCAGGCCAGGAAGACCGCTGAACTGATCAGGATGTCGCGCAAGGCGGAACCATGAACACTGGCCCGATTCTGCCACTGGCCTTGCGTCCCCGCCGGTCTCCCCAGGAGGAGGCCTTCGGGGCCGTCCTCAGTTGAGCCGTCCTCAGTAGAGCCGTCCTCAGTCGAGCCGGTCGCCGTTGGCCTGGCGCTGCCGCAGGGTCTGTTCCAACCGGTCGATGCGGCCCCGCAATTCGTCGACCTCCCGCTGGCGGGCGAGCCCAAGATCCTGGAGCAACTGGTCGCGGTTGCGTTCGAGCTGCCGCTCCGCCTGCTGCTCGACTTCCGGGGTCTCTCCCCGCAGGGCCTTGAGCACGTCATCCACGAGCGCTGAGGCCTGGGCGGGATCCAGCCGGCCGCTCATCACCCAGTCCTGGCTCACATTGCGGAGGCGGTCCCCCACCAACGAGGTGGTGCCGAGGCCGCGCAGCAGCAGCATCTGCAGCAGATTGCCCTGATCCATGGTGGTGTTCGGTGGGAGGAGCCGGTGGTCGGCCCTGGAGGTGATGGCCGAAGCCTTGAGATGTTGGCCTATGCCTTGCTGACCCTGACCGTTCCTAGGCTCCTTTGCCATGGGAGATGACCGTCACCCGGCCCCGGGCCGGGCCTGCAGGAGCCAGCGCCTTCTGGCCGTGGCGGCGGGAGGCCTGGCCGGTCTGGCCCTGCCCCCTCTGGGGTTTCCGCCCCTGATCTGGATCGGCCTGGCGGCGCTCTGGGCCTTGGCCGGTGATCCGCCTGCCGCCGGAGCCCCTGAGGGGCGACGTTGGTGCGGGCTGCTCTGGGGGGCCGCGGCGGTGCTGGTGAGCCACCGCTGGTTGCTCTGGCTCCATCCCCTTGACTGGATCGGGGTGCCGGGACCGCTGAGCTTGCCGCTCTGTCTGGCGTTGTGGGGTGCCTGCGGCCTGGCGGGGGGGCTGCTGGTGGAGGGCTGGCTGACCCTGGTGCGCCGTGGGAATGCGGCGCAACCGGCCACGGCGGTTGCCGCCGCCTGTGTCTGGGGGCTGGCGGAGGTGTTGCTCGCCCGCGGCCCCCTCTTCTGGATTGGGCTGGGGAGTTCCGCCCTCCCCGGCGACCCGGCCCTGGCCGGGGTTGCCGCCCTGGGCGGCGCCGGTCTGGTGGCGGCGCTGCAGGTGCTGGTGGGTTGGTGCCTGTGGCGCTTGCTGCGCTGCAGCGGCTCCCGTCGGGGCTGGCTGGCCCTGACGGGCCTGGTGGTGCTGGGTTCCCATCTGCTCGGCCTGGCGGCCATGGCCGGCGTGACCGCCGAGCTGAATCGGGAGCTCAATGGGGAGCTGCTGGCTGGATCGCCTCCGGACTCCCCCCTGGTGCTGGCGGCCAGCAGTTCGGCCTTGGGCTCCCTGCAGCTGCCGCCATCCCCTTCTGCGGCGGCGGCACCGCCCGCCTCCGCCGAGCGCCTGTTGGTGCTCCAGCCCGCCATCCCCACCCGCCGGAAATTCGAAGCTGCCCAGCAACGGCGCCTGCTGGAGCAGCTGGCCCTAGCCCAGCGGCGCAGTGCCCCTGGAGCCTCGGGAAGGCCGGTACAGAGCCTCCTGCTGCCCGAGGGTGCCCTGGCGCTCGGGCAGCCCCTGCCGGAGGCCGCGGCGGTGGAGGTGCTCAGCGGCGGCTTTCGGCAGCAGGGAGCGGGGCTTCACAGCAGCCTGCTCCGCTTTGCCGTGGGGGGGCGCGATCCGGTGGGCTGGGTCGACAAGCATCGCCTGGTGCCCTTCGGCGAGTGGGTTCCCCTGGCGCATCTCTGGAGCTGGAGCGGTCTCTCCGCCGTGGGGGGACTCCAGCCCGGCCAGCCGAATCGCCTCCTGAGCCGGCCGGCGGGTCCGATCGGCGTTGCCATCTGCTATGAGATCGCCGATGGCACCTCCCTAGCCCGGGCCAGCCGCGAGGGGGCGGGCTGGTTGCTGGCCAGCGCCAACCTTGATCCCTATCCCGCGCTGCTCCAGGCCCAGTTCCTGGCCCTGGCCCGGTTGCGGGCGATCGAAACGGGCCGGTGGCTGGTGAGTGCCGCCAATACGGGTCCCAGCGTTCTGGTGGATGCCGCCGGCCGGCTGCGCGACCGATTGCCGGCCGGTCGGAACGGCAGTGCCGTGTTCAGCCTGCGGCCCCGCAGCCAGCTCACCCCCTACGACCGCTGGGGAGAGGCGCCCTTGCTGATGGCCCTGGCGATCGCCCTGTTTTTGATCCTGCGCAGGCCCCCGGTCCGCCACCAGGGCGAAGCGGCATCCCGGTAGGATCAGTTTCGATGATGCAACCCCGGGATTTTGAGCCGCTTGGTGCAGTTTCGTGGGCCGCGCCAGTTTTGTTAACTCCACACCTCCAGGGCGTTGGCTCTGCAGTCCGTGGGGTAAAGGTTCCTCCCAGATCACAACAGATCCTTGTTTAAGGTGCTGAAGGATCAAGGCGAAGGAGTGACGTTGCCGAACCGCGCATCCGCTCAGACATGTACGCCATTGCGCTTACATCAAACCAACATCATTTCCATCCTGGACAGTCGCCACAGCTGATGGGCGAGCCGTCCTGGTCGTTGCACCTGCTTTCGGAGCTCCTCTCGGCCTTCAACCTTGAGGATCCGGACGCCCTGCGCAATGTGATTCATCGCGTCGGCGAGGCCGTGGATGCGGAGGTGGTCGCCCTGCTGGCCCCGGGGCGCCTGATCGATGGCATCGGACTGGGGGAGAGGGATCTGGCCCTGCTGATGGCGGCCAGCGACCAGCGCCCCCAGCAGCTTGAAGTCGCCTCTGGTCTGTTGCACTGCCAGTGGTCACCGCTGGAGGGATCCGAACAACTGGTCGTGGGGCGGCTGGCCCAATCCTTTGACCTGGAGGAGCGCTCCCTGTTGCGGGCCATGGCCCGCAGCCTCGCCCTGAGCCTTCAGGTGCTGCGGTCCGTGGCGGCGGAGCGGACGGCGCGGAGGGAGGCTGAGGAGCAGGCCATCCACGATGCCCTCACCGGCCTGCCCAACCGGGCCCAGGTGCTCTCCCATCTGGAGCGGCTGCTCCTTCGGGGCAATGCCACTGCCTGCTCGGTGCTGTTTATCGATCTCGATCAGTTCAAAGTCATCAATGACGCCCACGGCCACGCGGTGGGCGATCACCTGCTCATTGCCCTCGCCACCAGGCTTCGACAGCTGGTGGCGCCCGACCATTTGGTGGGACGCCTGGGGGGCGATGAGTTCTTGGTGGTGCTGGCGGAGGCCGATCCGGCCGCCGTGGAGCAGCTGTCGCAGCGCCTGATCGCCGGGTTGATGGAGCCCCTGGTGGTGCAGGGCATACGCCTGCTGAGCGGTGCCTCCGTGGGCATCGCCACCTTCGCGCCAGGCGAGACCGCCGAACGGCTGATCGAGAATGCCGACATGGCTATGTACCGGGCCAAGCAGCAGGGCCGGGGCCGCTTCTGCTTCTACGACGTGGGCATGCGTTTGGACGCCCATCGTCGGGCGAAACTAGAGGCGGACCTCCATCTTGCCATCGCCAATGGAGGAATCGCCTGCCATCTGCAGCCGATCGTGAGCCTTCAGCCCGGCCGTCCCCTGGTGGGTTTCGAGGCCCTGGCCCGCTGGCACCATCCCGTGTATGGAACTCTGCCGCCCCGGGAGTTCGTGCCCCTGGCGGAGGAATTGGGTTTGATCGTGGCGATCGATGCCCTGGTACTGGAGCAGGCCTGTGGCCTGATGGCCGACTGGATCAGGAGCGGCCATGGCGATCTGCACATTTCGGTGCATGTTTCAGGCCGAAGTTTTCAGGATCCCGATCTTGCCAATCGGGTTGCTGCAGTGCTGGCAAGAACGGGGATGCCGGTAGGCAATCTTTATCTTGAAATTACAGAAACACTGCTGGTTGATGACATCAATGTCACCATGCAAACGGTGAAGGCCCTCAATCAACTGGGTCTGCGCCTGGTTGTGGATGATTTCGGCACCGGTTACTCATCCCTGCGCTATCTGCGCCGTTTCCCGATCGCCATCCTCAAGATCGATCGCTCCTTCGTGGAGGGGCTCGGCATCGATCGAGAGGACGAGACCCTTGTGAAGGCGGTGATCGGGCTGGCTCGCGCCCTCGGCATCGTTGTGGTGGCCAAAGGTGTGGAGACCGCCCTGCAGGATTCCCATCTGATCGAGCTGGGTTGTGCCTTGGCCCAGGGCTTTCACTATGGAGGAGGTCTCGATCCCGTTGAGGCGGAGCGCCGGCTAACCCAGGTTCGGGCCGCGCTCTACGGGCCCATCAGCCATGCGGGTAGGGCTGGTCTGAAGGGGTGCCCTCCGGCAGGGGGGTGAGGGTGGCGCCGAACACCCAGCCTTCTTCGCGCTGCTCGGCGAGGATGAAGTGTTCCGAAACGATTTCGGAGCCATCTGAGCACCGGGTGCTCAGCCGCAGGGGGTGCCCCAGAACGCTGGATGTGCCGCTGGCGCGGAAGCGGTTGAAGCCCAGCTCGTGGGACATCAGAAAGGCTTCGGGCAGGATCCTTCCCAGGGGGGTGCCCACCAGTTCTGCTTCGCTCCAGCCATAGACCTGTTCAAAGGCCGGATTGATGGCGAGAACCACGCCTTTGTGGTCGGCCAGAACGAATGGGGCGTCGCTGGTCCGAAGCGAGGCGAGGGTGAGGGTGGGGGCCGCCATCGTGCGAGGGGGGAGCGGGGACCGGCCTTGGTGGGGTGGAGTGGGCGGATGAATGGATTCAAGCCCGAGGCCCCGAAACCTGTCAGTCACAGGAGCCGGATTGGCTGGTCTCGAGCTTCGGCCTTGGAAGCCGGCAGGTTCCGGGCCGGTCAGCGGAGCTGCGGACTTGACCAATCTCACACTCTCCCATGATCCAGCTGGGAGGCCTGCATCCTGATCGGTCCGAACTTGAAGAGGTCCGGGGCCATGCCCCAGCACCGATGCGATCCATGAACCTCCAGATCGCCCTGAGCCGCACCACTGCCGGCGTTGCCTTGGTGTCCGCCCTCGCCCAGGGCAGTGGTGCCAGCCTGCTGCTGCAGCCCCAGGCAGCCCAGGCAGCCCCAGACAGCCCAGGCGGCGCAGGCCAAGCCCACAGCGAAGTGGAAAATTGGAGATTGCTTCTTCTTCGCAGACCGCTGGTGGTGCCCCTGATGCGGCGCCTGAAGGCTGCTGAGCTTGTCCCCCATTCCCAGAGCGGTTGACCTGTTGATCGCCAGCGGGCCCAGCTGCTGAAGCGGGGCTTTTTGTTGCGCCCCTTGCTGATTCCTCTCCGGGCACCCTTCGCATGGGGGGCCAAGCCTCAGCTTCAAGGGAGACACCTCGCTGGCAGCTCCGGTTATGGGCGGCCCACGGTGCGAGTACTGCAGCAAGCAAGCAACCCCCGAGCAAGCAAGCAACCCCCGCAGGGAAGCCGGGTGGGAAACGGGCAGGTAGCAGGACCAGTCCCTGCCATGCTTTAGGCAACCGCTAGGGCTTAGAACGAAATGCCCTCACACCGAATCGGTAAGATTCAAAGAATCCAGCAGAGGGTACGAGTGATTTAGGTCACAGTCTGCAGAGAGATTTGTAGCAATTGATACAGACCGCTGCCATTATCTTATGGTTTACTTGCTATGTAGTGGTTAACGTTAACCGGTGCCGCTGTGTCAGCTCAAATTTTGTTTGCTCCGAAACGGGTAACGATTACGCTCCCGTACCATGTGTTCACGGCTCTTGTTGCTCGCGCCGACCGCGAAGGGCGCAGCACCAGCAACCTGGCGGCGTTCCTGCTGGAGTGTTCCTTGGCCGTGCCAAAAGAAAAGCCGGCAGATCGTCGGCTTAGGGGTGATTCCGGCCTAAGCGGGTATCCCCTCAGCGATGATTTGACTGGCTAACAAGGCTTTGAGCGAACCAGCAGCAGCCCCGGCAGGCGGGACCAGCCGTTGCCGGGGGCGAATGACACTGGATCGGAAGCGGGGTCGCCCCAAGGCGAACGGGGCGTGGCCAGCCTTGAGGGCTTCCTTGATGGCTGCCTTGTCGGGCTTGCTGGTGGTGGTGACGGCCAACCACTCGGGAGCGAGGGCCTCTTTGTCGTCGATCAACACCGCCTGGGACTTGCGGCTGCTGAGCTCGTGATTCGGGAACGAGAACCGGGTGGCGCTGGGCTGCAGCTGGGTGAGGACAAAGATCAGCGACTCCTCCAGCGCATCAGACCGGCTTGTGTCACCCCCAGCCAGGGCCGCAAGCCGCTTGGACTGCTGCTGGCGCTAGGCCGCTTGGCCGCGCAGGTGCTCGATCACCCAGCAGGTTGCAACCGCTGCGCGGAAGCGTTCCGCTACGGCCTTGGCCGAGAGCGCCGCTTTGTTGCCCTCCTCGGCCAGAAGAGCGGCCTCCAGCTCGGCGAGGACTGAGGCGCGCTGCTCGGGAGCATCAGTTTCCAACTGCTCTGCGAGTTGGCCGATGGCGGTGGTGAGCTCCTGGGCCTCGATGCCCAGCTGCCCTAGAGAAGCAGATTTGCCAGGCGCACCTTGCGGTGCGACGCGCTGCAGCGAACAGGCAGGCCCTTTTGCCGAGGGGGCTGCCGCTGGGGCGTCGGCTGGAGCTGCGGGAATGGGAGTGAGAACGGCCATGACGGTGAGAAGGAAAGAAGAGGAACAGGGAGCGCCATCAGGCGTAGAAGGCTTCAAGGGACGAGGGAGGCGCATGGCTGCTGGACCTCCGCCACGGAGATCGGGACCGGCGAGCGGGAAGCCATACGCCGCGCCTGCTTCACCAGCGAGGCCGTGCCAGCTCCACCCGGGAAGGCCACCACCAGCACCGAGGTGATCGAGCCCGGGGAGGTGTGGGCTACGGCTCGGGCGATGGCCTGCTCGAGCAGCTCGCGATTGCGGATCGGCCCGGCGGCGCGGCCATGGCGCCCCCACTCGGCCGGCATCACAAGAGAGCACCAGCCCAGCTGATGGGCGGCACGGGCAATGGCGGCATCGGCGCCGCGGGCACCGCCGTGGAGCAGCAGATGGACAAGCCGGCCGCTGCTGCGGGCCAGTAGCTCAGCGGCGACTCGCTGATGGGGCCAGGCAAGATCACGGCCGCCGCCGGCTGCGATCACAAGGGAGCGAGCAGCAGCTGGACCTGGCCTAGATGAATAACAAACAACCATGGAATCAGCTGTCTTGAGGGACAACTGATCGGGGCATCATGCCGCTGACGAGAGTGCGGCAGCGATGGCGAGATCGGGGGATGGGGTTGCCGCAGGCGATGGGCTCGGGGCCTTTGGCTCAGTCCTTATTCTATCAGTACATACGCGCTTCAGGCCCTGCAGAATAGCTGCAGGGTAATGGATCCAAGTAAAGCCAAGCCATCCGCAGGGAGGCCTGAGCCTTCACAAGGGGAACGATCAGATTCGGTCCCGAATAATCTACCGGCCGCGCAGCCGCGCGAGGCAATCTTGAATATCCCCCTCCCCCCCTACCGGCTGACCGGCGCGGTGCCACCGCAGCCGCGGGAGAGCAGCCCTGCCTGTCACCCCATCACCGGCCCCGAAGCGGCGGCGGCTGGACGATGCTCGCCGCGGCGCAGCCGTGGCACGCTGAAGGACGGCCGTCGTCGACTTGAGCGCGTCGACAGCCAAGCCAGGAGCATCGGCCTCACGGTCGCGATGGCAAAAGCTCCGTGGACAAGGTGTCAGAAACTCGTGTAGCCTCCTGACACACCAGGACATAACAGGACCGATCCAGGCGTCATGGCTGTTCCGAGCGAGAAGGCTGTTCCGAGCGAGAAGGCTGTTCCGAGCGAGAAGGCTGTTCCGAGCGAGAAGGCTGTTCCGAGCGAGAAGGCTGTTCC
>Ga0207941_1000037_pt1 | contig 39692 bp, 28 predicted proteins | sample LakMenEpi13Sep12_FD_150695 | JGI IMG/M metagenome (GOLD analysis project Ga0207941, IMG submission 150695) | Freshwater microbial communities from Lake Mendota, WI - 13SEP2012 deep hole epilimnion (SPAdes) | ecosystem: Environmental > Aquatic > Freshwater > Lake > Epilimnion/Euphotic zone ...
ACGCTTCGCGAGGCATTGGGCATTGCGCAGGCCGGCAACGCACGGCCGCGCTTCCTACATTGCCGCATTGCCGCATTACCACATTGTCAAATTGCCCCCGTTTCTACTTTAGGTGGAATCAGCTTATACACCACAGGTGTCACGATCCTAGATAATATCGTTGAAGAAATCAATCCACCAATGAGCACCAGTGCCAGCGGCGAAATCAGCGGATTGCTGTTCAAGGCAATCGGTGTTAATCCGCCAATCGCGGTGAGTGACGTAAGTACGATGGGCAGAAAACGGACCTCGCCCGCCTGCTTGATGGCCGCATTTAACTCCATACCCTCCTCCCGCAACTGGTTGGTAAAGTCAACCAATAGAATCGAGTTCTTCACTTCCACGCCGGCCAATGCAATGAAACCGATGATGGCCACAAAGGACAGCGGATTGCCCGTGAGCCATAACATCAACACACCACCAATAACACCCAATGGAATCACGGAGAGCACAATGAGCATACTCTTGAAGGTTTTGAATTCAAGCAAGAGCACCATGATGAATAGGAACACTGTGGCAATCACCACCGTTCCGAAACTTCCGCCAAAGGCTTCCTGCCTGGATTCCACTTCACCCGCTAACTGGATACTGTAACCCTCGGGAAGATTCAGGTTGCTTTGCTGCGACATGAAATTGTTGATGATGGTTTCCGCCAAAACGCCATCGCGGTTGAACGCAGTTACCAACACATAACGCTCCTTGTTCAAATGCTTGATGGTAGTGGGCGATGTCTCAAACTGAATATCTGCCACCTGCTTCAAAGGGATCGGTGTACCTGTTGCGTTATTGACATATATATTGTCAAACGAATTCAGGGTCGCGAATTTTTCCTTCGGTGCATTCATTACAATATCATAATCGTCGCCCTTTTCATTGGTGTACTGTCCGAGTTCCACACCACTAACGGCAAGGCGTACTGTTTTATCGATGTCAGAGGTGAGGATACCCAGGCTGCGCGACTTATCCGTGTTGATGTTCAGCTTGATGTCGCTTTTCAACAGGTCCACATCGTTCCTCACATAAATAGCACCATCAATACTGTTCAGCAATTGTTCAGCCTTGCCGGCCAGGGTTTTCAGGGTATCGAGATCATCGCCCATGATGCGGATGGCGATGGGTGCTTCGATGGGTGGTCCTTGTTCAAAGTCTTTCACTTCAATCTTGGCGCCGGCCATATGCCGGAATTGTTCACGCAGTTTGAGGATTAGTTTTTGTTTTTCTTTTGCGTTAAAATCTTTATCCATCTGCACATAGATCTGCGCGAAGTCTGGTTTTTCATTTTCAGGAATCTCGTTGTAATATATTCTTGGATTGCCTTTACCAACATTGGTAGTGAAATACGTGATGGAGGATTCTGCTCCCAGCACCTTCTCTACTTTCCTCGCCATCAGGTTAGTGGTTTCAATATTGCTTTGCAGCGGCATATTGATGTTCACCATGAACTGTGGTTTTTCAGAGGTTGGGAAGATGCGGAAACCGATGGCTTTGAACAACCCAAGAGATGCTACAAACAATCCAAGCGAAATCACCAGGGTAGTCACCGGACGCGCGAGCGCTTTATCCAGGAGTTTAGTATAAGAACCACTGATGAGTTTTTTCAATCCACGCATGAAGATGTTTCCTTCGGGACTGTGATCAGCTTTCAACACCCTGCTGGCCATGAAGGGAACGATGGTGAGGGAAACGAGCATCGATGCAAATACCGATGTGATTACCGCCAACGGAAGACTGCGGATGAATTCGCCGGAACCTTCCGGAAGAAATACCAAGGGCAGGAACGCAATAATAAGTGTAGCGGTGCAACCTACTACAGCCAGCGTGATCTGCTTGGTAGCTTCAATGGCCGCGTATGTTCTCGAATGCCCTTCGCGAAGCCATCGTTCAATATTTTCTACGACCACAATACTATCATCAACCAGCAATCCCAAGGCAACTACAAAACCTACAATACTTAACTGGTTCAATGAAAAGCCGAGGAAATTCAGTGCAACAATCCCGAGGCCAAGTGACAAAGGAATGGCTACCATCACTACAATAGAGGCACGACCGCCCAATGGAAGCAGTGTGATCATTACGAGACCAATGGCAATGAGGAAGTCGATTGCCAGGCCGGTGAGTCGCCTGTCCACATTATCTGCCTGATCAAAATTTTTAATGAGATCAATATTGGGCGGAAGAGTTTTCTCAAAGCGGCTGATGATAGGGAGATAGGCTTTTTGTGTTTTAGCGATGTTCTCACCTTCTTTCTGCGCGGCGGTTACTAAAACGGCGCGATGGCCATTGATGCGTACGATGTGTTTTTGTTCTTCATCAGCTAAGTTTACGCTGGCAATGTCCTTCAAGCGGGTGATGTTGCCATTGGCGGCATACACCACGGTGTTACCGATCTCTTCGATGTTCTTGTATTTTCCGCTGGTCTTGATGTTAAAGGTTTTCTCACCAGCGCGGATGCTGCCTGCGGGGATGTTGGCTGCTTCGCTTTGAATATTGCCGATGACATAGTTCATCGGAATATTCAGCTTGGCAATTTTATCCAGTTGCAGATCTATCCGCACGGCCTGTTCTTGCGCACCCCAGTACTCGATCTTCTTAAGGGATTTCAGTTTTTCGAGTTGCTCTTTCAGTTCTTTCGCATAGAACTTCATTTTTTCATTGGAGGCATTCTCGGAGACCAGCGCGATCTGCATTACGTTTACATCAGTGGGCGTGATCTTCTTGATTTCTATTTTGTAGATGTCTTGCGGAAGGCTTGCCCGCAGGCTGTTCACTTCACGCACCAGCTCCTGGTATTTTGCATCTACATCTGAACTATACTTGTATTCCACTTGCAGTACGGCAATGCCATCGTGGATATTGGTTTTGATTTCCTTGATGTCATCGAGCTCAGCAATTTTTTTCTCGATGGGTTTCACTACAAGTTCTTCCATGTCTTGTGGGCTGGTGCCGGGATATACAATAATGATGGGGAACTGGGGCGGATTGAGTTCGGGATCTTCGGACCGGGGCATATTCATCACTGTGGTGACAGACACCACCATGATCATCAGGAACAGCACCAGGGTTAGTTGGTAGTTCTTTACGAAAAACGATGTGAGTTTCATGGCGTGTTTATTTGATGGCGGTGATGATGGATTGATCATTCAGGTAGGGCGAGCCGGAAGAAACGATGTATGCATATCCTTCCAGTCCGGAGAGCACCTGAACGGTATTGTTGTTGATCTGGCCGATCAGCACTTCCACTTTCTTGACAGATTTCCCATCATTGCTGGCGAAGACGAATCCCGTTTTACCATTGGCCTCCAGCAGCGATTCATAAGGGATGGTGTAGCCGTTTTGTGTGATCATACTCTTGATGGATGCTTTACCGAACATGCCAGTAGCGGGTTGTTCTTTGCCGAAGCTCACCTGTAATTCAATGGGGAAGGTTCCGTCTGCAGGATCAGCAGCCAGTCCTTTTCTGGACACAACCGCTTGAAATGATTTTCCCGGAAATGCTTCAAAACTAATGGTGGCAGGATTGCCCTTATCGATCAAGGCCCATTCTTTATCTGCAACACCGGTAGACAGGATCCATGCAGATGAGTTGGATACGCCACCCAATACAAGCACTGGTGCACCCGGTTCACTGAGCTCCCCTTCATTTTTCATTTTGCGGATCACGAATCCGTCTTGTGTAGCGTAAATCTTAGAGTATTGCTGGTTGAAGGAAGCCTGCGATAGATTTTGACGAGCGATCTCCAATCCTGTTTTTGCATTCTGCAGTTGCTCCAGGGTTGCTACGCTGTCGTTGTACAGATTGAGCACCCGTTGGTAATCACGTTCTGCTTTTTGTACACCGAGTTGCACCTGTTGAACCTGTGCGGAGATCTCGGTGGATTTAGTGGTAGCAAGGAGCTGACCTCTTTTTACTTTATCGCCCTCAGACACGAGGATACGATCAATAACGCCGCCGGTTTTGAAACTCAGGCGCATTTCATCCTGCGTAGAGAGATAGCCCGTGATGTGAATGAGGTTGTCTGCCGCTTCTTCCTTAATGGAGATGAGCTTAACGGGAATGGTGTCTTTTGCGGCGATCTTTTTTTCTTCGGCCCTGCTGTTGCAAGCGTAGGCGGCAACAATGATCAGGAGCAGTAACAGTACGTTTCGCATATAAATCAGATAAGTGGTTGATTAGTTGATGGGGTATGTTGCGGTCTGGCGTTCGTAGTCGGCCATAGCTGCCAACAGCCTGAAATAGTTCAGTTCTTTCTGCAGTTGTGATTGCGTCAGTTGATTGCGCGCATCCAGCAGTTCAATGAAACTGTTGATGCCTTCTTTGTAACCGCGATCAATGAGTTTAAAATATTTGGTGGCCGATGTTTCCTGTTGAATGGCCAGCAGGTAATTGTTGTAGTTATTTCTCGCGTTGTTGCCGGAGCTGAATGCTGATACTTCCAGTTTACGTTTCAGATCGGCCGTACCGAAGTCGGTATTCTTCAGATCCAGTTCGGCGGATTTGATTTTGTAAAGGTTTCGGTTACCTGCAAAGATGGGAACGGTTACCTGTACACCGCCCAGGTAGAAGAAAGAAGTCTGTTGCACTTTGAAATTAAAGTCCTGCGCGGCGAGATCCAGGAAAGCGCCAACCCTCGGAGCATGATAGGCTTTCGATAGTTTCAGTGCATCTGTCTGGATGTCTTTCATCACGCCCATTTGTTTGAGTTCTTCGCGAGCGTTCACGTTACCATCTACTTGTTGAATAGCTGCACTTCCGGCCTCTGCAAGCTGGATGGTGGCGAGGGTCACCGGTGCATTCACATCCCTGTTCAACAATGCATTGAACCAGGCGATGGCCTTATCTTTTTCGTTCTTTGCATTAGAGAGTTGTGTTTCCACCTGGCGCACTTCGGATTCCGCACGGGAAACATAGGCAGGCAATCCCTTGCCATTGGCGAGCAGGGATTGGTTGAGCCTGAGGTTTTCATTGACGAGCGAAAGCGAGGAAGAATAAATATTGATGGCCTTGTCTGCCATTAAAATGGCGTAGTAACTCTGCTTGATCTCGCGGACCAGTTCACGTTTGTAAATCTTCACATCCGTTTCCTGCATCGTCACTTTCTTCTCGTGGATAGACTTGTTGTATTTCAGTTCCGGATTATACACTGGCACGGTAGTCTTCAATCTAACATCGTAGAAGTTGTTGGGCAGGAACTGTTCAGATACATTTTCGATCTGCGGAAACTTGCTAGTGCCGGTGAGTTGGTTCAGGGTGCTGTACACCGGGTTGAGCAGATCGCCGACGGGAATAGTGATCTCGCGACCTCCTTGTGCCAGGGTGTACTGTCCTTCCAGCCAGCTGGTGGGAAGGTAGAGGCTGCGCGCTTGTTGGAGGGCCAGCAGACTTTGTTCGATAGAAACATTTTTCTGTTTCAGGACGAGGTTATTGGCCAGGGCCTCCTGGATATAGCCATCGAGAACCTCCTGTTGGGCCTTTGCGAAAAAAGGCGAGGTAAGAAGGAGGATCAGCATAATCCCCCAGCTTCTTCTGTTAGTGTTGTTTGCGTTGCGTACCATGCTACGGAATATTATCTTATTATTAAACGTTGTCAAGATTATGAACGGTGTTCAGCACTAGGGTTAAAAAAAATGAGCCAAAGCTCATACGCCTATATCCCGGCCTCATCACATTTTATCCAGCATCTGGGCGAAGATCTTGTATCCATTATTCAGCAGGTCCAGGTGATTATGGTGTTCATATGCATTGCAGCGGTCCCTGCAGTAAAGGGCGCACATGCCGTGCATGGAACTCCAGATGACGAAAGAGAGGTATTCTACATCCTGCCCCTGAAACCTACCTCTGTCCTGGCATTCCCGGATCACCATTTTCAGGAAATCCAGCGCTTTGTCGCCCTCTTCCCAGCGATCTTCCTTCTCCAGGTTCATCGGCGCTTGCATGATGAACATCAGATCATAGAAATCCTTGTTGTTCATCGCAAACTCCATATAAACCTTGCCCAGTGCTTTCAACCGCTCAAATGGATCTTCCACATGTTGCAGGGGAAGCATCACTGCGGTCAGTTTCCGAAAGCCTTCCTCGTGGAGGGAATGGAAGATTTCGTCTTTCTCCTTGAAATACAGATAGATGGTACCCGGACTATACTCTATTTTTTCCGCAATATTGCGGATAGAAGTCTGATAATAACCCTTCTCCAGGAACAAAGACCGGGCAGCTGATAGGATCAGCTCGCGCATCTCTACTTTTTCTCTTTGTTTCCTGTGTGCAATGGTCATATAATGTCGTTAACAATGCAAAGAAAATGAACAGTGTTCAGTTTTCCAAAGATTTCTGAGATTTTTTTCTTGCGGCCCTATTTCTGCTCCATTTGCTCAATGATCTTCGCCACTTCCGCTTCAGTGGATCGGAGCTTCTGCTGGCAGTAGGTGATCAGTTCTGCCGCGCGCTTTACTTTTTCTGCGAGCACATCTACAGAAACAGATTCGCTTTCAATTTCCCGAGCGATCTGTTGCAGTTCCTGGTATGCGGATTCATATGTTGTATGGGCGTTCATGGTTCTCTGCGATCTCTTTGATAACGGTTTTAATTTCTGTGTGCTGCATCACAATGGTCAACTCTTCTTGCTCCTTTAATCCGTCTGCATCCCTGATCACTTTTCCCTGATGCTTCACTAGTGCAAATCCCCGTTTAAGGGTTTGCTCTGGTGATGCCATCCGGATCATGGATGCTAAATGTTGCAGTTGATTGACCTGTTGTTTGATGAACTGGATACGGAAGGTATGTAAATTATTTACCTGCATATCTATCTCATGACGTCTTTTCGCTACCTGTATTTTGGGCTGCACCACGATGGCTCCGGAAATATTCAGCAAATCATTTTTTCGTTGGTGGAGGATCTGAACGGAACGTTGAGTAACCAACTGATTCAGCTTCACCAAGGTCTGGTTATAATGTTGCAGGTAATCCCTACTCTTATTCACCACAACGGTATTGATATTACTTAACACACGCTGCCTTGAACTGCAGATCTGTTGCGCTTTGAAGACGAGGTGTTTCTGCAACACCATGATCCGGTCCTCAAACATCTTGTTATGCGCAATGATATATTCCGCAGCTTTAGTAGGTGTTTTGGTTTCCGTATGCGCCATCAGGTCCGCAATGCTCTGGTCCTTCAAGTGCCCTATTCCTGTGATCACTGGGATCGGAAATTTCGCGATCGCCCTATTCAGGTTATAATCATTGAAGATGAGGAAATCACTCTCACTTCCGCCTCCGCGTATAATCACAACAGCATCATAAACCTTTCCGCTTTTGAAGATCTCGAGCAACTGCTCAAACAACTGCCGCGCTTTATCTTCTCCCTGCACGGCTACATGATAGGTGTCCACGTCAAACTGGTATCGATATGGATTCTGTGCAAGCGTATGCATAAAATCATCATACCCGGCAGATTGCCTGGAACCGAGCACCGCAATTTTTTGCACAGCGAGTTTCAAAGGATGACCCTGGTTCCTCGTCACAATCTTTTCCCCTACCATCCGGATGAAGTCCGAATTGTCTGCCAAGAGCCTGCGAATGGTGTCCTGCTTTTTGCGCTCCAGCTCACCCAAAGTGAAACGGGTATCTGCATCAAGCACAATGAGTTTCAAACCATACAAAGCACTGAACTCTACCTTCACGCGCAACAACACATGTATTCCGGTAGTGAATCTTTGTCCGGTTTCTTTTTCAAACAACTCAATCCTTTTGGATCCCTCCTGCCAGGCCGCTGCGCTCACACGTGAAACAAGGTTGCCACTGGTGGCATCTTTCTCTACCAGGTCAAAATAATGGTATTTCTTCTGCGGGTAGAATTTGTGGTCACTGACATCGGCCAAAACCCAGAACGACTCCCTCGCGAAACGATCCTGGAGGTGCTCCCTGATCATGCCGGTAAGATCCGAGAGTTTCAGGGGTGTATTGTCAGGCATGAAATAAAATTACAACTCTCTATGGCGTGTTTAAAGGGGTTTTCCCAAGAAATTAGACAGAAAAAAACAGTGAAAAACAGCTCAAACTACTGGTTATCGGACAATAGCTCTCCCGAATGATCGACGGCGTTGCTGAACGGGTCCAGACAATCATCAATTAGTTGGGCAAGCTCTGCGCGCGTGATGGAACGATCGATGATCTTCTGCAGCGCAACATAAGAGGGCTTTGCGATATCGCCTTTCAGATACCTGATCAGGGCCAGGGCATCGGAAACCCTTACCTCCGCGATACCACCCGCCATCACCGCTCTAGGATAATAAGCGCTTAAATCACGAAGGAACGCCGCTGCCTTCACCGTGGAATCGGGATAGAACCAGGTTCTATTGGCCCATTGGTATGGTGTAGGCACTCCTTTCAAGATGCCGGTTGCGCCTACTCTTTGTATGGATGCAAATTGTGAATGAGATGGAGCTACATCGTTGTATGGCATGAGGTAAGCGCCCACTTCAAGAAGCGATTTCTGTACAGAGCGCACCGGAACCTCCCTTGCAGGTACTCCGTCGCGTGCGGCAATTGCTGCAAGCATCCCCGCTGCCTGGCCCGTGACCATCACCACCGGCTGCAAACGGGTAGTTCCATTGGCAACATTGCTCACGCTGATGCCCTTTTCTGCCACAATCAGTCCGTCCATCTTCTCTGGTATCAGGGCGCCCAAGGGTATGTTGTACGATGGCACCGGATAGAATTCAAGTTGCTGCGGCGCGCGCAGATTTTTCTTATGATGATGATCGATAGGATAATCGCCCACCGAAATACCGGCACGATACAGTGCTTGCGCGAAGGGCTTTGAGATCTGTTCCATATTGTACCTGACCACGCCCTTCATTCTCCTGCCCTCGCGATGATAAGGCATCAATGCCATCCGGTCATTAGTTGGGAACTCATCGTCCGTCAATCCCAGATGCCTGAAGCCAAGATCATGCTGGATGAAATACACGAACCGAAGCGTTGTTTGCTTCGCCTTCTCCAACTCAACAGCTCTTTGCGCCGGACTCATCTCCACAATGTTCAGGTAGATATCATTACCGTAGATCGGCCAGTTCAACATATACTTGTTATTCGGAAGCCTGCCGTAGTCAAGCATCTTTTTTGCATCTACATTGGGTTTCTTCCTCGTAGTATCAAAATAGTAGTTGGTATTTGATCCATCAAATTCCTTTGGATCATAACCCGATGGCTTTACAATAGTGCAATCCCTTCCGGCGCCGTAGTCTTTCAATATCGCCACATAGGTAAGGTCCTGCACAATATCATTGGTTTCCGTAACACCCACCGTTTCCCCCGTCAGGGATCCCGCTTCCATACCCACATCATAGGGCACTTTCGCCATCGCCAAAACATCACCAAGTTCTGTGGCGTCTATCGTTTGCTTCGCTTCCACGCTCATCATTTTACCGCTGGATACTTCCCGGAATGTTGCGCCGGTGACCATGCCATTTTTTACCTCTACTGACGTTAATGAATAACCGTAGATGACACGGAGATTTTTTTCCTTACCTGCCATGTTTTTTAAAATGCTATCGGCCACATGTGGTTCAAACTGTGTATTGCTGACCCAGCCAGTGGCCACTTTTGACGGGCCGCCATAGTGCGCATGGATCTTTTCGCGGAACTCGCCCCAAATGCCCGATGGCAGTTCATGATTCCCATCGATCGCTGAAACTCCCGCGGCAGACAACATGCCGCCGAGCCAAGGCCCTTCTTCAATGATGAGGGTTTTGGCACCGGCGCGGGCCGACTGTATACCGGCAGCCGTTCCACCGATACCGCCACCGATCACAAGCACATCCACTTTTTGCTTTTGTGCACAAGATGAAAAGAACAAGGCTACGAAAATAGAGATCAGCAATATTCTCATGTCAACTATTTTTTCTTGATCATTAACACACTCACCACTGGCCTTTCCATACCCGTTGCACTCGGCTTAACAGTTTGCATGCCACCCACGATCATCGAAGTGGAACCTCCGCCGTCAAGATTCATCGCATGTGAACATCCCAGTTCTTTTGTCATTGCTGCAAATTCTGGTAACGAGAGTCCATCATAGCCCGGAATGAATCCATCACCCTGAACCGCGAAGAGCAATACCACGCCGGATGACGTATAGCCAATGGCAGATCGTGGACGCGATGAATTGTTATTGATGTCGATAAGTTCTTCCTTATCGGTAATATTCACCTGGTTATTATACACCAGAACGGGTGAGCCACCGATCGCGCTGCGCACTTTCCAGCTTGAGCCACCCGCAGGAAATGATGCATCGGGCTGGGCTTGCGGGGCTGTGCCAAGCAGGTTGGGACTTGGAGCGGGATATGCATACACATCACTGTTTCCTGCTCCAATACTGTAAACCCATTTCACATCGGGAACGCCAGTATCTGTTACGCCAAATGCAGCACGCGTTGGATAATAAGTAGAAGTGCCGCCGGCATAAGGTCTGTTCAGGGCCTTGATGTTTGGTGCAACAACATTGTTATCATATTTGACAAGGCTGAAAGATTGATTGGAGCCAAAGAATCCACCATTGATGCAGGCATATACCTGGCCCGGCTCGTCCAGCAGAAACTGCGATGGCGTTTTAGCCGCAGTTGCCATCACAGGCTTGAATTCAAGAGTGGCATTGGTACCCTGATATGCAAAACAATAGGCCCTTGTTTTCCTGCCGGCAAAAATACTGTCGAACGTATACACCTGCACATCCGTAGGAAATGTAGTGGTGAAGCTGCTGTTCATCTTCCAACCTGATGGCAGCGTGATCAAGGGCTTCACCGGCTGTGGCGGTGGCACTATGACCGGCGGATCAACCGTTTCCGTTTTTGAGCAACCCAACAATGCTATACCTAAAACAATAAGTAAGTGTCTTCTCATGATCAATAAATTTGTTCCTTAAGTGATGGCAGTGTTTCGTAATAGAAAAAACATTCTCCTTCAAAACCGTACTGCCTGTTCAGGCGTATCATTTCACGAAGCATATCTTCTTTCACACGGTAGCCGTTGCCTAAAGAAGTCAATATGCCCGGAAACACTTTTTTCTTAAACTCCGCAGGGACCTGCTCGCTCAACTCCTTCAAAATTTTTTCGTAGGCCTTGATATCATATCGATAGAGTTGCGGAAGCACATTGTCTGCATAACCTTCTTTCAACCACTTCGGCCAGTCTTGCAAATAGTTCTCTTTTGACCAGGGATATATGCTGGGCGCCCATGAAACGAGGCAGTCCGACCGCTCTTTTTTCACTGCTGCATACAATGCTTTGCCGTAGGCGCTGAGTTTGTCGGCCTTCCATTGCACCCATGCGCTGTCCAACGGATTTTTCGGGGGTCCATTACCGTTATGTTCCCTGGCATATAGGTTTAATGTATATTCATCATAACCCCCTTCTGCCGGCATAGCGGGAAGCCTGTCGTCTCCCTGTATACCATCCACCTTATAATTTCTTACAACTTCGCAAACGAGCTCTGTCGTCATTTTTTGCACTTCAGGATGCAGTGAGTTCCACCAGAAAAAATTGTTTTTCTTCAGCAATCCGCCCGATGCATTTTTCCCTGTCCAATGCGGGTATTTCCTGAACCAGAGTGTGTTGGAATCATTGTATGCATAAGCAAATCCGTATTCAAACCATGCATAGACCTTGATGTTGGCCTGATGGGCTTTATCAATGATCGTTGCCAGCGGATCAAATGAGCCGTATACCGGGTCCTGCCTTGTGCCTGAATATTTGTAAGCTACCTCTGAAGGGTACATGGTTTTCCCCGCATTCCAAACCACAACAAACACGGTATTTAATCCAAACTTTTTACAGTTGTTGATGGCCTCTTCAATATTCTTTTCAGAGGTCAATGCTTTACTCGCCACATTGGTGATCCACGTTCCCCTGATAGGCTGCGCATGAACTGCGAAGAGCATAACCAGAAACACTATCGTCAAAAAATATTTTCTCATGATCCTTTCCTGTATTCCATGTATCGGTTGAAGAGATGATGTGCTGAGGTGTAGGAAGATTGCGGGCTCATAAAATGCGGGAACTCGAAAGTGATCGCCTTATCATATCCTTGCCTTTGCGCGGCTTCCAGTTTCAGCTTTAGTTTTTCGAACTTAATGGGAAGGAACTTGACAGGCATATCCCTGTCAAATGATTCTGCATTGGTCCAGCATTGCAATCCGTGTGCATCTGCCATTTTTTTATTCACCGCGAAGAAGGCATCGAGTTCATCGAAGTCGATATGCCCATCCTGGAACGCTACTGCATCCACAGCGCCGTTGAGTCCGCTGAAGATCTCGTTCCACTCCCGTTCATGATCTGCAAGGGATACAGCATCATGTTTGCTTAGTTCAGGACTTGCGGCGAGTACGGCTTTCTTTCCGTCGATCCATGGTGAGATGAAGGTGTGTAATCCACCACTCACTTTCTTGCACATGAGACCCAGCGTACTGAATGCTTCGGTGGAGCCGATGGTGCGCCTGCTGATCTCCATGCTCAGGTACCAGCCTTTGAATGCGGGGTGGTGGCCGTAGCGTTGCCATGCTTCTTCTATGATGAATTTGTTGCTTTCTATTTCATGGGCGAGATCCCCGGTGTCCCAGTATTTTCCCGAGTCATAAAGCCCGAAGTAGAACTTCATATCGTATCTATCTGCGAGCTGCAGAAAGAGCTCAACAAGGTCAACGGGAGGAAGATAGCATCCATGCGTTTTGGCAAGATAGGCAGAGGGATAGGTCATGAATTTTCTGTAGCCACAACGGATCAGGATGACTGTATCTATGCCCATCCTTTGCATGTGGCGGAAATCATTTTCCCATTCTGCCGCTCCCCAGTTCTGGTGTGGGATATCGTGACTGATCTCATCAATAAAGGTCCCGGTGATCAACATGCCTGAAGATTATAATTTGTTCCACCAATATTTTTTCAACAACCATGAAGTAACGAAGAATATCATCGTCCAGATGGCGAGGCTGGTATTGTTGCGGATCATGAAATAAATGGGGATCACCACCTGGCTCATTTGCCACACCATGCCCGTGATCACGTTGAATGCATCCCTGCCAAGATCTTTATTGGGTTGGAACGATGGGTCCTCTTTGATCACCGCTTCACGCACGGGTTTCCAGAATCCCCAGGGCCTTGTTTCCTTATAGAATGTTTTCACCTGTTCAAAATTCTCATGTGGTGTAAGGTAGGTGCCGAGCAGACAACCCAGGAGGGAGATCAGGAAGATGGCCGGGAAGAAATAGATATCGGGTACGGGGCCCGCAATGTTCAACGCGTCCAGTATGGGCTGTTTAAAGAACAAAAGGATGGTTGAACCTATAAGGCCGGCGAGCATGCCACCGAAGTATCCATAACCATTGAACCGCCACCAGATCCACTTCAGCATATTGGCGCAAGCATAGCCGCCATAAAGGGCAGAGGTGATCCATAGTGTTAGGGTATTCAGTGATGAAGCATTGAACCCAAAGACCACACCTATCGCCACCAAAACAAATGAGGCAAGGATGCTCAGCTTGATGAGTTTCTTTTCCGGCGCGTTGGGGTTGATGTATTTCTTATAAATATCGTTCACGATATATGCGGGCGCGGCATTAACGAAGGCGGCGAAGGTGCCCATGAAGGCCGCGAGCAATCCGGCGAGGAGGAGGCCTTTCCAGCCGAAGGGCACAAACTTGTTGATGGCAAGGGGCAGCACTTTTTCGAAGTCGATCTGCTTTCCCATGCCCGCGATCTCAGGCTGCAGGTAAACCAGTCCGAGGACGGCGAAACCCGCTACCATGATGTATCGTGGTATGTACATGACGAGGATGGTTGAAGCACTCATTTTGGCAGCCTCTGCCGGCGTACGTGTAGAGAGGATTCGTTGCATATCATAGCTGGGTACAGGACCTGCCAGTGAAGCGAAGATGCCTTTGAACAGCATCATCATGAAGAGGGCACCAAACAAGCCAAAGCCATCGTCACTTATTTTTCCGTTGACGGCGGGATAGGGTGTGTTGGTCCAATCAAGGCCGAGGTTCATGCCGAACCACATATTGTCCCAGCCTGCCGGCGTTGCCGCGGCGATCTGTTCCGCGGTAACACTGGTGTAGGCAATATATCCGATCACGAGGCAACTCAGGGTCATGATGACGAACTGGAGTATCTCGGTGGCCACAACAGAATACATGCCACCCTTGAGTGTATAGATTGTGGTTATGCCCACGACAATCAGCGCGTAGGCGTGCTCGTTAGAAAGGTGCAAGGCGGGGACGGAAAGATCATAGGGAAGGATGGAGGTACAGAATTTTCCGATGCCTTCAAAAAAGTAAGCCATGAATCCGAGCACGCTGACGATGGCAAATATCACAATGATGATATGCGAGAGCTTTGCCCCGGGACCATCGCCAAACCGGAAGGTGATCCACTGTGCGCCCGTCATGGTGTTGGAGCGGCGCATCCAGATAGCGAGAAAAACAAATACGAACACCTGGTTCCATACCGGCCATAGCCAGGGTATCCACGCACTCTTCAGTCCATAGACGAACAGGATCATTACGGTCCACATGGTTCCGCTGATGTCCCACATCCCCGAAGCGTTGGACAGGCCCAACATGTACCATTTGATGGAGTTGCCGCCCAGGAAATAGGAATTCATGTCTTTGGTGGCCTTGGCCGACATATAAAAGCCAAAACCCAGGGTGCCCAACAGATACACTATGATGATAACAATATCCAGCCAGTGCAGGGTCATGCAGTTAATTAAAAAATTTAATAACTATACTAGGAAGGTATAAATTATTTATTAATTTTAAACAACAACTTACATTTTTGATAGCCTGGTTCATGTATAAAAAAATCGTGTTTTGGTCAATGCTGGCCTGTCTTTTTCTGGCCTCCTGTTCCAAAGGAGGGGGCGGTTCCGTTACACCACCACCACCGCCGCCACCGCCTACTCCCGCATGGGATGTGAATGCGTACCGGGGCGTATGGATCACAACTACAGCGAGTACGGCACTGGATAGCAGGGACAATATCAAACAAACCGTCCTGAATTGCAAGACCGGAGGCATCAACCATATTTTTGTGGTGGTGTACAACAACGCGAGGACGATCTATCCTTCCCAGGTGATGAATGGTGTTATTGGAAAACCCCAGCTGGAGCGTTTTGTAGGCCGTGACCCATTGCAGGAGATCATCGAGGAAGGCCGGGCCGCGGGCATCAAGGTGCACGCCTGGTTTGAGTACGGATTCTCGTCTTCCTTTTCCGCCAATGGGGGCCCCATCATAGCAGCAAAGCCTAACTGGGCAGCAAAGGATATAGGTGGACAACTGGTGGTGAAGAACGGGTTCGACTGGCTGAATGCGTTTCACCCCGAGGTGCAGGACTACATGATTTCCCTGATAAAGGAAGTGGTGACCAATTATAATATCGATGGTGTGCAGGGCGATGACAGGCTGCCGGCATGCCCTTCGAGCTCCGGCTATGATACCTATACCGCCGCGTTGTACAAGGCTGAAACCGGACAGGATCCGCCGAATAATGAAAAGGAAGCCAATTGGATCAACTGGCGGGCCAAAAAACTCAATGCATTCCTCAAGCGATTGAGGACAGAAGTAAAGGCGATAAAACCCGGTTTGTTGTTCACCATGTCGCCCTCCCCCTATCCTTTCTCCCTTAATGAGTATCTTCAGGCCTGGCCTACCTGGGTTGACAGCGGATATGTTGACGCCGTGTTCCCACAGGTGTATCGTTATGATCTAGCCGCCTACACCGCTACCCTTATTCAACAGAAAAATGCGGTGAATGGGAATATCTCTAACGTGTATCCGGGTGTTTTGGTGAAGTCGGGTTCCTATGTAGCTACAGATGTTTTTCTCTCCCAGATGGTGCAAGCCAACCGTAATAACGGCTATAAAGGGGAAGCCTGGTTCTTTTATGAGGGTGTAAAAGAAAAAATTCCCTTTTTTCAAGGTCAATATCCATTTATAAAATAGATTTATGGCTCGATTGCTTGTCATATGCTGCCTGTCATTAGTGATGGGCAGCTTTTGTTTTGGGCAGAAATACACAAAATTCGTTGACCCTTTTCTGGGCACAGGAGGGCATGGTCACGTTTACCCCGGTGCCACCACGCCTTTTGGAATGGTCCAGTTGAGTCCTGACAACGGAGAGAATGGTTGGGACTGGTGCAGTGGGTATCATTACAGTTCAGACAGTATCGCGGGATTCTCGCACACGCATCTGAGCGGAACCGGTATAGGCGACTGGTGCGATATCTCCGTTCTTCCGCTTATGGATACCGCGGCCTTATATAGGCCAATGATCAAGATCCCATTCTCGCACAGCAATGAGTTTGCACAACCGGGATACTATTCTGTAAAGTTGGGCAACAACGTACAAGCAGAACTTACGGCAACACAACGCAATGGAGTTCATCGGTATCATTTTCCCGAAGGCAAAGGATGGCTGAGGTTTGACATGGGCTTTGCCATCAACTGGGATATATCTACCGGAGCCATGTTGAAAATGATCAATGATTCCACGCTCGTAGGGTATCGCGCATCCACCGGATGGGCCAAAGGGCAGAAGGTATTTTTCGCGGCGAGATTCTCGGAGCCTGCTATTACAACGCGCGTCATCGATGATTCAAGCAAGACAGGGAATGAATATATCGGCAAGAATGTTAAGATCCTCTTGGGATTTAATACCGGCAAGCAACCTCTATTGGTTCGTGTTGGCCTGAGTTCTACAAGTGCAGAAAATGCCATTGCTTCTTTGCAGGAAACAAGCGGTCAGAGTTTTGACAACATCAGGCGTAGGGCCGAGGTAACCTGGGAGAATGAGTTGAGCAAGATCCAAATTGATACAACGGATAAAGCAATGGCCACCAAATTCTATACGGCATTGTATCGTACACAACTTTCTCCAAACTTATATTCAGATAAAAATGGCCAATACAGAACGCATGATAATAAGTTCAGGACACATGTGGGTGATAAGTATAACATCTTTTCCAACTGGGATATATTTCGCGCACTTGCACCGTTATTTACCCTCACGCAAACAAAGCGGCTTCCCTCTTTCATCAATTCCCTGCTGAGTTTTTATGACGATAACGGTTTGCTCCCCGTTTGGGATATCAGCACCTGGGAAGCCAATACCATGACGGGATACCACGCGGTACCCATTATTGCAGATGCGGTATTGAAAGGTGTAACGGGCTTTGATCAACAGAAAGCATATCGGGCGATGAAGAAGAGTGCGTACCAAGACCAGCGCGGAACGCAAGACTATATCCGGTTTGGATATCTTCCCTATGATAAGCATGGCTGGAGTGTTACCTACACGCTTGAATATGCATACGATGATTGGTGCATTGCGCAGGTGGCAAGAAAATTAGGCTACATGAATGACCATGACATCTTCATGAAGCGCGCCATGAGTTATAAGAATCTGTTTGATCCGGTAACAGGGTTCATGAGAGGGAAAGACAGCACGGGTAAATTCATTGAGCCCTTTGATCCATTACTTTCTGAACATGGATTTGAAGGCCAGTACATAGAAGGCACAGCATGGCAGCATAGTTTTTTTGTGCCTCATGATATCAAGGGCTTCGCTGCATTGTATGGAGGAGAGAAAAAACTAGTTGAGAAACTTGATAAGCTTTTCAATTCGTCATCGGTGTTGCACGGAGATAATGTATCGATCGATGTTACCGGATTGATAGGCCAGTATGCACACGGCAATGAGCCATCACACCATATCATTTACATGTATACCATGCTGGGTGAACCGAAGAAGGCCGCGGAGAAGATCAGGATAGTGGTAGATAGCATGTATAAAACAGGGCCTGATGGTTTGTCGGGCAACGATGATTGCGGACAGATGAGCGCATGGTATGTGTGGACAGCTCTGGGCATGTATCCGATGAACCCATCCTCAGGTGAATATGTTTTCGGTTATCCGTTGGTGAAAGAGGCAACGCTGCAATTACCCGGGGGGAAATTGCTCAGGGTGAGTAAAAAGGGTGAGGGTGGGTATATCAAGCGAATCAGCTTTAACGGGAAGAATATTCCGGTGAGGTCCATCACGCACCAGGAACTATTGCGCGGAGGAAAACTCGAGTATGAACTAGGGAGAACAATGGGGCAGTAGAGCAATTGTACATTTGTACAAATGTGCAAGTGCTCAAGTATTCCATTGTTGGTACAAAAAAGGCGACCCAATTGGGCCGCCTTTTTTAATGTGGCAATTTGAAAATTTGAAAATGCGGCAATTGAAAAATGCACTATTCTCACATTGCCACATTCTCTAATTGCCTACTGCCATCCCGGATTCTGTGGTATTCCGGTTGGGTTGGCATCTACTTCAAATTGTGGTATCGGCCACAGCTTATACCTTTCATTGGAGTTGTTTCTGGTTTGGTTCCTGAACTTGATGCGTTGGTTTATGCTGGCACCATAGTTGGGAACTTCATTGGCATCAAAAGTTGGTGTAGCTGGTGCAATGGCTGGATCTAGCGCGGCACCAACAACAGGACCGCTGTTTGCGCTTCCATAAATATCCCATCTTCTTAAGTCGAACAACCGAAGCCCCTCTCCGCCAAATTCAACCACTCGTTCCCTGCGTACGATTTGACGAAGCGCAGCTTGTGCAGTTGAGTTAACAGCAGGTTGCCCTGCCCTTGCACGTACTGCATTGATCGCATTGGTGACCGTTGCGTCTATCTCATTCAATTCGATCTTTGCTTCTGCATACATAAGGAGCACATCGGCATAACGCATGAGGATGTAACCAGTTTTGGTTTCCCAAACATATTGATTGGAGTCGATGTATTTTCTCCAAACATAACCTACACCACCGATATTACCGGTAGCAGATACCTGCCACTGAATACCTGATGCTTGTGCACCGATCCAATCGTTATTTCCGGTTACATTATCGTATACACCAGTATTCCAGTTGAAGCGTCTGCGGATATTAGAGTAAATATTAAAGATGGTTTTCTCTTTAGGTTGGACGTAAGGGAGCTGTGATCCTGATTTGAGCGAATTGTACACCATGGTATCACCAGGCATATATACCGTCCACCTCAAGCGATTATCACGATTCACTCTTGGGTTGGTACGATCATATACCGCGCTCTGGTCAATACGCAATCCATCTCTTCCTTCATAGCGATCAACCAGTACCTGAGAAGGGAAATGAGAGCTTTGCGAGTTGGTCACCTGTCTTGGTACGCTGATCACCGGGCCCCAGTTCTGGGGATCCAGAAGGTCAGTTGGATAAGCCTGGTTGAACATGATCTCCCTGTTGGCGTTGGCGGTTTGGCCATTCAACAGGAAGAGGTTGGGGTAGCTTGGATTCAATCCGTATTGTGCTCCGTCAATGACGGCTTTGGTTGCTGTTGCTGCGGTACGATAGTCTTTGATCAGCAAGGCAAGCTTGGCCTTGAGGCCCAGTGCAACACCTTTGTTCACGCGGCCATTACCAAGAATGGGTTGTGAACTTGCAGCATCAAATCCTGCAACGGCTTCATCGAGGTCTTTATACAATTCAGCAACGATCTCTGTTACAGGCCTGCGTGTTGCAGAAAGTATTTCATCTACAGTTGGCGGCTCCTTATAGAAAGGCACTGCGCCAAATTGATACATGAGATGGAAATAGGCCCAGGCGCGGAGTACGAGAGCTTCAGAGCGTATCCTTCCGTAAGCGGTTGGAGCTACGTTGCTTTTGCCATTCTCCATTCCCTTCAATTGCTGATTTGCGCGTTGAATAAGCCGCCACTCCTGGTTCCAGCAAGTGTTGACTAGCGAGTTGTTCACAAGGAACGGTCCGCCGTCGCCCAGTGCAGCCTGGTCTTCAGCGTTACCACCGCGTTTCATGGCGAGGTCAGTAGATGATTCCACTGCAAATAGTAATGGCGTGTTGTTAGGGAACTGCCAGAATGATGCGGCATACACGCCATTGAGTCCCAACTCCATTTCTTCCACGGTTTGGAGGTAGTTGGTTGCCGACGATGCATCGAGTGGTTTCCTGTCCAGGAATTTTTCACAACCGCTCGTGCCGATCAGCAGGGTCAGTAGTGACAGATATATGATCTTATTCATTTTCATCTTTTTTGGCTTTAAAAGTTAACATTCATACCAAAAGTGTATGTGCGCATTACAGGATAGAACTCCGCGTTTGCGTTGTTGATCTCCGGATCAAATCCATCCCATGAGGGTGAGAAAGTGAGCAGGTTCTGTCCGCTTACGAAAACCCTGAGGGAGCTGATCTTCAGCTTTTGGCTTACGGAGGCAGGCAGTGTATAACCGATGTTCACGTTCTTGATCCTGAAATAAGCAGCACTGCGGATCCACCAGTCAGACACGAGGAAGTTATTACCTCCAAAGCCCGAAGGCAGCAGTCTAGGGAACACTGCTCCCTGGTTGGTGGGCGTCCAATAATCTTTCTGATGCTCGAGCATAGAAGCGGCGAAATCATTACTCGCAAATGGCACGGCACCGGTACCGCTGAGGTAGTTATCCCTTCTCGCAACACCCTGGCCGAAGATGTTGAAGTCGAAATTCTTCCAACCCAATACGAGGTTGATACTGTACTCATACCTTGGGAAGGAGTTGCCGAGGAATACACGGTCATTGGCATCAATCTTTCCATCGGGCTTTCCATCCACACCGCCTACATCTGCATACTTCATATCACCGGGCTTAGGGCCTGTAGTTGCAACAGGGCTCCAGGGAATACCGAACTGTACAGGTGATGATTTGATATCATTGGAATCCCTGAAGAATCCAACGGCTTGGTAACCGAAGTAAGAGTTAAGTGCATATCCGGGTTGAGTCCTTGTTGAACCGCCATCGATGAAAGGAAGACCGGCGATCAGCCCCGTCACGTTATTCTGCACATCAGCGAGGTTACCCGTTACGTCAATGCGCCAGTTCTTAAAGCTTTTCCTGTAGTTCACAGAAAGTTCAAATCCTTTGTTCTCCATGTTACCCGCATTTACAAACGGATTGGCTAGTCCGCCTGCTGAGGGCGGGAGCACACGGGGAAGGATCATGTCTTTCAACGTCTTCACATAATAGTCTGCAGTGATGCTGATACCATTGCGGAAGGAAAGGTCAATACCTACGTTCCACTGCTTTGATGTTTCCCAGCTGATGTCCGGATTTGGGAATTGCAATACGGCGGTACCTACATTGGTGATGCCACCAAAGTAAGCGTTGGTTCCGTTGGTTGGGTTGCTGTAGTTCGCCTGTCCGTAGAACGCGTCAAATGCGTAGAATGAATTGAAGTTCTGGTTACCGTTACCACCGAAAGATCCGCGCAGTTTACCGAAGGATATCACGTCAGACAATCCATCGAAGAAAGATTCTTTGCTGAATATCCACGCCGCAGATGCAGAACCGAAAGTACCCCACTGCTTATCACGTGCTTGTGAGAAACGGGAAGAACCATCGCGACGTCCGTTGAGCTCAATTAGATATTTGTCTTTGTATGCGTAGTTGAACCTTCCGAAGAAGCCCACCAGCGCAAGTTCAGAAACACCTGCATTGTTGTCACGCGCACCTGTTCCGAGGTTGAGGTAAGGCTGATTGGGGTTGATGAAACCCTGGCGGGATGCGCCAAAGAAATAGTTGCTGTACAACTCGCTTTGAGCACCACCCATGAACTTGAATGCATGGTCGCCGGTGCGGAAACCGTAGGTTGCCTGGCCAAGCCATGTTTGATAGATATCGTTCCTCCACGCTTCAGACAGTTGTGTATTGCCGGGCCATACGCCTATCTTATCATAATTCTGTGTAGTCAGATTGGGTTGATAGATGTCTGCATTTTTAATAAAGGTCTTGGTGTAAGGGTTTCGTTTCTCACGTCCCCAATAGCCTTCGATCTCGAGACCGTTTACGGGGTGCAGGTTGAAACCAAAACGGGTCAACATCGTGCTGCCCTTGATAACAGAGTTGCCGGTAGCTTCCGCCATGGCAATAGGGTTACGGTTGTTGGATTGTGCCGCAGTGCCGTACTGGCCGGGGCCGTATCTACCGCCGCCGATCGCAGGAAGACCAATGGCCTGGCGGATGATGAATTCAGGAGAACCGGTAGAAGGGTTAATGGTTTCGTTATCAGTATAACCCAGGTTACCGATCAGTGTCAGCCATTTAGCCACTTTGAATTCAGGATTGAGCCTGATGTCAAATTTTTCGAATTGGTTATTTTGGATCAGGCCTTTCTGGTTGAGGTAAGTGAAGGAGGTGAACATGCTGAATTTTTCACCACCAGCAGTCAGCTGCACGTTATGGTTCTGCATGAAGCCGCTATTGGTGAGCACCTCATCGATCCAATCCGTATCAATCACGTCCAGATTATTTGGGGCCGTGGTCTTGTATTTGTCGATCAGCGTCTGCGGGAACACAACAGCATTGGGATTTCCCGTGCGGTTTTGTTCTGCAACGTTGCTGAGCTCCATGTGCTCAACTGCATTCACGCGATTGGGCAGTGAGGTGAAACCTTGTTGTGAGAAGAAGTTATTGTAGCTCACTTTCATGCCGGGCTGTGTAGCGCGTTTTGTTTTCACCACGATCACACCGCTGGATGCCCTGTTACCGTAGATGGCTGTAGAAGCAGCGTCTTTAAGAACGGTGATGGACTCGATCACGTTGGGATCGATCTGGTTGAGCGATTCCAGGCCGGACCCTGTAGGAAGGAGCAGACCATCAATTACCACGAGTGGATTAGAGTTACCCTGAATAGAACTCTCACCACGAATACGGATGAAAGCACCATCAGCGCCGGGGCGGCCTGATTGCTGCTGAACGGTGAGGCCGGGTGCCAATCCTTGCAGTACCTGGCTCGTAGAAGATACCTGCCTTCTGGTCAGGTCTTCGTTCTTCAGAACGGATACCGCGCCGGTGAGGCTTGACCTCCTTTGTGTGCCGTAACCAACCACAACCACATCAGTGAGCTGTGTGGATTGTACTTCAAGCACAATGTTAACAATGTCTGTAGTTACAGGGACCTCTTTAGTAACGTAGCCGGAGCTGGTAATCACCAGCACGCTGTTGCGATCTGCAGAGATCGCATAAACTCCCGCACTGGAAGCTGCTACAGTTTTGTTGGTCCCCTTGACAGTGATGGTTGCACCGTCAACAGGAGAACCTGTAGAAGCATCGGTTACCTTGCCGGTAACCCTTGCTGTTTGCGCCATCAGCCATGATGCCGATGTGAGCACGAGACACAGCAATAGCATTAGTCTTCTCATAATTCTTGTTTTGGTTTTTGTTAATCTTTAGCGTTCTGTATGTTGTTCAAAAGTTTTCCATACCTGGTAGAGAGAACGGGGAATATGAAAACAGCCTTTCCACTTGCCGCCTTTCAGTTCAAGCAACACGTCGCCGCGGCGGTCAAGGTAACCGAACCACTCGCCGTTCACTTCGTCCCTGAAATGCGACCATGTGTAATCATGTACTTTTTTGAACCATGCCGCGCAGGCATCATCGCCGGTGAGGGTATAGCCTTTGGCCAGTGCTACAAGTGTTTCAGCATGGACCCACCATAATTTCTGGTTCCATTCCAATTGCTGGGGAGGGTGACCCTGCACATCGAGGAAATAGTAGATACCGCCGTATTGCTTGTCCCACGCGTATTCCAGCGTGTCCAGCACAATATCTTTGGCTTTGTGGATTAATGCTGTATTGCCGATGCGCTTGCCAAGGTCCATAATGAACCACATGGCTTCTATCGCGTGGCCAGGGTTGCAGAGCCTTCCTTCAAAACTGTCAATCAACGATCCATCGGGCATTACATTTTCGAGGATGAGCCCGAGCGATGGCTGGTAGAATACATCCATCACTTTGTGGATGATGCCGGGGATTAGTTCCTCAACTTTGGAGGAGCCCATGATGGGCTCCATCTCCAAAGCGAGGTTGCAAAGGATCATAGGCAGGCTAAAATTCTCCAACTCTCTGGTGCCTGGATATGATTTATTGTAAGAGCCTTTCCAATTGGGCTGGCGTCTGAGGATATTATGGAAGGTGTCAAGGGCAATGTCTTTGTATCTTTTCTCGGGCTTCACCAGGTAAAGGGCAGAAAAAGCCATACAAGCGAAACAATCTGAGAAAACATTATACGGCTGTACCAGGGGCCTACCATCTTGGGTTAGTGAGAAATACCAGTTTCCTTCGCCATCACGGCCGTATTTTTCGAGGAAATCAGCGCCGAGAATGGCAAGGTCAAGCCACTCCTGCCTTTGCTCCACCTCTCGGTACATGAAGGCGAAACACCAAACCTGGCGGCCTTGCAGCCAGATGAACTTGTCGGTATCGTAAACTTCGCCTTCTCTGTCCAGGCAGGTGTAAAAACCGCCATGATGCACGTCCGGACTGTATTTTTCCCAAAAAGGGAGGACGTTATTCAGCAATTCATCCCTGTAAAGCCTCGCGTAAGTGCTTAATTCCAAAGGAGAGCCGGCAACTTGTAAGTTTTTTCCTTCGTACATAAGATGCTAAAGAAATTTTCTTAACACTACTTTAAAATTATATTTATTTAACTAATACTTCAAACTTATTTAATTTTTTTATTTAGTCTGCACGTTTAGCCTAATGAGTTAAATTTATAGAGCGTTTTCTCTTACAACCATGACATATCCCGAATCTCATTCACTGTATTCCATTTTCTCTGAGGCGGCCTCAACGGGTGTCGCTTTCAAAAACAAATCGCTCAAGCGGGCGATCATCAACCTGTTGGACGGTTTTGATTCCGCAACGGTGAACGACATATCAAAAGAATTGAATATATCAGTTCCAAAGGCCGCCAGCCTGATCAATGAGTTGATGCAGGAAAACCTGATCAGGGATTATGGGAAGATCGATTCCAAAGGGGGCCGCAAGGCGAGTATATATGGACTGGTAAGCGGTGCCTGTTTTTTTGTGGGCGTGGATGTCAAGAAATTTTACGTGAACATCGGCTTGCTGGATTTCAAAAAGCACCTGGTCACGGTTAAGGAGAATGTTCCCTTCACGCTGGCAAATACGCCTGAAAGTTTACAGGCGTTGCTTAGTATCATTAAGGACTTCATTTGTGATTTCCCTGAATTGCAGAGTAAGATACTGGGTGTAGGCATCAACATGAGCGGGCGGATCAATCACCTGACCGGATACAGCTACAGTTTTTTTCATTTCCAGGAAGAGCCGCTGAGCAGCATCATCGAAAAAGAAATAGGCATACCCACGTTCATTGAAAATGATTCGCGCTCCATGGCCTACGGTGAATTCATGGCAGGCGTAGTGAAGTTTGAACGCAATGTGCTTTTCATCAATGTGGATTATGGAATAGGTATGGGAATTTTGATCGATGGAAATCTTTACTATGGTAAAAGTGGTTTCAGCGGCGAGCTGGGCCATATCCCGTTCTTCAATAACGAGATCATTTGCCACTGCGGTAAGAAGGGTTGCCTTGAAACCGAGACCTCAGGTATTGCGCTGCTGAATACCGTGAAAGAAAAGATCCGGCAGGGCACTTCTTCAATCCTGATGAACAAACAAAAAAAAGTGGACGACCTGCAGTTGCAGGATATCATAGACGCGGCGCTGAAAGAAGATATGCTGGTGATTGAAACGCTGGCAGACATGGGCGAGAAGCTTGGCAAAGCACTTGCCGTGCTGATCAATATTTTCAATCCGGAGTTGGTGATCCTCGGCGGGTTGGTGAGCGAAACAGGAGATTTTCTACGTTTGCCCGTTAAATCCGCGCTCAACAAATATTCCCTTGGTCTTGTAAATACAGATACTAAGCTGAAAGCCTCTAAACTTGGTTCAAGGGCGGGTGTAATGGGGGGATGTTTAATTGCACGGGGAATGGTTTTGAAAGACAATTAGAATATAATCTCACCAAATGAAAAAGATATTGTTTCTCATTTTCACACTTGCATACCTCCACACTTTCACACTCTCCGTACATGCCCAACCTGATTGGATCAAGCAGGGCAACATCTACGAAGTCAATGTAAGGCAATATACCAAAGAAGGAACTTTCGAAGGATTTTCAAAACATATTGATCGCCTCAAAGGCATGGGCGTGCAGACCCTTTGGTTCATGCCCTTGAACCCTATCTCCAAAGAAGCACGCAAGGGCAGCCTCGGCTCTTATTATGCAGTGGCTGATTTTAAAGCGGTGAATCCTGAGTTTGGCAAGCTCGAAGATTTTATGGCGATTGTACAAAAGGCACACGGCATCGGCATGAAGGTGATCATTGATTGGGTGCCCAATCACACCGGCGCGGATCATTCATGGATCACCTCGCACCCGGAATTTTATGTGAAAGACAGTCTGGGCAAACCAGCTATTGCATACAATTGGGATGATGTTCGGCAATTGGATTTTTCCAATAAGGTGATGCAAGACAGTATGATTGCTGCCATGGCCTATTGGGTGAAGACGGCTGATATCGATGGCTTCAGGGTAGACGTTGCCTGGAATGTGCCGGAAAGTTTTTGGGACCGATGTATTCCTGCGCTGAAGAAATTAAAACCAAACATGTTCTTTTTGGCCGAAGGAGATAAGCCCTATCTCGCCAAAACATTTGATGCGGTGTATCCATGGACGATGTTTCACGCGATGGAGAAAGTAGCGGCAGGAAAAGCGCCGGCAGACACCCTGGATGCTGTGCTTGCAGAGAATCGAAAATTATATCCCAAGCGCACGATCCAGATGTATTTCACCAGTAACCACGATGAGAACTCCTGGAACAAAGCTGATTATGGAACCTTCCCTGGCGCAGTACATCCACCTTTCGCAGTGTTCTCCCAAACGATGGCCAACAGTGTTCCGCTGGTGTACAGCGGACAAGAAGAGCCCGTGCTAAGAGCGCTGCAGTTTTTTGAAAAGGACCCCATCGAATTTAAAAATTACCAGCGTTCCGGCTTCTACATGAACCTGCTGAAACTCAGAGCTTCAACACCGGCACTCTCCAGTGATGCCAGCTTCAAAAAAATCAAAGTGGGTGATGAATCAGCGCTCTACGCATATGTAAGAGAGAAAGCGGGCAGCAAGGTTTTCGTGATCCTGAATTTTTCAAATAAAGAACAAACCATCTCCATCACAGACAAAACCCTGTACGGTAATCCATATAATGTGTTTGCCTATAAACGCGAGATCCTGGGCGCAAAAACCTGGAACATCGAGCCCTGGGGTTATGCGGTGTATAGTTATTGAAACTTCGCAAACTCGCTTTTCTTTCTGGCCTCGGACCAGAAACCGATCATCAGCCCAATGGCAATGGCCAACAAGGTTATATCCAACGCGATATTTGCACGCATCCGGAAAAGCGTTAGGATAAAACTTAACGCAACAGATCCGGCATATCCGGCAAAGAGAATCTTGTTCGGCTTTTTCAGCAGCAGTGCAAATATGACTGAAACAATAAGCGCAGAGATGATAATGACGAGTCTGGTGCTGGTCAGATTATGATCCCTGAAAGTGAGGAAGGCATAACCCATTAAGACCAAGCATAGCCCAAAGGCCCCAATCCTGAGTTTCATTAACAGTTCATGGTTGTATAACATAGGTTTGTATTTGCCACCATAGAAATATGCCTAAATGAAATCATCCTAAGCGCCTAATTCTTTCTTTATCATAAACGTTTTAATATCGGATTTCTTATATCTGTTAACAATCATACTTTCCAAAACGCAATAGCCGTCCCACACACCAATGGAATGGTTGTTGTATCTTAATACTTCAAAACAACAGAATGGAAAATTACGATACAATGGTGGATGCCCTTAGCACACTGAAGCAACAGGGATATACGGAAGACTTTAACCTTGATAAAGATTGCCTCGCCTGCAGGCAGGGATTGTTCAGGGTGAATCCTGATGAATTTCAAATCGATAAATTCTTTCGTTTTGAAGGGGCTTCCAATCCCGATGATTCATCGATCCTCTATGCAATCTCCTCAGAAGAGCACGGGATCAAAGGCACATTGGTGAATGCATATGGTATTTACAGCGATGCCATGACGGATGAAATGCTGAAAAAACTGAGTGTTTAGCGAGCGCTTCACTCCATCGTCAATGCAGTTGCGGCTTTATTGGATTTGATGTAGAACACACCGTCAAAAGCATTGAACCAGTTTCCTCTCATGTCAAATTCATAACCCCAACCCCGCATCACAAAAGCCTTTGAAGCTGCATCGGTTTTCTGGATCGCGCGGAAATCAGTGAATGCATAATTGAATTTTAGGTCTTGCATTACATTGGTATAGAAATCTTTTTTACTCAGCGGCCTCACTTCATAAGGTCTTCCGTCTCTTTGAAATGGAGATCCTGATGTGCCTTCAGAAGAGGTGAAGCCGATGATGAACACATCGTTCCCAAACTTCTTGAAAACTTCGTTACCCATGGTGGTATTTTGAATGCGACGGTAGTTGGAAATATCCACTTCAATCTGATCAATGTTTTTAGTGACATGCCTGTTCTGTGCCCACACAATGATCTTGCGGTCTTTATATCGTTCATCGGCCAGCCACCGCAGGTTATCGGCCATTTGCCGGTCGTGAATGGTGCCGTCATGTTTCAGTTGCAGAAAATTGTATCCCACAGGTACTTTCCTGTTGAGCCAGCAATTGGCCGCATTGCCCATGAAATTGGAAAAGGTCTGTTTCCACAACCCCGTAGAATCCAGCTCTGGATGGGCTTTCAGGTCCGTCATCACCTTTGAAGTGAAGTTCCTGAGAAAAGTAATGGTGGTATCCGGCAATCTTTTTGCACTATCGTAATCATTGGCCCGCACTAAACTTGTCACATAATTCCAGTATGCAGGATCCTTTGTATCATAGCCCAATGCCGCAAATAATTTCGGTACGCGCAACATGAAATTTTCAACCTGCTCCACATCATAGACCTGGCAATCAATGCCGGAGACGATGAGTGGGTTGGGCCCATGGGCATACAGCTCAATGTATTTTTCCATGTCCTTGAACTCTGCCACATCGGTCCAAATATGTGTGACAGCCTGCAACGCGGCGTAACCATTTTTCCGGGTTTCCCAGATCCAGTTCACCCCGTTGAAATCGCTTTCAAAAGCGAGTACTGTAAAGCCTAGTTTCTGGTGCAGGTATTTGACGAGCCTTGTTTTCGCCTTGAGGGTTTCCCCATCGCCATTGTCCATTTCGCCGAGGATCACGATGCGCGCATTGCCGATGGAAGAAGCGAGCGACTGCAAATCAGTGTAATCCGTATCGCTGGTGACGATGCTCCTGATCTCCCGGGATTGCTGACGGATCAGGTCTTCCGTGCTTTGCGCGTGGGCAAACACTGTAAAGAAGATAACGGCTAAGCAAGCAAGAAGTAAGCGCATCATACCTTATGAATCAAGGGATTAACGCAAAAATGGGTCCATAATTGCATATCGCCGGGCATCACCACGGGAACGGTGTCTTTTGTTGGCTCCTGGCTGAATGCCAGCGTGCTGCTGAGAAGGATGGCCAGAAATAGGATGTGTTTTTTCATGGTACAATGCTAACGCAAGTTCTGTGAAAAAAGGTATCTGATCTGCCTATAACTAGGCCGGCAGTTGAATGGTAAAGATGCTACCCTTGCCCGCCTCGGAACTCACCTGGATATCACCGCCTTGCGATTTCACAATATCATAGCTCATCGATAATCCCAGGCCCGTGCCCTGCCCTGTGGGCTTGGTGGTGAAGAAGGGCTGAAAGATCTTGTGAATGATGTTTTCCGGAATGCCATCGCCATTGTCTTCAATGGTGATCACCACTTTATTGGTTTCTTTTTTGGTGCGCACACTCACCAGCGGCTTGTAGCTATCACCGGAGTGCTGTGCCTTATCATGCACAGCATAAAAGGCATTGTTGATGATGTTCAGCAACACCCTGCTGATATCCTGCCGCACAATGTTGATCTGACCAACGGAAGGATCCGCATCGATATTAAAATCAGACTGGAAGTTCTTGTCTTTTGCACGAAGTCCATGGAAACTGAGCCGCAGGTATTCATCGGCCAACGCATTGATATCCGTGGGTTCTTTCTCGCCGGTTTTGCTATGGCTGTGTTGCAGCATGGATTTCACGATAGAATCCGCACGCTTGCCATGGAACAATACCTTATCAAGGTTTGAAACGATGTCGCCCAGGATCTGCTCTTTCTCCGCAGGATCCGCCTCCGCCTTCAGTTCATCGATCAATTCTTTATTGAGTTCCGAGAAGTTGTTGATGAAGTTCAGCGGGTTCTGGATCTCATGGGCTATGCCCGCAGTGAGTTCACCCAATGAAGCCATTTTTTCTTGCTGTATCAATTGTTTTTGTGTTGACTGCAGGGTGTTCACCATATTCTCCAGCTCATGTTTCTGCCGGGAGATCTGTTCCGTTCTTTTGTTTACTTCTTTCTCCAGCTCCTGGTTACGTTGACGCGTAGCCGAAGTTTTCCATCTGACAATGAGCCAGATCAAACCAAGTAGTGCCAGTGCGGCTAAAAGTTTGAACCAGGTGGTCTGGTAGAATTGTGGTTTTACAGTGAAAGTGAATTGTTCTGCCGCATTGGTCCATACGCCATCTTCATTGGCGGCCATCACTTCAAAAGTATAGCTACCGGGCGGAAGATTGGTATAGATGGCCCTGCGATCCCCGTTGGAAATGATCCAGTTTTCATCGTATCCTACCAACCGGAATTTAATTTGTACCCGTTCCGGCGAGTTGAAACTGAGTGCACTGTAAGTGATGATGTATCGATGATTTCCCTTATCAATCTGGAGTCCTGCATTTGCAGGATAGTATTTATCGTCAACCAAGATACCATTGATGGCCAGTTTAGGCGCTGTGTTATTCACAGTGAGGGCTGCAGGATCGATGGTTACCAATCCGGATAAATTGGGAAAGAGGATGCTGCCGTCTGATGATAATATAGAATGCCTTGCTCCAACGAACTGGCGGTTGATGACGCCATCGCTCTCGTCGAGCATTTTCCAATTGATCTCTTTTGAACGGTCCTGCATGTGCACTAGGATCTCTGCTCTGCTGGCCTTTACCACGCCGAGGTTGGTGGGCAGCCAGAAATAGCCTTTTGAATCTTCAATAACTTCAAAGCAAGAGGAATAGGGCATCCCATCTTTGTTGTCTACTACGCTGAGGCTATCTGTACCTTTTCTAAGTAAGGCCAATCCTTTTGCGGTGGGAAACCAGATATTGTCTTCCTTGTCTATATAACTAGCGAATACCTGCACCCCGCCCACACCGGAGATGGTGGGGAATTTTCGGAGGGCCTGGTTTTCTTTACCGATCATAATGCCGGCACCATAAGACGTCATGATCCAGGTGCCGTCTTTTTGTTGCCGTGCAGAACTGAAGAAAGAAATGGGTTCTTCACCATTTGCAAATTTGACGCGTTGGAGTTCATTATTATCTTCCATTCTTTGCAATCCGCCGCCGGTAACAGCGAAATACATCTTCCCATCAATGCCTTCTTCAATAAAACGAGCCTGTCCGTTCAGGATCCATTTTCGTTTTTCTCCGTTCTTGCCAAACTTGAAGATAAAACCGGCAGCCCCTATCCATAGATCACGCCTGCTGTCTACCTGCATATTAAAAATTTCCGCGGACGGTGGTATGAAATCCTGGGTATCCCTGGATACAATTCGGATGTTTTGATGGTTGAGCTCGTACAGTTTACTATCTCGCGTGGCAAACAGGAACTTTCCGGGACTTAATTCAACAATCGAATTTATCCTGGGATTGATCAGGCCATCGTCCTCTGTATAATTCAGGAATTTACTGGGTGAAAATTTATACAGGCCCTTATCTGATGCTACCCATACATTTCCTTCAATGTCTTTCATCAGGCCCTGGATATTGTTGAGCTTGGTTTTGGCTGCGCCGGTATAGAAGGTGAACTTATTTTGTCCGGCGGGTTTATATGCTACACCATTTCTTGTGCCAATCCAAATGCCGAGCTCATTATCTTCCAGGATCAGATTCCTGCTGATACCAGCTGGGATAATGGATTCATTCTCCAGACCTTTTGGAACATTCAGTTTACCATCTACCCATTGATAGATGCCAATGTCACTGCCTACCCATAATTGATTCTGCGCGTCAACAATATATGAGTTGGAAAAATTCAGCGCCGTATCTCCATGAAGGTCAACGATGCCTTGCTCCAGTCTTATCTTTGAAGGTCCCACCAATCGTACCGCACCGTAAGGGTGAAGCCAGGTTATCTGGTTAGACTTTCTCCATGCAAGTAAGCAACTGTCCCGCTGTTTTGTTGATAGCTCTTTATAAGTACGTGTTATATAATTAAACAGATTAAAGTTCAGGAGTCTTCCGGCGTTTCCGATGATCAGATCTCCCTGCTCACTAACGCCCACCAATACGAGGTTCACCAGGTTTCTCAAATACACCTGGGTATGACCGTTCTTAACACCAATGAGTCCGCTCCCGGGTGTGGCTACCCAAAGGGTACTATCCGGGGTTTGGTAGATGATAGATGTGATGCCGTCAGATTTAAAACAAGTATCGTTTGCTGAATTGATGGTCAGGAACTCCATCCCATCAAAGCGCACCAGACCGGAATAGCCGCTAAGCCAGATGAATCCCTCCTTACTTTGATAGATGTTGAGCGAGATGTCATTTGGCATTCCGCTGCGTGAATCCCAATGCGTGACTTTGAAATGCCGGAATTCTTTTTGGGCTAATGAAGTTGCGGCAATGAACAATAGAAATGCAAGACAAGTAAAGTGTCTGAGGAAAAACATGCATTAATATACTAATTAGTTCGGAGGTCGCAATGTTGCGAGGACGGAGATAGGAAAAAGATAAAGGGAGAAGTGCGAATTGCGGCTTCGTAGTTCTCCCTTTATCTTCTCCCTTCTGCAACCTGCAACCTGCGCCCTAATTTTTGAGACTGTTCACCGGATTAGCCCCTGCCGCTTTCGCAGACTGCAGTGCCACGGAAACAAACGTAATAGCAGTAGCCACCACGGTCGCCAGTAAAAACATCCAGGCGCCAATATTTGTCCGGTATGCAAAATCATTCAGCCATTCCCGCCCCGCCCACCAGGCCAGTGGCATCGCAATCAGCATGCCTATCGAAACCAGAACCAAAAACTCGCGGGAGAGTAACATCACTATTTGTGAACGTGTTGCGCCCAGCACTTTGCGGATGCCGATCTCCTTGGTGCGTTGCACGGTCACAAATGCGGAGAGCGCAAACAAACCGAGACAGGCCAGCATGATGGCTATGCCCGCAAATAAAGAAAACACTTGCGCGGTTTTTTGTTCCGTCACGTATAGCTCAGCAAAATCTTCATCAAGGAATCTGTATTCAAAGGGCCTGTGCTGGATCCTCGCCTTCCAGACCTTCTCCATGGCCGCAATGGTCTGCGGCATGCCTGCATGGTTCACCTTCACAAAAATCTGCTGCACCATATTGGGATCGAGGAAGATCACGAGCGGACCAATGGGCTGATGCAGAGACGCGAAATGAAAATCTTTCACCACACCTTTCACCGTTCCGGAGACGCCGCGGTCTACGGTTTTTCCGATGGCCTGCTCGGGACTCCAGCCCATGGCTTTTGCAGCAGATTCATTGAGGATGAAATTGGCTTTGTAATTGGCGCCGTTGTTTGAAGTATCCATCTCCAGCAGATCTGCCTTGATGAAATCCCGACCCGCGAGCAACTGCATGTTCAGGGTTTTGGTAAAATCAAGCTCCGCAGGAATCGCGTTAATGGAAATATTTTTTTCACCCATGCTCGTGTTGGCATGAAGGCCATCGGACCACTGCACGAAACTCGGACTCTCATAGGCACCTGTTACTGAATTGATTCCGGGGATTTGCAGCAGCGCCATTTTCATTTCCTCAAATCCCGCACCGGCGCGGAAATCGGCCGGAAGGATCATCACACTCTCTTTATCATAACCCAGTTCCTTGTTTTGAATATAGTTCAACTGCGATGTCACAATGATGGTGGCCACAATGAGAAACACAGCAATAACAAATTGAAGCACAATCATTCCTTTGCGCAAGACGCCACCAGAGGCGCTGATGCGGATGCCGGATTTTAATACTTCGTTCATTTTGTTTCCCGAGAGAATAAACGCAGGATATGCGCCTGCCAACAGGCTGATGCTCAGCACCAAAAGGATCATGAAGCCGATGGCCTGCGGAGAAAATAAACCTGCAAGCGGAATGGCTGTTCCCGCTACGTTGTTGAATGCGGGCAAGAGCAGCATGGCCGCGATGATGCCGATCAGAAGACTGATCAAGGTGAGGATAAACGATTCACCGAGAAACCGCATGCGCAGTTGACGACGGTTGGCGCCTAGTACTTTGCGTATTCCTACTTCGGTACCGCGGGTTGCGGACATGGCCGTAGCCAGGTTAGCATAATTCACGCCGGCGATGAAGAGGATGAGTAAGGCGATGATACCCAGCACATAGATATACGTGATGCTGCCGCTGGGTTCCAGCCCGTCCAGTTTGGAATGCAGATGCACACGCGTGAGCGGCTCCAGCTTGTGCGTCAGGTAGCCTTCACCGTTAGAGAAGATGGTTTTCGAAACTTCTTTGAGGTAAGCGGTAACCTGTGTTTGTGTAGGTTTGATCTGCTCCGCATTTTGCAGGAGGAGATAAGTGACGTAATTGGCTGTAAACCACTGCTCTTCCTGTTTGGCTGCGCCGAGGGTCACGAATGGTACAACGATGTTGAAATGAATTTGAGAGTTTCCCGGTATTTCTGCGGCGATTCCACTGATGGAAATTTCCGCGCGAACTCGGGACCCACCTTGGTACCTGTAACGGCGGCTTCCTGTTTTTCCGATCCCTCGCCATATTCCATCGTCACCCGCACGATCCGCTCTGCGTTGTCATGAAATTTGTCGTAATGCGTCTCCTGCCAGATATACAATCCAATCAGCAGGCAGGCGGTGATGCCCAGGGTAAGCCCAATGATATTGATGAAGGCGTAGGTCTTGTTCCTGCGCAGGCTTCTGAGCGCAACGAGCAGGTAGTTCTTGAACATGGCGGTTGGTTGTGTCTTAAATATAGACGAGCTGTCTGTCAGAAAGTTACATGCATTTGTTAAAGGGAGAAGATGGAGAGCAGGGGGAGGTTGGAGGGGTAGGTTGGAGGCCGGTGCTTTGACATCTCTTTATCAATGTGTACCTTTAGATAGTGGACAACAGAAGCATCATATCAAAAAACCCTGAGGTTTTAGGCGGCATACCCGTTTTTGCTGGTACGAGAGTACCTATTGAAACGCTATTTGACCACCTGGAATCCGGTGTTCCTTTAGATGAATTTCTTGATGATTTTCCGACCGTTACAAAAGAGCAAGCCGTTGCACTTCTTGAAATAGCTAATAAAATTCTGAATTCAAAGGACCTCGAGAAGCTATATGAAACTGCTGCTTGAGAAGTGCGAAGATCACTACAACCTCCCTTAACACTCCCCCTAAACACTTCCCCTAACAATTGTCGTTTCCCTAACATTTCAAGACATATCTTTTCTTTCAAGACACAATCAAGACACTATCGCGACAAAAGCTATTTAATTGCGACACATTTATGCCAAAACTGATCCTGTCCATGTTGTGTCTGTTGACACTTGCGTCTTTTCGTGCCAATGCCTGTAGCGCCTGTAAGATTACCGCCAACGGACATACCTGGTTTGGGTATGGCGATGCCCTGCCCCAGGGCGGGATGAATGAAGTGGGTCTGGCTTATGACGCGCTGACGGTGTACAAGAAGAAGATCGAGAATAGAGACAAGAAACCGTCCATTGGCGACAGGGAAGCGTTTTGAAGAGGATCATGACCAGTTGCTCAACGGCGGACGAGGTGGCCCGCCTGGCAGGAAGCTATTTCCGGGAGGGATTGTTTGGCGGCGTGTTCATTTTTGTGGATGCGGGCGGGCGGTATGCCATCATGGAGCCAGATACAATTTGGGTGGGTTCAGATCCGCACTATGTGATCGCCAATTTTTGTCCGTCCACCACAGCGGAAGAAGACCGAACTGCTTTCGCCAGGTACACCAAGGGCAAGGCGTTTTTGAAAGAACCCGTTGTGAACCCGGACGCAGATTATCTCCGCAGGGCACTGGACACCATGCATGTGTGCAGGGGCAAGATTGGGGATGGCACCCTGCACTCCTATATAGCCGATTTAACGCAAGGGACCATCGATCTCTATTTTTACCACGATTACACACGGGATCTTCTATTTCGAGTATCCTTATGACGGCATCTGGAATCTATACAATTATCTGCCATTGATCATGATGGTGCTGGCTGGAACAGCCACCTATCAATTATTCAGGTCACCGCACAAAAAGGCCTTAACCCTAATCCTAAACACTCCTCCTATCGCACTCACCCTTGTACTCAGCATAGGCTTTGCGTACTGGAAATTCTTCCTCTTTAACTTTTTTGGAGCATGAAATTGACAGCAGCTTCCGAGTGAATCAGCGCCGTGTCAAAGATGGGAACGGGAAGTTCACCCGGTTTGATCACCAGTGGTATCTCCGTGCAACCGAGGATGACGCCACCGGCGCCCTGGCTGATCAGTTCATTGCTGATAGCGAGGTAGCGCGACTTGGTTTCCGGCGTCACAATGCCCTTGCCCAGTTCCTCATTAATGGTTTGGTGGATAAAGATGCGGTCAGCTTCCTTGGGGATGATGGCCTCGATGCCCAGGGCAGCGAGTTTATCTTTAAAGAAATCCTTCTCCATGGTAAAGCGTGTGCCGAGCAGCGCCACTTTGGTAACACCTTGCAACTGAATGGCTTTAGCGGTTACCTCGGCGATATGAATGATGGGCACGGGCAGCTTGGCCTGCAGCCGGTCTGCGATCAGGTGCATCGTGTTGGCACAGAGTAGAATCGCTTCTGCGCCGGCGTTCACCAAATGAATACAGGCCTGGTGAATGATAGCATAAGTAGCATCCCAATCATTGGCCGCATTGTTCTTTTGGATCGGGCCGTAGTTCACAGAATAAATGATGCACTCAGCAAACTCCATTCCGCCAAGTTGTGCGTTGATGCCTTTATTGATATGTGTATAGTAATCCACAGTGGAGATCCAGCTAACACCACCGACTAGTCCAATTTTTCGCATGGCATAAAGTTAAAAAAAAGATCCCGGTAGAAACCGGGATCAAGATAGTCATTAGGCATTTGGCACGGGGCACTCTTCGCACTTCTCCCTTCATCTTCTCCCTTCATCTTCTCCCATTCCAATCATTCCTGGTTGTTTGTTGCAACGGCACCGTTAACATCGAGAGGCTTCCCGTTTTCCATCGGCACATAATCATAACTCACCTTCGCGGTAGCCGTTTTATTCGTCTTCAGGTAGAACATACCATCAAATACACGAAACCAATCGCCCTTCATTTCGGTATGGTAGTTCCATGCGCGCATCGTGAAATATGAATCGGTGTTTTCATGTGCGCCGATGGTGCGGAAATCAGTGAACGCATATACAAAACCCTCGGAGTTGAGGGTGTTGGTGAACCAATCATTCCGGCCGGTTTCTTTGATCTCAATAGAATCCGCAGCAATATTTTTATCGAAGATTTTTCCTTCCAGTGAAGTGAAGCCGATGGTAAAGATATCGGCACCGTATACGCGTGAAAGTTCAGTGGCCATATTAACGGTCTGCACTTTTCTTTGCGGCCTGTTCACCACGAATTCAATGGTTTCATTGTTGCGGGTGATGTTTTGGTTATCGGCCCACACAATGATTTTGCGCGAAGCATATTTCTGGTCAGCGATCCACAACAGGTTTGCGGCTTTCTGGCGATCGCGGATGGTAGTATTGGGTGTACCGATGTTGTCCCGCAGTTGCCAGTTCATATAAGCATTGCCGAGATAGTTGCGCAGGGTTTGGCTCCAGAAACCGAAGCGGTCTGCTTTCTGGTTTTTATCAATGTCTTCAATGATCTGTTTGGTGAAATACTTCAGGTAACCGAAAGTAGTGTCTTCCATTTTCTTCACGGCTTCAGGATCCGTAGCAGCGAGGAGCGTGTTTACATAGTTCGTGTATGCGGTATCGTTAGTCTTGTAACCGAGATCTTTGAACAATGTGTTGATCTTCAGGGAGAAATGTGCCAGACCGGGTTTGAAGCTGGATTCAATATCATAGCCGGTGATCTCCAGTTGTTGGCCATCGAGGGAGTTTTCGGCAATATAGTTTTTCAACGGACCAAACTCAGTGGTAGCCGTGATGGATTCCGGAACGGCGATCAGGGCAGAATCCCCGTGGTGCTTGGTATCCCAGAGCATATTGGTACCGTAGAAATCTGAGGGCATGGCTAACACGCTGAAACCCAGGCGCTGGTGCAGGTAACGCACGATGCGGGCTTTAGCGCGGATGGTTTCACCATCGTTATTGTCCATACCGCCGAGCATTACAATGCGGCTCTTGCCGATGGCTTCTGCCAGATGATCGAGGTCTTGGTCTGAGGTGTCTTTCAGGTTGATGGAACTAACGGGCCAGGTGTTTTTCTGGACCAATTCAAATTTGTCCTGGGCGTTCAGGCTTAGGGCCAGGGCCAGGGTACAGGCGGATGTGATGATTTTCTTCATTAGGATTGGATGATGAAACAAAGCTAGAAAGACGCGCTGGTAGCCACAAGCCTGTTCATCGACGGTTCCCTGCCATTGGGCGAATTCTGCTGTTGATAACGGAGAATGAGTGGGTTTCGTATGGCGATTGTAATGATAGTCAAGGGAGAAGATAAAGGGAGAAGTGCGAAGACCTCCTTCGCACTTCTCCCTTTATCTTCTCCCTTTCCTCAACTGCGACCTATGCGACCAACGAACTAATCCTCTAACTGGCTGATCCTTAATTGAATGAGTTCCTTGTACTGCGCTTGCATTGTGGGCGATAGAAAACTTTGGTTGATGAAGGCCAGCCATTTGTTTTCACAACTCAATAAGCGTTCAAAAATATTTTCCTGTTGGCGTGGAAGCAGGCCCAGGTTGTTGAACAGCGCGATGAAATCTTTACGGGTGATCCTGTTCTTCTTACCATTGAGCGTAAGTGCTGTTTCTTCCTTATCATCAGGATTAACAATAACAGTAGATACCAGGTCATATGCCGGCGACATTACGGGTCCGGGTTTGTCTTTATGTAAGATGGAGAAATTTTTAAGGTGCATATCCGCATTGCCAACGAGGTAGGAGAAGAGTAGAATTTCTGCATACCTAGTTAGGTCAATGCCGGGTTGCTTAGAAAACGAAAAGAAGGCTTTCCTGATTTGCTCATAGGATCCTCGGTATTTGTGTTCCGTTAAATGACCGGTGAGTTGGCACATGTCCTCCATATGTAGCTTGCGCTTTTTATGTCTGTCGATGCGCTTGGTGATATATGCTAAACTGCCATCACTCATGCGAATCAAACTGTGGAGTACAGTTTTGATCTCTGCAATTTCTGCGAGGTGCATGGTCAGGTCTTCATTCTCCGGCAGTTGTTCAAAATGATTGGACTGCGGTTTGAGGATATAGTTCCCCCATAGACCAACAACGGTAAGGCGTTTTACCCCATTATCATTCATTAAGTCTAATGAAAGCTTTGGCTGAACGCCGGTTACTGCTACATTTCGGGAGATAAATGTTAACGCAACATCCTCCAGATCTTTGTTGCCTAG
>Ga0207941_1000038_pt1 | contig 39558 bp, 37 predicted proteins | sample LakMenEpi13Sep12_FD_150695 | JGI IMG/M metagenome (GOLD analysis project Ga0207941, IMG submission 150695) | Freshwater microbial communities from Lake Mendota, WI - 13SEP2012 deep hole epilimnion (SPAdes) | ecosystem: Environmental > Aquatic > Freshwater > Lake > Epilimnion/Euphotic zone ...
ACACCGGCAAAGCCCGTCAACTTGCCGATCACGGCATGGATGAACACCAGGCACAGCAGCACCCGGGCGATGCGGTTCAGCAACGAGGGCTGGTGGCGCAGTTGGTTCATGGGGGCGTGGTCTGCTGGAGGCATTCTGAAACTGCCGCAGCGCGTAAGGCAAGTCGCATAACAATCAAATCGTGACTACGGTCACGCTCACCTCCACGGGCCAGCTCACCCAGCCCAGGCTTGACACCAACGTCATCGTCCGGCTGCTGATTGGCGATGACCCCCAGCAGACAACCATCGCTAAGCGAGCCTTTCTGGCGGCGATCGCCTCCGGTGGCATTTACCTCCCTGTGCCATCGTCAAACAGGTGGGCCGCAGGCTCCAGCTGTTTGGCGATGGCTGAGTAGGGTTACGGTGGGGATGGCATATTTAATGCTGGTAGTAGCTTCCATGGCCGACACGAGCAGCAGCATCAGGATCCGGGGGGACGAGCAGGAGTCGTTCTACGAATTCCTCTTGGATTTCGTGTGCATGGCGCGCAATCGCAAATCATCGCTGGTTATTCGCTATTTCCTTGAGATCATCATCATGCGCAGCCCCCTCTGCGAAACCGGCTCGATCCTGGTTCTTGCAGCGGACCGGAGCGGCTCCAGCAAGGAGATGAACACCCTGCTGGTCTGGACCGAGAACGATGATGTGAACAGCCTGGAGGAACTGCGGGAGAAGAACCGGCAGCTGCCGATCGATGATGGCATCGCCGCGATGGCCTTCCGCAAGCGGGCACCCGAATACGCCCCCCTCGCCGAAAAGCATCATAGTTTCAGATTTTCCACTGATTCCAATGGGCAGAAAAAAACCACAGATATCGGCCCTATCTACTGTGTGCCGATCATTCTTTCCGATAGCGGCGGCGAACCCTTTGGAGTGGTTGCATTTCAGAATACCAAACAATACGCCGAAGAAAACAACAAACAAATGTTCACCGATGAGGATCGTCTGAAGATGCGATTGGCGGTGAAAACCCTGGAAGCGATGCTCCTTTGTTCACCGCGCAAGCTGGTGGATTACAAGCAGGTGTTCATCGTTCATGGTCGCAAAGAAAAGATTAGAAAGGAACTTGTGAATTTCCTCAGTGAGATGGGAATCGGCTCTGTGGTGATTCAGGCCAAGGCCCGCACCGGCGGTGATTTGCTCAGTACAATCGAGGACCAGATCAACAGCTGCATGGCGGGTTTCATCTTGCTGACGCCAGACGATGAGGGCCGGTTGTACGAATACGGCGAGCAACCCAGGCTGCGAACGCGCCAGAACGTGATCTTCGAGGCGGGCTTCCTCACCGCCCTGTTCCGCAAAACAAGGCGGGTCTGTTTTGTGAAGGAGGGAGATCTAGAGATTCCTTCCGATCTCAATGGCCTGCTGATGGAAACCTACACTGGTAATCTTGATGAGGAGCGCATCAGAAGCGTGCTGGTTTTGTGGGGAATGCTGCCTGAGGTGCCTGAAGAACGGCAACACCAGAGCGAGATCGTGAAAAAAGACCTCGCCGCCCCAACGAAGGCAGGTGATGATCATGGTAACGGGGCTCTGAAGAGCGACACCACCGCGGAGATACCCGAAAAGGCGGGGAATCCTGAGAATCACTTGACCGGTCCAACCCAAGTAAGCGGGGAGGATCTGCGGGGTGAACCGGCACACAGCAGCGAACCAGGTGGGTCCAGCTAAACGAGGATCACGAACACCTCACATCTGCGGGTGTGGATCCTTCAATGTCTACCTCGGCCAGCGGCCTGCCCGATTTGCAGGAGCAAGCGGTCGATACGGTGCCCGTCAAGCTGAGTTGCTGTGTCGGAGTGGGTTTGAACAGCCGCCGCATTCTTCCTTTGGCGTTGGTGGGGCGCCGAAGGACAGACGGGCTCATGCTGCCTTTGGGCCATCTACGGGCCCCCAGAAATCCGAGGTGTTTTGCTTAGTCTCAACGCTGAACTGCCCCCGATTGATGCGCCGTCCCAGCTATCTGCCGTTGGTCGCCTTGGCCACTGCCCTGCTTCCCTGGACTAGCGCTGGGGCCCAAATTGCCGCTGTGCCCCTCGCCACCGCCAATGGCGATTTTGTTTCCAGCCGGCTCCCCGGCCACCGCAATGCTTATCCCCAGCGCCAATGGCTTGTGGTAGACCGGGATCCGGCTGGCCTCAACTGCCGCAACGAACGGGGCCAGGTGGTGGCTTTACTGGCCTACGGGGCAGTTGTTGATAGCGATTTGAAGGGAGATGGCACCGAAGCGATTGTGGTCATGGCCGGGCGTCCTTGGTTGCAACTGCTGGCCCATCCCTTTGACTTGCGGCAAGATCTGCGGCCCCAGGGGCAGCGGCTCCGTCCTGTTGCCTGCCGCGTGCAGGCCAATGCGGCCTTCATTGCCCCTCTCAACCCCGATACGGTGCAGCCGTTGGGGGAGCAGGGCGGTCGCTGAACGCAATGGCCGCTGAACACATTGGCCACAGTAGTCGCGGTGTCATGGTGAGTTGTCAGTTGCAGATAGCAGCAAGATTGTCATGAATATGACAACTGGCTGCCTGGGTACTTACAAACACAAATAGGTCTTAGGTTCAGCATGGAGATGACGCAGGACCGCCGTCCGCCCGTCCACTCTCCAACCCTCCAACACAACGGAGTTCACGATGAGCAATTCAACCCAAAAGGCTGTAACCGCCCGTATAAATACCATTTTTAAAAATCATCCAGTCGGTTCTCAAGATCTGGAACCCTCTGAAAAGACTTTGGTCCAGGCGGGCACCCGGATGCTGGTCAGCGCTATCTCCCCCGACCGTTTTCAACACGTCAAGCTCCAGCTTGTCACCCCCATCCTGGCTAGCGATGGCATAACCAAACTGGATACGGTGTATGCCTATCAGCCCCATGTCGAGCTTGAGGGTCAGCCGCAGGCGATCAAGCTTCCTGTCAAATATCGTGGCCAAACGGATAACGACTGGCATCCCACCTTTGGCAATGGATACCGCCAGTGCAATCTTACTTCTTGCACGATGTTGGCCGATTTTCTCCTCAATGGCGAACTCAGCCGCAGCGCAACCGCCCAGGGACTTAATGAACCGGAATCGGCTTACCAGAAGCTACTTGCCCCCTACGGTGACACCATAGATCACAACTGCCAGACCAAGGCCCTCAAGGATCTAGGCATCGAATCTTATTACACCCAGCAGAGCATTTCAGCCGATGATCTCCTACTATCTTTGAACAAGGGTATTCCAGTGGTGATCGGCGTAAAGTATAAAAGTGGTGGCCATATCGTGCTGTTGGTTGGTCACGATCTCGAACGCAAGCTTTGGCTTGTCCACGATCCCTTTGGCACCCGCCATGGAGCTTCCGATAGCTACGACATCGGCATCGGCGGTGCCTACGACGAATACAGCTACGACACCTTTGATCGCATCTTCTGGGATCGGGGTCCTGGTAGCGGTGATGGTCGGATCGTCACCAGCGTCAAGGGCAAGCCCACCGGCCTCAAACCCGGCCTCTAGGCACAGGGTCAGCCGTTGGCATGAAGAAACCTTCTCAATGGCTTGTCATCAGCTTGATTCCGGTTTTGAATTCTGATTGAAGTCTTTTTGTCATTAAATTCCCCGATCATGGCCAGAATTACCCCCGAGAAATTCCTCGACTTCATCACCTACTTTCGCAAGGATAACCGCAACCATGTGGAAGCGATGAAGGCCTTTGCTGCTCAGGTCGACCCCGCTCTCATGGATGACACTGCCCCCTGGGTCATCCAATTCCGCACCTCTCCAAATTCCCCTGGTCACGATCGGGCCTCTGGCGCGGCTTTGATCACCAAACAGCAACTGGCAAGCATCTGGATTTGCGGACCTGGGATGATCAAGGACGAGGAAGTGACCGAGCTCAACGAATGCCTGCATCGGTTTGGCGTAACCACAAAGCCCAGGCTCCGCCATTTCCTTAGCCAGACCGCCCATGAATCAGGGGGCGGACGCTACAAAAAGGAGCTCGCCTCCGGCTGGGACTATGAGGACAGAGCCGACCTCGGCAATACTCAGCCAGGCGACGGGCCCCGCTTCAAGGGAGCCGGCTATATTCAACTTACTGGACGGTCCAACTATCAGGATTTTGCTAACTTCATTAATGATCCTGCTGTGATGCAGGGTGTTGACTACGTTGCCGAACATTATCCCTTTAGCTCGGCAGGCTTCTGGTGGCAAAACAACAAGATGAATGAGCTTTGTGATTCAAATCCTAGTGTTAAAAAGGTCACCTTACGCGTTAATGGTGGTACCAACGGACTGGCGGAACGGGAAATGTATTATGAGCGCTGCCTGGTTGCTATTCCCTAGAGCGCTTCTTGATTCGCCATTAGTTTTGCTAACCGCTACAGTTAGATCAATAATGGCAATAGCCTACTTCCCCCTGCAGCGGTGGTTTGCAGGTGAAACGCAGGGGTACAAAGATCCGGGCACCGTTAGCCGCATTGGTGAGCACGGTGTTGCCTTGGCCCAAGACCTGTCTGCGCCAAACGCCACCCAGTTGATCGCGCAGTTCGGCAGGCTTCCCCGCTTCTGCTGGCTGCAGCTGGCGGTAGGTCATCTTCAGACCGTCTTTCCACAACAGGCTGAGGCCATCAGGTAATTGTTTATCAATGCAGCCGATTGTCACGCCATTGAAGGCGCAGTCTTTCCAGCCGTCCCGTGCCACCTGGGCTGGCGCCGATGCAGGGGTCGACTGCGGATTGTTTGGCGCCGCCAGGGCAACCGCTCCCCAACCCCACGCCGCCCAGGCGGTGCTAATCGCCAGATAAAGGTATCCCCTGCAATTATTCCTGGCCGATCTGGCTGCCTGATTCATGGGATGGGGTTCTAAGGATGGTTGCCTTCGCTCATCTTTAAGACTATGGCTGCTTGGAACCATCGCCCCATGGCCCTCAGCCTCCGATCAGGGTTTCCAGGGCCGCCGTCACATCGCTTTGGCGCATCAGTGCCTCGCCCACCAGCACCGCATCGGCGCCGGCGCCTACGACCCGATCGAGATCATCGCGGTTGAACAACCCCGATTCGCTCACCAGCAACGCCCCTTTGGCCCGTACTTGGGCGCCGTAGGTGGCCATTAGCGCTTCTGTGGTGGCCAGATCCACCGCAAAGGTGCTTAGATCGCGGTTGTTGATGCCAATCAATTTCACCCCCTCCAGGGCCAGCACCCGCTCCATTTCGGCGCCGTCGTGCACCTCCACCAGCACGGCCAACCCCAGGCTTTGGGCTACCTTGAGAAGATAATGCAGGTCCTTGTCGCTGAGGATGGCGGCGATCAGCAGGGCCGCATCGGCACCGGCGGCGCGGGCCTGGTACAGCTGATAGGGCCAGAGGATAAAATCCTTGCACAGCAATGGCAACTCGACGGCGCTGCGCACATCGACGAGCACATCAAAACCGCCCTGAAAAAATTTCTTGTCCGTCAGCACCGACAGGCAGCTGCCCCCACCGGCGCCATAGGCCTTGGCGATAGCTACCGGATCGAAATCCTGTCGGATCACCCCCTTACTGGGACTGGCCTTCTTGATCTCAGCGATCACCGCCGGCTTACGGCAACTTGCCTTGAGGGCCGCCACAAAATCCCGGGGGGTCGGTAAGTCGGCCACCTGAGCTTTGAGCTGGTCCAGGCTAACCCGCTGGCGGGATACCTCCACCTCCCGGTCCTTTTCCCAGACGATCTCTTCGAGGATGTGGCGCGCCTTCTCCTCGGGATGGGGGATGCCGAATTCCAGATAGGAGACCCGCACACTCGGATTGGGGGGACGGCGACGGATTTCCATCTCAGGACCCCACCGCCATTGCGGCCTGTTTATACGCCACCTCGACGACTTCGCTGAGGGTGGGATGGGTGTGCACCTCATGGGCCAGCTGGCGCACGCTCTGGCGGCGGGCCACGGCGTTGGCGATCTCCTGGATCAAATCGGCGGCATGCAACCCATAGAGGTGGGCGCCCAGCACTTCGCCGCTGTCCTTGCGGAACAGCAATTTCATTAGCCCCTCACTTTGGAGCTCGGCCAGGGCCTTGGAATTGGCCTTGAAATAGCTGCGCACCGTGCCCAGCTCAAAACCCTCCCGAGCTGCCAGCGTCTTGGCATCGGCCTCACTGAGGCCCACCGAACTTAGTTCGGGATGGGTGAAGGTGGCGGCCGGAATCGAGCGGTAGTCGATGCGGCGCTCGTGGCCCAGGATGTTGTCAATGGCCACGGCCCCCTGGGCGGCGGCCGTGTGGGCCAACATCATCTTGCCGGTGACATCGCCGACGGCCCAGAGATGGGGAATAACGGCGGCGCCCGCCTCGTGGCTGGCGAGCACCCGCATCGTTTCATCCACCTGGATGAAACCTCGGCTGGTTTGCACTCCCACCGAGGCCAGATTCAGGTCCTTGCTCACCGGCACCCGACCGGTGGCCACCAGCACCGCATCCACCTCCAGGGTTTCTACCGGTTCCTTGCTGGCCATATCCACCAACTCGATGCGAACCGGGCAACCGGGGGTGATGGTTTTGGCCAGCACGCCGGTGCGGGCATCGATGTCACGGGCCTCGATCAGGTGCCGGGCGGCGATCTTGGTGATGTCCGGATCAAACGTCGGCATGACGCGATCGAGGGCTTCGATCATCGTGACTTCACAGCCAAGGGCGGTGTATACATCGGCAAACTCAAGACCGATGTAGCCGCTGCCGATGATCGTGATCCAGCGGGGCAGCCACTCGAGGTTGATGGCCTCGTCGCTGGTGAACACCGTGCGGCCGTCGGTGGTGATGCCGGGGGGAACAAAGGGATCCGAACCGGTGGCCACGATCACCTCCCGGGCCGAATACACCCTCTCGATGCCGCTGTCGCTTTCGCGCACCACCACCCGCTGGGGCCCCTGCAGCCGGCCCTTGCCCCGCAAAATCGTTACACCAGCCCGCTCCAGGGTCTTGGTGAGGTTGGCCCGGATCGTCGCCACCAGCTGGGCGGCGTGGTCGGCGATCTTTTGGCGCTCGAAGCGCACCGGCGCCGCATGGATGCCAAAGCCGGCCAGATGGTCCGCATCCGCTAACTCCCGCACCCGGCCACTGGCCGCCAGCAACGCCTTGGAAGGCACACAGCCCCGATTGACGCAGGTGCCCCCCATATCGCGGGATTCGACGATGGCCACCTTGAGCCCGTGATCGGCCCCATGCTTGGCCGCATCAAAGCCCCCATAACCCGCGCCGATCACGATCACATCAAAGGCCAGGTCGTCTGCGGTAGCGCCATCGGCAGGGGCAGCGACCGGGGCGGGGGTGGAGGGAGTGGCCGTCACCGGGACGTCGCGAACGATGCAGGCATTGTCCCCCCTGGTGATCTCGATTCGGCGCAGAGGGTCTGACGCCAGCGCTCCAGCAGCAGCGGCGCGGCCGCCACCGCCACGTTCAAGGATTCCACCGCTTGGCTGTGGGGAATGCTGACCCGTTGATCGGCCAGGGCCAGCAGGGGGGCGGCCAGCCCAGCCCCTTCGTTGCCCAGCAGTAACAGGGTGGGCTGGCACCAATCAATCTGCCAGTAGGGCCTTGGAGCCGTTGCCGCCGTCGCCACGATCTGCCACCCTCCCTGGCGGGCCTGGTCCACCCGGTTCACCAAAGCCTCTGAGCTGAGACGCAGCAGCGGCAGCTCCAAGGCCGCCCCCGCTGAAGCCCGCAACACCTTGGGCGAGTGAGGATCGGCCCCCTCCCCCAACCAAACCTGTTGAACGCCCGCCGCCAGGGCCGTGCGCAGCAGGGTGCCGAGGTTGCCCGGATCCTGCAGACAATCGAGGGCCAGCACAAACGCGGGCGCCTCGCTGCAGGAGTGGGGCGTTGCGGGCCCGGGAGGCGCCAGGGTGAGCAATACCCCGTCGGGATGGCGGGTGCTGGCGGCCGTCTCGAGCACTGCGGCGGTGGCCTGTCTCAGCTTGGTCGCGGCCGGCAGGCACGCCAGCAGATCGCGATGGCCTGCGCACCAGGCCGGGGTGGCCAGCAGCAGCTCCGGTTGCAGCCGCAGCCGCACCACCTCCTGGACCAGATGGGTGCCTTCCAATAACAACAACCCCTGCCGGCTGCGGCCGCCAGGGGTATGGAGGTCCCGGAGTCGGGCGACCAGGGGATTGCGGCGGCTAGTCAGTACCAGGGGCTCAGCGCTGCCCTCAGAGCTGTTCTCAGAACTGGCCTCAGAAAAAATCGTGGTGCCTGACATGGAGACGCTCCTCAATTAGGAGCTGCTTGGCCTCCATGGTCATGCCCCGGACGGCTGCCACCTCGCCACTGATTCCTTCCAGGGCAAGTTGCTCAATCAACTTGGCGATCAAAACATCCTCAACCTTGTCGCGGTCGAATTGATCGGGGGTAAAGCTTTCGAGGAACCGACCCATCTTGGCCGCTATCACATCGGAAGCGTTTGAGATTTTGATAACAATCATTGGAGGAAAATCATGCGGATGGGGAGACTTGAACTCCCACGACATCGCTGTCACTAGTACCTGAAACTAGCGCGTCTACCGATTCCGCCACATCCGCGGGCGACTCAGCGCGAAAAACGCACCGATATGAAAACTTTACGCCATCGCGGTCCTTGCAGGTGGCCCGAAAGGAGTCAGAATCACCGGACAGTTCCAACGGCGACCCCCTAGACGTTGGCCTGGATCATTGTCAAGATTCACTTCTAGAAGAACCTGTCGGTAATCCCCACCTCCATGACCCTCCTCGCCGCTCCCGCCAAGACCGTGGTTCAGCCAAGGCTCGAGATCACCGGCGGTCAACGCTTGAGCGGCGAGATAAAGGTCAACGGGGCCAAGAACTCGGCCCTTGTGCTGATGGCCGCCTGCCTCCTGACCCAGGACACCCTGCGGCTGCGCAATGTCCCCCGTCTCACCGACATTGCGGCCATGGGCGAAATCCTGGCCGCCCTTGGGGTGCGGGTGGTCCGGGGTGGCGAAATCATCGACCTCGACGGCGACAACATCACCCAAGCCGCCCCTCCCTACGAACTGGTCAACACCCTGCGGGCCAGCTTTTTTTGCATCGGCCCCCTGCTGGCCCGCATGGGGATGGCCCAGGTGCCCCTGCCCGGCGGCTGCCAGATCGGCTCTCGCCCGGTTGTTGAGCATGTGAAGGGCCTCAAGGCCCTCGGCGCCCAGGTGACCATCGATCACGGCGTCGTGACGGCCGTAGTGCCGGGCCGTCGCAGTCGCCTCACCGGCGGCCAGATCCACCTGGATTGCCCCAGCGTCGGTGCCACCGAAACCCTGATGATGGCTGCGGTGCTCGCCGAAGGCGAGACCACCATCGAAAATGCCGCCCAAGAACCAGAAGTAGTGGACCTGGCCAACCTGCTGATCGCCATGGGCGGTCGGATTCGGGGCGCCGGCACTCCTTCGATCGTTATCGATGGGGTCGATAAGCTCCATGGTGCTGATTACGCGGTGATTCCCGACCGCATCGAAGCGGGCACCTTGCTGCTGGCAGGCGCCATCACCCGCTCCGATCTGCTGGTGACCCCCGTGATCCCCGAACACCTCAAAGCGGTGCTCACCAAACTGGAAGACGCCGGCTGCAAACTTGAGGTTGAAGGCAAGGGCCTGCGGATCCGCGCCGAAGCGGTCCAGGCCCTCGACCTGCGCACCCAGCCCTTCCCTGGTTTCCCCACCGACCTGCAAGCCCCCTTCATGAGCCTGTTGGCCACTGCCCAGGGCAACAGCATGGTGGTGGAAAACATCTTCGAAAACCGCCTCCAACACGTCGCTGAACTGCAACGGATGGGGGCCTCGATTCGGCTGCAGGGCAACACGGCCTGCATCGAGGGTGTCGCCCGCCTCAGCGGCGCTCCGGTCCAGGGCACCGACCTGCGCGCTTCGGCCGCCATGGTGCTGGCTGGACTGGCGGCCGATGGCATCACCTCGGTGATGGGTCTGGAATTTCTGGACCGCGGCTATGCCGCCCTTGAGGAGCGGCTCAACGGTGTCGGCGCTTCGATCCGCCGCGTCGTCGACCCCCACTGACGAGCCCGTACAGTGGAGTCACAGGGAGCGTGCCGGAATTGGTAGACGGACTCGACTCAAAATCGAGCGCCCTCGGGCATGTGGGTTCGAGTCCCACCGCTCCCATCCCTGCCATCCCCTCTGCGGTGATGGACACCTATGCCCGATACTCCCTTGAACTGGTGCGAGGTCAGGGGGTTTGGGTCTGGGATAGCAACGGCAACCAGTACCTGGATGCGGTCGCCGGTATCGCCGTCTGCACCTTGGGTCACAGCGATCCGGTGCTGCGCCAGGCCCTTGTCGAGCAACTCGACAAGCTCCAACACGTCTCCAACCTCTATCGCATTCCGGAACAGGAGCAGCTAGCGGCTGCCCTGCGGCAGATCAGCTGCGCCGATCGGTTCTTTTTCTGTAATTCAGGCGCCGAGGCCAATGAGGCGGCAATCAAGCTGGCCCGCAAACACGGTCACCGGGTGCGCGGCATTGCCGAGCCCCTCATCCTCACGGCCGAAGCCAGCTTCCACGGCCGCACCCTGGCGGCGGTGACAGCCACGGGCCAACCCCGCTACCACGCCGGCTTTGAGCCCATGGTGCAGGGATTCCGCTACTTCAGATACAACGACATCGCCAGTTTCGAGAGCCTGCTTTCAGCTTGCGAAGCCGAAGGTCCCCGCGTGGCGGCCGTACTGATCGAACCGCTGCAGGGTGAGGGGGGCGTCAATCCCGGCGATCCGGCCTTCTTCCAGCGGCTGCGCCAGTTGTGTGATGCCCACAACATTTTGCTGATCTTCGATGAAGTTCAGATCGGCGTCGGCCGCAGCGGTCGCTGGTGGGGTTACGAAACCCTGGGTGTCGAACCCGATGCCTTCACCGTGGCCAAGGGTCTGGGGGGCGGCATTCCCATCGGCGCCTTGGCGGTCAAGGCCCGCTTCGACCATTTCCAACCCGGAGACCACGCCAGCACCTTTGGCGGCAATCCCTTCTCCTGCCGCGCTGGGCTGACAGTCCTCTCTGAGATTGGGCGACGGGGTCTGCTGGCCCAGGTGCAAGCGCGGGGCGCCGAACTCAGGGCCCTGCTTGGTGCCTTGACTGAGCGCCATCCCAGCCTGCTGGAAAGCAGCCGTGGCTGGGGCCTGCTGCAGGGCCTGGTCCTGCGCGAGGGAACCGTCACGGCACCAGAGCTCGTCAAGGCCGCTATCGCCCAGGGGCTGCTGCTGGTGCCCGCCGGCCCCCGCGTCGTGCGCTTCGTGCCACCCCTTGTGATCGAATCGACCCATCTCCATGAAATGGTCGAGCGGCTGGAGCTGGCCCTGGTAAGCCTGAGCGCGCCAACCGCAAGCGTTCCGTTTGGCTGAGCCACCCCTGTCCCCGGGTTCGCTTCCACCCCCGGTTGACCTGGATGACCTGCTGCAACCTTTCGCCGGCCGTGGCATCAAGCTGGGTCTAGATCGGATGCAGGCAGCCCTGGCCGACGGTGGCCATCCCGAACGCCGTTTTGCCGCCGTTCAGGTGGCAGGTACCAATGGCAAAGGTTCGATCGCCACCCAACTCCATTGCATCCTGCTGGCGGCGGGCTGGCGCTGCGGTATCTATCGCTCGCCCCACCTGGTTAGCTGGTGCGAACGCATCCAACTTGAAGCCGCCTGGATCGACCCAGACACCCTGCGCACTGATCTGGGCCGCTGGCTGGCCATCGCCCAGCGCCATGGCCTCTCCCCCTTCGAGCTGTTCACCGCCGCCGCCTTCGATCGCTTCGCGGCCGAGGAACTGCCCTTGGTGGTGCTGGAGGTGGGAGTGGGGGGACGGCTGGATGCCACCACGGCCCACCCGCAACGGCCGGTGGTCGGCTTTGGGCCCATCGGCATGGACCATTGCGACCTGCTGGGGGACAATCTGGCGGCCATTGCCCGCGAAAAGGCCGCAGTGATGGCCGGGGCCCGGGTGGCTATCAGCGGTCCCCAGGCCCCCGAGGTGGCCCAGGTGCTGCACCAGGAAGCGCAACGCTGGGACTGCAGCCTGCGCTGGGTGGAGCCCCTGGCCACAGAAGCGCAAGGGGGCCCGCGCCTGGGCTTGGCAGGCAACCTGCAGCGCAGCAACGCGGCGGTGGCCGTGGCGATGGCCGAAGCCCTGCACGCTTTGGGGTGGGCCATTTCCCCCCAGGCCATCCAGCGGGGTCTGGCGGCGGCCCGCTGGCCAGGGCGGCTGGAGCGGCGCCAGTTTCGAGGCTTTCCCCTGCTGCTCGATGGCGCCCACAATCCCCCGGGAGCCCAGGCCCTGCGCGACGAGTTGGATCGCCTTGAGGCTGAGGCTGAGGCTGGCATTGGCATTTGCCACGGCTTTGACACATGCCACGGCAGTGGCAGTGGCAGTGGCGATGGCGATGGCGGTGGCGGTGGCGGTGACCTAGGACCACGACGCTGGCTACTGGGCATGCAAATCAGCAAAGAAGCCCCCCAGCTGCTGGACGCCTTGCTTCGCCCAGGCGACCAGGTGGCCCTGGTGCCCGTGCCCGATCTGCCCTCCTGGAGCCGGGCTGAGCTGGTCGCGGCGCGGCCCCAGCTCGCCCCCCAGCTCAGGGAGGTGGCCACCCCTTGTGAGGGGTTGGAATGGCTGGTGGCGAGTCCCGGACCCCTGCCCGTGGTGGCCGGGTCCCTGCACCTGCTGGGGGCGGTGATCCCCCATCTGGATGCCCCGGCAACGGGGTGACGTTCCAGGTGGCTTCGGGCCATGCTTGGGATGATCTTCGTGTCAATTGACACCCACTTCATGGCCATCCAACTGACTAGCGACGAACGCAACAAACTCCTCGGCGGTCCCCTGTCCGCCGCCATGGCTGTGATGGCCGTGGACATGGGCATCTTCTCCAGTGCCCAGGAAGCCATCGCCTTAGGCCGCGAACTCGCCCAGGCCGGCAGCCGCTATGCCTCCAATCCCCTGATTGCCAGCCTGTTTGATCAGGAGGCCCTCAAGCAGGGCATCAAGCCCGAAAAGCTGGAGGTGTCTGTCGATGACGTGCGCAGCGGCAAGGTGCTCGACAAGGCCCTGGCCGAAGTGGATGAGGCCATGGTCCTGGCCCGCAGCAAGGGCGATGCCGAATGCTGTCAGCAATATGCCCAGCTGATCGTGGACAGCTGCAAGGCCGTGGCCGCAGCCGCCGGCAATGGCCTGTTCGGCAGTGGCGAAAAAGTAACGGCTAACGAAAAAGCAGCCCTTGATCGGATCAGCCAGCATCTGGGGGTGCCAATCACCACGGTCTGATTTCCTGTCCAACCCCACCCCCAGGCTCTGCATGACCCCCTTCCCTCCCCACCGGCCCGGCTACCTGATCTCCAGTGGGCTGAAGTCGGTGATCGGGTTGGTTTTTGTCCTGTTGATGTTCCTGGGGGGACCCGTCGGCCCGGCGGCGGCCAGCTTCGCTGACCGGGTCGATTACACCTTGACCAACCAAAGCGGCCAGGATTTCCATGGCCAACAGCTCGCCGAAAGCTCCTTCGCGGGGGCCGTGGCCCGCGAAGCCGACTTCAGTGGCGCCGACCTACACGGATCAATCTTCACCCAGGGGTCCTTTGCCAAGTCCAATTTCAGCGGTGCCGATCTCAGCGACGTGCTGATGGATCGGGTCGATATGGGCGGCACCAACCTGCGGGGGGCAATCCTGAGCGGGGTGATCGCCTCGGGCAGCAGTTTTGCCGGTGCCGACATCACCGATGCCGATTTCAGCGAGGCGCTCCTAGATCGGTCCGACCAAGTCAGCCTCTGTCGCACCGCCAGTGGCCGCAATCCCGTCACGGGCGTGGACACCCGGGTAAGCCTGGATTGCTGAGCTGAGGACCAGAACGACCAAGCCAATCAACCCATAACAAAGCGTCGAAAGGTTTTCTTGTCCCACTGCAGAATCAGACCGTCGAGCTCTGCGGGACTGGAAAATTCGCGCTGGGGATCGATCTTCATACCGTCAAGCTTCACCTCCCCTCTATCAATCCGGCGTTTGGCCTCGCTGCTGGTGCTGATTCCTACGGCCCCAAGTAAGTAGAAGGCCTTGGCTGGAAAATTCACTGCCGCCAGGGAAACCTCCGGCACCTCCGCTTCAGCAGCCCCCGCCCCGGCACCGCCGCTCACCAGGAGACCGGCATCGGCCTGGGCTGACCTGGCCGCTACCAGGCCATGGCGGGCCGCCGTTATCGCCAGAGCCATTGCCTGCTGGCGCTCGCGCGGGTTCTCCGGCAATGCCGCTAGATCCAGATCGGTAAGCAGGGTGAGGTAGTCGTTTACTGCCCCATCGGGCACTTTCTCAAGCTTGGAATACATCGAAAGCGCATCCTCATCCAGCCCCACGGTGTTACCCAGGCTTTTGCTCATTTTTTGCACCCCATCCAGCCCCGGCAGGATTGGCAACAACAAACCAAACTGGGGCCGCTGGCCAAAATGGCGCTGCAGATCGCGGCCCATGGCCACATTGAACTTCTGGTCGGTGCCGCCCAGCTCCACATCCGCCTGCACCTGCACCGAGTCGTAGCCCTGCAGCAACGGATAGAGAAATTCGTGCAAGGCAATCGCCGTGCCAGAGCCGTAGCGGTTGGCGAAATCCTCTTTGGCCAGCATCTGGCCGACGGTGCTGGTGCCCAGCAGTTCAATCACCTGGGGCAAATCGAGGGACGTCAGCCATTCGCTGTTGCGCCGCACCTCCAGCCGCCCAGGGGTGGTGAAATCCAGCAGGGCCCGCTGCGGATCCTGGCCCAGACCCAGTTGCACCAGGTAGGTTTCGGCATTGGCCTCCACTTCGGCGGCTCTGAGTTGTACCCGGGTGGCACTTTTACCGGTGGGATCACCAATACGGGCTGTGAAATCACCAATGATTAAAACAGCCGTATGGCCGGCGTCCTGAAAAGCCCGCAATTTGCGGAACAAAATCGAATGGCCCAGGTGAATATCACTTCCCGTGGGGTCGATGCCCAGCTTGATGCGCAGAGGACGGCCCTGGCTCCCGGCTTTGGCCAATCGGGCCCCCAGGCTTTGTTGGGGATCAGTGCTGGCGCCGGGCTCCAGGGAGGCTGGAAACAGATCGGCCAGGCCCCGGCTCAGCCAGGAAGGTAGCTCCGCTGTGGCTGCGCTGGCCCCATGGGCCAAACCCGCGCCGTCGTCACCGCTCGCCACAGCCATCGGCAGGACCCATCGCCAAGCTCAGAACAGATCGTACCCAGCCGCGGCGGCCCACTCCAGGGAGCCAGCTCCAGCTCCAACTCCAGGTTGAACTCTAAGGTCGAGGCCGAGCCAATGGCCAAGGCCGAGCCAATGAGCAAGGCTAAGCCAATGAGCAAGGCCGAGCCAATGAGCCTGGATAGAGAAAAACAAAGGCCTTAGCCAGCATTACCCAGCTCGCTCTTCATGCGCTCCAGCGTCTGGTTGAGCTGCTGAAACATGCTGTCGGGGGTAAGGCCGAACTGGCCCAGCTGGGTGCGTAGCTGCTCGACTGTGAGCTTGGCCTGGAAGTCTTCGGAGAGTTCAAAGCGCTTCATGAACACTCTGTAGCGATCCATCATTTCTTCCATGCGGTCGATGAACAGCTTTTTGCCCTCGCGGTCGAACTTGCCGTAGTCACTACCCAACTGCATCAGTTGCTGGTAATCCGTGAAAAGACGCCGTGCTTCCTCCTGCACGATGTCGGAATCGAAAAAAGCCATCGGTACGCAGGCAGGCAGACAAAACAACCAGGGTTTGATTCTGGGAAATCACCGAGACGTCTGGAAGTGTGGATCCACGTATCGAAAGATGCCGTAAGCCTGGGCCGCCCCCACCAATGTTTGGCGCCGCCTCGGTCGGCATGGAGCAGCCATCCCCTTCTCTGGTTTGCCCTGGGCTGCCGTCCCAGTTAACCCCAATCCTGGCTGAGCGCCGCTGGGTTTGCTGCCTGCCTAAACCCCTGCTGATCCGTCTATTGGCAGGTCCCCTGCCGCGCCCTGAGCTGCTGCTGGGGGCGGCAACCACCCTGGCGGCGGGCCTGGAGCTGGTGCATGGCCTCAGGCCCGATCTGTTGCTGGTGGGCGAACACCTGGACCAGGGCAGCGGCCTTGAGTTGATGCGCCAAGGCAGAGATGGGCAACCCCACCTGGCCACCGTGCTGCTGCTGGCGCGCCCGCCCCAGCCCGCCGTTTTGCGCGCCCTCCGGCGGGCGGGAGTTGGCAGCGTGGTGCAGCAGTCGATGCTGCAACCCCGGGCCTGGAGCCCCGAGTTGGGGGGGCCGCCAGCCCCCCTGACAGCCCGGGAGAGGGAGGTCCTGGGCTGGGCGGCGAGCGGCGCCAGCAACCACGAAATTGCCCTCCGCCTGCAGCTGTCCCCCGAAACGGTCAAAAGCCACCTCAGCAATCTGATTCGCAAACTCGGGGCCAGGGACAGGGCCCATGCCTGTGTCCTTGCCTTGGGCTGGGGGCTGATGGACTGGCCAGAGCAAGCCGCCCGCAAGGCCTGGGAAGCTCCCTCTGGCCCCAGTGGCGATTCCATGGCACAGTTCGGCCCACTTCCTTTCCCTAGTGGCCGCCATGGCCAAGCGGCACTGGCTGGATCCTCTGGCACGGCGGCTCCTTAACGCCGCAGACCGAATCGGGACCCCGTCCCGCAGCGGTCCCTCCCAGCCGGTTGCCCAGGCCAGGACATCGGCTGATGCCCTGGCGCCCCGCCGGGCCGCGAGCCAGGGCTGGCAACTGGATGTCAACCGGGCCAGTGCCGCCGAGTGGCAGCGACTGCCTGGCTGCACGGTTCACCAGGTGGATTTGCTGCTGCGGCTGCAGCGCGGCGGCGTGCAACTCAGTGGTGTGGAGGACCTCCAGCAGCTACTGAACTTGGACACCCTCACCCTGGAGCTGTGGCGCCCCCTGTTGGTTTTCCGTTGGTATGACGCACCTGCGATGGTGCAGGGCCCGGTGCCGGTGCAGCTCAACCAGGCCGGCGGCCAACTGCTGCAGGAGCAGCTGGGACTTTCCCCCGACCGTTGCCGCCGCCTGCTGCGGGAGCGGGGCCGCGGCCCTTTCCTCGATTTGGCCGATCTGCAGCTTCGCCTTCAGTTTCCGCCCCAGGTGATCGAGGCGATGATCGGTAAAGTCGAATTCACAGCAGCAGAGCCGGGGCCCTGCCTGCCCGATCCCCGGGCCTGCATCGAAACCGGCGGCCAAGCTTCCGCCAGAGCGGACGAGGGGAGTGGCGGCCAACTGTCCAACCCGCAACGGCCCGACCCGCAACGGTCCAACCCGCAGCAGCAAGACCGCGAACGGCAGGGCCGCGAACGGCAGGGCGGCGAACGGCAGAGTCAAGGGCGACAGGACGGGCAGCGGGGCCCGAAGCTGCCCCTCACCAAAGGCTGATCGCTGCCGCGATGGCGATGCCGACTCCCCGCCAGCCCAGTTTCTTCGAAAGCTCTGCCCATGGCAGTGGGGTCGATCCCACCGGACCCGCTGCCGCAGGCACCATTCGCCCCACCAGCCTGCCCCTGCGGCGGGACCAACTGCTGGCCTGGCAGCAGCGGGTGCAGGACCATCAGGCGCCCCTGTTTGCCAGCCCCCCGGCATCAGACCAGCAAGGCAGCCTTTTTGCCAGCCCTGCGCCACAGACTCCCACCGCCCTGGCAGGGCACTGCAATCCCCTGGGGCTGACACCCCTGGCCCTCGATTTCTGGCGATGGCCCCAGCCGCCCCATCGGGGAGCCAGCCTTTACTTCGTGTTTGATCGACCCGATCCTTTGCCCTGGCCCCTGTTGTTGTACGTGGGCGAAACGGGGCGTGCCGATCGGCGCTGGAAAGGGGAGCATGACTGCAAGGGCTATCTGGCGGCCTATACAGAAGCCCTGGGCCGTGCCGATTTGAACCCCATGTTGAGCATCCGTTTTTGGTGCGATGTGCCAACCCAGCCCCGGGCTCGTCGCCAGTTGGAGCAACTTTTGATCCGCCGTTGGGCTTCCCCTTTCAACAAAGAGAACCGGGATCGTTGGGCGACCCCCTTCACTGCCGATCCGGACTGAGGCCAAGGTCTTGGATCGGATGCCTCGGGTAGCCCAGGGGGCCCTGGCTACGATCGCCACCAAAGTCTCGGCGCCATGGACATCCGCTGCATCACCGCCGACAACGGTGCTGGCGACAACGACCTCGGGCAATGGGATGGGGGGGGCTTGGTGGTTGGCCTTTTCAGCGAAGGCGACCACCCCCTGCGGCGCCAACTGGCCACCCTGCTGGGGGACGATCTGGATGCACTGCTGGAGCGACGGCGCTTTCGAGCCAAACCCGGCGAATGCTTGCTGTTAGAGCGCATCGGCGCCAACCCGGCCACTGTGGTCCTGGTGGGTCTGGGCAATCCGGACCACTTTGATGGGGCCGCCCTGCGCGCCGCCGCCGCCAAGGGCGTCAAGACCGCCAACCGGGCCGGGGCCCGCCGTATCGGCCTGGCCATGCCAGTCCAGGGTCTGGAGGCCCGCGCCGCTGCCAGCGCCATGGCCGAAGCGGCTCGGCTTGGTTTGTATCACGACCAGCGTTTCCGGAGCGAGGCCGAACCGGAATCCCAGCCCGAGGAGCTGGCCCTGCTGGGATTGGATGCCACGGCGTCCGCAGGACTGGCGGAAGTGGAACCGATCTGTGCGGGGGTGGAGCTGGCCCGTCAGTTGGTTGCCTCACCGCCCAACGTGGCCACCCCGGCGGGGCTGGCCGAAATCGCCGCCGGATTGGCCCGGGATTTCGACCTGGAACTGCAGTTGCTGGAGCGGGCCGATTGCGAGGCCCTGGGCATGGGTGCCTACCTCGGGGTGGCCCAAGGCTCAGACCTGCCCCCCAAATTCATCCACCTCATCTATCGGCCCGCCACAGGGTCGAGCCGGCGGGTCGCCCTGGTGGGTAAGGGCCTCACCTTCGATTCCGGCGGATACAACCTCAAGGTGGCCGGGTCCCAGATCGAAATGATGAAATACGACATGGGTGGCAGTGCCGCAGTGCTGGGGGCGATGCGGGCGATCGGCCAGTTGCGTCCCCCCGGCGTCGAGGTCCATGCCATTGTCGCCAGCTGCGAAAACATGATCAGCGGCAACGCCATCCACCCCGGCGATGTCTTGACGGCCTCCAACGGCAAGACGATTGAGGTAAACAACACCGATGCCGAAGGCCGCTTGACCCTGGCCGATGCCCTGGTCTACGCCTGCAAGCTCGAACCTGACGCGATTGTTGACCTTGCGACCCTCACCGGCGCCTGCGTCATCGCCCTGGGCGAGGAGATCGCCGGGTTGTGGTCCGTCAGCGACAACCTGGCCGCGGGCCTGGAAAGTGCCGCCAAGGCCGGCGGCGAAGCCCTCTGGCGCATGCCCCTGCGGGATTCCTACAAAGTGGGCCTCAAGAGCCACCTGGCCGACCTCAAAAACACCGGCCCGCGCCCGGGTGGTTCGATCACCGCCGCCCTGTTCCTGCGGGATTTCGTTACGGCCGATCTGCCGTGGGCCCATTTGGACATCGCCGGCACCGTCTGGTGTGACAAGGGTCGCGGTGATTGCCCCCCAGGGGCCACCGGTTTCGGCGTCCGCACTCTGGTGGGCTGGATCCAAGCTGGTGCTCCGGCCTGAAGGGGCCTCAGGCGGCCAACGTTGTGCCCTTGCCACTCATCAGGGGGCCAGTGCTCCCAGGGGTGGTGGGAGCCTTAAGGGCCGCTTCCGGGGACTCGAGCCGATGAATCTGCCAATGGGCCTGCGGACTGCAACCGGCAAGTAGCTGGTCCAAGTCGGCAGCGGCCAAAGGCGGTGATGCGTAGGGCCCGATGTGGCGGGTGTGCAGACCATCTCGGACGGTCAGCAGATACATGGTCGAAAAAGGTGTGGGTTTTCAGACTATCGGCACGGCCGGCTAACCCATATGTACTGCCGGCGCAGGCCTCAGATCCCGGCCCCAGTTGTGGTGGCCGGTTCGTTCAACAGCTTGGCTGCTGCGGCGGCCGGTGCGGCGGGGGCCGGTGTTGCGGGAGCAGGAGTTGCGGATGCTGCCGGAGTCGCAGAGGTTGCCGGGGTTGCGGCGGCTGGGCTCCCCAGCCAGCGATCCCCCGTCCGGGCCCGGGCACCCCAGACCGCGTCCAAGCGGCGGTCCCGGCCACAGGACCAGCGGTAATAGCGATACTGCAAGCCATGGCGCCGGGCGTAGTTCTGGTGATAGGTCTCGGCCGGCCAAAAGCGGGCCAGGGGGCGCACGGCCACCTTGAGCTCCGATGCCGGCCGCCCCAGCTCCCGGGCCGCCGCCACCAGCGAATTACGCGCCTCCACTGCCTGGGTGGCGCTGGTGCTGAAGATCACCGGGCGATAGGAATCGCCACGGTCGCAAAATTGCCCGGAGCCATCGAAGGGATCGACGTTGCGCCAATAGCTGCGCAGCAAAGCCTCGTAGCGGATTTTGGTGTTGTCGAAGCGCACCCGCACACTTTCCTGGTGGCCGCTACCGCCAGCTGAAACCTGCTGGTAAGTCGGGTTGGCTAACTTGCCGCCGCTATAACCGCTTTCCACATCCAAAACCCCAGGCAGGCCCTCAAGGTCATGCTCCAGACACCAGAAACAACCCCCGGCCAGCACGGCTTCCTCGGTGGCGGCCCAGGCGGGGGCTGTGGGAATCAGCACCAGAAGGGCACTCAGCAGCAGAGCGATCAGGCGCATGGAGAACGTTGGATGACCCGATCCAGAATGGCGGATGCCGCCCGCTGTGTGACACCTGGTTCGCCGAGGGATTCCCTCAGCCGCTGATAACCGTCCAGCTGGAGATTTCGCTCAAGATTACCGGGAATCAGCAGGGGCTCAAGGGCTGCGGCGATTGCTTCTGGCGTCAATCCATCCTGAAGTAGTTCGGGAACGAGCCGTTCATTGAGCACCAGATTGACTGGCGAAATATGGGGCACGTTGAAGTGCAACAGATGGCGGGCCACAAAGGCCGTCGGCCGACTGACCCTGTATCCGGTCACCTGGGGCACGGCCCGCAGCGCCAGTTCCAGATTGGCGGTGCCCGATTTGGTCAAGGCCACATCGGCCGCCGCACAGAGCTGGGGCTTGAGCTTGTCGGCCTCATCGTTGGCAATGATGCGACAGCGGACCCCCGCCTCGGCCATGACCGCCGCGATCGGCTTTTCAAAACCCCGTTGGCCAGCTGGCACCAGCACCTCCAGATGGGGATGGGTCGCCTGCAGCAGGGCCAGGCCCCGGGCCATGGGGGGCAGCAGGTACCGCAGTTCCTGGCGGCGGGAGGCCGGCAACAGCAACAACACCGGCACGTCGGGGTCTAAACCCAGCTGCTGGCGTGCCTCCTGGCGCGAGGGCTGTTCCCCCAGGGTATCGATGAGGGGATGGCCGACCCAGGTGACCGGGGCCCCGCGACCGCCATAGAAGCGCGCCTCTTCCGGAAAGATGGCCAAGATCTGATCAGTAAACCCGATCAATTGAGTGGTGCCCCGCTCACCCAAACGGAAGGCCCATTCCTGGGGGGCGATGTAATAGAAAATTGGAATATGGGGGTGGCGCCTCTTCACCTGACGGCCCAGGCTGACATTGGCACCCATGTAGTCAATCAGCACTACCCCATCCGGGGGGGTCTCGACGAGCCAGCGACGCAGGACCCGCTGCAGCTTCAACGTGGGCAGCACAAAGGGCAGCACCTCCCACAGTCCAATGGCGCCCATGGTGGCAGTGTCTGCCAGCAGCTCGGCACCGGCTGCCTGCATGCGGCGGCCCCCCAGGGCCACCACTTGGAGGGGAATTTGGCGACTCCGGGCCTCCAGGTGCAGCGCTTTGATCAGCAGCGATCCCTGCAGATCACCGGACACCTCGCCGGTGCTCACAAGCAGGCGCACCATCAGCGCTGGGCCGGCAAAGGACCACGGCGCCCCGGACCTGTCGATGCCTCCAGAAAGCTGCACAATTCTTCGGCCAGGGGCAGCAGCGATTGCTGCCGGGCCTGGAGCAGGGCTTCCGCCAGCACCAGATCAGTGCGGTAGATCAGGGTCCAGATGTCCTGCAGCTGACGTAGCTGGGCACCGCCATCACGGTCGGCCATGCCACTGCGCCGCAGGCCAATTTTATTGAGACCCCGCACCCGGCCGGGGTGACCCTCGATCATCATGAAGGGAGGCACATCGCGGTCGATGCGACTCATGCCTCCAACCATCGCCAGACTGCCAATGTGAACGAACTGATGAATCCCCAATACGCCGCCAATCACAGCACGATCACCGATCACCACATGACCGGCCACCGCAACGCCATTGGCGATGACAATCCGATCACCGAGGCAGCAATTGTGGCCTAGATGGCTATTGGCCATTAATAAATTGCCATGGCCCACCACGGTGCTTTCTCCCTCATGGGTGGCGCGATTGATGGTGACGCATTCGCGAAAGGTGTTGCCATCGCCTATCACCACCTCCGTCGGGGCACCGCCATATTTGAGGTCCTGGGGCTCCATGCCGATGCAGGCCCCCGGAAACACCCGGTTCTGCTTACCCAGCCGAACGCGGCCATCGATAACCACATGGGGACCGATCTGGCAATCGTCGCCAATCTGGACCTCCGCTCCGATCACCGCATAGGGCCCAATCGAGACGCGCTCCCCCAGGCGAGCCTTGGCATCCACCACGGCGGTCGGATGCACCAAAGGGGCCATGGCAGTGCTGGACATCTGCTCAGTCCACCAAAGAAAACAACAGATCTCCGGAGCAGACCAATTCTCCATCGACGGAGGCCTGGGCATGCACCTTGCCGAAGCGCCGGCGCTTGAAGCTGAGCAGATCGCAAGTGATGCGCAATTGGTCACCCGGCACCACGGGTTTGCGGAAACGCACCCCGTCGATCCCAGCAAACACAAACAGGCCTTTAGGAATATCCGGCATCTGGGTGACGATCAGTCCACCCACCTGGGCCATGGCCTCCACGATCAACACGCCGGGCATCAGGGGCCGACCGGGGAAATGGCCTTGAAACTGGGGTTCGTTCAGGGTCACGTTCTTGAGGGCCACGGCCCGCTTGCCCGGCACATGCTCAATCACCCGGTCCACCAAGGCAAAGGGGTAGCGGTGCGGTAACAGGCCCTGAATTTGTTCGCTGCTGAGAACGACCGGCTGCCGAGTTGGCGTTGGCTCTGCCGTAGCCCGCACCAGGGCCGGAACGGTGGTGACTTCGGCGGCCGCGGCGGGATTCAAGTCTGCGCCGCAGCCCTCTGGCTGGTGAGCGGCAGTCTCAGCAGCAGTCTCAGCAGAGGAGGCCGGCGATAGGGCGGAGGTGGTGCTCAAGGGCGGGCGGGCGAAGGGAGGGGGCCGGTCGTGACGCTTGCAGTGGAAAGGGTACGGGTCAGAGAGTCGGAGGCCATCCCAACTGGGGGGAAGCCATCGACCTGAACCGTGGCGATGGCGGCGGCCAGGGCCGTATGCAACCCATGGGATCCGCGGTAGGCGAACACATGGGCCCGGGGTAGACCCACCAGGGCCAGATCCCCCAGCAGATCAAGCAGCTTATGGCGTACCGGTTCGTCGGCGAAACGCAAGGGTGGATTGAGCCAATCGTCACCATCACAGACCAGGGCATTGTCCAGGGCGCCGCCCTTGATCAGGCCCGCCGCCAACAACTGATCGACCTGTTCACGAAAGCCAAAGGTGCGGGCCGGGGCAATCGCCTCGACAAACAGGTCGGGAGTGAGTTCGAGGCTGAAGAACTGTCGACCGATGGCTGGCTGGGGGTAGTCCACGGCGGCCGACAGCCGCAGGCTGTCGGCGGGTTGGGCCAACGCAAAGCCTGTGCCTTGGTGAATCAATATCGGATCAGCCGGCAGAGCGGGAACCTGGCGCATGCCGCAATTGCGCAGCCCCGACTCGCCGATGGCCTCCACCCAGGGCAGGGCCGAGCCATCCAATAGGGGCACCTCCTCCCCCTCCACCCACAGCTCGGCCTGGCTGACACCACAACCGGCCAGGGCCGCCAGCAGGTGTTCGACCGTGGCCAGACGGCGCTTACCCAAGGCCAAGGCTGTGCACAACCTGGTGTCGGCGACACATTCGGGACCGAGCCTGTGCAGGGGCAAGGCAGGATCGTCCAACCAGCCCACCCAGTACCCGGCGCGTTCACTTGGCTGGAGCCGCACGCGACTGGTTTGGCCACTATGCAATCCAACGCCAGAGCGTTCGCTGGCCCTGGCGAGGGTCCAGGCTTGGTTGTAGTCGCAAGGCCAGTTGGTCACTAGAACTTCCAGCCCACGCCCAGATTGAAGCGCCACAGGCCGGTGAAGTCCTGGCTGGCAACTTCCAGGCGCAGGGGGCCCACGGGCGTGGTGATGATCACGCCGGTGCCCACTGAGAATCCTTGGCCCGGCTTGCCAAGCAAGGGGCCCGGTTGACCGGGCACATTGTCCTGGCTGCCGAAGGCGCTGCCGCCATCGACGAACAACTCTCCACTGACAATCTTGAGCAGGGGAAAGCGATATTCAATCGTGGCTTCCCCGAAGCTGCGACCAACACCGAGATCGCAATCGTAGAAACCCCGCACCGAATTACCACCACCCATGCAGAAGGCCTCATAGGGGGGCAAGGAGCCGATGTTGGTGCCGGCTGTGGCTTGGAAAGCGAGGGCTTGCTTGCAATCTTCCGTTTCGCCGGGCTTGGCACGACAACCCTTGTAGAACTTGAGCCATTTCACTGGTATGTAGTGGGTGAAACTGGCCCGCAGTCGGTTGAAGCTGGGAGAATCGGGACCGACGGAGATGAATTGTTCGGTACCGAAACTGAAGAAGTTGCCTTGGGTGGGATTACGGGGATCATTCAGGGTATTCATTGTTGTCGCCAGACGCACACCCAATAATTGATTGTGATCGGCGCAGTTGTAACTGACGCAGATCACCGAATTAATTGGCACTTGGCCGCCATTGCCGTTGAAGTTATCAGCAGCTACGCCATAGGGCTGAATCGAGCCCGAATAGTTCATCGGGGTCACCTGTTGGGCGCTGAGTCCAACCACCACATTCCAGGGGGCCCGCTTGAAAGGATTACCGCCATTAAGGGGACGCACGAACTGAAGATTACCGCCTACACGTTGAATAACTACTGAATTGCCATTGTAATCAAACCAACTGCTGTCGGGATCTTTTGACTCGGCGGATTGCACTGAATCAATTGTTTTGCCTAGGGGATTGTTGTTGGAATTTATATTATAAGCAACCGAAGTGCCTGGGGCTTCGTAGAAGTCTGAGGCGGTATATATGTTGCCATTATCGCGACTTTGAAAAATCTGGGGAACATCACGGCTGACAAAAGCCTTGACCCGGAAGGCAGTGCGGAAGGGATCGCCTTTGATCCAGGGGTCGGTGAAGGTGATATCGGCTAGTCCACCGAACTGACCGTAGGTAAAGCTGGTGGCTATATCCCAGGCGCGTCCCCTGAAATTACTATCCTGAATTTGAACTTGCCCGAAAACCCCCTGACTTTGGCTATAACCCAAACCGCCGGAAAGCGATCCAGTCGACTGTTCTACCACCCCTATTTGCACCGTTACCCTACCCGGATCATTAGCCATGGGCTTGAGGGTTACCTTGACATCGCTGAAAAGCCCCGTTCCGTATAGACGTTTGAGGTCGTCCTCAAGTTGGCGGCGGTTGAAAAGTTCTCCTGATTTAAGGGATATTTCGCGGCGGATGACCCAGAGCTTGGTTTTGCCCTTAATAATTTCGCCCTTGTCATTGGTACTGGAACCTTCCTTATTAAGGAACTGCACCTCAACGTCTTCAACCAGGCCCTGGCGGACTGCCAGCACAATTTCCCCCTCAGGGCTCACCCGGGTCGGCCCGGTGACCCGGGCAAGAGAGTAGCCCTGATCGGCATACCATTTCTGTAAATCCTGCAGGCGATTCTTGAGGGTATTGAGATTAATGGTCCGGTCGTAATCTGGTGCAAATGTATCCTTCACCAAAGTGGCAGGCAACTTCACATCCGGTGGATCAAGGCTCACCTTGCGCAGTACCGGGTTCGGCACCACCTTGACCACCAGTTTCACACCCACGGAAGTGTCGAGGGGCTGCATGCGCACATCGGAGAACCAGCCGGTGGCATAGATCGCCGCCAGGTCCTTGCGCAGTTCACTGCGGGTGACCTCGGTGCCACCCGAAATGGTCAGGGATTCATAGATCGAGCGCTCGAGTCGCTGGCGCTCGGGATGACCCACCAAGCCCTCAATGACCACCTGGCTGAGCAAAACCCGTGGTTCATTGGTGGCGGCGGGCGGTGTGGCGGTTGGCGTTTGATATGGATTGGCACCGTCTCCACTGGCGGGGGTTTCGCCCAGGCCCGCTCCCGGGATCAGGGGTTTGGTTGGAACGATGGGGGCGTTGGGATTGCCGTTGGCCCCGAAGGGCACCGGTGAAGTGGGTGCAGAGCCAGCTGCTGGGGCGGTGGCTGGTGCGGCGGTTTTGGCTGGAGTAGCAGGCGCCGCTTTTGCAGGCACCACCTGGGCTGGTCCCCCAAGGGTGGGAGCCACCGGGGTGGGAACCGCCGTCGCAGGGGCAGCCTTGAGCGGCGGCACGGTAACCCCGGGAGTCTGCTGGGGGGCTGGCGTCGCCTGGGCCAGGGGGGTCAGCCCTGCCAGGGGTGGCAACGGTTTGATCGGCAGAGATGGGATGGGAAGCGGCCCATTGCCTGGGACCTGCGGGGCCGTATTCGCCCCCACGGCAGCTGCTGCAGGGCCAGTAACCCCAAGGACTAACCCCGCCAGCGCAGCGATTCGCCAGGAGGCTGCTGGAACCATGGGCATCCTGCGAGGGCGATCGCCGGGCATGAAGTTGGGGAGCGGAGCGGCCAGGCCGCGAGTCCGGCTGACCTTACCGATAAACCAGGGGTTCCGGACAGACCCCCTCGACCCGTTTGAGGACCTCCCCGTAGGCTTCGACCACCCCGCCGAGGTCCTGGCGGAAACGATCTTTGTCCAAAATGCGGTCGTTGCCCTCCCCTACACGCCGGTCCCAGAGGCGGCAGGTGTCAGGGCTGATCTCATCGGCCACCACCAGGCGGTTGTCACTGGTAAGGCCGAGTTCGATCTTGAAATCCACCAGTTCCAGATCCACCGATCCGAACAGGGCCCTCAATTCGCGGTTCACCTGCATGGCCAGGGCTTCAAGTTGCTGACGCTGGCCAGGGGCCAGCAGTTGCAGGCGTTCGAGGCGGGCTTCGGTCAACAGCGGATCCCCCAGGCGGTCATCTTTGTAATAAAGGTCCAGCAGGGGCGGGTCCAGGGGAGTGGCCGGTGCGATCGGCATTTGCCGGCAGAGGGAACCGGCAGCGATGTTGCGCACCACCACCTCAATCGGAATGATCTTGACGGAGCGCACCACCATCCAATGGCCGTTCTGCACCCCCAGGTAATGGGTTGGCACCCCCCGATCTTTGAGGTACTCGAACACCAAGGCCGAAATGCGGCAGTTCATCAACCCCTTGCCCGCCAGGCTGGCCCGCTTCTCGGCGTTGAAGGCGGTGGCGTCGTCCTTGAAATCCACCGCCAGGAGATCGGGATGGTCGGTGGCATGGACCCGTTTGGCCTTGCCTTCGTGCAGGAGAGGTCCGGGAATCACGACAGTCATGGCATCAGGGTGTGGCGGCTGGCAAACCCTGCCGCGAAGGCGGCAGAAGCGCCGGTGGAGCCCCTCGGGAATCAAGGGGGGGATCGGGTGCACGCAGCTGGCGCTCCAGCTCCTGAACGCGGGGATCGGCCGGATTCCAGCGTCGCAACCGCCATTCACCGTAGGCGTCATCCAGCCGCGGACTGAGTCGCAGCAGCCGTTCCCGTCCCCGGCTACCGGGCAGGGCGGCCTGGGCCTCCAGCAATTCCGTTACCAACCCCCAGGCCCCCGCCGCCGCCGCCTCGTTGAGCGCTGTCTCCAGCAGCTCCTCGCGCTGCTCGGGCGGCAGCTCCTTCAGCAGGGCCACGGCCTGTTGCATCCGCTCGGCCCGGGGTCGGCCTGGGGTCGTAGCGGTCAACAACAGCGCCGCCGCGCTCTGCTGAAATCCCCGGGATTCGAGATGGCCCGCCAACACGTCCAGGGCGGGCCGCGTCACCACCGTGCCATCGGGCCGGCGCTGCAACGGCAGGGTCTGGGCGGCGAGGCTGGCGGGCTGGTTGGCGCTGAGGCGCTCCAGGGCCAGGGCGGCGCGGCGATGGTCAAGGGCGCTGTTGGCGGCCCGCCACTGCATCAGCAGCCATTGCACCCGGCCGGGGCCGGCTGCTGGGCCGTAACGGTCCAGGACCGACAATGCCGCCTGGGGGGCCCGGCAGCGGATCAGCACATCGGCGTTGGCCAACACCTCATCGAGGGACTGGGGCCAGGGCGCGACCTCCAGCAAACGCTGCTGCAGTTGGCGCAACCGGGGCCGGTCCTCCAGGGCCATCACTTGGGCACAGGCGACGTCCAGCTCCGCCAGGGTGCCCGTGCGCAGCAGGGCGGCAAAGGCGGCCGCTTCGATCGGCGCCACCGGCGCAGGCGCCACTGGCGCAGGCACCACCGCCTCCGGCGCAGGCGCTAACGGGGCAGGCGCCACTGGCGCAAGCGGGGACTGCCGCAGCGGCTCAGCCAAGGTCTGGGCCCAGACGGGTCGGGCCACCAGCAGGGGAATCGCCGCCCCAACCAGCAGCACCTGGAGGGCGGCGGTCATGCGCTTGGCCACGGTGGGGGCCTCGGTCAAGGAAAATGGCAGGGTGATGGTGGCGTACTGCGCCCGCCCCAACCTATCGGCCCCCCTCGGCCCGCCCCGCCCAGCCATGCTGCCTTCGGTTGCGTCTAACTCCCATTCACCTATCAGCGGTCCCCGGCGGATTCTGGTGGTGGGCGGCGGCGGCCGTGAAAATGCCCTGGGCTGGGCCCTGGCCCGCTGTCCTGGAGTGGAGCGGGTGTGGGTGGCTCCGGGCAATGGGGGGACTGCCAGCGTTGCGGGTTGCCAACCGCTGGCGATTGCCGAAAGCGATGGGGACGCCCTCCAGGAGGCCGCCCTCAGCCACCAGGTCGACCTGGTGGTGGTGGGCCCTGAGGCCCCCCTGGCGGCCGGTCTGGCCGACCGGTTGCGGCAGGCGGGGCTGGCGGTTTTTGGTCCCGGATCCGACGGCGCTTTGTTGGAGGCCAGTAAGGCTTGGGCCAAGCAATTGATGGCCGAAGCCGGCGTCGCCACGGCCGGCTACTGGAGTTGCAGCGATCGCGAGCAAGCCCTGGCTGTGCTTGAGTCCCAGGGCACCCCCCTGGTGGTCAAGGCCGATGGTCTCGCTGCGGGCAAGGGCGTGACCGTGGCGGCCAGCCTGGAGGAAACCCGATCGGCCATCGAGGAGATCTTCGCGGGGCGTTTCGGCGCGGCGGGGGCCTCCCTGGTGCTGGAAGAACGGCTTGAGGGGCCGGAGGTTTCGGTGTTTGCCCTCACCGACGGCCAGCGGCTGGTGCTGCTGCCGCCGGCCCAGGACCACAAGCGCATCGGCGAGGGGGATACGGGCCCCAACACCGGGGGCATGGGGGCCTACGCCCCGGCCCCGCTGCTGGACGCGGCAGGGCTTGAAGCGACCCGTCTGCAGGTGCTGGAACCGATTTTGCAGGCTCTGCGGGCCCGGGGCATTGACTACAGGGGGGTGATCTATGCCGGCCTGATGCTCACCGCCAAGGGGGCCCAGGTGATCGAATTCAACTGCCGTTTCGGCGATCCCGAATGTGAAACCCTGATGCCCCTGCTGGGCCCCGAACTGGCGGCGGTGCTGCTGGCCTGCGCCCTTGGCCGGCTAGACACGGCGCCGGCTCTGACCATTCAGCCCGGTTGCAGTGTCTGCGTGATCGCCGCAGCCGAGGGCTACCCTGGATCGGTGCGTTCCGGCGACCCCATCCGCAGCAGCCTGGAACCGGCCGCCGACCTGCAGTTGTTCCATGCGGGCAGCCGGCAGGACAGCAACGGTGAGCTGGTCACCGCCGGTGGCCGGGTGCTGGCGGTGGTGGCCCAGGCGCCCGACTTCGATGGGGCCTTTGGGCGGGCTTACGCGGGACTAGCCCAGGTGCACTTTGAGGGCCTCACCTACCGGCGCGACATCGGCCACCAGGTGCGCCGCCCCCCTGGTGGTGAGCCGCGATGACAACGGCCGCTGGACCCGCTGGCGCCCCCAGCCCCAGCCCGGCCTGGATCGCCTGGCTGGGGCGTTGGTGGGCCGAATTCAGCCTCCAGACCAAATTGTTGGCGGTGGGCACCTTGGTGGTCAGCCTGCTGATGACGGGCATCACCTTCTTTGCCCTCAACGGTATTCAGCGCGATGCCCGACTCAGCGACACCCGCTATGCCCGAGACCTGGGCCTGCTGCTCTCGGCCAACGTCACCCCGCTGGTGGCCCGCGGCGATGATCGCCAGCTGGCGGTCGTCGCCGAACAGTTTTGGCGCACCAGCCGCAGCCTGCGCTACATCTTCTTCGCCGATGCCGATGGTCTCCTCTACCTGGGGATCCCGATGGGTTCGGGGGGGGCCGGCGGTCCCGGCGATCAACTGCTCAGCCGCCGCCTCGAGCTTCCCGCCGACCTGCAGAAGCGACCCGACAATCCCCTGATCCGCCAACACCTGACCCCCGATGGCCAGGTGACCGATGTGTTCGTGCCGATCGTCAGCGACGATCACTACTTGGGCGTCGTCGCCCTGGGCATCAACCCCAACGAAACCCTGCTGGCCAGTGCTGCCCTCACCCGCGAGGTCACCGTTGCGGTGTTCATTTCGATCTGGGTTTTGGTGATGCTGGGCTCGGTGATCAATGCCCTGACCATCACCCAACCGCTCAAGGATTTATTGCGGGGGGTGCGCTCAATCGCCGGCGGCAACTTCAACACCCGCATCGATTTGCCAGTGGGTGGCGAACTGGGGGAGCTGCTGGAGGGCTTCAACACGATGGCGTCCCAACTGGAGGATTACAAAGCGGCCAATATCGAGGAGCTGACCGCCGCCGAAAGCAAGCAGCAATCCCTGATCGCCACCATGGCCGATGGGGCGGTGCTGCTGGATGCGGAGGGTCAGATCGTCTTGGCCAATCCCACCTCCCGGCGGTTGTTCCGCTGGGAGGGCCGCACCCTGGAAGGCAACGAACTGACCAACGCCCTGCCGGATGTGCTGGCCATGGAACTGCATGGGCCCCTGCTGGCCCTTATGGAGGGCGAGAAGGACAGCACTGATGTGCGCTGCAGCTTCGGCGAACCGGCCCGCACCCTGCGGATCGTGCTGCAATCAGTGCGGGATGCCAGCGGCGAAAGCCTCAAGGGCATCGCCATGACCATCCAGGACCTGACCCGCGAGGTGGAGTTGAACGCAGCCCAGAGCCGTTTCATCAGCAACGTCTCCCACGAATTGCGCACCCCCTTGTCCAACATCAAGAGCTACGTCGAAACCTTGCACGACTGCGCCGACAGCCTTACCGAAGAACAGAAAACTGAATTCCTGGGCATTGCCAACGCCGAAACCGATCGCCTCACCCGCTTGGTCAATGATGTACTCGACCTCTCCCGGCTGGAATCGGAACGGGCCTGTCCGCTGGAATCGATCGAATTCGGCTCGGCCATCGAACAGACCCTGCGCACCTACCGCCTCAACGCCCGGGAACGGGGGGTGACATTGGCCTGCCAGAGCGACGACGACCTGCCGCGGGTGCTTGGCAACTGGGATCTGCTGTTGCAGGTGCTCGACAATTTGGTTGGCAATGCCCTCAAGTTCACCCCCAGCGGCGGTCAGCTGACGCTGCGGGCCTACCCCTGGCCGGACCTCTGTCCTTTGCCCGACGCCCAAGCTCACTTGCAGGGGCCGAGCTGCCTGCTCACTTCCCCCCTGCCCCGGCTTCGCGTTGAGATTGCCGACACCGGTTACGGCATCTCCCCCGCCGACCAGGAACGGATCTTCGAACGCTTTTTCCGGGTCGAAAATGCCGTCCACACCGAGGCTGGCACCGGCCTGGGCCTGGCCATTGTGCGGGGCATTCTCGACAAGCACGGCACCCGGATTCAGATGGCCAGCGAACCCGGGGTGGGCACCACCTTCTGGTTTGACCTGCCTCTGGAGTCCTCCGACCTCGATGAACTGGCCCTGCAAGTCGAGCGCCGTGGCAGCGACCAGCCAGCGCTGGCCGCCAGCAGGGCCGCCTAGGCAATGGCAACTTCAGCGCCCTCCCCATCGGCGCCGCTGCGACTCGAACAGCAAAGGCAACTGGCCGAGCTGGGCTTTCTGGCCGGCCCGATCACGGCAGCGGACAACAGGGAATTCTCCCTGGCGACCAGGGATTTCCAACGGCGGGCCCGGCTGCGGCCTGACGGCATCATCGGCGTTCGCACCAGGGCAGCCCTAAGCGCCGCCCTGGCCCGCCCTGGCCCGGCTCCTACCAGCTTCTATCGGCAGCTCAGGCGGCAGGGCGAGGAGCTGCAGGCGCAAGGCCTGGCCAATGACGACCACCTGCCCCTGCTGGATCGGGGCCTGGCCGGTTCTCCCTTCGAAGCCTCGGTGCCTGCGTATGCCCGCCACCTTGAGCAGATCCCCCAAGGTTTAGTGCCCTATCCGGCGCCGAGCCCCGGCTTTGGCAGTTATCCCCGCCGGGGTCAGGCTGCAGCGATCCTGTCGGGACGGGATGGTCTTGGCGGCCTGGAGTTTCTCAGCGAGGAGGTGGCCCAGGCTTGCGTTGCCATCGGCAGCTTCGGCGCCGACCAACCCCTGCGGGTGCGTTGGTATGGCCGCCAGGCTGATGGCGTCAATGTGCAGTTCTGGAGTGCCACCAAAATCGCCGCAGCATTGCATGTGCTCTGCCAGGCCAATCGCCGCAGCCCCATGACCCCGATCGGCGACTGCCGGATTGGGCCAAACGAATCAGGCGATTCAGCAGCTGAAGATTTTGGCGACCTGTTCCGCCAGATGGTGAGCTACGAAAAGGATGCCCAATCGCCAGGCCACTCCAATGCCCTGGGGGCCCTGTTCAAGACCCTGGTGAATCCGGGAGAGGCGAACGTGCAGCAATGGCTGCGCCAGCTGACGGCCAACCCAAGCCTGGTGCTGATGGGCCGCTATGGCACACCGAGCTACATCGAAAACGGCGCCCTGTTTGGTCCGGCGGGGGTGCTGGTGGGTTACCGCGAACTGCCCCGCAGCCGCAACTTGGTGAGCGCCGCCGATCTGGTGCGGCTGCTGACCCTGGTGGGCTGGCACCACCAGCTGGGGCCCGATCAACGCCTGGCCGGCGCGCAATGGACCAGCCTCCGGACTGTGGTGGAGGGCCTGGGCCACGACAGCGCCCGTTATATCGATGCGGCCCTGGAAAACCTGGGCCTGGTCGATGCGGTGACAAGCCCTGTGATCCTCTCCAAGCTGGGCTACGGCGCTGAAACGGCAGATCCAGAGATCGACGCCCTCACCTACGCCGCCTTTGCCCAGTTCAGCGACCTGCGCAGCGGCCAACCGAGGCAACGCAGCTTCGCCCTGGCCCTGCGCATCCCCACATCCCCCGGCGCCGGCGTGCGCCACGATGCCCGCATGGCTGCCGAAGTCACCGAAATCGTGCGGCGGGTGTTTGCCGAGGAGTGGCGTTGAGGCCAGGAGAACAACCAGATCAGCGTAAATAGAACAGCATTAATAGAACAGCATTAAGGAACCCTGGCTGCCAGAGTTGGTGCTGGCCAGCCAGGTCGGCTGGTTGATCAGGCTGTCAACAGGTCCAGTTGGCGCTTGCCAGAGAAGAAATCCTCTCGCCAGGCGTCGCCTTTGTCCGCCCAGATCCAATGGTCGGAGCTGAGTCGTGTCGAAAAAAAGTTTAGCTGCTGCAGGGTGATTGCAAAGCCATATTCAGCCGCAATGGCGACAATGTCTTCGGGGGATGCCACCTGGCGAAGCTGAGCTTGAACGGCTGAGTTAAAAGCAGTCAATGAGGTGAAAAGATAGAACTGTTTGGAGGCCATTGGGTAGGACCAGTAACAACTTAGTCAAGATCACTATTGCGAAGCATCATATATCGGATTAATGTCAGATTTGATAAGTGTAATTAATTTTCTAATCGATAATGAAATATGTTGTTGATGATAGCGTTCCAATTTTTGATCTTCGGTTAGTTGTTCTACAAGAGGTCTATCTCGGACGGGCTCTCTCTTTAGTATTCTTTTATCTCTTAATTCGCAAGGTATGAATCTATGACGGGTTATGACTTCTTGCAACTGGTCATTTATGAAAGCCCGGGCCTGACAAGAAAGTTTCCATCCCAATGGAATTGAAAACAAGGGACTAGGCATACCACCAAGGAGAAATTGTTTCTCGATCAACACCTTACCAAACATATTATCATTCTTTAATCCATTATTTATAAAAATATCTACAGCTTTTCCTGTACGGGATTCCCGTGTAGAAAAGACTGAAGTCAAAGCGGTCCAACCAAAAAACTTAAACTTATTTGTTTTGGCAAGCTGCTCTGGATTAGAATAATTTGAATTTAAATCAATTATATTCTTATCAAGAATAGAAAAATGTTTGAATTGAAATAAATTATAATATAGATTTGCTTTCTCGACCACTTCATTATTTATATATTTATAATGAACCTCATTGTAAGTATAATCTCTCAATTGCATAGTTATGTCAGTTGCAGTAATTGCGCCAGAATTATCATAAAGGCCACCATCAATGAAAAGACGAGCTCTTTGTTCTGGGAAAAAGCCATATGGACTAATCAATGGAAAGCGAGCACTTAAACCGGCTGCTGTACTATAAGACATGTCTCTAAATTCTTGATTTTCATAGGATTGAGGCCATGGTTCATGAAAATCAGCGTCTGTAAATCTTTTTCCTACCCTAAATGGGGATATTAAATAACGACGGCCATTATCAACTTCTGTCGTATTAAGCACCAAAAAAGGTATAGGTTCAGAAGAGCCTATGCTTTTTTTATCATTGGATAATGGTCCTTTTACGCCTTGCGTCTTAAAAAAAGATTCACGAAGATTTATGCATTCAGTTTCATTTATGTTATCTTTATTCCTCGGCTCAAAAGCTAATTCAAGACCAAGGCTACGGTCCCAAGCTGCCACAGGAATAGGGTAAACGCGCTGAAACAAGTCGCCAAAAAACATCGAAGCAACAATAAGCGCTAGTGGGTCTCTAGGTCGATCAAGGAAGTGATCAATTATTTCTTTTCTATTAATGTCACAGTTTCTTAACCAACTAACATAAATAGCCGATCCGACACTTCCACCGGAAACGGAACTAATAGCAAAGAGATGATTTCTGAATTTAGGCAAAATATCGGTAATAGTTTGTAATGTTTTAGCAGTGTGATAAGTTGCATAAATGCCACCACCCTGGGCAGATGCAATATAAATGGGATACCTACAATCTGCTTCTCTATTTTCGCGACTATTTTTAGATTCACAGATTCCTTTATACTCTTCAGCCAATTCATAAATTGTATTTGGAATCTCTTTGCGGTTTTCCGTGTTAAGAGTAAATGGTGTATTGATCCATTCTTCAAACTTATCTTGTAATTCAGGTAATTTTTGGTAATCCTTTTTATGTAGTTCTCGTATAGAGTGTTCTGGCTTTTTAAGTCTTATGGCATGGTTATCATTGATTCTATTTATATTCATAAAATATGCCCCAATAATCATAGTAGACAACAAAGGAATGCCAGTTAAGGTGCTAAATTGATATACAATTGAAGTCACAATTAACAATGTCGAAAGCGCCCAAAACAAAACTCCTAGGGAACCTACAAGCTCCGGAATATCATAGGCTTTCAGATTTTTAAAAAGGAAAGGCAGAATTAGGCCAATTCCATATAGACGAATGAACCGCCGCCGAAACCGTGGTGTCCATGTCGACTTGGGAAAGTCAAATTTTCGCCAAAGGTAAATAATTCCAGCTTGAAATAAAAGCAGACAGTAGATATGCCAGAGATAGTTATTGTGATTTTGGTTAAGCCCAAATAGCTTCAGTGGCCCATAAGCCTGTTCAGCAATAGGAACCGTAAAAAGTGCTAAGCTAAACCATGCAACCCAAAGCAGAATCATTTCTGCTGTAGGTGTAAATAATCCTATTGAAGCTTTGTTTCCTTTTTTTAGTTCTGGTACGACCCAAGTGAGATATCTAGATGTATGCCAGAGCAATAGGGAAAGCAAAAAGGCGAATAAAATAGAATAAAAAAATGCCTGCCAGTCACGATCTAGAATGATCGCTAAGACGATATCATTGACTTGGCCAGTCTGAAACAATAATGCGCTGATTAAAGCTATAAACACTTGGATTCTAAGAAACCATAAGTAAAGAAATACTTCCTTAAAGGACTTACTAGTAAGAGCAAGTCTCTGAATCAGATCTTGTCGGAAATCATTGGAATCATTAATTGAGGCAGTTGTAGGCTGAGGATCATACGATTGTTTTAGGGTCCATGGAACTGAAGTAAATTTATATAAAAAGCTATGTCCCAAAGACTGGATTTGATTTAATCCTTTAGGCTTGCTTTCTTTCAATAAAAAGAAATTAATTAAATTGTCTGAAAAGCTGTTTAAAAAACCTGGCTTAATAGGAACATAAGAGTCTTGGGTGCATTTAGCAGATAAAGAAAAAACTAAAATATACCAGAATAATAAAACAAAGATCGAAACAAGAGAAATTAAATACATTTCAGCTCCAAATTGTATTCCGCCCTGACTCATCAAGCTAGATGTCAACACCACCAATGGAACAATTCCTAGCAGGCGTGGTATCCAATGCTGAACAAGCTCAAACCATGGTTGTTTTTTGGGGTCGTACTCTTCTTCGCTAGAAGAGAGGTTTTTGTTTGAAGTAATAATTGCTTGATTGGTCACTTTGTTGTAAAGGAGTTGTTCCTGTTAGCTGGATAAAGGTTGTTCAATGAATAGTAAGATACTATTGTTTAGCTATCAGTATCTAGGTGCGGGTTGCGGGGCCGGGGGTAGGATTAAAAAAGTATCCTGAATTTTTTGATAATTTTGTACATTTAGATTGTTTTGATTATATTGACTATTCAATTCTGGATTAGCTTCCAAAAGCCCTTTCGCTGAAGGGACAATCAAAGTATTAGTTATCATGATTGTTTGGTGTTGAATATTGACTGGTGGTCGCCTTGGACTTAAAAGATTTCCAACCACGGGTATATCGCCAAAGATGCCTTCCCAGATGGGACCTACAATCGGTACATTCCAGCGGCGTCCAGTTATTGTGGTCTGATTATTAAGGCTAGAGAGGGCAAACAGATCCATGACGTTGACTCGTACTTTTGTTGTCAATTTAGTTGCAGATGTCTGGGACGGTGCACGTAGGGGATTTTTCTCTGAAATTGATACGGATTCATTTTCAGGCTTTGCTTTCTTAAAATCTATATCTAATAAGGCAGAGGTGCGATCACGTAGTACCGTTGGTGTGATGGAAAAATCAATACCATTCGACATAGTCCGCCAGCGTTGATCCTCCTTAGATAGAGCAGCAAGAATAGAGACGGCACTAGCTGGATCGAGAGCATTTAATCCAGTGGGAAGAGGGATTTTAGAAAGTCCAGGCAAGAGATTTTTTGTACTATTATTTATCTCATTGGCATCCTGTATTAACTTATCAAGGCGAAGGGGTGTAGGTTCATCAAGACTATTTGTGTTAGTCGACATCACTTGTGATTTCATACCATTAAGGCCTGAAAGACTTATTTTACCAACTTCCGCATATTCGACACTGCGATCACGTCCGACTATCTCTTTGATACGTTGTAATGTAGGCTTTATAAAATAATCTTCAACATCAAGATTTATGGCATCAACAATAGGGCTCAATATAGAGTCTAGCTTTGCAGCGGATTCACTTATTTTCATGGCATCTCCTTTCTCAATGCTGTCTAGATAGTTTAAAAGTGTATTCTGTCTTCTAATCCATTCTTGACCCGTAACCCACACAAAATCTATCTCACTCTTATCCTCTTCTCTTTCTGTTAATTTTAATTTCAAGTCTGTGAGATGACCGTCACTACATTTTGGCCGAGAAGTTGGTTTAAATCGTTGATGTAGAGCTATTTCTTGGAATCTTTGGAAGGGACGCCTAAAATGCGGAATGGGATCGTTGGTAAAAATACTTCTCATCTCATAACTTTTAATTTCTCCGCCTTCGTATTGGTTAAATCTAGCAAACAGTTGAGGCTTGGAATTATTATTAACTAAAAAATTGCATAAACGACTGGCTGCTGTATCATATATAAGCATCTGGTTTTTAGTAATTTTATCATCAATATCATTGCTTTTTTCGGCATACGTAATTGGTTGTTCATGCGTAGACTGAAGTGGTGCCTTGTTGGCCATATTAATACGAAACAAAATGTCCATTAAGGATAGTCTTTGATCTCCTCTAACATCTGTTTTAACAATAAGTCGAGTAAGTCTGTTATCATTTTTTTGCTCGGGACTAACTGTAATTTCACGTCCCATATTGGTTAATGCTCTAAAGGTTAATTGCATGGCGTAGCGGGTTTGATCTATTTCCCGATTGATTTGTTCCATTACATTTGCGAGTCTTGCTGAATCGGCACTTGCTAGTTCAATTGCCCAGATGTCCATATTGACACGCTCTAAGGGATTGTCTAAGTTGGCTATTGCTTCTTTTAGCAATTGGAGTGGTTTAATTGAATTCTTTGCATATATAGGGTTTTTTCCTGGTAGAGGATAAGTTTCCTGCCCACTTATGATAATTGATTTTGGATTGTCAAGCGTACCAATTACCTTGGCGCAGTCTATACCCTTGTTTTGTACGAGTTGCGTTAGTTTTGTTAGGTCTGAATGATACACGCTAACTACTTCGGTTTTATAGTTATATGTATCACAGTCAGTTTTTGCTGGAACTGGCTTTTCAGTTTCACACACAATCACGCCATTGACTACACTTACTTTGGCACCCTCGCCACACTCAACTTTTTCAGCTGCTAGCACTGATTTATTTATAACAAAGCCAAAGAAGGATGGCACCATGCATCCCAGAAAAATGATATTTAGCTTTAGTTGTTTTTTGTTCATTTTGTTTTTGATAAATACTTAGTTAATTTAGCAGTTTATTTAAGGCTTTCGTTTTTAGTTCATCAGTTATTTACAATTTTTAACCATCTTGTTCCGAGATCAAGCAAATCGTGCAAAATCCAAGCCTCAGCTCGATGGTGCCCCAAGCTCTCTAGTTGCAGATTTGTGCCCATGCTCCAGCGGAACGGATAACGAACACCCATCAGGGCCCTCTAACCTGTCATCTCCCGCCCCCCAGCCATGCAGATACGCCATGTGATCAACCTCCACAAGGGGTTGACATCCCTGGTGGTTGTTGGGCTGATGCTGGCCTACGGCAACTTCTCGGTGGGTCCCTGGGTCTACTTGGCGCTGCATGGCACCTACGGGGTGCTTTGGCTGCTGAAGGAGCGCATTTTCCCTGATCGCCAGTGGCAGCAAGCCATCGGTTGGCCCCAGGCCGTCTTGATGTTCGTTCTGCTGGGTTTGTACTGGCTGGCCCCATGGCTGCTGATTGCCTCA
>Ga0207941_1000040_pt1 | contig 38696 bp, 36 predicted proteins | sample LakMenEpi13Sep12_FD_150695 | JGI IMG/M metagenome (GOLD analysis project Ga0207941, IMG submission 150695) | Freshwater microbial communities from Lake Mendota, WI - 13SEP2012 deep hole epilimnion (SPAdes) | ecosystem: Environmental > Aquatic > Freshwater > Lake > Epilimnion/Euphotic zone ...
GACACTCTTGGCCAGATTCCTGGGTTGATCTACATCCAGGCCCCGGTGGGCGGCGATGTGATAGCTGAGCAGCTGCATCGGGATCACCGTGAGCAGGGGGCTGAGTAGTTCATCCACCTCCGGCAGCGGCAACAGCAGATCGAACAGCTCGGAATCGGGGCAGTCGGGGGCCACACCGATCAACTGGGCATCGCGGGCCTTGGCCTCCTGGGCGTTGGAGAGCACCTTGTCGAACACCGTGCCCGGCACCGCGATCGACACCACCGGCACCCGGGCATCCAGCAGGGCGATCGGGCCGTGCTTCATCTCGCCGGCCGGATAGCCTTCGGCGTGGATGTAACTGATCTCCTTTAGCTTAAGGGCCCCCTCCATGGCGATCGGATAGTTGATGCCCCGGCCCAGGAAGATCACATCCTGGGTTTCCGCGAACAGGTGGGCCAGCTCGGCACAGCGCTGGTCGTGGTCCTCCACCAGGCGCTGCAACAGGTCCGGCATGGCCCGCAGGCCATCAGCCAGGGAATGCAGTTCGGCGGCACTGCGCAGCGGCGCTTCGGAGCGACCGGGGGATCCGGCGGGGGCGGCCTTTCCAGCGGCAAGCGCGGCGACGGCCAGGCTGCGACGTTCCGCAAAGGAAAGCGCCAGGCCATAGAAGGCCAAGAGCTGGCCCAGGAAGGTCTTGGTGGCCGCCACCCCCACCTCGATGCCGGCGCCGATATCGAGCAGGTGGGGCACCAGGCGACCCAAGGAGCTCTCGGGACGATTGGTGATCCCCAGCAGTCGGGGTGCGAAGGCAAGACCGCCGTGGGCCTGCCGGCGCTCCTGCTCCATCGCCAAGGCCGCCAGGGTGTCGGCCGTCTCCCCCGACTGGGTCACGCCGATCGTGAGGGTGTGGGCGGCCAGCGGCGGCGGCGCGTAGCGGAATTCACTGGCGTAATACACGCTGGTGGGGATGCCGGCGAGCTGCTCAAGCAGGTAGGCCCCCACCTGGGCGGCATGGCGGCTGGTGCCGCAGGCCAGGATCTGGATCCGCTCCACGCCCTCGTAGACCGCGTCGTCGAGGGGGAGCGCCACCAGGGCCTCGGGGGGCAGATGGCGGGCCACCCAGAGGGCGGCCGTTTCCGGCTGCTCATGGATCTCCTTGAGCATGAAGTGGCGGAAGCTGCGCTTGTCCGCCACGTGCTCGGTGCCGCTCAACAGGCTCGGGGTGCGCTGCACCCGCTCGCCCGCCGCGTTGTAAAGCTCGATCCCGAGGGGGGTGAGCAGGGCCACCTCGCCGTCCTCCATCGGCAGGATGGTGCGGGTGAAGCCCGCCAGAGCGGGCGTGTCGCTGGCGCAGAGGAACTCGCCTTCCCCCAGTCCGATCAGCAGCGGGGCCTGGCGCCGCGCCACCACCAGGGCCCCCGGCACCGCCGCCCACACCACCGCCAGGGCATAAGCCCCGTGCAGCCGCGGCAGCACCTCCTGCACCGCCTGCAGCAACAGGGCGGCCGAGGGCACACCCCCGGCGGCCTCCAGGTCGGCCAATCGCCGGGCCACCAGGTGGGGGATCACCTCGGTGTCGGTGTCGGAGAGGAACACCACACCGCTGGCCTGCAGCTCCTCCCGCAGGCTGCGGTAGTTCTCGATGATGCCGTTCTGCACCACCGCCAGCCGGCCGCTGCCATCGAGGTGGGGGTGGGCGTTGCGCTCCTCGGGCTTGCCGTGGGTGGCCCAGCGGGTGTGGCCGATGCCGCACAGCCCCGGTGCCCCACTCTGCTCATAGCGGGCGGTGAGGTTCACCAGCTTGCCCTCGGCCTTGAGGCAGTGGAGGCTGCCGCCGGAGGCATCCGGTGCCACGGTGGCGATGCCGGCGGAGTCATAGCCGCGATATTCGAGCTGCCGCAGGCCATCGAGCAGCTGGGGTGCCGCCTCGCGCGAACCGATCAGGGCAACGATGCCGCACATAGCTGGGGGGCTCGGGACGGGGGGCGGCGGAAAGCACGCCTGTTGAGCTTATGGGCCGATGGGCCGGGCTCCGCGCCCGGGTCCGGCGGGCAGCAAACGGCCGCCGCCAGCAAAAAAGCCAGGCGCGGCGCCTGGCGTGGAGGAAGGTGGGAAGCAGGCGCGAGGGCGGGCTGGACCGGGAGCATCCATTGCCAGACAACAGCCATTGCCCAAACAACAGCCATGGCCAGACAACAGCCATGGCTAACCGACATGAATGGCTAGCCAACATTTTTGGCTAGCCACGGCCAACCAAAAGGCCCAGAACGGTAGACAGCGGCTGGAACCGGGGCCTGCTTGGCTTCGGCCTCAGTAGGCCAGACCCATGGAGCGGGAGGTCTCGTCGCCCAGGTAGACCCGGATCGAGAGGAAGTCGGTGGGGCAGGCGGTTTCACAGCGCTTGCAGCCCACGCAATCTTCGGTGCGGGGAGAAGAAGCGATCTGGCCGGCCTTGCAGCCGTCCCAGGGGACCATCTCGAGCACATCGAGGGGACAGGCCCGCACGCACTGGGTGCAACCGATGCAGGTGTCGTAGATCTTGACGGCGTGGGACATGAGCGCTCGAAAGGCCGGCGTGCAGCCAACGTACCGAGCGCCGCCCAGCAGCGGCTCCACGGGGTGCAAGGCCGTCACCCTTGTTCATACGCTGCGGGGACCCGCAAGGGGGTCGACCCGTAGGATGCGGCCTCCCACACAGCGGCCATGTCCCAGGAAGCGATCTTCGAGAAAGTCCGCTCGATCGTTGCCGAGCAGCTCAGCGTCGATGCGGCGGAGGTGAAGCCCGAGTCGAACTTCCAGAACGACCTCGGCGCCGACTCCCTCGACACCGTCGAGCTGGTGATGGCCCTAGAGGAAGCCTTCGACATCGAGATTCCCGACGAATCGGCCGAGGGCATCACCACCGTGGGTGATGCCGTGAAGTACATCCAAGAGAAACAGGCCTGAGGCGCCCATGGTGGAGGGACTCCGCCGCGTCGTCGTCACGGGACTGGGCGCGGTCACACCGATCGGCAACGACGTTGCCGCCTACTGGGAGGGCCTGCGCACGGCCCGCAACGGAGTGGCGCCGATCACCCTGTTCGATGCCTCGCGGCATGCCTGCCGCTTTGCCGCTGAGGTGAAGGACTTTGATCCAGCTGGCTGGCTCGAACCGAAGGAGGCCAAGCGCTGGGACCGCTTCTGCAAGTTCGGGGTGGTTGCGGCCAAACAGGCCGTGGCCGATGCCCACCTGACCATTGATGACGGCAACCGGCACCGGATTGGCGTGTCAATCGGCTCCGGCGTGGGCGGTCTGCTGATGATGGAGACCCAGGCCCATGTGCTGGCCGACCGGGGACCGGACCGGGTGAGTCCGTTCTGCGTGCCGATGATGATCCCCAACATGGCCACCGGCCTGGCAGCCATCGCCCTCGGCGCCCGCGGCCCCAGCAGCGCTGTGGCCACCGCCTGCGCGGCCGGATCGAATGCCATCGGCGATGCCTTCCGCCAGATCCAGCTCGGCCTCGCCGACGCCATGGTGTGCGGTGGGGCCGAATCGGCCATCCCCCCCCTCGGTGTGGCGGGCTTCGCAAGCGCCAAGGCCCTCTCCTTCCGCAACGACGATCCGGCCACCGCCAGCCGTCCCTTCGATCTGGAGCGCAACGGCTTCGTGATCGGGGAAGGGGCCGGCGTGGTGGTGCTGGAGAGCCTGGACCACGCCAACGCCCGGGGGGCCACCGTCCTGGCGGAGCTGGTGGGGTATGGGGTCACCTGTGATGCTTACCACTACACCCTCCCTTCCCCCGGGGGCGTCGGAGCCAGCGAAGCGATCCGACTGGCCCTGGCGGACGGACGCCTTGCCGCCGAAGAGGTGAGCTACGTGAATGCCCACGGCACCAGCACCCAGGCCAATGACAGCAACGAGACCGCAGCCATCAAGGCGGCCCTCGGCGAACACGCCCATCGGATCCCGGTGAGTTCCACCAAGTCGATGACCGGCCACCTCCTCGGGGGCAGCGGCGGCATCGAGGCCGTGGCAGCGGTGCTGGCGATTGGCCACAACCTCGTACCGCCTACGATCAATTACCGCACTCCCGATCCCGCCTGTGATCTGGATGTCGTGCCCAACCAGGCCAGGGAACACCCCGTTGATGTTGTGCTCTCCAACTCGTTCGGGTTCGGCGGCCACAACGTCTGTCTGGCGTTTCGCCGGATGACCTGAGCGCCGCGCCGCGGCCCCTCCCATCCCCGGGAACCAAGCCCCCCACTTACCGCTTAGCCCCACACCCCCGAGCCCCCATGGTCGCCGCTCCCACCACCTCGGTCGAGACGCTCTGCATCAACAGCATCCGCTTCCTGGCGGTGGATGCGATCAACAAGTCGAATTCGGGCCACCCGGGCCTGCCGATGGGCACCGCCCCCATGGCCTACGCCCTCTGGGACAAGGTGCTGCGGCACAACCCCAAGAATCCCAAGTGGTTCAACCGCGACCGCTTCGTCCTCTCGGCCGGCCACGGCTGCATGCTGCTCTACGCGCTGTTGCACCTCAGCGGCTACGACTCGGTGACGATCGAGGACATCAAGCAGTTCCGCCAATGGGGCTCCAAAACCCCCGGCCACCCGGAAACCTTCGAGACCCCCGGGGTTGAGGTGACCACAGGCCCCCTGGGACAGGGCATCTCCAACGCCGTGGGTCTGGCGATCGCCGAAGCGCACCTGGCGGCCAGCTTCAACAAGCCCGGCCACACCCTGGTGGATCACTTCACTTACGTGATCATGGGCGACGGCTGCAACCAGGAGGGCGTGTCCGGTGAGGCGGCCTCCCTGGCCGGCCACCTAGGTCTGGGCAAGCTGATCGCTCTTTACGACGACAACCACATCACCATCGACGGTGACACAGCGGTGTCGTTCACCGAGGACGTGCTCAAGCGCTACGAGGCCTACGGCTGGCACGTGCAGCACGTGGCCGACGGCAACCACGATGTGGAGGGGATCCGCAAGGCGATCGAGGCGGCCAAGGCGGTCACCGACAAGCCCAGCATGATCAAGATCACCACCACGATCGGCTTCGGCTCCCCCAACAAGGCCAACACCGCCGGCGTGCACGGCGCCGCCCTCGGAGCCGAGGAGGCCGCCCTCACCCGCAAGGCCCTCGACTGGAACTACGGCGACTTCGAAGTGCCCGCCGAGGCCTACGACCAGTGGCGACAAGCGATCGATCGCGGCGCCGCCGCCGAGGCCGAGTGGAATGCCGCCCTGGAGTCCTACCGCGCCGCCTATCCAGCAGAAGCCGCTGAGTTTGAGCGCCGCCTGCGGGGCGAGCTGCCCCAGGGCTGGGATGCCAAGCTCCCCAGCTTCAGCCCCGAAGACAAAGGTCTGGCGACGCGCCAGCACTCCTACAACGCCCTCAACGCCTTCGGCCCGAGCCTGCCCGAATTGATCGGCGGCTCCGCCGACCTCACCCACTCCAACCTCACCGACATCAAGGGCGAGAAGAGCTTCCAGAAGGGCGCCGAAGCCAACCGCTACCTCCACTTCGGGGTGCGGGAGCACGCCATGGCGGCGATTCTCAATGGCATCGCTTACCACGGCAGCGGCCTTATCCCCTACGGCGGCACCTTCCTGGTGTTCGCGGGCTACATGATCGGCGCTATGCGACTCTCGGCCTTGAGTGAACTCGGGGTGATCTACGTGCTTACCCACGATTCGATCGGCCTCGGTGAAGACGGCCCCACCCACCAGCCAGTCGAAACCCTGGCCAACCTGCGCGCTATCCCCAACCTGCTGGTGATGCGCCCCGGCGACGGCAATGAAACCGTCGGCGCTTACCAGGTCGCCGTGGCCAACCGCAAGCGTCCCACCGTGCTGGCCCTCAGCCGCCAAGCGATGGCCAACCAGGCCAATTCCTCCGCCGCTGCCGTGGCCAAGGGTGGCTACATCCTCGAAGACAGCAACGGCACCCCTGAGCTGATCCTGATCGGAACCGGCACCGAACTCGAACTGGCCACCAAGGCCGCCGCCGTTCTCCGCGCCGAAGGCAAGAACGTGCGGGTGGTGTCGATCCCCTGCGTCGAACTCTTCGAAGAGCAAGACGCCGCCTACCGCGAATCCGTGCTGCCCGCCGCCGTGCGCAAGCGCTTGGTGGTGGAAGCCTCCAGCTCCTTCGGTTGGCACAAGTACAGCGGCTTCGACGGCGACACCGTGTCGATCGACCGCTTCGGCGCTTCGGCACCTGGGCCGGTTTGCCTGGAGAAGTTCGGCTTCACCGTGGAGAACGTGGTGGCGAAGGCGAAAGCGCTGGGTTGAGCCGCTCAGGCCGTGAGTATCAAATCAAGACATCATCAGCATCTTGACAACTCTGACTTCTCGCCCACGCGACATTTTTCGGGTTACCAGAACAACCCCTGAGGTCACCCTTACACTCTTTGTGTTGGCGGTGATCTCCATGGGGGGATTCATGTTCCATCCAACCCTTGGGATCGACGATGAGCAGTCATTGTTTGCGGCATCGGATGGGGGAATTCCCTGGTTCAGCCAGGGACGCTTCCTGATCGGCCTGATCCAGTTACTGGTTCCTCAGCCCGTCACACCTCTATCTCCTTACCTCCTGCTGGCCAGTAGCTACGTAGCCAGCTATATGCTGATTATCTCCATTCACGGCTTACATCACAACTGGAAGAGCGGCCTCAGCTACCTGATCTTCATCCTGTTCCCAACCAACTGGCTGTCACAGGAGTTCGTGATCAATGTCCCGGGGTTTGCCCTAGGACTGTTCTTTGTTAGCCTTGCCTCTTATATCACCCATCATCAGACCAAAGATCCGCTCCGCCCACGATCAGGCTTCAGTATCTCGCCACTAGCCATTACCCTGCTGGTTCTGGCGATCGGCGGCTTCCAATCGCTGATCACGCTCTACTTGGCCATCGGAGCGGGATCCCTGCTGTTTGAGCTGAGCCGAGATCCGGCTGCTTTCCAGCAACTGGGCAGGGCAAAAGGAGTTTTACTGAAGCTGGGCAGCTGGATCACCACATCGATTCTGGCTGTTGCTGCCCATAGCCTGATTTTTAAACTATATCTCAGCCTGAGTCATACACAGATGCACCAGATCGATCGTTACTTCAGGTCGCCGTACTTCATGATGAGAACCCAGCCGGGTCAATACATCAGCGGAAATATTGATCAATTCTTTAGAACTTATCTAACGCCAGGAATATTCTATGGGCATAGCCTTTGGGCCTTCACGGGCTTGGTGGCAGCGTTACCACTGCTCTTGCTGCTGATTCGACTCTTCAACACCACCCAGCCGAATCAGCAGAACAGATCCTTGGCAAACCTGGATCACAGACGGAACGCCACCATGCTGATCCTGGGCGTTTTGATGCTTGTCATGCCTCTAGGGTTAAATATAGTATCTCAACCCTATCGAATTCCGATGAGGGGATTGATGGCCTTGCCCTATGTGGCCTGGCTGGCATCAATGATTTGGCTGGAGGCAACCCCATCGATCAAACCACAACTATTTCGCACAGCCGCAACTCTGCTGAGCACAATCCTTGTGACTCAATGCCTGATCAGCACCTCTAGCTATTACGCCTCCAGGGCTTATAACTTTCGCAGCGATCAGCTTGTCGCAGCCACAATCATAGCCAACATCAGCCAGGCGCAAACACAAGATCGCAAATCTGTTACGCGCTTTATTAGCCAAGGACATCTCGACCGAAGCAATCCTTATAAAACGGCCATGTATTCAACGGCAGGATCATCCTTCTTCAACTGGGACAATGGCAATAACGATCGCATGGTGAAGTGGCTCAAAGCTATGGGCATCAGCGGCCTGGAGGCCGTTCCAGACAAAGAGGCCATCCGTTTTCAAAACGACTTCGCCAAAATGCTAACCTGGCCATCGCCTGGGTCTGTATTGGTGAAAAATGGTACTGTTCTAGTGAAGTTCGGTACATAATTAGTCGGCCATTGGTGGCCGACCAGCGAATTGTGCTGATCCTGAGCAGGTCTGCTCAAGCAGCCGGCGATTGGAGCTTCTGCTGATTCAGCACCAGCTCCAACCCAGCCAAATCCTCATCGGTGATCTTAGTCTGCATTGGGCAGTGCTTAGGTCCACACATCGAGCAGAACTCAGCCTGTTTGTAGATGTCGGCCGGCAGAGTTTCGTCGTGGTACTCGCGGGCCCGCTCGGGGTCGAGCGAGAGATCGAACTGCTTGTTCCAGTCAAAGGCGTAGCGGGCACGGCTGAGCTCGTCGTCGCGGTCGCGGGCGCCGGGGCGATGGCGGGCGATGTCGGCGGCGTGGGCGGCGATCTTGTAAGCAATCAGGCCATTGCGCACGTCCTCCGGGTTGGGGAGGCCAAGATGTTCCTTGGGAGTCACGTAGCAGAGCATCGCCGTGCCGTACCAGCCAGCCATGGCGGCGCCGATGGCGCTGGTGATGTGGTCGTAGCCAGGGGCGATGTCGGTGACCAAAGGGCCAAGAACGTAGAAGGGCGCCTCGCTGCACTCCTCCATCTGCTTGCGCACGTTGAACTCGATCTGATCCATCGGCACATGGCCGGGACCCTCCACCATCACCTGCACGTCGTGCTTCCAGGCGCGGCGGGTGAGTTCACCGAGGGTCTTCAGTTCGGCCAGCTGGGCCTCGTCAGAGGCATCGTGCAGACAGCCAGGACGAAGGGAATCTCCGAGGGAGAAAGTGCAGTCGTAGCGCTTGAAGATTTCGCAGATGTCATCGAAACGGGTGAAGAGCGGATTCTGCCGGTGGTGGTAAAGCATCCACTGGGCCAAAATGCCACCGCCCCGGCTCACAATTCCGGTAAGGCGGCCCTTGACCTTGGGCAGGTGCTCGATCAGCAGACCGGCGTGGATGGTCTGGTAGTCCACCCCTTGCTGGCAATGCTTCTCGATGATGTGGAGGAAGTCGTCTTCCGAAAGCCGCTCGATCGAACCATGCACGCTCTCCAGCGCCTGATAGACCGGCACCGTGCCGATCGGCACAGGCGAGGCATTGATGATCGCGGTGCGTACCTCATCAAGATTGACGCCGCCGGTGGAAAGATCCATCACCGTATCGGCGCCATACTTGACGGCCAGGTGCAACTTCTCGAGTTCTTCGTTGATGTCGCTGGCATTGGGCGAGGCGCCGATGTTGGCGTTCACCTTGCAGCTGCTGGCGATGCCGATCGCCATCGGCTCAAGGTTTTCGTGCTTGATGTTGGCCGGGATGATCATCCGGCCGCGGGCCACCTCCTCCATAACCAAGGACTCGGGCAACTTCTCCCGCCTCGCCACATGGGCCATCTCCTCGGTCACCACTCCCGCTCGCGCGTAATGCAGTTGGGTGACATTGCCGCCGCTGGAGATTGTCTCGCGACGCTTCTCGATCCAGGCAGTGCGCATGACGATGACGGCGAAGGACAGACTGCGGTGAAGGGGACCGAACCGAACAATGGGATCGATCACCGAATGATGGGCCGCTTCCCGGAAGGAGCGACGGATCGGGGTGGGGCGCAGCGCTGAGTTCGACCGCACTTCCCTGCGCCGGCATGACCCGGATCAGGTTCGGAGGGTGTGATCTCAGCCCTAGAGCCCTCATTCGGTGGCTGCCGACAGAGGCAACCTGAGGGCTGGGCACCCCTAGTGACTCAGTCAACCTAGCAAGGCCGTAATCGGGGGCGAGGCGGCCGTGTGGGCTGGGTTCAGACCTGCAGACCATCGAGGGCCGCCGCCACCACCCGGTGGTCCGGATCTGTCTGGTGTGCCATCAGCAGCGACCTGGCCCGTTGCCAGGGCTGGGGAGCCCCTTCCCCGGAGGTCGGGGTCAGGGCGGTGCCAGCCTCCCGCACCAGACGGCCGAGGATCTCGGCGCCCCCCACCCGCACGCTGCCATCGCCATCCCGGAGTGCCAGTTCAGCCAGATCCAGCAGTCGCTCGGGATCCATCTGGGGGTGTTCCGCCAGGGCGGAGAGAATGCTGCAGCGAACCAGCCAGTGGTCGTCGGCCTCGAAGGCGGAGCGCAGGAGCGGCCATGCGCGCTCGACCCCATGGCTGGCGAGTGCATTGGCCGCCTCGGCGCGCACATTGGCATCAGCGTCGCTCCGCAGGAAACGCTCCAAGGCCTGCCTGCCGGCCTCGTTGCGTTTGACCCCGAGACCCGCGCAGGCCAGGGACCGCACCATGAAGGTGGTCTGCTCCAGCCCCAGCAGCAACAGGGGGATGGCCCGATCCTCCGACACCTCCCTCAGACGCGCCAGAGCCGGCATGGCCCTGGCGGGGTCACCGGAGGCGATGGCAGCGCGCAAAGCGGCGATGTCCGGGCCCGGTTCTGAAGCGGCCTCAGGGTGGGATTGATCCATAGCCAGAGCTGATTCGTAAGGGCGGCACATCCACTGTGGAGCATCGCCAATGCGAAGTTGAAAGGCACATTGCCAGCCGATCGAGAGCTGCTGCAGAGGGAGCCGGAGGGGACAACCCGTGGATAGCCCATGCGATACTTCGAACAGGAATCAGACCTTCATCAGTGAAGCCGTGAAGACTATTGACCTGCTCATACCTTGCCACAACGAAGAAGAATCAGCCGCAGCACTCATCCACACTCTAGATGACACGATTCAAGAATTTAATCTCTATCAGAAAGGCGAACTTCAATTTCATATCGTGATCGTTGATGATGGCAGTAGCGACAAGACCTGTCAAGTCATGGAGCAGCTCATTCGCGGATCCAGCTGCTTAACGGGCGGAGCAATCATCAGCCTCAGCCGCAACTTCGGCAAAGAGGCGGCCATGCTTGCCGGCCTCAGGAACTGCCGGGCAGATGCCTGCATCATCCTCGACGCCGACCTCCAAGACCCTCCCAGCCTGATTCCCACCATGGTGGAGGCCTGGCTGGAGGGCTATCAAGTGGTGAATGCCGTGCGCCATGATCGCTCCAGTGACGGCCTGATGAAGCGGCTGAGCTCTGAGGGCTTTTATTCACTCTTTCTGAAGCTCAGCAAACTTCAGGTTCAGTTCAATGCCTCCGACTTCAGATTGCTGGATCGCGATGCGGTTGAAGCCATCCTGGGCTGCGAAGAGAGGGTGAGATTTTCTAAGGGATTTTTTGCCTGGATCGGCTACCAACAGAAGAATATCTACTTCAAGCGACCTGCCCGCAGCTCGGGAACCACCAAATGGGGGAGCTGGAAGCTCTGGAACTATGCCCTTGATGGAATCTTCAACTTTTCCACAGCACCGCTTCGCATCTGGAGCTACCTCGGCGTGATCGTGACGTCTGCCGCCTTCGTCGTTGGTCTCTCGGCCGTGGTGCGGGTGCTCTTCTTCGGCATCGACGTGCCGGGCTATGCCTCGCTCTTCTTCGCCGTTACATTCCTGGGGGGATTGCAACTGATCGGCATCGGCGTTCTCGGAGAATATGTGGGCAGATCCTATCTTGAAGCCAAGCGAAGACCGCATTACGTGATTAAAACCGTAACGCGTACATGAAGCCATTCAAACACCGCATCGCCCGCTTCGGCGCCGTGGGCATTGCTTCCACCGCCGTGCATGCAGCGATTCTGACCACGCTGAAAATCGGCCTTCAGATCGGCACAGGTCCGGCAAATCTGGTTGGCTTTCTGGCTGCTTTTGGAGTTTCAATGTATGGCCAACAGCGCTTCACCTTCAACGACAGGCTCCAAGGACAACGCATCAACACCTTTGGCCTCACGATTCTGTTCCTGATCAATGCCTCGGCCGCCCTGCTGCTGGGCCACCTAGCCAAGGCCGGATGGGTGGTCCTGCTACCGATCCTGCCCGCCGTGATCAATTACTTATTGCTCTACACGTTCAGCGGCAGCCCCATCTTTAGGGGTCGCTGAACCTATCGCTTGGCTTCGGCACTCAACACGACCAGACAACATCTCCCTCCACTGCAAAACGATGCTGGCGAACTGCATACCTCTAACCCTGTGGATTCTGCCGCAGCGAACGCAACAGTTCCTTCCTGCGCCGTCGGCGGCGGTGCAGGCTGGTGAGCAGCAGGCCCGACCCGATCAACAGGGCTGGTAGGACCTCCCAGCGAGACGCTCCAGAGCGGTGCAACAGGCCCACCAGGGCCACAAGGATCAGCAGGGGGGAGGCGAGTGCCAACAGGGCAGCGCGGCGCTGGGACGGCGGTGAAACCGCCGGGGGGAGGGGTGCCTTCAGCACGGTGTCGCCATCCAGCGCAGCAGGCTGAGGGTGAGGACCCGGATGCCGACGGCCAGACAGTCCTCATCGGGCGCGAAGGTGTTGCTGTGAAGCGGGGTGCAGCCGGCGGGCCCCGCCACCCCGAGCCGAAACATCGTGCCGCGGTGGCCCTCAAGAAGCGCGGCGAAATCCTCGGCCCCCAGCGATGGCTGCTCCAGCCATTCCACCCGGGAGTCACCCAGCAGGTCCACCGCCGCCGCCGCCACGAGGCGGGTGAGGTCGGGATCGTTGTGGACCGGCGGGGAAATGCGACGGTAATGAACACGGGCCTCGCCGCCATGGCCCCGGCAGAGGGCATGGACCGTGTCCTCGATCCAGCCGGGCAGTCGATCATGGACGGCTGCATCGAGGCATCGCACCGTGCCCAGCATCCGCACGTGATCCGCGATCACATTGAAGGCCTTCCCCCCCTCGATCCGGCCGAAACTCACCACCACCGGATGGAGTGGATCCAGGCGGCGGCTGATCGCCTCCTGCAGGCCACTCACCACGCGCGCCGCAATCCAGATCGCATCGGTGCTCTGGTGCGGCCGGGCGCCATGGCCACTCTCGCCGAGCACCTCGATCTCCAGTTCCCCGGCGGCGGCGGTGAGGCTGCCGCAGCGCACACCCACGCTTCCCACCGCGATGCTCGGAAACACATGCACCCCAAACAGAGCCGCCACCCCCTCCATGGCCCCATCGGCACGCATCCAGGCGGCCCCCTGAGCCGTTTCCTCGGCGGGTTGAAACAGCAGCCTCACCCGGGCGGTGAGGCTCTCGCCCAAGGCGGCCAACAGGGCCGCCACACCAAGGCCCACCGTGGTGTGGATGTCATGCCCGCAGGCATGCATCAGGCCCTGGTGCGAGGAGGCCCAGGGCAAGCCGGTGCGCTCCTCGATCGGCAGGGCATCCATATCGACCCGCAGGGCCACCAGCGGGCCTCCGAGCGGCCCGCGTTCCGCCACCACACCCGTGCGTCCAACGGCCTCCCGCACCTCCCAGCCCCAGCGGCGCAACTCTCCGGCCACCAGAGCAGCCGTCTGGCGTTCATGGCCACTGAGCTCGGGATGGCGGTGCAGGTGGCGACGCAGCTGGATGAGTTCCGGCAGCAGCTCCTGCAGAGGCTGTTCCAGATGCACTTCGTCCCAGGTGGGACCACTCAGCAGGGCAGGCGAAACAGACAACAAAGATCTGCACACTTTTTTACTGTAGATGAAACGGTCGAACAACCCGGCCCACCCGTCGGCATCGGCGCGGGTCGTTGCGACGGGAGCAACCAGGCACTTTTCTAGAGCAAAAGCAAATCGTCCAGCACCGCTTCCTCCTAAGGGGATCGCTGATCGCAGCCGCCTGCGTCATCGCCCCAGCCTGGCTGGTGATCTAACTCAGACTGCGTTATGCCGTGAAAATCGCCGCGCCTCTGATCAAAATTGCCCTGGCGGGAAGCCTGGAACTGAGTCGACTGGCCGCCCATCTTGAGGGCTGGTTGGATCAATCTTGCCGCTGCAGCCTGAGAAACCGCGCCAGGGCGGCCACCGGCTCCGGCGGCCAGCGACGGACCTCCAGCAGCCATTCACTCTGCCGGTAACGGGGATCGAGACCCGAAGCCGCGGCCCAGTTGCTTTCCGCTTCACCGGCAGCGCCCCGCTGCCAAAGCAGGGCCGTGAGGCCGGCGCGGGCATCAGCGAAGAGCGGATAACGGCGGATCAGGGAGCGCAGCTCCCGTTCGGCCTCGCTCAGATCGCCCAGCTGGAAAGCCGCCAAGGCGGCGCTGGAGCGGGCCATGGCGAAGCCGGGCCGGGCCGCCGACGCGGCCTCGAAGTGATCGCGGGCGGCTTGCCAGTCGCCGCGGGAACCCTCCACATTGCCCAGGTTGTAGAGGGCTGAGGCATCCGCGGGATCGCGCTCGAGGATCCAGCCGTAGTCGGCGGCGGCGGCGTCCCAGCGGCCGAGGGCCTCCTCGGCGGTGCCGCGGTTGAGGTGGGGATCGGGATTGGCGGAGTCGAGCTGCATGGAGCGCTCCTGGTCGCGGATCGCCGCCTCGGCATCCCCCAGGGCCAGCCGCACATTGCCACGGTTGCTCCAGGCGGCCGCGTCCTCCGGCGCCAGTTCGAGCACGCGGTTCCAGAGGGGCAGGGCCTCGCCGAAGCGACCGGACCGGCTGGCCTCGAGGGCCTGGGCGAACAACCTAGAGAGAGCGCTGGCGTCGGGAGATTGAGGGCTTGCCGGCTCAGCGGCTCGCGAGGGGGGGCTCAACACAGCGGCACCAACGCCCGGGCCACCGGCGGCTGCCGCAGAACGGACCTGGGCGGCGGCCGCGGGGGGTCGCGCCAGCAGCACGACCATCACCAGAACCACCAAAAGCCTTCGCCAGATCCAGCCGGGGGTGGGCCAGGGTCCCTGACGGAGAGGAGCACCGCTCATGCTGCCGCCGCATCCGCCCCGGCGGCCAGATGGGCCTTGCCGGCCTCGGTGACGATGCGGCCCCGGGGGGTGCGCTGCAGGAAACCGAGCTGGAGCAGGTAGGGCTCTACCACCCCTTCGAGGGTGACCGGATCCTCCCCCAGACCCGCCGCCAGGGTGTCCAAGCCCACCGGACCGCCCCCGTAGCCCTCGAGGAGGAGGCGGAGCAGCCGCCGGTCACTGGCATCGAGGCCGCGGGCGTCAACCCGGTGAAGGCGCAGGGCCCCATCCACCAGATCCGCGCTGATGCGGCCATGCCCTCCCACCACGGCCACATCCCGCACCCGGCGCAGCAGCCGATTGGCGATGCGGGGGGTGCCGCGGCAGCGGCGGGCCACCTCCAGGGAGGCGCCTGTATCCAGTTCCATGGCCAGCAGGCTGGCGGTGCGCTGCACGATGGCCTGGAGATCGTGCAGCTCATAGAACTCGAGCCGCTGGATCAGGCCGAAGCGGTCCCGCAGGGGTGAGCTGAGGGCCCCGGCCCTGGTGGTGGCGCCCACCAGGGTGAAGGGGGCCAACGGCAAGCTGCGGGTGCGGGCCGTGGTGCCCTTGCCCACGGTGAGATCGAGGCGGAAGTCTTCCATGGCGGGATAGAGGAGCTCCTCGGCCACGCGGTTGAGCCGGTGGATCTCATCGATGAACAGCACCTCCTGGGGCTGCAGGTTCACCAGCAAACCCACGATGTCGCGGGGGCGCTCCAGGGCCGGGGCACTAGTGATGCGGCAGCGCACCCCGAGCTCCTCGGCCAGCACCAGGGCCATGGTGGTCTTGCCCAGGCCGGGCGGACCGTGCAGCAACACATGATCTAGGGCCTCACCGCGACCCCGGGTGGCCTCCACCGCAATCCCCAGCACCTGCTTGAGTTCGCTTTGGCCGATGTAGTCGGCGAGACGGCGGGGGCGGAGGGAATCGTCGCGGGGGCGATCCTCGCCGGGAATCGGTGCGTCCTCCGGCCGAATCTGTGGATCGGTCAGCCCCGAGCGCGAGGTAGAGCTCTCGCCGAAGGAGAGGCGGCGGTCGCGGGCGCCAGGCGAAACAGGGCCCGGCTGGGAGGAAACGATCGCCATGGTCTGCAGGGTACCTGCCCCGCACGGGAGCGGTGGCTCAGGCCACAACAGTCACAGCGAAACCACGGCGCGATCCGATCGTCCGCTCACCATCCCGGAGTGCCGGCCGCTGTCTAGGGTCGGATGGCGATGGCAGATCCTGGGGAAGGGCGATGGCAAAGGGGCCCGGCAGGCAGGGAGGCAAAGCCAAGGGGGATCCCGCCAACCGGCTCCTGGCCGACAACCGCTTCGCCCGTCACCAGTACGAAATCCTCGAAACCCTCGAGACCGGCATCGAGCTGCTCGGCACCGAGGTGAAATCGATCCGGGCGGGCCAGTGCAACCTGCGCGATGGCTTCTGCCTGATCCGGAGCGGTGAGCTGCAGCTGCACAACGTGCATATCTCACCCCATAGCCATGCTGGCCGCTTCTTCAACCACGAACCCCTGCGGGTGCGCAAACTGCTGGCCCACCGCCGCGAGATCGACAAGTTCCGCACCGCCCTCGAGCAGAAGGGCCTCACCCTCATCCCCCTGAATCTCCACCTCAAGGGTTCCTGGCTCAAGGTGACCCTCGGCCTGGGCAAGGGCCGCAAGCTGCACGACAAGCGTCACGAGGAGAAACGCAAAACGGAAGCCAAGGAGGCCCGGGCCGCGATCGCCAGGATCTGACTCATCGAGATCCAGTCGCGAACTCCTTTCGGGCGCGGTTCAAGCCTGTGCATGGTCGACGTGGGCGATCAATTCAGGGATTGGGCGGCGGCTGGGTCGGAGCGGTTGCAGCGCCGCTGGGGGTGGCATTGGTGGCGGCTGGTGGTGATCCAGGCTCGGTCGTGGGTTCAGGCGGGGGGGGAGGTGCCGAAGAAGCACCGGGGGTTTCGGAGGGCACCTCCGGGGTGAGCCGATCGGGCGGGGAGGGCACGGCCGGGGTTTCTGCTGGTGACGCAGGGGTCGGGGATGGCGCCGGCGGCGCTGGCGGGTCTGCCCGCAGCGACAGGCTGATCCGCGCCGGTGACACCCCCTCGTTGGTGACCAGGAGTTGCACGGGGGAGGCCTTCTGTAGGCCCAGACTCACCACCCGCAGCGCCCCCCTCGGCGACAGAACGGATCCATCGGCGGCGTACACCGCCATCTGCAGCAGCGGGGTGCCGTTCACCCCGAGGGCGAGGCTGTGGTCCACCGGCAGACGCACCGCGAAGAGGCGGGCGCCATTGGCCGGCACATCGGCGGCCAGCACCTCGGTGACTTGGGAGCGCAGCTCAATTGGATCGATCCGCATCGCATCGAGGGTGAGCTCGGCCGCGGCATACCAGAGCTGGCGGAAGGGCTCCGGCGGCATCCGGTCACCGGACTGGCCGGGGAGCAGTGAGGTGGCACTGCCGGACACCAGCTGGGCCAGAACCGAAGAACTCAACCCCTGGGCCACCAGGGTCTGCTGACGCTGCTCCCAGTCGGAGGCTCGGAAACTGCCGAGGCGCCGCCTGAGGGGGAGGGGCAACTGTTCCACCCGGGCCAGCCATTCCTGGGCCAGATCATTCCAGACCTTCCGCAGCGGCGCATCCTCGAGCGCATCACCGGGGAGTCGCCCCTTCCGCTCCGGGTACTGGGCCAGCAGGCTGGCGTCCGCCAGGCTGAGGAACCAGCCGCGGTCGACCTGTAGGGCGCGCAGACGGTTGAGCAGCTGCTGCCGCTGATCCACCTCCGCCGGTGGCAGGCTCAGGGGTACCTCACCCACCGTCTCCGCGGGAGCGGTGGGCCGGCCTCGTCCCAGCCACAGCCAGCCCAGGGCCGTTCCAACCACGGCCGAGAGCACCAGGGCAATCAGCACGGGCCAGAGGCCCCCCTCGGCGGCCTCCTCCTTCTCCTCAGGCCGGGGACGGGGCATCGGAGCCCGAAAGGCGGGTTCCGGTGCCGGCGCAGCGGTGGCCAGGCCCGGCAATTCCGGCCTAGGGACGGAGGCAGGGCGGACGTCCTGGAGCGCCGCTGTAGCGGCGGCCGCCGCCTCGGCGGGAACAGCGGATCGGGCCTGCGGATTCCCGACAGCCCAATCCGACGGGGCTACTGGCGCCACGGGGAGCGGCTCCGGGGCCTGGGGCACCAGCACCACGGTGCGGTCGGCCCGGGGTACAGGGCCGGTACTTTCCGGCATCGGAACAGCCTGCAGGGCAGCGAGAGCCTCCGCGGCAGTGGTGAAGCGGCGGGAGGGATCGCGGCTGAGAAGCCGTTCGATCAGCTGACGCAGGGCCGGCTCGGCCTCCAGGGCAACGGGCATCCGCCACTCCAGGCTGACCGGATCGAGCAGGGCGGCAGGCTCCTCACCACTGACCAGCACCAGGGAGAGCACCCCCAAGGCATGGAGATCCATCCAGGGGGCGGGCGGTTCGCCGCGGATCAACTCCGGCGGGGCATAGCCGGGCGTGGCGCCTGGGGGCGCGGCTCTTGGGGCGGCAGCGGCGCCGCGAGCCAGGCCGAAGTCGAGCAGCACCGGCAGTCCATCGCTGTCGCGCCGCAGGAGGTTGGCGGCACTGATGTCGCCATGGAGCAGGTCCTGGCCATGCAGGGCCACCAGCACCGGCAGCAGCTGCCGCAGCAACAGCAGCACCTCGCCGGCACCGAACACCAGCTGGCGCTCGCGGCGGGCCTCCAGCAGCTGGTCATAGGTGCGGCCAGCCTGCCAATCGCGCACCAGCCATTGCCTGCCGCCCTCCTCGATCACGGCGCCGAAACGGGGCACCTGGGGATGGAGAACCCCCTGCAGGCGGGAGGCCAGGCTGCGGACCATCGCCGGATCCCGGACCGCAGGCAACTGGCGCAGGGCCACGGATGCATCAGCCGCCAGCCCGTCGCTGGCGAGCCAAAGCACCCCCTGGTCCGGGGATTCGGAGAGGGCCCGCACAAGACGGTAACGGCCGCCGATCGACTGGCCGGGAGCGGCCGGGGAGGAGGTCATCAGCCCTGCTGTTCGGCCGGGGCAGCGGCGATGGAGGAAGCATCCTGCTCGGGCTGCCGCAGACCCCGGCCCTCCAGCCAGTCCCGGTCGTAGAGGCGGGAGCGGTAGCGGTCGCCGCTATCGCAAAGCACGGTCACGATGCGGTGGCCCGGACCGAGGCGGCGCGCGGTTTCCACCGCAGCGGCCACATTGATCCCCACCGAGCCCCCCAGGAACAGTCCCTCCTGCCAAAGCAGCCGGTAGATGGTGTCGAGGGCATCCTGGTCGCCGACGCGAACGGCATCATCGATCGGGGCTCCCTCCAGATTGGCGGTCACGCGGCTGTTGCCGATCCCCTCAGTGATCGAGCTGCCCGCAGCGTGGAGTTCGCCGGTGCTGGCCCAGCTGTGCAGGGCGCTGCCGTGGGGATCGGCCAGCACGCAGCGCACCCGCGCGTCCCGCTCCTTGAGGTACAAGGCCACACCGGCATAGGTGCCGCCGGTGCCGGTGGCCGCCACCCAGGCATCCACCTTCCCGCCGCACTGATGCCAGATCTCCGGACCGGTGCTCGCGTAATGGGCGCGGCGGTTGGCGAGGTTGTCGAACTGGTTGGCCCACAGGGCACCGGGAATCTCAGCGGCGATGCGGCCGGAGAGCCTCACGTAGTTGTCCGGGTTGGCGTAGGGCACGGCCGGCACGGTGCGCACCTCCGCCCCGAGGCTGCGCAGCAGGCCGATCTTCTCGGCCGACTGGGTGTCGGGGATCACGATCAGGCAGCGGTAACCGCGGGCATTGCAGAGATGGGCCAGGCCGATGCCGGTGTTGCCGGCGGTGCCCTCCACCACAGTGCCGCCGGGCCGCAGCTCACCGCTTCGCTCCGCCTCCTGCAGGATGCCGAGGGCGGCGCGATCTTTCACCGAACCGCCGGGATTCATGAATTCGGCCTTGCCGAGGATGTCGCAGCCGGTGAGCTCACTGAGGGCCCGCAGACGGATCAGGGGGGTGTGGCCCACGGCGGCGCTGAAGCCCTCACAGATGCCCGACGAGATGCTGCTGTCTGACGTGATGCCGCCCATGCCTGCTGGCCCGCCGGTTCGAGGTTGCGTGGCCGGATCGTAGGGAACCTTCCTAGGGTTGCAGCGCCTGAGGGACGGTTGGATGGGTTCCCCCGAGCTTCAGAGTGGGCTGGTCCGCCCTGTCCAATCCCCCACATCCGCGACCAACCTCGCCGAGCTGGAGAGCCGCTACCGGCGGGTGCGACGCCGCAGTGAGGCCCTGATCGCGCCGCTGGAACCGGAGGATTTGGCTCTGCAGGGCATGGCCGATGCCAGCCCGCCGAAGTGGCATCTCGGACACACCGCCTGGTTCTTCGAGGAGTTCCTGCTGCGGCCGGCCCTGGAGGGGGATGGCGGAGGCAGCCACGCTGCCCAGCCGGCCTGCACCGCCCCCAAGCGCTCGCCGCTGGCCTACGAACCGGCCGACCGCCGCTGGCGATTCCTGTTCAACAGCTACTACGACGCCGTCGGCGCCCGCCATCCCCGCCCGGAGCGGGGGCTGCTCAGCCGTCCGCCGATCGATGCAGTGCTCGCCTGGCGCCACCGCATCGATGCCGCCGTCGTGCAACTGCTGGCCGACCTTGGCGATCCGCCTCCTGCCGCCGCGGCCGGGCTCCTGGAGTTGGTGGAGCTGGGTCTGCAGCACGAACAGCAGCACCAGGAGCTGCTGCTGATGGACCTGCTCGATGGCTTCTCCCGCAACCCGCTCGAACCCATCTACGACGCGGGCTCCGAAGGGCCGGAGGCGGCCTTCGAGCAGGCCTGGCGCCCCGTGCATGGAAGCGGCGGCGAAGAGCGGCTTGGGGAGCGGCAGGCCCAGGGAAGTGCGGATGGCATGGAGCCCCCCGGGGCGAGCCGGGAGTCCGGCCCAGCCGGCGGCGGCTGGCGCCACCATCACGGCGGCCTCGTGGCGATCGGCCATGCCGGTGGCGGCTTCTACTTCGACAACGAAGCGCCCCGCCACCAGGTGTGGCTGGAACCCTTCGCCCTGGCCGAGCGACTGGTGACCAACACCGCCTACGCCGACTTCATCGCCGACGGGGGCTACCGCCGCCCCGAACTCTGGATGAGCGAGGGCTGGGCCGTGCTGCAGCAGCGCGGCTGGCAGGCGCCCCGCTATTGGCGCGGCGATGACCTCTTCACCCTGGCCGGCCGCCGCCGCCGCGATCCCCAGGCGCCGGTGCGGCACCTGAGCTGGTTCGAGGCGGATGCCTATGCCCGCTGGGCTGGAGCGCGGCTACCAAGCGAGGCGGAATGGGAAACCCTGGCCGCCGCCGGAGGCCTGGAGCAGGCCCATGGGGTGCTCTGGCAATGGACCGGCAGCCCTTACAGGCCCTATCCCGGCTTCCGGCCGGCCGCGGGGGCCGTGGGGGAATACAACGGCAAATTCATGACCTCCCAATTCGTGCTGCGGGGCGGCTGCTTCCTCACACCGGAGGGCCACGCCGGCGCCCAGCGTCTTACTTATCGCAACTTCTTCCCTCCGGCGAGCCGCTGGATGGCCAGTGGTTTACGGCTGGCCCGGGAACTCCCCTGAGGGCTGGGCCCGACCTCGATACGATCGTCACCGATCCTTGCTGCCGGCGGCTCGATGCTTCCCAGGCCCCCCGCCGACCGCACGGTTGCTGAGCCCGGCCGCCCCCCGAAACCGGCTCTGGAACCCACCGAACTGCCGGGATCCGGAACGGCGGCTTTGAAGGCGAACGCCGGGGCCTACCCCCCGGCGGGCGGCGTTGCTGCCTTACCGGCTCCCCAACCTGCGGAACTGCTCGATCTCCATCCCGCCCCCGCCGATCTGGAGCGGCTGGTGCTCGAAGGAATGGCACGGCAACCGCGGCAGCTGCCCGCCTGGCTGCTCTACGACGCGGAGGGCTCCCGCCTCTTTGAGGCGATCGGCCAGCAACCCGAATACGGCCTCACGCGCCAGGAAACCGCCCTGCTGAGGGAGCGGGCGCCGGAGCTGGCCTGGTCGCTGGCGGAAGGCATCACCCCCACCCCCGTGCTGGTGGAATTCGGGGCCGGCAACCTGAGCAAGGTGGGGCCCCTGCTGGAGGCCCTGCAACCGGCGGCCTACGTGGCTCTCGACATCAGCCTCGACCAGCTGGGCCCCTCCTGCCGTGCCCTGCAGGAGCGCCATCCCGCCGTGCCTGTGCTGGGCGTCTGCTGTGACTACGCCGACCTGGACCAGCTGCCGCCCCATCCCCTGCTGGAGGGCCGGCCGCGGCTGGGCTTCTACCCCGGCAGCTCCCTGGGCAACTTCGATCCCCCCCAGGCCCGGGCGCTGCTCAGCCGTTTCTCCCGCCTGCTGGGGCCGGGCAGCCGGCTGCTGATCGGCATCGACCAGCCGAAGGCGCCAAAGCGGCTCGAAGCGGCCTACAACGATGCCGCCGGGGTGTCGGCCGCCTTTGCCTTCAACCTGCTGAGGCGCCTCAACCGGGAGCTGGCGGGCGACTTCGATCCCGCCGCCTTCACCTACCGCGCCCGCTGGGAAGCCGCCGCCAGCCGCATCGCCATGGCCCTGGTGAGCTGCCATTCCCAGACCGTGACCCTGGCCGGTCGGCGCTGGAGCTTCACCGCCGGCGAACCCCTGATCACCGAGTACAGCGCGAAGTACACCCCGGAGTCTTTTCAGGCCCTGGCGGCCGCATCAGGCTGGCGGGCGATCCGCCGCTGGTGTGATGGCGCCGACGATCTCTCCCTGCATCTGCTGGCCCAGGCAGACTCGGAAACGTCACGAGCCGGTGGCGAAACACCGACGCAGCACCATGCCGATCCAACCCCGATGCGGAATGCGCCATGAGCCGTGAGGAGCAGCGTCAGGCGATGCGCGCCACGCGGGAAGGCCTGATCGAGGATCTCGAGGATCTCTACCGCCGGGCCTTCGACCGCATCTCCGAGCAGGACCTGGGCGAGGGGGCGATCGCCCGTCTCACCCAGTTGCTGCTGCGCTCCCGCGAGGCGGCGATCACCCCGCTGCAGCAGGAGATCGAGGCTCCTCTGATCACCCGCGCACCGGAAGCATGAGCCCAGGCAGCTGGATGGAAGAACTGGAGGCCCGGCTGAATCAGCAGCTGGAATCGTTCCTGAGGGCTAATCCCCAGCAAGAGGCCCTGCTGGCGGAACAGGCCCAGCGGGACCGGCAGCAGCGCCTGCTGCACGAGCGGCTGAAGCTGCGCCAGGAGGCGGAACTGCAGCGCCAGGGGCTGCTGCGGCTGGCCGGCGAGATCCGCCAGTGGCAGGAGCGCAGCGAACGAGCCCTCGGCGCCGGCGCCGAGGAGCTGGCCGCCAGGGCCGAAGCCCACATCGCCACGTTGATGGAGCAGGGCCGCAACCGCTGGCAGACCCTCGCCGAACTGGGGGAGCGATTCGCCGCGGTGGAACGGGAGCTCGCCGAACTCACCGCAGCCCCAACACCGCCAGCTCCCGGCCGCTCAGGTGAGCGCGTGGCCGATGGGATGGCCGAGCTGGAGCAGGACTGGCGCCGCTTCGAAGCCCAACAAGAGCTCGAAGCCCTGCGCCGCCGCAACCAGTCCTGAGCCACCGCCATGGGCTTTCTGCTCTCCAAACTGCTGCCCCTGTTCGTCTACCCCCTGGGGGCGGGTCTGCTGCTGATGGGGCTGGGTCTGCTAAGCCGGCGGCGGCGCTGGGGCCCCGGCCTCTCCGCCGCAGGGATCGGCCTGGTCTGGTTGGCCTCGATGCCCTGGCTGAGCCGCCATTTGGTGCGGAGCCTGGAGGATCAGGCGGTGCGGCTCACTCCGTCCACCCTTCCCTCCGCCGATGCGGTACTGGTGCTGGGGGGTGGCCTGTTGCCACCCCTATCCCCACGCCGGGGCGTGGAGGTGGCCGATGCCGGCGACCGCCTGCTCACCGGCGTGGATCTGATTCGGGAGGGCAAGGCGCCCTGGCTGGTGGTGTCGGGTGGACGGGTGAGCTTCAACGCCGGCGACCCGACGCCACCGGAGGCCACCTACGCCGCCTCCCTGGCCCAGAAACTGGGGGTTCCCGCCGAGCGAATCGTGCGCAGCGAAGGTCCCCGCAACACCGCCGAGGAGGCGATCGCCCTGCGGAGCATCGCGCGGGAACGGGGTTGGAATTCGCTGCTGTTGGTGACCAGCGCCACCCACCTGCCCCGGGCCACGGCCACCTTCCGCCGGCTCAGTGGCCTGGAGATCGTGCCGGTGGCCTGCGACTTCCAGCTGGCGGCGCGCAACCAATCGGGGCAGACCACGGCGGAGAGCCTGCTGCTGGATCTGATGCCCCAGGCCGGAGCACTGGCTTCGACCACCACCTCTCTCAAGGAACTGCTTGGACTCTTCGTGTACCGGCTGAAGGGATGGCTGTAGACCGGAAGCGGCTCGGCGCCGCCCCGCTCACTTCTTGGGGGCGGCGGGCACCAGGCTCACACCCTCGGGCGGCGGGGTGGGATCGGGATCGGCGATCAGCATGTGCTGCAGCACGATCTCGGGACGTTCACTGTCGCGCCAACGGATGCGATAAGCCGGCATCTTGGTGCCGCGGCTGGTGGTCTGCTCCACCGGCTCCATCACCCAGCCCCGGCGGGACCGCCCCTGGGGGTTGCGCTTCACCACCGCATCGGCGTGCTTGAAACGAAATCCGACGCGCTCGCCGCTCATGGAAAAGAGTGCCCCGCTGGGGGAGAATGCCTACACAAGTTCATTATCCCATTGCGCCTGCCCGGAGGTCCCGGCGCGCGGCGAGGGATACCCGCCCGAGCGTCTGAGCAGCCCTCAGGAACCAGCCTCATAGCCGGCCTCGCTGGCCCCGGAACGCCCCTCCGGCCGCAGCAGGGGGAAGGCGATCACATCGCGGATTGAGGGGCTGTCGGTGAGCAGCATCACCAGCCGGTCGATGCCGATGCCCAGGCCGCCGGTGGGGGGCATGCCCACCTCCAGGGCGAGGATAAAGTCCTCATCCACGGTCTGGGCCTCGGGGTCGCCGGCGCGGCGGCGCTCCTGTTGGGCCTCGAGGCGGCTGCGTTGATCCACAGGATCAATCAGCTCGCTGAAGGCATTGGCGGTTTCGCGGCCCACGATGAACAGCTCGAAGCGCTCCACCAGGCCGGGCTTGCTGCGGTGGGCCCGGGCCAAGGGCGAGTTCTCCACCGGGTAATCGAGCACAAAGGTGGGCTGGATCAGCGTGGCTTCCACCGCCTGCTCGAAGGCCTCCACCAACAGCCGGCCAAGGCAATCGGCCGCATCGGGCACCTCCAGGCCCGCCGCGGCCATGGCGGCGGCAGCTCGCGCCCGACTCTCAAGCGGATCAGAAGCTTCGAAAGCGGTGAAGTCGAGGCCCGTGGCCTCCCGCACCAGATCGTGCATCGTGGCCCGCCGCCAGGGGGGCGTGAGATCCACCTCGGTGCCCTGATAAGTGATCTGCGTGCCGCCGCACACCTCGCGGGCCGCCGCCACGATCAACGCTTCGGTGAGCTCCATCATGGTGTGGTAGTCGGCGTAGGCCTGGTAGATCTCCACCGAGGTGAATTCGGGGTTGTGGCGTGTGCTCACCCCCTCATTGCGGAAGATGCGGCCCAGCTCGTACACCCGCTCGAAGCCGCCCACCACCAGCCGCTTGAGATGGAGCTCGGTGGCGATCCGCAGGGTGAGAGGCAGGTCGAGGGCGTTGTGATGGGTCTCGAAGGGGCGGGCGTCGGCGCCACCAGCTTCGGTCTGCAGCACGGGGGTTTCGATCTCCAGGAAGCCGCGCTCATCGAGCCAGCGGCGCATCGTGCTCACGATCCGGGCACGGCGACGGAAGGTTTCGCGGGTGTGGGGCGAAACGATCAGATCGAGGTAGCGCTGGCGGTAGCGCTTCTCCACATCCGCCAGGCCATGCCATTTGTCGGGCAGGGGCTGGAGCGCCTTGCTGAGCATCGTCCAGTCCACGACCTTCACCGAGAGCTCGCCCCGGTCGGTGCGCTTGAGGCTGCCCCGCACGCCGATCCAGTCACCGGCATCAACCAGAGAGGTGAGCTGGGCGAACACCTCGGGGTTGTCGGGGTGGGCCGCCTGAAGGGTGGCCTTCTCGAGGTAGAGCTGGATCGGGCCGCTCTCATCGGCGAGGGTGAAGAAGGCCAGCTTGCCCATCACCCGCCGCGTCATCACCCGGCCGGCCACGGCCACATCGGCCTCGCGCTCCTCGCCATTGGCTAGGTCGGCATGGGCCTGCTGCAACGCGGCGGTGCAGTGGCTGGGACTGAAGCCGAGGGCGTAGGGGGCCCGGCCGAGGGAGTCGAGCGTGCGGGCTTTCTCCAGGCGGGTCTCGCGCAGATCCGACAAGGCAGCTCAAGGAACAGAATCAGGCCCATCCTGCAGGAGCGCTGAACCCGTGCGGTGGCCCTATGGCCAGGGTGTCGATCCCGGGTAAGTTTGGCGATGAGCTCAGGAAGCGAACCTCAGCCCGCCGCGGCCATCGTCGCGTCGGCCATGCGCTGCGAGGCGTAGCCGGTGCCACGCACCGTGAGGATCAGCTCCGGATTGCGAGGATCGGGCTCAAGTTTGCCGCGCAGGCGGGCCACGTAGACATCCACCACCCGCAGGTCGGCGGCGCGGCGGGGGGGATAGCCCCAGAGCTGCTCGAGAATCTCGGCCCGGGGCACCACACGGCCAGGTTCACGGAACAGGAGCTCGAGCAGGCTGAATTCGGTGTAGGTGAGGGCGATGCGTTGGCCATCGCGAGTCACCTGGCGGCGGTTGGTGTCCACCACCAGGTCTCCCACCCGCAGCACGCCACTGCCGCTCGGAACATCCCGGGGCTCGGCAGTGGCCGACCCGCGGCCGACCCGCCGCAGGATGGTGGCGATGCGAGCCTCCAGCTCCTTGGGACTAAACGGCTTGGGGAGATAGTCGTCGGCACCGAGATCCAAGCCCGCCACCCGCTCGCTGATGGCATCGAGAGCCGAAAGAAAGATGATCGGCACGCAGGATTCGGCCCGCAGGCGACGACACACCGCGAAGCCATCCAGCTTGGGCAGCATCACGTCGAGCACCACCAGATCGGGCTGCTCCCGGTGGTAGAGGCTCAGGGCCTCCTCACCATCCTCCGCGCAGATCACCCGGTAGCCGGCCAGCTGCAGGCGCATCGCCAGCACGCGACGCACGGCGGATTCATCATCGACAACCAGCAGGGTGGCGCGCTGGTCGCCATCGCCATCAGCGGGACTGGAGGAATCTCCGCCATCGGAAGCCAGACCATTGCTGTCCTCGGAGGCGTCCACCCCAAGCCCGTGATCGGGAGCCAGGCCCGTGGGCAGCGGCTGCGCGGGCTTGTCCTCCAGGGAAAGGGACATGGGTGGCGTGTCGAGGGACACAGCAATGAAGAATCGCAACCATACCCTCAGGCGGCGGTCCGGGTCACCCCCCCGGATCGGCGCCAGGGCAAGAGATTTGAGAGATTTAAGCTTTTCTACGGATTGCCTGCCGGGGGTTTCCTGGGCCGCACTCAGGGCCAGCGGGCTTCGGCGTAACGGTTCCACTGTCGTTCCGCCTCGGCCAGGGCCGCATCGCTGCCGATCTGGCCCAGCATGGCGCGCTGCAGCTGGGTGTAGAGAATCGCCTGCAGCCGCTTGATGCCCGGGGTGGCCGGCACCAGAACGCGAGCCTGATCCAGGTTGCGCACGGATAGGGCGCGAGCCTGCCTGACCAGCGTCTCCTGCCGTTCGGCGGCCGGATCATCCACCGCAACGGCGAGATCCTGCTCCAGCCCCTTCAGGGCCGCCCGCGAGGAGGGGAGCACCCGTGCTTCGCGGGCAAAGGCCAGTTGATTGGAGGCATTGGTAAGAAACAGGGCGAAGCTGGTGGCCTCGGGGGCCATGCTGCTCTGGCGCGGCACCACCAGGTTCATCACCGCCACGTTGGTCTGGCCGCCGGGGCCCACCAGGGGCGGGAAAGGGGCGGTCAGCGCCGCGATGCCGGGGGCGTTGGTCTGCAGGTTGCGCAGAAAATCGGGACCACTGGCCACCTGGGCCAGATCGCCCGCCTGATAGAGCTCAATGGCGCGGCGATAGCCCTGGCTCACCACCTCGGGGGGCAACAAGCCCCGACGGTAGAGATCGGTCCAGAAGGCGAAGGCGCGCCGACCAGCGGCACTGTTGAAGGCCGCGCGATGGTTGGCGTCGAGCAGGCGCACCTCCATCTGCACGAGGGTCTCCAACAACTCGGCGGAGTCATCCGGCACCACGGTCACGAAGAGGGCATAGCGACCGGTGCGGCGCTTGATGGCCTCGGCGTAGGCGGGAATCTGGTCCCAGCGGCGGGGCGGTGCTGTGTAGCCGGCCTGCTGGAGCAGCTTCCGGTTGGCCAGGGTCACACGGGTGGTGAGGTACCAGGGAATGGCGAACTGCAGATCCCCCTGCCGGCCGGCCTGCCACACCTCGGGTAGGTAGAGCGCGGCGGCCTCGGGGGGCAGCACCGTGGCCAGATTGAGCAGGCCCCCCTTGCTGGCCAAGTTGGCCGCGAAGGGAGGGTTGAGATTCACCAGGTCGGGGGCGGTGCGGGCGAAGACCGCAGCCAGCAGCTTGCGCTCCACCGAACTCCAGGGAACATCGATCCAGCGCACCGACACCCCCGGGTGGGCCCGCTCCCAGGCCGCGATGACGCGGCCCATGTAGGGCGAGAACCGGGGAGCCAGATCGAGGGTCCAGACCGTGAGCTGACGGGGCCGGGGAGCGGCGGCGGGTGCCGTGCCCCGGCCACATCCCCAGCAGGCGAGCAGGAGCACCAGGGACACCCCCCCCAGGACCCGCACAACACCGGCGGCTGGCCCAGACCGCACACCCTGCAGGGCCCGCCGAACGCCCAGGTGTGTCCGGCGGAGCTGGATCGGAAAGCGCCGCTGCATGGGGTCCTCCCTCAGCGCCGCCCGACGCCACCACCCTGCTGCCGCCACAGCAGGAGCTGGAGGGAGCAGAGCACCGGGGCCAGGAGAGCGGTGAGCAGGGTGCGGGCCAGCAGGACATGCAGACCGGCACCGGCCAGGTCATCGAGATGCCAGCCGGGCTGGGCCAGCGTGGCCGGATCGATCCCTCCGCCAGAGAGGTGACCGCCGGCCCCCAGGCTGCTACGCAGGGCCCACTGCAGCATCAGCGACAGATCGACCCCCAGGGTCCCCAGCAGGGCCAGCAGCCCCAAGCTGAAGCTGCGTTCCACCGGCGCCCCCAGTCGGCCGATCCGCCCCCACCACCAGCCCAGCAGCATCAGGGCCGGGATCTCACTCACGCCGCCGTGATGAAGGGAATCCAGCAGCAACCCCAGAATGGCACCGGCGAGAATCGCCGAGAGGCGTCCCTCGGCTAGGGCCCAGGGCAGCAACCAGAGGATGGCCCAGCAGGGACCCACCCCGGCCAGCCGGGGCCAGCCAGGAGCAGCCAGGGTCAGCACGGGAACCAGCAGAAGCGAAGCGGCGTACCAGGGGTGGCGGGAGAGCAGGGCCATCAGCGCGCCAGCAACTGCACCCAGTCGACCGAACCGACCGGTGCCGCCAGCTGTACCACCGCCTCGGGCGCGGGATCGGCACCCGCATCCACCGACTGGATCACACCCACCGGCAAATCCGGCGGCACCAGGGTACTGGCGGGGGAGGTGGTGACCACATCACCGGGCACGACACCCGGTTCCTTCTCGAGGAAACGCACCACGGGCCGGGGCGTGCCCAGGCCCGTGAGCAGGCCATGGTGGCGGGTGCGGCCCACCCACACCCCCACCCGACTGGCCGGATCGGTGAGCAGGGTGACCCGGGCGGTGCTCGGAGTAACGGAGCTCACCAGGCCGATCAGCCCGCCAGGAGCCAGCACCGCCTGGCCCTCGGCCACCCCCTGCAGCGATCCGCGGCCCAGCAGCAGGGTGTGCCACCAGCCGGCCGGTTCGCGGGCGATCACCGGTGCCGTGAGCCGCTTCGGGCTGGTCTGCTGCAGACCGATCAAGCCCCGCAGGCGGGCGTTCTCGGCCTCCAGGGCACCGATGCGGGCCGTGTCCTCGAAGCGGCGGGCCGAGCGCAGCCATTCGGCCTGGGCCGTGCCAGGCCAGAAGGGACGGCTGAGCAGGGCATAGGCATCGGCCAGGCCTGCCCCCTTGCTCAGGCGCACGCCAAGGAGGGCCAATGCCAACAGCAGCCAGGGCCAGGCCTGGAGCAGGGAAGGCAGGGCCAGGGAACGGAGCCAGCGGGGCGCCGGCATCGGATTCAGGTGTACTGACGGGCGAAGTCGGGAGTGTCGAGCACGCGCTCCAGACGCTTGTAGTCCTCCAGCACCATGCCGCAGCCATTCACCACACAGAGCAGGGGTTCCTCGGCCACGTGGGTGAGGATGCCGGTCTCGTGGCTGATGAGGTCGCAGATGCCGCGCACCATGGCACCGCCGCCGGCGAGCATGATGCCGCGGTCCACGATGTCCGCCGCCAGCTCGGGCGGAGTGCGCTCCAGGGTACGCTTCACGGCCTCCACGATCACGTTGAGGGGTTCGGCCATGGCCTCACGGATGTCACCAGCGCGCACGTTGATCGTGCGGGGCAGACCGGAGAGGAGATGCAGACCCCTCACATCCAGGGAGGTCTCGTCGTGCTCGTTGTCGGGGAAGGCGGAGCCGATGCGGATCTTGATGTCCTCGGCGGTGCGCTCCCCCACCACGAGGTTGTGCACCTTCTTGAGGTAGACGCCGATCGCGTCGCTGAGCTCATCGCCCGCCACCCGCACCGACTCGCTCAGCACGGTGCCACCGAGACTGAGCACGGCCACCTCGGTGGTGCCGCCGCCGATGTCCACCATCATCGTGCCCACGGGCTCGGTGACCGGCAGACCGGCGCCGATCGCCGCCGCCACCGGTTCATCGATCAGATGCACCTGCTTGGCGCCGGCCAGGCCGGCATCCCGCACGGCGCGGCGCTCGACGCCGGTGACACCGCTGGGGATACCGATCACCAGCCGGGGGGCGATCACGCCGCGGCCCTCGTTGCCCTTCTGGATGAAGGTCTTGATCATCTGCTCGGCGGCGTCGAAGTCGGCGATCACGCCATCGCGCAGGGGCCGCACGGCCCGGATGTTGCCGGGGGTGCGGCCGAGCATCAATTTGGCTTCATTACCCACGGCCATAGGAACGTTGCGCTCCAGGTCGATGGCCACCACCGAGGGCTCCTGGAGCACGATCCCCTTGCCCGACACGTACATCAGGGTGTTCGCCGTGCCCAGATCGATGCCGATATCGCGGGAGAACTGGAAGCGACGGAAGAACACGGGAACGGCTGGGGGCAGAAGGCGGATCATAGGGGGCGCCTCGGCGGCTTCCCCAGTGGCTGCCGACAGCGGAGGGAGGGGTGAGACAGCCGGTGGAACGAATGAAGCGTGGCTCCTCCAGCCAGGGGGTGCCGCATCATTGATCCAACCGTTTCCATCCACTCCTATGGGCGTCAACTCCATCACCCTCGTCGGCCGGGCCGGCCGCGATCCCGAAGTCCGCTACTTCGAATCCGGCAGCATGGTGGCCAACCTCACCCTGGCGGTCAACCGCCGCAGCTCGGGCGACGAGCCCGACTGGTTCAACCTCGAGATCTGGGGCAAGCAGGCCCAGGTAGCCGCCGACTACGTCCGCAAGGGCTCCCTGCTAGGCATCATCGGCTCCTTCAAGCTCGACCGCTGGACCGACCGCACCAGCGGCGAAGAGCGCAGCAAGCCCGTGATCCGGGTCGACCGGCTCGAGCTGCTGGGCAGCAAGCGTGATGCCGAAGCCGGTGGCAGCTTTGGCGGCGGCGGCTTCGGGGGCGGAGAGCCCAGCGACGAGGAGGTGCCGTTCTGAGCGATCGCCGGGCTTGTGCCAGTGGCGCAGCCGGGCTATCAAGTGGCACGAAGCCACCAGGGGCGTCCTTCGCGGGGCGCCCCTTTTGCTTTGGGAGTGGCGGGACGCCGTACCAGCCGGGCCGGGCAGGAAGAGCTCCCCGAGACCCAAGCCTCAGTGGCTGTCCTGCCGCTTCTTCCAGGTGCGCAGCCCAAGCCATACACCGAAGCCGAGCACGGCCAGCACCAGCAGTACCTTGATCACCTTGGCCACCGGATCAAGCCACACCTCCACGTTGGTGTAGGCCTCACCAAGCCCGTAGCCCGCCAGGGTCAATAGCAGGGTCCAGATCAGACTGCCGGCAGTGGTCCAGATCAGGAATGGCACAAACGGCATCATCTCGATGCCGGCCGGCACCGAGATCAGGGTGCGGATTCCAGGGATCAGCCGCCCCCAGAACACCAGGGCGGTGCCATGGCGGTTGAACCAGGTGCGGCTGCGCTGCAGTTCCTGAGGGCTGATGCCGATCCAGCGGCCATGGCGCTCCAGCCAGCGCTCCAGCCGCTGCTCATTCACGAGACGGCCGATCCCGTACCAGGGCAGGGCCCCCAGCACCGTGCCCAGCAGCCCGGCCAACACCACCGGCACCATGGCGAGCTGGCCGCCGCGCACATAGAAGCCTCCCAGGGGCATGATCAGCTCGGAGGGAATCGGCGGAAACAGGTTCTCCAAGAACATCGCCGCGAAGATGGCGGCATAGCCAGATGCAGGATTCGCCTCCACCGCGGAGCCGATCAGCTCGGGGAGCTTCTGGACCAGTTCAAGGGCCAAGACTGAGGGGCGAATGAACCTCGCCAGTCTTCCATGATCGGCGTAGAGTCAGAACGATGCCGAGAACAAGCGTCGGCTGCTCACCAAAAAAAACCGACCCCCTCTCGGAGGTCGGCGTGGACAAGGAAGGAGCGGAACAAGACAGCGACGGATGGGCGGTCCGAATCAACGCTGCTGGTCCGGACCGAATCGGCAGAGACTCAGTAGCGGTAATGCTCCAGCTTGTAAGGTCCCTGCACCGGCACGTTGATGTAGGCGGCCTGCTCGGGGCTGAGCTCGGTGAGCTTGGCGCCGATCTTGTCGAGGTGGAGGCGGGCCACCAATTCGTCGAGGTGCTTGGGCAGCACGTACACCTCCTTGCCGTAGTTGGAGCCCTTGGTGAAGAGCTCGATCTGGGCCAGCACCTGGTTGGTGAAAGAGTTGCTCATCACGAAGCTGGGATGGCCGGTGGCGCAGCCCAGGTTCACCAGGCGACCTTCGGCCAGCAGCAGGATGCGGTTGCCGCTGGGCAGCAGGATGTGATCCACCTGGGGCTTGATGTTGTCCCAGGCGTACTGCTTCAGGGAAGCCACGTCGATCTCGTTGTCGAAGTGGCCGATGTTGCACACGATCGCCTGATCCTTCATCTGGATCAGGTGCTCGTGGCGGATCACCTGGAAGTTGCCGGTGGCGGTCACGAAGATGTCCACATCCTTCACCACGTCGTCGAGACGCACGACGCGGTAGCCCTCCATCGCCGCCTGGAGAGCGCAGATCGGATCGATCTCGGCGATCATCACGGTGGCGCCGAGGCCGCGCAGCGATTGCGCCGAACCCTTGCCCACATCGCCGTAGCCCATCACCAAGGCCACCTTGCCGGCCACCATCACGTCGGTGGCGCGCTTGATGCTGTCCACGAGCGATTCGCGGCAACCGTAGAGGTTGTCGAACTTGCTCTTGGTCACCGAGTCGTTCACGTTGATCGCCGGGAAGGGCAGCTCACCGCTCTTCTGCAGCTGATACAGACGGGCCACACCGGTGGTGGTCTCCTCGGTGACGCCCTGGATGTTGGCGTGGATGCGCGAGTAGAAAGTGGGATCGCCGGCGAGCTTGGCCCGGATCGACTTGAACAGGGCGATCTCCTCTTCGCTGCCGGGGTTGTCGAGCACCGAGAGATCCTTCTCGGCCTTGGTGCCGAGGATCACCAGGCCGGTGGCGTCGCCGCCATCGTCGAGGATCATGTTGGGGGTGCCGCCATCGCCCCACTCGAGAATGCGATGGGTGAAGGCCCAGTACTCATCAAGGGTTTCGCCCTTGTAGGCGAATACCGGAATGCCGGCAGCTGCGATCGCCGCGGCGGCGTGATCCTGGGTGGAGAAGATGTTGCAGCTGGCCCAGCGCACTTCGGCGCCGAGTGCCGCGAGGGTCTCGATCAGAACGGCGGTCTGGATCGTCATGTGCAGGGAACCCGCGATGCGGGCGCCCTTGAGGGGCTTCTCGGCGCCGTATTTGGAGCGCAGGGCCATCAGGCCGGGCATCTCGGTTTCGGCGATGTTCAGTTCCTTGCGCCCGAAGTCGGCTAGGCCGATGTCGGCGATCACATAGGAATTAGTGGCCTGCAGGTGAGGGAAGGCCTCGACAGCCGCAGGGCTCGTGGGTGTTGCCACCATGGTTACGGACACTCCCGACTGGGAGGACGAATGGGTTGTCTGGGAAGTTCTGCGGAGACGCCGAGGCTTCGGGCTCGCTTAGCACCAAATCTACAGGGATCATGAAGGTGGTTGTGCCGCCTCCAGTGCCAGTCTCAGAGGCGCGTCCCAGCCCGAGACCAGCGCCGGCCTGATCAGCCGCACGCCAAGAGCGCAGACCACAAGCGCGGATCCCACCCCTACACAACTAGGGAAGCCGTGGATCCACGTCAGGCTGGGGCAGCAGCAATCCCGGAGGAGGGCCCATGGTTGGGGTTGAGCACACCTGCGATCTGGCCGATGCCGCCGCCACCCAGGACCTGGGCCGGCGCCTGGCGGCCGACCTACTGCGTCATCCGGCGGCGGGCCCCGCCCTGCTGCTGCTGCAGGGCGACCTGGGCGCCGGCAAGACCTGCCTGGTGCAGGGGCTGGCCGAGGGGCTCGGCATCGCCGAACCAGTCACCAGCCCCACCTTCGCCCTGGCCCAGCACTACGAAGGCCGCCTGCCCGAGGGCACAACCACTCGACTGGTGCATCTGGATCTCTACCGGTTGGAACCGGGCGCTGCGGCTGATGAGCTGTTCGCCCAGGAGGAGGAAGAAGCGGCGGCGGCGGCAAGGGGGGGCGATGGTGCTGCGCAGGCGTGGGAATCCAAGGGCGTGGAAGGGATGGCTGGCATGGGGGTGGTGCTGGCGGTGGAATGGCCCGAGCGGCTCAGCTTCCTTCCCCTGGAGGCCTGGCGAGTGCGGCTGGAGCACAGAGGCGGCGGAAGAAGGGTGCACTGGCTGCCGCCTGCACCTCCCCTTGAGACAGGCGAACCCACCGAAGACGTTCAACCCGCCCCAGAGGAGCAGGCCTCCGGCCCAACGGCAGGGTGATGCTCCACCGTGGTTGACACCCCTCCCCGAGTTGCCAGAAACCGCTCCACTTCAGCGGCCCTGGGTTGGGGATCGATGGCCCCGGCTCCACAGCACACCAAGGATCCGCAGGCAGCGGCAAAGCGCAGCAGGGCTTCCGGCTCGACCACGGTGTGGGGATCGGCCTCTGCCTGGCAGAGGCCATGCAGCAATCCCGCCATGAATGCGTCCCCGGCCCCGGTGGTGTCGACGGCATCGATGGCGAAGGGCGCCAACTGGCCGGAGCGCCCACCCAGAAACCAGCGCACGGGTGCAGGACCATCGGTCACACACACGGCGGGCCGTCCCGGCAGCGCCGAACTGATGGCCGAGGGATTGTCGCTGGCAAAGAACCAAAGGGCTTCCTCGGTGGCGCACTTCAGCAGGGCGGCCCGCTCAAGCAAGGGGCGGATCCGCTCCTGAACGGCAGCCGGGGGGGCCGTGCCGGCGGGGAGCCCCCAGAAGGTGGGTCGCCAGTTCACATCCACCGCCAGGAAAGGAGGTCGTCGCGAGCTCGATTCCTGGGCACTCGATTGCCTGGCATCGGTTGCCCCGGCATCCGCCCTGCGGCCGGCTGCCTCCACCATGGCCAGCACCCCTTCAAGGGCCGATGCGGCCGGGGGGGACGCCCACAGCAGGCTGCCGCAGAGCAGCCAGCGGGCCCGTACCAGCAGCGGAGCGGCGGCCTGCTGCAGCACCTCGGCATCGAGGGCTTGGTCGGCGAAACCGGCGCCGCGATCTCCCAGAAAACCACCGAAACTCCTTTCGCCATACGCATCACGGCGGACGAGCACCACACGGCTGGGGCGCTCCGCATCCCACTGCAGGCCGGAGGTCTCCACGCTCCGTTCGGCAAAAAGGAGCTCAAAGGCTTCGCCGATCGCATCGCTGCCGAGGCGACCCAGGAAGGCCGCAGGGGTTCCCAACCGGGTCAGAGCACAAGCCACGTTGGCGGGAGCACCACCAAGCCTGTCGCCGCCATCGCCGGGCCCCAGCAGGCTGGCCTCACCAGCGATGTCCGCCAAGCCCTCCGCAGCCTGGGTTCGCCCCCCCGGCTCCGGTCCACCGCCACAACCTGGCGCCGGCAGAGGCTCGCCCACCGGCAGCAACCGATCCACGAGGGCCTCGCCGAAGCAGAGCACCTGGGGTGGCGCGGGGTTGCCCATCAGGCGGCCGAACGACTCCCTCCAGAGTGGGCCCGGCCGGCGCCTTCAGGGGCGGCAAGCTCAGCAAGCCGCAGCCGCAAGGCCGCAATGATGCGGGCATTGGCGGCCGGGAAGGGATAGGCATCCAGCTCAGCTGGCTCCACCCAGCGCACCTGCTGGGACGCCAGCGGCTGCGGCTCGCCCGCCTGCCAGCGGCAGAGATGCACCACAAACTGCAGCCGCTTGTGGCTGTAGGCGTGCTCGATCACGATCAGTTCCTCGCCCACCTCCACCGCGATCGCCAGTTCCTCGGCCAGCTCCCGCTCGATCGTGGCAGTGATCGCCTCCCCCTCCTCCTGCTTGCCGCCGGGGAACTCCCAGAGGCCGCCGAGCAGGCCCTCCTCGAGCCGCTGATCGATCAACACCCGGCCGGCGTTATCGAACACCACCCCCACCCCGATCACCTGAAAGGGCACGGTGCGGGGAGCTTCCTTCACGGGGTAGCGGGCGGGATCGCCGGCAGCGTAGGCAGCGCAGCAGCCCCGCCAGGGGCAGACCTCGCAGCGGGGATTGCGAGGCGTGCAGACGGTGGCGCCCAGGTCCATCACGGCCTGGTTGAAGGAGCGGGGCCGCCGCCGATCCAGGAGCGTCTCGCTGAGCCGCCAGAAGCCGGCGAGCTGCCGCGCCGGCGGCGCCGGGGAAGCGATCAACCGCGCCAGCACCCGCTTCACATTGCCATCGAGAATCGCCTCCGGCTGATCGAAGGCTGAGGAGAGGATGCTCGCCGCCGTGCTGCGACCCAGGCCCGGTAGGGCCTGCCAGCCCGCCAGGGTTGGGGGCCACAGACCAAATCCACCAAGATCCGGAGCCGCCGGCTTCCGGTCCTTGCTAGGGCCTGAGAGCAGCTGCCGGGCCGCCTGAAGCAAGCGCCTGGCGCGGGAGTAGTAGCCGAGGCCCTGCCAGAGCAGCAGCACCGGCTGCTCATCGGCGGCGGCCAGGGCTCCAAGGTCCGGGAAGGCCTCCATCCAGCGCCGCCAGTAGGGGAGCACCACCGCCAGCTGGGTCTGCTGCAGCATCACCTCGGCCACGAACACGCCATAGGGATCGAGCGCATCGCCATCGGCGGGCCGGCTGCCGTTGGGATGAAGCTTCCAGGGAATCTCGTGGCGGCCGTGAACCTCCCACCAGGCGAGCAGAGACCGGCGCAGCTCGAGGGCCCGGGCAGCGATAATGGTGTGGCTGAGATCCACGTCCAACTCAGCGGGCCGGGAAACGGGGACCTCCGCAGAACGAGTCCGGGCGATGGCGATCTCCACAGCGGGGCGGGGTCTGGCGCCTGAAACAGGGACGGCGGGGGGCCACCGCAGAGTTCAGGATCAACCGAAACCTCCGGGTCGCGGCCGGGCGTTGGAAAGAGAGACATTGGCGGCAGGCTGGGGAGTCGAGGGAGTCCACGGTTGGGCCGCCGCGCGACCCTCGCTCACCTGCAGCGGGGCAGGGCCCGCCAACCTTCCCGCCGCCGGCACCGCCACCACGTTGAAGGCGATCGACCAGCGCTCGCCTTCACCGCGGAAGGGCGGCACCGAATGGGGCTGCCAGGCCGGGAACACGTAGTAATCGCCGGCCCTGGGCAGCACATAGTGGGCCATGCCGGTGCGGAAGCTCTGGATGTGCCACTCCTCTGGACCGTGGAGACAGAGCTGGCCATCAAAACTGTCGGAGCGGATCTGGGGCGGCACCTTCAGGTACAACACCCCGGAGAAGCTGCCGCCGTGGGTGTGGGCGGGGTTGTAGTCGCCTCCACGCTGCACGTTGAGCCAGAGATCGATCATCTGCAGGCCGTAGCGGCCCGGGGTCCAGGGGCCGCGTCCCTGGGGGGGCTGGCGATCGATCACGTGGCGGATCCAGCGCTCGCAGGCCGGAAGGATCACCGTGCTGCAGAGCTCGGCGGCGGCGGGCTGCTGGGGACCCAGCTCCCGTTGCAGTGAGAGCTGGCCCGCCAGTTTCGGCGCGGCATCGGGATGGGAGTCGGGATCGGCGAGCACCGCTGCCGCCATGACCTGAAGGTTGCTGAGAAGAGCAGTGGGGAGGCATCCCTTAAGCAGATAGCGGGGAAACAGCTCCAGCACCTCCATCGACCCTTCAAGGGCAGCCTCCCCAGGGTCCCGGGGCCCACCATCGGAAGCCATGTCGTCCTCGCCTTAAGCGGACACTTGTGGCCCAACGGCCATTGCCGAGGGTCCTCAACGTTAGGACCTCTCGCCAAGGGAGACGGGCCGCAGCAACCCGGCTCCAGCGAGGAAACCAGACCTCTCAGCAGGCCACGTAGGCCTCTACCGCGGGACTGAGACGCCGCAGGCCGGCAAGACCGTCGCGCTCAAGATTGCGCACCCGATCCCGGCTGATCCCAAGGATCCGGCCGATACCGGTGAGGCTCATGGGCTCGTCCCCCTCCATCCCGTAACGCAGCCTCAGCACCCGTGCCTGCAGCTCCGGCAGCTGCTCCAACAGAGCCCGCAGGTCGCCCTTGAGGCATTCGCCCGTCACCATCTCCTCGGGGCCCGCGCCCTCCCCCGCCAGCAGATCCAGCAGTTCCGTGTCCTCGCCATCCCCAACCTTCGTCTCCAGGCTCACCGGCTGACGGGCCCGGCACAGCAGATCCTTCACCTCCTCCTCCGGCAGCTCCGCCGCCACCGCCAGCTCGCCCACC